>Ga0265300_10000500_pt1 | contig 41263 bp, 30 predicted proteins | sample AusTroGonzalo_MG_FD_193482 | JGI IMG/M metagenome (GOLD analysis project Ga0265300, IMG submission 193482) | Bovine rumen microbial communities from tropical cattle in Woodstock, Queensland, Australia - Gonzalo_03 | ecosystem: Host-associated > Mammals > Digestive system > Stomach > Rumen ... | reverse complement strand
CCAGCCGCAAGTGGTACGATGTTCTGCTGGGGAAAATCCTCCGGCTGGCCGATTCCGTGCTGTAGGCGCTATTTCAGTACATAATCGTTGGTGCCCTTGAGGCCCGTTGTGCCAAAATAGCTTTCCACCAGATTCCCTTTCACATACACCCGCTGGCCGATAAGGTCGGGATGATCCACCAGGTTCAGCGCGTCGCGCACCTTGCCCGAAGGCAGCTCCACAGCCACGCAGGAAGCCTTGTCCGTGATGCTGGAACGGGCGGCAATGGCCAGATGGGTCTGCTTGCTTATATCCTTGGTTTTCACTTGTTTCCCATTGGCCGTCAGGTCCCCGCCCACAATATAGCCATACACCCACACGCCGCTTTCCCCGGCATGGGCGGCAGCTTCGGCCACAGAATAGGCGTCGGTCTGCTCTTCTCCACCGTTTCCGCTGTTATTCCCGCCGATTACGAACGAATCCGTTTTCCAGGTTTTGGAGGTATCCAGGGCCACCTGGATGGAACCGCTCCCTTGCGCCTTTCCCGGCGCCGAAATGCTGATGGTAAGGATTTCCCTTTCCTTGATGCTGCGGGTGAACAGCGTTTCATCTTTGCCGTCGTTGTAAAGCAGGACGGACACCTCTCCCGGTTTGAAATAGGCAATGCGCGTTTCCTTATAGCTGTACATCAGCCGCGTGTTGGCGCTCTTTAAATACAGCACGCCATTGGGAAAGGTGGTGAGGAAGTCCGGTGCCACTTTCAGCCGGATACCCGCGTTCAGCAGGGTGCATTCCAGTTTTACGTTCACGCTTTGCCCGCTGTTTACCACCACCACCTGCTCGTCCCCGTATTGCGGCCGTGCAAAGGCGGGGGAAGTGAAGGGCAGGGAGACGATGCTCACGGTATAGCTGCCCGGATCCACCTGCAGGGCCTGCGGGGAATCTCCATAACTGCCCTCGTAAAGGGTTTTCCCTTTGTTGTCCGTAATGGTAAGGATAAAGTCGTTGGTGTCCGGAATCTCGGCCGATGCCTTGGTGAAGGCCCCCCGGTCCAAGGTCCAGCTCAGTTCCCCCTGCGGCCCCGAAAGGCCGAAATCTTCACACGCGGTAAACACCGCCAGCAGCGGCAGCACCGCCATCCATTTCATCTTTTTCATAAGTCCAATCATTTTTGGCAAAGTTAGCGGGCATCCCGCCAGGAGGCATTTCGAAACGTTAAAATAATCGGTTGAAACGTTAAAACTTTCGCGTTTTTTTCAACCGATTTCCGCTTTGAAAGGGTTTCTGGCAAAAAATCCTTATCTTTGCACACTTTGTGTCAGCAATACTATGTTTGAGAATTTGAGCGAAAGGCTGGAAAGGTCTTTCAAGATACTGAAGGGTGAAGGTAAAATCACCGAAATCAATGTGGCGGAAACCGTCAAGGACATCCGCAAGGCCCTCCTGGACGCCGACGTGAGCTACAAAGTAGCCAAGGACTTCTGCAACCAAGTAAAGGACAAGGCCATCGGCACGGGCGTGCTCACGGCTGTGAAGCCGCAGCAGATGATGGTGAAGATCATGCACGACGAGCTGGCCGATTTCATGGGCTCCACAGCCCAGGATATCAATATCAAGGGCAATCCCGGCGTGGTGCTGGTGGCGGGCCTCAACGGCTCCGGTAAAACCACCTTCAGCGCCAAGCTGGCCCTGCATATCAAGAGCAAGCGGGGCATGAAGGTGATGCTGGCCGCCTGCGACACTTTCCGTCCGGCCGCCATCGATCAGCTCAAGGTGCTGGGAGAAAGCATCGTCGTTCCGGTTTATACCGAGGAAGGGGAGAAGGATCCCATCAAAATTGCCAAGGCCGCTATTGCCAAAGCCAAGGCCGAAGGCTATAATGTGGTAATTGTAGATACCGCCGGCCGCCTGGCCGTAGACCAGCAGCTGATGGACGAGATTTCGGCGCTGCACCAGGCCATCCAGCCCACGGAAACGCTCTTTGTGGTAGATGCCATGACGGGTCAGGATGCCGTGGAAACGGCCAAGGCCTTTAACGACAGGCTGGACTTTGACGGCGTGGTACTCACCAAGATGGATGGCGACACCCGCGGCGGTGCGGCCCTCTCCATCAAGGCTGTGGTGGGCAAGCCCATCAAGTTTGTGAGTTCCGGCGAAAAGCTGGAGGCGCTGGATGTGTTCCATCCGGAGCGAATTGCCGACCGTATCCTGGGTATGGGCGACGTAGTTTCCCTGGTAGAAAGGGCCCAGGAGCAGTTTGACGAAAAACAGGCCCGGGAGCTCAAGAAGAAACTGGCCAAAGACCAGTTCACCCTCTGGGATTTCTACGAGCAAATCCAGCAGGTAAAGAAGATGGGCAATATCAAGGACCTGGCGGGCATGATTCCCGGCGTAGGGAAGGCCCTCAAGGATGTGGATGTGCCCGACGACGCCTTCAAGAGCACGGAGGCCATCATCCTTTCCATGACCGTGTATGAGCGTGAGCATCCGGAGGTAATCAACGGCAGCCGCCGCAAGCGCATTGCCGACGGTTCCGGCACCTCCCTCCCGGAAGTGAACCGGCTGCTGAAGCAGTTCGAAGGCACTCGTAAAATGATGAAAGGCGCCGTCACAGGCACCCTCATGCAAAAAATGAAAGGGTTCAGAGGCTGAACCCTTTTTCATTTTTACCTTTTGAAAAGCAGGGCCATATCGGCCTTCAGGGCATCTTGGGCCAGCTTTTCGGGAACAAACTTCCAGCTGCCGATTACGGCGGGGTTTCCTATTACCTCCGGGTCGATGGAACCATTCTCCATCAGGTAGTCATACAGGATATTCCGGTATTCCGGGTAGCGGGCCGCTATGCGTTCTTCAATGGCGTCGGTGTCCACGCCGGTTTCCTGCAGCAGGCCGCCGCCACCGCTGGCGCGGTAGGAGGTCATGGCTACATTATAGGTCCGTGCCGGGTCGAAGGGCGTTCCGTCGGCCATTTTCTCTATCTGTACCCTTGAGCCGCGGGGCTTGGTAACATCCACGGTATAACAGATGCCGGCGGCGGAGTCAAAGTTGTACGAACGGCCCACGAAGGACCAGCCGTCCTGCTGGGTGCGGGCATCGTCCCGCTGGGCAATCTTGAGCACATGCTCACCGGGCTTGGAGATGGTCTGGATCCAGTGGTCGTAGGAGGCCTCCAGGTAGCGCTGGATTTCTTCGCCGCTAAGCCGAATTATAAATAGCTGGTTTTCAAACGGATAGATGGTGAACAAGTCGTTGTAAAGGATGGGGCCGGGTTTCACGTAGCCGTTGTAGGTAAGGGGTGCAGCTATGGAGATTTCGGCCGGAGGGCAACCCAGGCCCAGGGTATGGATCAGGTTCAGGTAGTCGCTCATGCCCGTGTAGGCGTCGCGGGTGCGGAGCTCCGTATTCAGGATGCCCACCTCCTGCAGGGTGAAGGCTTTCACGGCTTCGTAGTCCTTCTGGAAGAACGCCCGCATGTCGGGATCGGCCTTTTGGGCATCTACCGGAATCAGGTCTGTTTCAATGCTTTTCCTGGCAATCTTTCCCTTTTCTACCGTCAGGTGCAGCTTGCCGTGAGCCAAAAAGCGGCAGTGGCTGCCGGAGTTCATCAGGGCCATGGTGTCGCGCGATTCCACATAGGGCCGATGGTCGTGGGAACAGAGCACAAAGTCCACGTTCTTCACCAGATTGAAAACATCCAGTCCTTCCGATTCCAGTACAGATCCGTCGCCCTCACCGGTGCCGGAATGGACGCCCACAATCACCACGTCGGGGCGTTCCTTGGCCCGAATGGCGTCCACATCCTGCTGTACGCGGGATACAATGGGGTCGAAGTGCATGCCGCTCCAGAGTTCCTCGCCCAGCCAGGCCTTGATGTTGGCGTTCTCGTAGCCCAGGATGGCCACCTTCAGCCCCGCTCTCTTGACCACCTTGTAGGCCGGGAAGTAGGGCTTTCCGTTGTCATCCCTGATGGCGTTGCCGGCCAGGAAGGGAATCCCGTATTTGGTCAGTTCCCGGTTCACCCGGTCGTAAACCTTGTGGCCGGTTTCCACATCGTGGTTTCCCCACACTACGGCGTCGTATTTCATATAATTGAGCAGGCGCGGGAACAGGTGCGGAGTAACGGTGTCGATATAATTGTAGTAGTAGGCCGCATTGTCTCCCTGCAGGCAGTCGCCAACGTCTATCAGCAGCACGTTGCCGGCTCCGTCGGCCGTACGGACGCTGTCCACATAGGTGTTCACCGCAAACAGCGAACGCCGGATGGCTTTGCCCGGCACATAGGTAGAGTCGAACCATGTACTGTGCACATCGTTGGTAGAAAGCACCGTAAGGGTGTATTCGCCGTCTTTGAGCGTGCGGCCGCAGGCGGCGGAAAGCAGCAAGGCCGCAGCAAGGGGCAGGAGATGGTATTTCATATACTCAGTGTTTTAAATGGCTAATCCCAGGACAGTTTCCACATCCTTCTTTTCACCCACAATCCACAGGTTGTCGCCTTCTTCCAGGGGAAGGGTGGCGTCGGGAATGTGCAGGGTGCCGTCGGACTTTTCGATGCCGGCCACCAGGCACCTGTAGTGGTTCCTTAATCCGCTGTCCTTGAGGGCTTTGCCCAGGAAAGGCGAAGTGGCGCCAATCTCCAGGCGGCGCAGGATCATTTCCTCTTCCCGGAAATCCTCCGGCAGTTCGGTGTTGGTGCGCTGCAGTTCTGCGCCAAAGGCTTCCAGGCCTGTATCCGTGCCGATTACCTGAATGCGGTCGTGCGGGAAAACCCTTTCGTTCGCATTGGGAATATTGAGGCGTTTGTTGCCGCGGAGGATGGACACGATGTGCACGCCGAAGCGTTTGCCCAGGTTCAGTTCGTGCAGCGTAGTTCCTACCCAGTCCACCTCGGCGGGGATGTCAAAATCGGCCAGGTGCAGGTCTTTGTCCAGCAGGCGGGAAGCGTATTCCGGTTTCTTCTGGCCCAGGTATTCGGCCCGGAGCTCCCGGGAACGCAGGTTGGTAAGGAAGGTTTGCTCTATGCGGCGGGACTGATTCTTGGTGAAGCGGCTGAACATGAGGAAGGCCACCACTCCCAGCGCCAAAAGCAGCAGGAGCAGGACGGAAATGTGGAACAGCCTGGCCAGCACATAGAAAACGAAGCCCATGGCAATCAGCAGGCGCAGCACTATACTGGCGGCAAGCGGTGCCCGGTTGGCCGGGCTGGCTTCCCACAGGGTACGGAACTCTTCCGACTTGTTCTTCTTGACCATAATGGCCCGCAGGAACGGTGCCAGGGCTATCAGAATCACTACGGCGGTAACCACATGCGACCAGATGCCGGGAATCCATTTTTCGGCCAGCGGAAGCAGCAGCTGGAAGCCCAGGATGCAGATGGCAACGCAAAGGATGCCGTAAATGAGAACAATCTGCCCCAGGGCACCCAGGTATTTTTTCCAGAGGCTTTCCTTGGCGGCCGCAGGATCGGATGCTTCGGCATAGCCCTCCAGGAAGGTGCGCACCTTTCCGGGTAAATGCTTGTAAATGAATCCGTACGCCGGCTCGGCCAGCCGAATCATGTAGGGCGTGAGGAAGATAGTAACTACCGATACGGCCACCACAATAGGGTAGAGGAAGTTGCTGGTAACCCCCAGCGTTACGCCCAGGGAGGCGATGATGAAGGAGAACTCGCCGATTTGCGTGAGGGAGAAACCGCTTTGGACAGCCGTCTTGAGAGGCTGGCCGGAAAGCAGCACGCCTACCGTAGCAAAGAAGGACTGGCCCACAATCACGGTGATGGTGATAATGAGGATAGGCAGCCAGTACTGCACAATCATGGCTGGATCTACCATCATGCCCACAGACACAAAGAAGATGGCGCCGAAGAGGTCCTTCACCGGTTTAACCAGGTGCTCAATGTGCTCGGCCTCCAGCGTTTCGGCCAGGATGGAACCCATGATAAAGGCGCCGAAGGCGGCCGAGAAGCCGGTTTTGGCGGCCACCACCACCATCAGGAAACACAGGCCCAGCGACACCACCAGCAGGGTTTCGTCGTTCATCAGGGATTTGGTTTTCCGGAGGATGAGGGGAATCAGATAAATGCCCACCAGCAGCCACAGGGTGAGGAAAAAGACCAGTTTCAGGATGCTGAACACCAGCTCGCCGCCCTCAAAGTTGGACGAAACGGCCACGGTGGAAAGTATTACCATCAGCACCACCGCCAGAATGTCTTCCAGAATGAGGATGGACATTACCAGGCCGGCAAATTTCTTCTTGGCAAGTCCCAGGTCCTCAAAGGCCTTGTAGATAATGGTGGTGGAACTCATGCAGATCATCCCGCCCAGGAACAGGGCGTCCATCCGGCTCCAACCAAAGGCCGATCCTACCAGGAAGCCCAGCAGCATCATGCCGAATATGATGGTAAGGGTGGCAATGATGGCAGGCCCGCCCACCTTCACGATTTTCTTGAAGCTGAATTCCAGGCCCAGGGCAAAGAGCAGGAAGATAACGCCGATATCCGACCACACATGAATGCTGGCCGCGTCCACCACCGAGGGCGTAAGGGCAAAATGCGGACTGGCGATGAAGCCGGCCACAATGTACCCCAGCACTAGCGGCTGCTTGAGCTTTTTGAAGATGAGCGTCATAACACCGGCGCAGATGAGAATCAGCGCCAGGTCGGCAATCAGCGGGGCAAGTTCACTCATAGGGCGGAATCCAGGAAGTTGATGTATCCGGGAATGGAAAGGTTATAGGCCCGTGGACCGGCCAGCACCTCTCCGTCCGGGGACAGAATCAGGTAGTTGGGCTGGGCATTTACGCCAAAACGGGTGCGTGCTACGTAGGAATTCACGCTGCCGATGGTTTTGAGCGTCTTCCCGGCCGGGGTGGTGAGCCACCGGTTCTCCGGCAGTTTGGTTTTGTCGTCGGTGTACAGGGCCACTATCACAAAGTTGTCCCGCAGGCGGCGTAGAACCTCCGGGTTGCTCCAGACGCGGGCTTCCATTTCCCGGCAGTTTACGCAGCCATGACCGGTAACGTCCACAAAAACAGGCTTTCCGCTGGCCTGGGCGGCCTCCAGCCCTTCTTCCAGGGTAAAGTATCCGTCCAGCCCATGGGCAATCTTAAGGCCGTAGCTGTTTCCGGAAGCACTCGTATTGGAGGAAACCGTTCCGTCCGATCCCAGCACAAAGTCCTGGGTTTCAATGGGCGGCAGGTAACCGGAGAGGCCCTTCAGGGGAGCGCCCCACATGCCCGGAACCAGGTACACCACAAAGGAGAACACGCCGATAGCCAGCAGCAGCCGTACTATGCTCACGTGCTCCATGGGCCCGTCGTTCTTGAAGCGGATTTTGCCCAGCAGGTACAGGCCCATCAGGGCGAAAATCACTATCCACAGGGCCAGGTACACTTCCCGGTCCAGGATGTGCCAGTGATAGGTTTGGTCGGCCGTGGAAAGGAACTTGAGGCCCAGGGCCAGTTCCACGAAGCCCAGCACCACCTTCACGGAATTGAGCCAGCTGCCGCTCTTGAGCTTCTTCAGCAACTGCGGGAACAGGGCAAAGATGGTGAAGGGGAGGGCGAAGGCCACCGAGAAGGCCAGCATGGTTACCATCGGCGTCCAAAACTCTCCCTGAGTGGATTTCAGCAGCACCGAACCCACGATGGGGCCTGTGCACGAGAAAGAAACCAGCACCAGGGTAAGCGCCATGAAAAACACGCCTGCAAGGCCGCCTTTGCCCGATTTGGCATCGGCCGATGTGCTCCAGGAGGAGGGGAGGGTAATCTCGAAGGCGCCAAAGAAGGAAAGCGCGAAAACGAAGAATACCAGGAAAAACAGCAGGTTGGGCAGCCAGTGTGTGGCCAGCCAGTTGAAGATGTCGGCCGTAACGGTTTCTCCGCCGATGAGGCGGGTGAGGCCGAACAGCAGCACTACGGGAACCGTGTACAGCAGCACGATGAAAACGCCGTACATAAAGGCCTTGAAGCGGCCCTCGTGCACGTTGTCGGATGCTTTCAGGAAGTAGGAAACCGTCATGGGCACCATGGGGAACACGCAGGGGGTAAGGAGCATGGCCAGGCCCCACAGGATGGCTTCCAGAATCAGGGCCCACAGGTTGCCTGCGCTGGCCGATTCCGGATCTCCAATGCTGCTGGAATGTGCCTGGGCGGGGGCCGTTCCCAAAGAAACGGAGAAGGCCTGCTCTTCCGGGAAACCGCACATATCGTCCGTACAGGCCTGCCACTGGATGCTTCCTTCCAGCCGGGTGCCGCTTTCGGCCGTTATCTCCTGCGAGAACACCGCCTTCCCGAAGAAGACCGGCTCGCCATCGTATTCCGCGGGCTCCAAATCTTCACAAAGGGGCCCGGCGGTAACGGCCGATGCGTAATCTACCTGGAAAGGATTGCCCACTTTGGGAGCAATGCCGTAGATGTGCTGTCCCGGGGCGATGGTGCCGCTGAAGGTGACGCGGAACGTTTCCTCCGCCACCTGTTCGGCCGCCACTTCCCACGTGGCCGATGCGTTCTGTGCAAAAGCCGTGACGCCCATAAAGAGCGCCACAATCACAGATAGAACCGTCATGCCCGGCTTGATCGGGCATCTCTTGCTACTTAGCATAGGCAACAGAACGGGTTTCTCGGATGACGGTAATCTTTACCTGTCCGGGATACGTCATCTCGTCCTGAATCTTCTTGGCAATTTCTCCGGAAAGCACCTCGGCGTCGTGGTCGCTCACCTGTTCGGCACCCACAATCACGCGCAGTTCGCGGCCGGCCTGGATGGCGTACGACTTGGTTACGCCCGGATAAGCGGCGGCCAGGTTCTCCATGCCGCGGAGGCGCTTGATGTAGCTTTCAATCACTTCCCGGCGGGCACCCGGACGGGCACCGGAGATGGCATCACCCACCAGCACCAGCGGTGCATACAGCGAAGTCATTTCGCATTCTTCGTGGTGGGCGCCGATGGCGTTGCAGATTTCCGGTTTTTCCTTGTACTGCTCGGCCAGTCTCATACCCAGCAGGGCGTGCGGCAGTTCCGGATCTTCTTCCGAAACCTTGCCGATATCGTGCAGCAGGCCGGCCCGCTTGGCAATCTTGGGGTTCAGGCCCAGTTCACTGGCCAGGATGGCGCAGATGTTGGCAACCTCGCGGGAGTGCTGAAGCAGGTTCTGACCGTACGAGGAACGGTATTTCATGCGGCCGATCATTCTTACCAGCTCCATGGACAGACCGTGGATGCCCAGGTCGATGCAGGTGCGCTTGCCGGTTTCCAGGATTTCCTCTTCCAGCTGCTTCTGCACTTTTACCACCACTTCCTCGATGCGGGCGGGATGGATGCGGCCGTCCACAACCAGCTGGTGCAGGGCCAGGCGGGCCACTTCCCGGCGCACGGGATCGAAGGCGCTCAGCAGGATGGCGTCCGGGGTGTCGTCCACCACAATTTCCACACCCGTAGCGGCTTCCAGGGCCCGGATATTACGTCCTTCCCGGCCGATGATGCGGCCCTTGATGTCGTCGTTCTCGATGGGGAAGGTGGTAACGGCATTCTCAATGGCCGTTTCCGTGGCAGTACGCTGGATGGTATTGATAACAATGCGCTTGGCTTCCTTGGCGGCGTTCAGGCGGGCTTCGTCGATGCAGTCGTTGATGTAGGCCTGGGCCTCGGTGCGGGCCTCGGCCTTCATGGATTCCATCAGCTGGGCCTTGGCTTCGGCGGCGCTGAGGCCGGCGATGGTTTCAATCTGGTGGATAACCTGGCCGCGGAGTTCCTCGTATTCGTCTTCCTTTACCTTGAGGGCATCCTGCTGGCTCTTGAGGAGGTTTTTCTGGTTATCCAGTTCCTTGTTTTTGCGGTCGGCCTCGCTCATTTTCTGGTTCAGGGTGTTTTCCTTCTGCCGAACGCGGTTTTCCGCCTCCCGGATCTGGGCGTTTTTCTCATTCACCTGCTTTTCGTGCTCACTCTTGAGGGACAGGTACTTCTCCTTGGCCTGGAGGATTCTTTCGTTCTTGATTTTCTCTCCCTCAATCTCTGCTTTTTCCAGAATCTCGTCCCGCTTTCCCTTTAAGATGGCACGGCGGATGAGTATGTAGACGACGAGGGCGAGGACCGCCCCGGCCACAAATCCGATAACTAAGCTTGTAATATTCATAATATATATTGGTTTAAGTACTTACGTAAAAATGGCAGTTCCCTTTCAGGAGCTGCCAAATGGAAAAAAGCCGTCAGCATCTAGTCAGAAAATCTTAATGAATAAGATTTGGGTCCCGACCGGTTTCTGATATCCCCCGTCCTGCGGCAAGCCGCAGAATCCCCGTTGCGGGTAAAATGGGCCCGTCATCCCCGGTCTGAGTCAACCCGGCGCGTAGAAACGTGTTGATTTCAGCTTTCGATGGGTGACGGCTTTATTTTGTATGGATGTCTTGCAGATAGCGGTCCAGGTCTCTCTCCAGCAGCCCCCGTTCGTTCTCGGCCGTTTCGGCCTCTTTCTGCAGGCCGATGCGGTATACCGTTTCGTTCAAGGCCACCAGCGACATCAGGTCCATGATGGTCTTGTCCGGATTCTTCCGGGTATAGGCAGCGAGGCGCTTGTTGATGGCTTCGGCGGCCAGCCTGTACACTTCTTCCTGTTCCGGGGAAGTGGCCATGAGGTTGTAGGTGCGGCCTGCAATCTTTATGCTGATCTTCTGGTCCATCGTTAGTCCTCCAGGCAGGAGATGCATTTACCGATCTCCCTGATGAGTGTATCCACCTTTTCCCTGGCGGCCTTTTTGTCTCCGCCGCCGGTGAAGGCTTCCGTGAGTTTCCGGGTCTCTATCTCGGACTCCAATTCCATAATTTGCTCCCTGAGGTTTTTCCCGGTTTCCTCGCACTCATGTAGCTCCTCGCGGAGTCTTTGGTTCTCCGCCTTCTCAGCCTCATAGAGCGCAATCAGCTGTTCGATTCTTTGCCTTAAACCTTCCAGCATAGCCGGTTTTTACCTAATTCTCGCAAATTTAATAAAAATCCCGCAAAAATCCGTACTTAATTTAAAAAATTAAAGCTCGGCAATCAGTTTCGTGAACAGCAGGGTCATCTTGTCGGCGGCGGCATCGGCGGCTTTTACAATGGCTTCGCCGTCTGTTACATAGTCTTCGTCGTCCGTTGCATGGGCCACATCGGTAATTACCGACATGCCAAACACCGGGATATTGCTGTGGCGGGCAATAATCACCTCCGGTACGGTGCTCATACCCACGGCGTCGGCGCCGATGGCGCGGAAGTAGCGGTATTCGGCCGGGGTTTCATAGCAGGGACCGGAGACGGCCACGTACACACCCTTCTGCAGGGCTATTCCTTCCTTTTCGGCCAGGGCTTCGGCCTTGCGGATGAGAGCCGGATCGTATGGACGGGTCATATCCGGGAAACGCGGGCCGAATTCATCCAGGTTGGGGCCGATGAGTGGATTGGGCAGCATATTGATATGGTCCTTGATAATCATTAGGTCGCCCACATGATAGCTCAGGTTGGTGCCTCCGGCCGCGTTGGAAACGAACAGGTATTTGATGCCCAAGGCAATCATTACGCGGATGGGGAGGGTTACCGTGGCCATCTCATAACCTTCGTAATAGTGGATGCGTCCCTGCATGGCAATTACACACTTGCCGCCCAGGTTACCCACAATAAAATTGCCCTTGTGGCCGATGGCCGTCGATACGGGAAAGCCCTCCACCTCCCCGTAGGGAACGGCAATGGGGTCGGTAATTTCGTCGGCCAGTTTTCCCAGGCCGCTGCCCAGGACTATGCCTATGACGGGTTGGCGTCCCTGCAATTTCTTCTGGATGAAGTCGGTGGCAGCCTTAATCAGCTGGGACTGCGCCAAGTTTTTCAAAGAAGTATCCATAATTTAAAACTTTTCAATCATTTTAATGAACAGGCCGGTCATCTTGTCGGCGGCGGCGTTGGCGGCTTTCACCACGTCTTCCCCGTCGTTTTCGTAATCGTCGGCATAATCGTCGTGCGCCTCGTTGGTGATTACGGACATGCCGAATACGGGAATGCCGGCATGGCGGGCAACGATTACTTCCGGTATGGTGCTCATGCCCACTGCATCGGCACCGATGGTGCGGTAGAACTTATACTCGGCCGGCGTTTCGTAAGAAGGCCCGGTATCGCCCAGATACACGCCCTGCTTCAGTTCCACGCCCATTTCCCCGGCCAGCTGCATGGCCAGTTTGATAAGTTCCGGGTCGTACGGACGGGTCATGTCCGGGAATCGCGTGCCTTCATCATCCATATTGGGGCCGATGAGCGGATTGGGCAGCAGATTGATATGGTCCTTGATAATCATGAGGTCTCCCACGTGCAGGCCGAAGCTCACTCCGCCGGCGGCGTTGGAGACGAACAGGCTCTTGATGCCCAGCCTTATCATGACGCGGATGGGCAGGACCACGCTTTCCATGCCGTAGCCCTCGTAATAGTGGATACGCCCCTGCATGGCGATGACGGTTTTGCCGCCCAGAGAACCCACTATGTAGTTTCCTTTGTGGCCGGTGGCTGTGGAGAGGGGGAATCCGGGGATGAGCCGATAGGGAATAATGACCGGGTTCTGGATGGCGTCGGCCAGTTTTCCCAGGCCGCTGCCCAGGACGATGCCCACTATGGGCTTTCTGCCTTCCAGCAGGTCTCTCACGGTGCTGACTGCGCCAACAATCTTTTCAATTCTCGGGTCCATAGTTCCAGTGTTTATGTGTGGTTGTCTTTCAAAAAAACCGGCATGTGGCGTGCCGGCTGTGGTATTAGAATTCTTCGTTTTCCTGCTCTTCCCGCGGGGTGTATTGGCGGATGGGCTGGTCGTGCAGAAGATCGTGAAGAATGTACTGGACAGCCTCCTGCAGGCCTTCCTGGAATTTCTCGAAGTCTTCTTTATAAAGGAAAATCTTATGCTTGTCGAACACGAAAGAACCGTCCCGCTCTACGCGGCGCTTGCTTTCCGTGATGGTGAGGTAAAAGTCGTTGTTTCCCTTCGTGGCCTTCACGTCAAAGAAATACGTACGCTTTCCGGCCCGGACGGGTTTGGAGTAAACGTCTTCCGAGTTTCGCTCCTGGGCATGGCCCCTTTCATAATCTTCACTGTACATAACGTATATTTAGTTTGTTTCCAATCACAAATTTAGGGAAATTATTGAAAAAACACTAACTTTGTACAAATTTATTTATTGACATTATGCTCAACCGACGTATCCTCAGAATCAAGGCATTCAAGGTCCTGTATTCCTATGCAGAGAACCCGGACCTTACGTTGAAAGAGGCGTTATCGAATCTGGATACATCCGCAGAAGCCACGCGGGACCTGTATCTTTACCTGCTGGCTCTCATTCCCGCCCTTACGGCCGAGGCTGCCCGCCGCACGGAGGCTGCCAGGGGCAAATTCAACCCTACGGAAGAGGAACTTCACCCCAACCTCAAGTTCGTGAACAACCGCGTATCGGCCCTTCTGAGCGCCGACCCGGACTTTCAGCGGCTGCTGGAAAAGAAGAAACTCTCGTGGGAGCAGAACGACGCCTTTGTGCACGCGCTCTATGAAACCGTGAAATCGCGGCCCTGGTATGCCGAATACATGGCCTGCCCGGAAGACTCCCTTTCCCGCGACGTGGCGCTGTGGAAGCATGTTTTCGAGGAAGAACTGGAAGACGACGAGGCCCTGGCCGCCATCCTGGAAGACCAGTCCATCTACTGGAGCGACGATGTAGCCTATGCCCTCCTGGCCTGCCTGCGCTCGCTGGACGGAATTGCCGTTTACAACCGCTGGAGCTATCCGCCGCTGTACCAGAGCGAGCAGATGGCCGCCCAGGGGAAAAAGGTGGAAGACGACCGCCAGTTTGTCCATTCGCTGGTAACGGCCGCCTACGGCCGCTTCAAGGAGTATTACGACCTGGTGGCCGGCTCCGTGTCCAAGTGGGACCGGGACCGCCTGTATACCACAGATATCGTCCTCATCGTCATGGGACTGGCCGAGGCGGAAACCTTCCCGGATATCCCGCTCAAGGTAACCATCAACGAGTATGTGGAAATCTCCAAGTATTATTCCACGCCCAAGAGCCGCGGTTTTGTGAACGGTCTGCTGGACCGTCTTCTCAAGGAAAGAACAAACTAACACACAACTATGCATACATTAACCCTTTATCTTCTTCAGGCAGCCGCTCAGCAGCAGCCGAGCGCCCTTCCCACCATCCTTATGTTCGGCGCCATCATCCTGGTGATGTGGCTGTTCATGATCCGTCCCCAGCGCAAGCAGCAGAAGCAGTTGCAGGAGTTCCGCAACTCCCTCAAGAAAGGTGACAAGGTGGTTACCGCCGGCGGTATCTTCGGCGAAATTGTGGAAGTGAACGAAAAAACCGCCCTTATCCGGGTAGATGGAGACGTCAAACTCCGTGTAGATAAGCAGAGCCTGGTGAAGGACTATTCCGACGCCGAGCAGAAATAATCCATGGAGTGGGGAAGAAGCTGGGTGGTGCTTGTAGTGGCACTGCTCCTTGCCAGTCTTGTCTGGATCCTGAGCAATCTTTCCCAGACTTATTCCGGGACAATCAGCGTTCCGGTAGTGGCCCGCTGTAACCTGGACGGTTACCAGAACCAGTCGTCCAATACGGTGCTGGTGAGTGCCCGGTGCCGGACGCTGGGTTTCCGCCTGGTGCGGGAACAGAGCCGCCGGGAACGTAAAACCATTGTTGTAGACTTCTCTCCGGCCGATTTGCACCGCACGGGGCCGGAGACTTTTTGTGTTATCGGCGGGGCCATAAATTCCTATGCCAACCAGTTCTTCGGGGAGGAAACCACCGTAGAGGCTTTCATCACGGATACCCTCAAGTTCATCTTCCCGCGGGAGAACCATAAAAAGGTGCCCGTAGAAACCCCCATGACCGTCCATTGCCGCTCCCAGTACATGCAGAGCGGTGCTTTCCGCACTTCGCCGGACTCGGTTACGGTATATGGGGAAGCGGCCCGCCTGGAAGGCATCGACAAAGTTACTACCAGCCGGCTGGTGCTCACCGACGTGCACGAATCCCGGCACGGGATCCTGCGCCTGAACCCCATCTCCGGCGTGCGCCTTTCGGTGGAGGAGGTGAGCTATGAACTGCCCGTCACCCGCTATGTGGAACTCCGGAGCACCCTGCCCGTGGAGGTATGGAATGCCCCTGCCGGCCACGAACTGCAGGTGTTCCCGGCCACGGCCGAGGTGGTGCTGCTGTGCACCTTCCCCCTGGCCAAGGATCCGCTTCCGGAATTCCGTATCTATGTGGATTACAAGGATTTCGCAGCCTCTATCAACGGACGCTGCGTTCCCCGTACCCTGCGCCTGCCCAACGGCGTGTTGCAGTACCGGGTAATGCCGGAAGTGTTCGACTGCATAGAATCGGTCCGATGAAAACCGTCATTGTCACAGGCGGGATCGGCAGCGGAAAGTCGGCCGTCTGCGCCCTGCTCCGGGAGCGGGGGATACCCGTGTACGACTGTGATGCCCGCGCCAAGGCGCTTTATGACGAGAATCCCGCCCTGATTCCGGCATTGGAAAAGGCTTTGAGCATGCCTCTGCGGGGAGGGGACGGCCGCCTGGACAAAGCGGCGCTGGCGCAGCGCATTTTCTCGGACAAAAAGGCCCGGGAGGCCGTTGAGGCGGCGCTTTATCCCGCTCTGCTGGCCGATTTCAAGGCCTGGCGCTCCGCCCAGGAAGAAGCTCCTTTTGTGGTGCTGGAGTCGGCCATTATCCTTTCCAAACCCCTTTTCCGCGGCCTTGCCGATGCGGTGGTGCTGGTGGATGCCAGCCCGGAAATCCGCCTTCGCCGGGCCATGAAACGGGACGGTGCCACGGAAGAAGCCGTCCGGGGAAGAATGGCGGCCCAGGCGCCCATTTCATCGGCCGATGCCTGCGTTATCCGTAACGACGGAACTCCGGAAGACCTCCGAAAGGAGGTAGAACGCGTGTTTTTCGGCAAAAATGACTATATTTGTAAGATTTTGAAAAACGATACCAAAGCAATGAAAACCGATCTTGCCAAAACCCTTTCCATCCGTGGTCAGCACGGACTGTTCACTTATATCGCCCAATCCCGCACCGGCGCCATCGCCGAGTCTTTCGAAGACAAGAAGCGCTATAATTTCAGCGCCAATTCCGGCATCACCACCCTGGCCGACATTTCCATCTATACGGCCGACGGTGAGGTGAAGCTCCAGGAAGTCTTCGGCAAAATGCACGAGGTGCTGGGCGATAAGGATGCCCCTTCGGCCAAGGCCGCTCCCGAGGAGCTCAAGGCCCTTTTTGTGAAAGCCCTGCCCGATTACGACGGAGAGCGTTTCTACGTTTCCCACATGAAGAAGGTGGTGGAATGGTACAACGCCCTTAAGAATTATGCGTCTCTGGACTTTGTAACGGACGAGGAGCGGGAAGCCGAGGCTGCCAAGGAGGCCTGAGCCATGCCCTCGCTGCAGGTTATCACCCTGGGGTGTTCCAAGAACACGGTTGACACCGAGCATCTGCTCTATCAGGTACGCGGCTCGTACGAACTGGTGCCGGAAGGGGAGTCCCGCCCCTTTGTGGATGTCCTGCTGGTGAATACCTGCGGTTTTATCGGCGACGCCAAAGAGCAGTCCATCCAGACCATCCTGGCTGCTGCAGCCAGAAAAAAAGCCGGCCAGGTGGGCAGGCTGCTGGTTTTCGGCTGCCTGTCCCAGCGCTATGCCTCCGAACTTCCGGAACTGATTCCGGAGGTGGACGGCTGGTATGGCGCCCGTACCCTGGATCCGCTGGTGGAAGCCCTGGGCTGCACGCCGGACCCTTCGCAGCAGCATCGGCGCGTACGCACGGACGGCATCCATCCCTATGCCTATCTTAAGATTTCGGAAGGCTGCGACCGCCGCTGTTCCTATTGCGCCATTCCTTTCATCCGCGGTCCTCACCGTTCCGTGCCCATGGAGGTGCTGGTGCAGGAAGCGGAAGAACTGGCCGCCCAGGGCGTCCGGGAGCTGATTGTGATAGCGCAGGATACCACTTATTACGGCCTGGACCTTTACAAAAAGCGCATGCTGGCCCCTCTGCTGCAGAAACTGTCGGAGGTAAAAGGCATCGAATGGATTCGCATCCACTATTCCTATCCGGCCGATTTTCCGGAGGATGTCCTGGACCAGATGGCCAATAATCCCAAGGTCTGTCGCTACATGGACATCCCGCTGCAGCACATTTCCGACAGGGTGCTGGACATGATGCACCGCCATGTAGACGGTGCCTGGACCCGGGAACTCATCCGCAAGATGCGGGAGCGGGTTCCGGGCGTGGTGCTCCGGACAACCCTCATCGTGGGGCATCCGGGCGAGAACCACAAAGACTTCCAGGAACTGCTGGATTTTGTGCAGCAGGCCCGTTTCCAGCGTCTGGGCGCCTTCACCTATTCGGAAGAGGAGGGCACCTACGATGCCGAGCATTTCCCCGACAAAGTGGCGGAACGCACCAAAAAGAACCGTTTGAACACGCTCATGGAAGTGCAGCGTGGCATATCCCTTGCATACAATGAATCCCGGATTGGATCCCAGGTCCGCGTATTGGTAGACGACTTCACAGACGGCGTTTTGGTATGCCGGAGCGAATTCGAAAGCCCGGAAGTGGACGGCGAGATCCTGGTAAAGTATCCGGCGGCGGCAGATAACGGCGCAGATCCAAAATCCCTTGTGGGACAGTTTCTTACCGTTAGAATAACCGCAGCCGACGAGTATGACCTTACGGCAGAAATAGTATGAGAAAGTTATTTTGGCTGGCAGCTTGCGTGCTGATGGCGGCTTCCTGCGCGCCCGAGATTTACACCCATTATCTGGATGTCCGGAAACCCTCCGACTCCGGTCTTAACCTGTCCCGCAAAACCATGGCCATGGTGTATATGGACAGTGATGTACCGGCCGATACAGTCTTTAACCGCGGGGTGGCTTCGTCCCTGGCCCGTGCCATGGAGGAAGATTATTTCGACGGACAGGAAGTGATCGGCCTGTACCGGATTCCCAAGGCCGACAGCCTGTCACTGGATCTGATGCATTCGCTGGTGATGGACACCGGCGAGGATGTCATCTTCCTTATTGTTAATTCCCTGGGCGATGTGCAACTGGAGGCCCGGCAGGAAGTCCGCAATGCCCGCTCGGTAGATTCGGCTTATGTTACTCCGGCCCTGGTTCCGCTCAGTACCAGCGTCTTCGTTTATGACAGCATGGGAGAGGACGTGGTGCGCCGCTTTTCAGGATCTACCCTCCTGCGCCCGGCGGTGTATAACAACGGACTTGTCCCGGAAGAGAACCTGAAGGATCAGGCCCGGATGGTGGCTGCTGCCGGAGAGGCCGAGAAGATGGGAGAACGCATCTCCCGGCGCTTTGTGTCCAATTGGCAGACGGAAAGCTTCAGCTTCTATTATTTTGACGACAGCAGCTCCGAACAGTGGGAGTTGGCCCTTGTGAATGCCCTGGAAGGTAAATTCGCCGCCGCCATAGACGGTTGGGCGCCCTTCCTCAAGGCCGATGACGAGCGGAAGCAGGCCTGCGCCTGCTACAATATGGCCATGGCTTTCTATATGATGGAGAACCGGGATCTGGCCACCCGCTGGCTGGATTTGGCCGACACCCTTTATCCGGATCTGGCCCTTTCTCCGGGGCTCCGGAAGAGAATTGAGGACCAGATGAAATAAGCAGCGGGGGAGTTGTTGGAAAAGTGAACAAATATGTGTATATTTGTAAAATTTAAAAATTACTAAAAAATTAATCATAATTCTCCAATAAAATGGCAAACATCAATCTCCGCAAGTACGGCATCACGGGTGTGAAGGAAGTCCTTTACAACCCCACGTACGAGGTTCTTTACAACGAAGAGACCAAGCCCGGTCTCGAAGGCTTTGACAAGGGTCAGGTTACTGAACTCGGTGCCATCAACGTAATGACGGGTATCTACACCGGCCGTTCCCCTAAAGACAAGTACATTGTGTACGACAACACCACCAAGGAAGGCAAGAAGGGAGAAATCTGGTGGGACACCGAGGAGTATCACAATGACAACCACAAGATGAGCGTCGCTACCTGGAAGGCCGTCAAGAAACTGGCCCAGGAGCAGCTCTCCGGCAAGCGCCTGTTCGTGGTGGACGGTTTCTGCGGCACCCACAAGGACACCCGCATGAAGGTCCGTTTCATCATGGAGGTAGCATGGCAGGCCCACTTCGTGACCAACATGTTCCTCCGTCCCCAGAACCAGAAGGATTTTGACCAGGAGCCCGATTTCGTGGTGTACTGCGCTGCCAAGGCAAAAGTGGACAACTACAAGGAGCTGGGTCTCCGCAGCGAAACCTGCGTGGCCTTCAACGTGACCTCCCGTGAGCAGGTTATCCTGAACACCTGGTACGGCGGTGAGATGAAGAAGGGTATGTTCTCCATGATGAACTACTACCTCCCGCTGAAGGGCATCGCCGCCATGCACTGCTCTGCCAATACGGATATGAACGGCGAGAACACCGCCATCTTCTTCGGCCTCTCCGGCACCGGTAAAACCACCCTTTCCACGGATCCCAAGCGCCTCCTCATCGGTGACGACGAGCACGGCTGGGACAACAAGGGCGTGTTCAACTTCGAAGGCGGCTGCTACGCCAAGGTTATCAAGCTGGACAAGGAGTCCGAACCGGACATCTACAATGCCATCCGCCGCGACGCTCTCCTGGAGAACGTAACCGTGGACAAGAACGGTGTCATCGACTTCAACGACAAGAGCGTTACGGAGAACACCCGCGTTTCCTATCCTATCTATCACATCGAGAAGATTGTCCGTCCCGTTTCCCACGGCCCGGCAGCCAAGCAGGTTATCTTCCTTAGCGCCGACGCTTTCGGCGTGCTGCCTCCCGTGAGCATCCTCACCCCGGAACAGACCAAGTACTACTTCCTGAGCGGCTTCACCGCCAAGCTCGCAGGTACCGAGCGTGGTATCACCGAGCCCACTCCTACCTTCAGCGCCTGCTTCGGCCAGGCCTTCCTGGAGCTGCATCCTACCAAGTATGCCGAGGAGCTGGTGAAGAAGATGAAGAAGAGCGGCGCCAAGGCCTATCTGGTGAACACCGGCTGGAACGGTACCGGCAAGCGTATCTCCATCCGCGACACCCGTGGCATCATCGACGCCATCCTCAACGGCAGCATCGACAAGGCCCCTACCAAGAACATCCCTTACTTCAACTTCGAAGTTCCTACCAAGCTGGAAGGTGTGGATACCGGTATCCTGGATCCTCGCGACACCTACAAGAACCCCGCCGAGTGGGAAGAGAAGGCCAAAGACCTCGCCGGTCGCTTCATCAAGAACTTCCACAAGTACGAGGCCAACAAGGCCGGTAAGGCTCTGGTAAAGGCTGGACCTAAGCTCTAACGAGCCTATCGTTATAGCTTGTTATCCCCCGCAGCCTTCGGTCGGCACTTCGTGCCAGGTGCTTTATGCAACGATGGTAAGGCCATCAAATGCGGGCTGGACAATAGAGTTAATCTTACGTTCTGCGCAGATCTGCATAAGGTCTGCGCAGAATTTTTCGTGCTGGGGGAAGGCGTGGCTCAGGTGGGTGAGCCAGGTGTGTTTTGCGCCGATGCGGTGGGCCAGTTCCAGGGCCTGGTCCAGGGAGAAGTGGGAGTGATGGGGATGATAACCCACGGTGTTAAGGGTAACGTGCTCCAGGCCTTGCAGTTTGGCGAATTCGCTTTCCGGGATGGAGCTCATATCCGTAATGTAGGCAATGTTGCCAAAGCGGAAGCCCAGCACCGGCAGCTGGTCGTGCAGACCGCGGATGGGTATCACGTTGGGCTGCTCATGGGCGGCCTCCAGGATGGCGTTGTCGGAGGGTTTCAGGCTACCGTCGGCCTGCCGATAGAAATAGCCAACATCGTGTACCCATTCCAGGTCGCCGGTGCCTTCCAGCGAATCTACCCGGAAGGGACGCTCGTCAATCAGGTGCACGTGCCACTCCGGGGAACCGGGGTACTTGTGGTCGGCAAAGGCGTATGCGTAGTCGTTCTGAAGGGATTTCAGCACTCGCGGCTCGCAGTAAATCTCCACAGCCTTTTTGTCAATGTAATTGAACGAACGGACGTCGTCCAGCCCGCCGGTGTGATCTTTATGGTTGTGGGTGAGCAGGATGGCATCCAGATGCCGAACGTTGTGCGCCAGCATCTGCGAACGGAAATCCGGTCCGGCATCTATCAGGATCTGCAGTCCGTCATGCTCCACCAGCGCCGCCGCCCGGAACCGCTTGTCCCGCGGGTCAGTGCTCTTGCAAACGGCACACTGGCAGGCGATGATGGGCACCCCCTGTGATGTCCCCGTTCCCAAAAATGTCAGTTTAGTCATATTGCACTGTTTGACAGGATAGTATTACCTCTAAAACCCATGCCCACCCTCGGGCCTGTAAGAGGAGGGGCCCCCTTTGGGGAGGGTCGCGAAGCGACGGTTTTAGAGGTAATACTAACCTGCCATTTTATAATACTATATCTTCTAGAGTATTGAACTTATCTGGATTTGCCGCTTGTTCAATACGGATGTAATTGCCGGTGTAGCCGCCCATGAGGCCGTTTTTGACGGAGGATTCCCACAGGACGGATTCACGGAGGCCTTTGTTGGCTGCGACGAAGGCGGTGTGGAGCTCTTCGCACAGGGCTTCCAGTTTGGCTACCCTTTCGGTTTTAATGCTGTCCTGCACCTGGTCTTTCCATTCGGCCGCACGGGTTCCAGGACGGCGGGAGTAGGGGAATACGTGGATAAAGGCCGGGCGGATGCGCTCTTTCAGGAAGTTGTAAGTCTCCTGGAACAGTTCTTCCGTTTCGCCGGGCAGGCCCACAATTACGTCGATGCCGAAGAATACCAGCGGCTCGCCGGGGCGTTCCAAAGCCTGGCGGATGTAGTCGATGCGGGAGGCAAACAAGGCCGTATCATAGCGCCGGCCAACCCGCCTCAGGAGCGTGTCGCTGCCGCTTTGCAGCGGAATATGGAAATGCCGCTGGAACTTGGTTCCGGAGGCAATCCAGTCCACAATTTCCGGCGTAATCAGGTTGGGTTCAATGGACGAAATCCGGTAGCGGTCAATGCCCTCAACCTCATTCAGCGCCTTCAGTAAATCCAGAAAGCTCTCTCCGGTAGTCCGGCCAAAATCTCCGGTATTCACTCCCGTGAGCACTACCTCCCGAATCCCCTGTGCAGCAATCTCCCGGGCCTGTTTCACTGCCTCACAAATGGGAATATTCCGGCTTCGTCCCCGGGCATAAGGTACCGTACAGTATGCGCAGAAGTTGTCACATCCATCCTGTACCTTCAAAAAGCTCCTCGTCCTTTCGCCACTGCTATAGGCCCCAAAAGTCGCAGCGATGGAGGGAGACACCCCTCCGGGGGCTTGTCCACCCCCGGAGGATTTGAGGGGGCTCTGCCCCCTATTATCCCCCGCGGCCTTTTCTCCCTCTACGATTTCGCCTGACGGCAAAATCCCGGGTACGGCCGGGCGCCTGATGGCGCCTAGAATCCCGTGCTCGGGCGTTTTGGAATAAACCGCCACTGTATCTGCCACTATTTGGCTCTTGTCATTGGCCCCAAATACCTTCCAGACGCCGTCTATGGCCAGGAGCTGCTCTTTGCGGAGTTCGGCGTAGCAGCCGGTTACCACTATGCGGGCTTCCGGGGCGGTTTTGTGGGCGCGGCGGATCAGGTTGCGGGACTTTTTCTCGGCCGTTTCGGTTACAGCGCAAGTATTGATCAGATACACATCGGCCTGGGCCGTCCAGGGCACTACCTCCCAGCCGGCGGCTATGAAGCCCCGTTCGTAGGTGGAAGTTTCTGCATAATTCAGTTTGCAGCCCAGGGTGGTGAATGCTATTTTCATGGCTAGGCTAGCAGTAAAAACACGCACGGACGTTTGCCAATTACGGGTACATCCCGTTTCCATTCGGCCACCGTGCGGGTGCGGATGAAGGCATCCGGACAGGTAAGATTGGCGGCGATGCACAGGCGGGTATGACCGTTCAGGCACTGGAGCATATCGGCCAGCAGGGCGTCGTTGCGATAGGGAGTTTCTATCAGAATCTGGGTCTGGCGGGCTGTGGCGGAGCGCTTTTCCAGCGTACGGAGGGCGGTGCGGCGTTCTTCGGTCTTGGCGGGAATGTAGCCCACGAAGGCGAACGACTGCCCGTTGAGCCCGGAGGCCATCAGGGCCAGCATCAGGGAAGACGGGCCCACGAAGGGAACCACCTCAATATCGTGCCGATGGCAAAGTGCCACCAGCAGGGCGCCCGGGTCGGCCACGGCGGGTAGTCCGGCCTCCGAGATGAGTCCTACATTGCGCCCGTCCTGGAACAACTGCAGGTACTTCTCTACCTCGGCAGGGGCGGTATGCTCGTTCAGTTCGTGGAATTCCAGATCCTGGATGTGTCCTTTGAGGCCGGCCGCCGACAGATACCGGCGTGCTGTGCGCACTTCCTCTACCACAAAGCAGTCCAGCTGCGGCAGAAAGTCCAGCACCGGGGCGGGTATCACCTCGGACGGGGCGCCTTCTCCCAGGGGGGAAGGAATCAGATAGAGTTTACCGTACTTCATTTTTGGGAATTGCGTGTCCGGTGGAATCAATTTGCAATACTACCTGCCGGGATGCCGGGATGCCATCCCGCGGAGGCATACCGTCCCGGGAAACACCTTCCCTGGGAGCACCCTCCCGTGGCATACCGTCCGGCGGGGTAATTCCTTCCGGAGGCGTTCTCCTGGGCCGGAACAGGCCCTGGAAAAGCTGCCGGAAAGTGTTGAATTCCATCTGGTAGGTGATACCGGCGCCGTTTCGCTGGCTGTTGTCCAGGTAGGAGGTGAACTGGTCGGCCGAGTGGGAGAACAGGCTGGCCCGCAGGGAACCGCTCTTGTTCAGCTTGATTTCAATTTCTATATCGCCCGCCACCTCCGAAGTAGTGGTGCCGTAAAGATGCTTGTTGCCCACGGATCCGTTCACAATTACGCGGTTGTTGAACAGCTGGGTAGAGAGGGCTACGTCAAAGATATTGGTTCCGGTGTTGGTGGCCTGGTAGTTGAGACCCAGGTCCAGCGGAATGTTCAGTTTCTGGAAGATGTTGTTAATCTGGCCCGCCATGATGCCGGTAACGTTGGAGAAAAGCATTTCCGAGCCGTTGGTGGTAATGCCGGACTCTTCCGAGGGCAGGAAACCGCCGGCCAGCAGCAGGTACAGGAACTGTTTCTGCACCTTGTCATCCGTGTTAAGGGCGGCATCTACCTGAGCCTGTATGGTGGGGTTCAGGTCCGGGATGTCGATGGAGAACTGAATCTGCGGGTTCCGCAGTTTGTCGGTGATGCTGATGCCGCAGTTGACGGTGCGGCGGGTTACGGCATTCTCATCGGCTATCAGGTTGGCCAGGCTGGCCTTGGTGGTGTAGAGGCCGTTCACGTTAAGGTCGGTATCCCACATGTCGCCGTTGAAGTGCACCGAACTGCCTTCCTGGATGGTGAAGTCCCTGCTCACCAGATTCAGGGCCGAGAAGTGGAAGCTGCCCTGGTTCAACTGGTAGTTGCCGTTGAGGGTGAGGGAAGAGGTGGCGCTCTGGCTTTCCAGTTCGATGACGCCCGTTCCGCTGGCCTTCAGGGAATTCTCCTCGCTCAGGTCCAGATACACCATCACATCTTGTGTAGGACGCACCGTGAGCCGGATATTGGTATTGCCGGTCTGCTGCGTGGCCTTGTTGCTGGAGACCATCATTTGCTCGTAGGGGTCCAGAATCAGTTCTTCCTCTGCCTCGGTGAAGGTGAGCAGCTGAGAACTGCGGCTGGAACTGGAAGAGCCCAGTAGCAGGTGCAGGTTGCCTTCCTTCACGGTAGAGGCGTTCAGGTCCAGGTTCAGGTTGGGCGACCAGCCGGTGACATCGGCCGTTCCGCTGGCATACAGGTCTCCGTACAGCAGGGAATTCTGGCCCCGCTTGAGCTCCAGAACCTTCATGCGGTTAAGCCGTACATGAACGTCCAGGCCGAAGTTGGAGAAACCGTCCAGCAGCACGCTGCCGCGGATGGTGCCTGTGCCGTCGTAGTCGTCCGTCAGGCGGACGTCCTTGAAGTGCAGGCCCTTGTCGTCCAGATCCAGCTTGCCGGAAGCATGGTAGGGCACTTTGCAAAAGTCCAGGGCCAGATAACCGTCGTCCAGGTAAAGGTTTTCGCTGGACAGATGCAGGTCTTTAAGAGGGCCCCGGGCCCGGATTCTACCGCTGAGTCCGCCGTTGAATTCAGAGAAGGCGGCTTCCAGAATGGGGGCAACGTAGCCCAGATCCAGCCCGTCCAGCGTGGCCAGGGCGTCGATTTCGGCCGTGGAGGGTTTCAGGAAACCGTTCAGGCCGATGGTCTTTTTCCCGTCCAGTCTGTTACCCACGGTAAAGTCGAAGCGGTTTTCCTGCTCGTTCCATACGCTCTCCAGGTTCAGCTGTCCCAGACGTTTTCCGGAAACCAGCGTGGAGTCGCAGGTGATGCCCGCAATAAGGCCCACGGCCGGGCTGGAAGGGGAGATGACCAGGGCGTTGCCTGTAGCCCGGCCCTGCACCTGGGGCACGCCGCCCGTGAGGGTGTTCAGCAGGGCTATATTAAACTTCTCCATCCGTACCGTAAGCGTATCGGGCCGGTCGGCCGAAAAGCCGCCATCTACCAGCAAAGCCTCGTCTTCATGGCTGGCAAACAGGCGGGAGATGTTCCAGTTGCCCTCTTTGAAAAGGATCTGGTCGGAGGAGATGCCCCAGCCGTCGCCCTCGTAGTAGATGTTGGAGGGAAGCACCTGGGCGTTCACCGCCAGCGCTCCGTCTTCCCGGGACAGATCGGCTCCCAGGATAAGCTCGGCCCGCGTTTCGGCCTCCTGCTCGTTGTCAAAGGAGTAGGAGAGGCCCAGATGGTCGTCATTGGCATAGAGGATAACCCGGTTGCCCTTGAGTTCCAGGCCGGAAAGATAGAGCGAGGGACTCACCAGATCGGCCTGAAGGGCCTGCCCGGCGTTGTCCAGCGTAAGGTTCACGTCCCGCAGGTATTTGTCCAGATAGGCCAGGCGGCCGCTGGTGAAATGTCCGCTCAGCGTCCCGTCTTTTTCCAGGGAAAGGCGGAGGCGGGTGTTGTTTTCTATGTACAGTCCCGGCATCACAAAGTCCAGCAGTTCCCGCGCGTCCCGCACCGTGAGGCTCAGGTCGTAGGCGGTTCCGTCCCACAGGTGCCCGGACGGTGTTCCCAGAAGGGACGGCAGTTCTTTGTCCAGCACCAGGTACTTGAGGTCGTTTATAAAGGCCTGGATGGCTTCTTCGCCGGAAAAACTGCCGTCCAGGAAGTTGGACTTAAGGTCTATCCGGTTTTGATACGGCCGGGACAGGGCCGATAGGGTAATATCCCCGATATCGTGCACGCCGGAATTGTTTTCCAGGTTCAGCCCCCGAATCTGAAGGCTGGCCTGCAGCTCTTTGCTATCGGACAGGGAGAAGTTGGAATCGGCCTGGAAACTTACCCTGGAACGTCCCCGCTGGTCCAGATTCAGGGCCTGCAGGTCGGCGTATCCCATACTGAGGAGGAAGTCGTAGTTGGATACGGACGGGCCGGAAGGCTTGCCGGTGCCCTGGAAGAGGAAACTCAGGTTGGGATCGGCCGATACTATACGTCCGTCAAAAGCCCCATTCCTGTAATAGCCCGAAGCGGAAATGTTGCTGTAGTTATAGTCCAGCGCCCGGAGACGGGCAATCTGCAGGGAATCTATCTGCAGCTGCGGACCGCTGGAAGCCAGGGTGGCCGACAGCCGGGATTCCAGGCTGACCGGCCCCAGCGCCTCTATGCTCAGAATCCGGCCCAGGTCCAGGTCCCTGGTTTTGAGGCGGCCGTCCAGGCCGATATCCTTTCTGGTATCTACGGCATTCTGCAGCACCAAATCTATCTGGGCATCTCCGTCCCCGGCGGCTGCAGTTCCCTTCACGTTGAGGCTGTTCACCAGGCCCCTGACTGTTCCGTTAAAGACAAAGCGCTGTCCCTTGGCCAGGCCGGACAGGTCCAGACCGGTTCCCGGCGCCCAGGAATTGACAAAGCGGGCCACGCCGGGCATGTCGAAGTCCAGCTGGTCTATCTTGAAGTCCAGCGTGCTGTCCATGATTTCCGGAAGGCCCTTCATGCCGCCCCGGACTTGGACGTTGATGCCGGAGTCCGGGTCCTGCACCACCAGGTCCTGCAAGTTGAAGTCGCTTACGGTTCCGCTGGCTTTTCCCTGCAGGTAACCCCGGAAGCAGGTACCTTCCGGCAGGGGGCCGAAGTGGCTCACCGTGAGCATGGAAACGATGGAACCCTTTTCTATTTCGGCGTCTATCTTAATCTTGTTGATGAAGTCGGCATAGTCGTCGATGGGGCCTTCCAGATTGAAATACTTGGCCAGGATGTGGGTGTCCTGCTCCAGCAGCTCCAGGTCTGAAATCTGCACCTTGGCATTTCCAACCTTCACTTTTCCGGAGGCTTTTTCCAGCACGAAACCGGTGGCGTTTTCTCCCAGCCGCAGGTTGTCCACCGTTCCGGTAATAACGTTGTGGGAATAGCGGATGTTCCTGGCAATGAGACTGCTCACCCATGCGTCCAGGTTGTTCCAGTCAATGGTGCCGGGGGCGTAGGAACTCCCGTTCTCGGCCATCTGGGCTTCGCTTACCGGATTCAGCAGGCGGAAGTGCAGGTCCCTTGCGTCCACCACCCTGGCATCGAAGAGATTCCCCAGGTCCTTGGGTTCTGCATCGGGATTATCCTGGATGCGGAAGATGCGCTGGATGTTGGTGCTGCTGTGGCCCGGCTGGCTGCCGGGTTCTATCACCAGATTGAAGGTGATGCCCTGCGCCGTGAGGCGGTTTACGTGCACCCCTTCCTTGTAGAACAGTCCGCGGATGGAGAATTTGGCCGACAGGAACTGCAGGCGGGCCACGGTATCGGCCCGGTGATCCACGGCGGCGGGGTCCGTTATCAGTACATCCTTGAGGATGAGGGTTTCAAAAGGCTTGAAACTTACCTCCGAGAAGGAGACATCGGCATCCATGCTGTTCTGCAGCATTTTGATAACCCTTTGGCCGACGAAAGACTGAACCCGGGGCGACTGCACGGCTATCATGGCTGCCAGCAGCAGCAGGAACACCGTAACCAGCGTCCATCCCAGCACTTTGAATGCAATTTTGAGCCCCTTGTTCATTATCCTACAAAATTAACATTAATTTTCGGAATTAAATAGACAGGTGCTTGAGAAATAATTATGTATCTTTGCCTTGTATGCCACAGTAATATGAACCTGATTCAACTCTTCAAAAACATACGCCCCTTTGTACGGCCATACCGCTTGCTGGTGCTCATCACGTTGGTTTTAACCCTGGTGGGGTCCATGATGCAGCAGGTGAACGCCATCGTGCTGGACCGGACGGTGGATGCCATCAACGCCCTCATCGGCACAGATTTCAGCTGGAGCCAGGCGGCCCGTATCCTCACCGTCATTTCGGTGGTGCTGCTGGGGAAGGAGGTGCTGTCGGCCCTCATCACTTTTGCGCAGAACTACTACGGCGAGCGCATGCGCATCTTCGTGTCGCGGGACCTTTCGCAGGCGGTGATAGAGAAGGTGCTCACTTTCCGCATGGCCTATTTCAGTGCCGATGAAAACGCCACGGGAAAGGTGCAGGCACGTATCGACCAGGGTGTGAGCAGTATTTCGCGCACGGTGCAGAACTTCTTTATCGACCTGCTGCCCCTGTTCACCAGCGCCGCGCTGGCCCTCATTCTCATGTTCGCGGCCAACGTATACGTGGGGCTGGTGGCCCTGGGCATTGTGCCGGTGTATTTCTGGATTACCATCCGCCAGGCCCGGCGGCTCAAGGGGTGGCGGCGGGAGATGCGTTCCCACCTGGAAACCAAGAGCCAGGGCATCAAGAACATCATCGATTCCATCAACGTAATCAAGTCCTTCAACCGGGAAAAGATAGAGGCGCAGAAGCAGCTGGACATCCAGAACCAGGTCACGGCCAACCAGATGAAGACGCGCCAGGTAGCCTTCTACTTCAATGGCCTCAAGAGCTTTGTCCGGCAGGTGGGCACGGTGCTGGTCATCATTCTTACCGCCTATCTGGTATTAATCGAGTATCCGGGCATGAGCATCGGTAAAATCATGTACCATGTGATGCTCTTTTCCAACGTGATTGCTCCCATTACGCAGCTCCAGCGCATCTTTGACGACGTTAACGACGCCCTCATCTATGCCGAAGGCTTCTTCGACATCCTCAATTCCGAGACCGAGGTGGAACCCAGCGGCAGCTATCGGCCCCAGAAGGTGAATGGCCGCTTTGAGTTGAAGGACGTGGATTTTACCTATCCCAACGGCACGCAGGCGCTGTTCGGGGTGAACATGACCATAGACCCGGGCAAGATTACCGCGCTGGTGGGTTTGTCCGGGGCGGGAAAGAGCACCATCGTAAACCTGCTGGACAAGTTCTACGAGCCCCAGAAGGGGAGTATTACGCTGGACGGGGTGGATCTAAAGGATTACGATACCAAGTATCTGCGGGAACATATCGGCCTGGTGCTGCAGAAGAACCATATTTTCGACGGCACCATCGAGGAAAACATCCGTTACGGCAAGCCGGATGCCACTTTTGAGGAGGTGGTGGAGGCGGCGCGGAAGTCCTACATCTACGACCAGATTATGGCGCTGCCCAAACAGTTCCAGGGCAAGGCGTCCGACCTTTCCGGCGGCCAGCAGCAGCGCATAGCCATCGCCCGCATGTTCCTCAAGAATCCGCCCATCATTTTCCTGGACGAACCCACGGCTTCGCTGGACGCCATTGCCACGGAGCAGATCAAGAATTCCATCGATGCCATCAAGAAGGACCGGACGGTGATTATCATTTCCCACAGCATCTCGCAAATCATTGACAGCGAGATGGTTTACGCCCTGCAAAAGGGCCGTGTGGAACAGTCCGGCCACCCCGACGACGTATATCGCAAGGGCGGCATCTACAAAGACATCATCGACGCCTCGGCCCGCAGCCTTAACATCGAAAAGATTGCCAAAACCCTGGAAGGGTAGTTATGCGTAAGCGCTTGATTGATAGCAGGTTTTGTTATTCCGGCCGAAATGGCTAAATTTGCGCCGAAATGAAAGAGTTCGAAATAGCCAGGAAAATAGGTAAGGAACTTACCGAAGCGGAGCTGAAGGAAGCTGCCGCCAAGGCCTTGGGCGTAAAGCCGGAAAAGGTGGGACGGACTGTGGTGGTGCGTCGCAGCGTAGATGCCCGGCAAGAGATTCTGTATCGTTACCGGGTGCAGGCGTACCGGGAGGGCGAGGCCTATGAGCCCTATCAGGTGGCTCCCTACCAGGACGTGCACCAGGCCGATGCCGTGATAGTGATTGGAGCAGGCCCGGCCGGCATGTTCGCTGCCCTCAAGCTGCTGCAGAAGGGCCTGAAACCCATTGTGTTGGAACGGGGGAAGGATGTAGAACGCCGAAAAGTGGATATGGCCAAGCTTTCCACCCAGGGAGTCATCGACCCGGATTCCAACTATTGCTATGGAGAGGGTGGCGCCGGCGCATTTAGCGATGGAAAGCTTTTCACGCGTTCCTCCAAGCGGGGCGATATTAGGGAAGTGCTGCACCAGCTGGTGGCCTTTGGCGCCAGCGAGGACATCCTGATTGATGCGCATCCCCACATCGGCACCGACCGGCTTCCGGAAATTGTAAAAAACATCCGCCAGTGCATAGAGGACCATGGCGGGGAATATCACTTCGACAGCAGGGTAACGGACATAGTGCGCCTGGCCGATAGATTCGAAGTACATTGTGGATCAACCGTTTACAAAGCCGGTAAAGTGATCCTTGCCACCGGCCATTCGGCCCGGGACATATACGAGCTTTTCCAGCAGAAAGGCTGGACCCTGGAGGCCAAGGGATTTGCCCTGGGTGTACGGGTGGAACACCCGCAGTGGCTCATTAACCAGATTCGCTATCATGGTAAATACCAGCCGTTTATGCCCACGGCGGAATACAGTTTTGTGCAGCAGGTAGAAGACCGCGGCGTTTTCTCCTTCTGCATGTGCCCCGGTGGAATTCTGGTGCCTTCCTCCACAGAAGACGGAACGGTGGTTCTTAACGGCATGTCCAACGCCGCCCGCAATTCCAAATGGGCCAATGCGGGGGTTGTGGTGCAGATAGAACCCGGCGACCAGCCGGCCGAGTATGAAGGTCCTTTTGCCCTGATGGATTTCCAGCGGGACGTAGAACGTTCTATGTATCAGTGGGTTTCCCAGCACGGCGGAAAGCATCCCCTGTCGGCCCCGGCCCAGCGGATGAAAGACTTCTGCCGCGGCATTGTATCGGCCGATTTACCTAAAACGTCCTACCATCCGGGAGCTTTGAGCGCCCCGCTGCACGAACTGCTGCCGGAGCATGTTGCCCTGCGCCTGCGCCGCGCTTTCCCGCAAGTGGACCGCCAGATGCACGGCTACTACACCAACGATGCCCTGCTGCTGGGCGTGGAATCCCGCACCTCGTCGCCAGTCAGGCTGCCCCGCAATCCGGAAACACTTGAGCATGTGGACGTTCCGGGCCTCTACCCTTGCGGCGAAGGAGCCGGTTACGCCGGTGGCATCGTATCATCGGCCCTGGACGGTATCAATTGCGCGGAAAAGTGTTAACTTTGCACCCGAAATGGCAGACATTATCCTGGGCATAGAATCTTCCTGTGACGACACTTCGGCGGCCGTCATCCGGGACGGTGTGCTCCTGTCCAATGTAATTGCCTCACAGCAGGTGCACAAGGACTTCGGCGGCGTGGTGCCGGAGCTGGCATCGCGTGCGCATGAGCAGAACATCGTTCCGGTTGTTTCGGAGGCCCTCCGGAAAGCGGGTGTAGAGGCTAAAGAGCTCACTGCCATTGCCTTTACCCGCGGTCCGGGCCTGCTGGGCTCGCTGCTGGTAGGCACCTCCTTCGCCAAGGCCCTTTCCTTATCGCTGGATGTTCCCATGGTGATGGTGAATCACCTGCAGGGACATATTCTGGCCAATTTCATCCGCCAGCCGGACAAGCCGGTGCGGGAACCCTCCTTCCCGTATCTTTGCCTGCTGGTCTCCGGCGGTAATTCGCAGATTGTCAAGGTGGTAAGCCCAACCGAGTACGAGATTCTGGGGCAGACCATCGACGATGCCGTGGGCGAAGCCTTCGACAAGTGCTCCAAGATGCTGGGGCTGGGCTATCCCGGCGGTCCCATCATCGACGCCCTGGCCCAGAAGGGAGATCCTGACCGCTTCCTGTTTGCCATGCCCAACATCCCCGGACTGGACTACAGCTTCAGCGGCGTAAAAACGTCCTTGCTGTATTTCGTGCGCGATCAGCTGGCCCTGGATCCCAATTTCCTGGAGAACAACAAGGAAGACCTCTGCGCCAGCTTCCAGAAGACGCTCATCGACATCTTGCTTAAAAAACTGATCCGCGCCGCCAAGGAAACCCGCATCCGGGAAATCACCATCGGCGGCGGTGTAAGTGCCAACAGCGGCTTAAGGGAAAGAATTGAGGCCGAAGGTATTAAGCGCCACTGGAACACCTATCTCCCGGAGCGCAAATTCACCACCGACAACGCCGCCATGATAGCCATTGCCGGCTGGTTCCAGTACAAGGCCGGCGTCCGCACCCCGCTGGACGTGGCCCCCGTCTCCCGCTTGGCCGATTTCTAGGTCATAGCCTTTGCCGCGAATCCAATAAATCGTCGTTCTACAGCCTTCCAGATGTACTCGCGGCAGGTATTTTGGCAAAAACTGCCGTTTCCCTTGCCGCCAATCCAGTAATTCGCCATTCTGTGCGTTCTGTGTGCATTGGCGGCTGAGATGTGGGGTGCCGGGGGGCTTGTCCACCCCCGGACGAGTGTAAGGGGAGGGGCCGGAGAGAGCGAAGCGAACGGAGTCCCCCCCCGACACCCCACATCTTAGTCGTCTGTCACTTAGGCACTTACGCATTTCTCCCTGTGACTGGAATCACAGGGAGAAAACAGTAAAAGACTGATAATCAAGGCTACAGCTTCACCAAGGCGCGGCCGGCGCGGCCGTCTACGCACACGGTGAGGGCCTGCTCCACGCGGATGTGGCGGAGGAATTCCGTTTCGTACACGGCCGGAAGGGCGTCCAGGGCGCTCAGGTCCAGGGAGTCGCCGGGACGGGAATACGGATCCACGTTCACATAGCCTGCGTTAAAGGAAGTAAGATTCTGGAAGAAGTGCGTGCCCTGGCTGGGATCTACGCGGAAGTCCGGCAGGCAGCACTCAATGAGGGCCTTGGTTTCCGAAATGTCGCTCCAGGCCACAGGTACGCCCAGGGTGGGGATGCTGGAGCCCCATCGGCCGTAGCCGATAAGCACATACTGCCGGCCTTCGGCCCGGAGCCGGGTGTTAAGTTCCCGGAGCTGGGCGGCCATTTCCACGGTCTTCATCTTGTCGAAGGTGTTGGCCTTCAGGTACACTACATCGTGCAGATCCTTGATCCAGCCGGTTCCCAGGGCGCTTTCCGAACGGACCAGGGCGCCCGAGCAGTCAATGTCCCGCCAATCTACCTCGGCCTGCAGGCTGTCGGAAGATATCGGCCTGATTTGCAGGGCGTTGAAAAGGCCGGTTGAAAGTTCTGCCGCATATTCAATCTCTACGCTGCAACTCATTTCGGCGGTGCAGATTTCCAGCAGCTCCTGAACGATGGGGGCCAGCGGGAAGGTACCGTAGCGCAGCAGGTGGGCGAAGGTTACAATCTTGGGCCCGCGGGGAATGGGGGAGTCCACTATGCGCTGGTTCTCGTAGTCGTAGGTGGAAACTACCCGGGGGAAGCTTTGGAAGCGTTCGCATTCGGAGATGGGAACCCGCTCCAGGTTCACGGCATCATCCACCGAGGTCTTGAATTTTTCCGGCAGCAGGTTTAGGGCATACATTACCTGCTGGGTCTCCTTCATGGCCAGATCGGGCGTAGAAGTCTGCAGCACGTGCTTGGGATAGGAGGGAGAGAAGCGCAGCACTTGCTCGCCGTCAACCACCGCCTTGCCCAGGCCATAGGCCACTTTGGCTATGCCTTCTTCGGCTTTTTCGTAGCCGATGGGGTAGAAATTCACGCTGCGGGCCACGCCGGAGAGGGTGGGGAAGAAGAATCCGCCGTCTTCCGCACCGCAGATTTCCTGCAGGACGATGGCCATCTTTTCTTCCGAAATCACGTTGGCTGTGGCCGTGATATAACCCTTGGAGGAGGCGAAATACACCGACGCATAGACGCTCTTGATGGCTTTGGCCAAAAGGCGCAACTGCTGGTCCTCGTTTTCCACCGCCGGAATCATGTAGGTGGAATACACGCCAGCAAACGGCTGATAGTAAGAGTCTTCCAGTTTGGAGGAGGACCGTACGGCCAACGGCGTGCGCACCACCCGGATGAAAGCCCGCAGGGCATCCACCAGGTCCGTGGGCAGGTTGGAGGAAACGAATTCCGACAGCACTTCGGCATCGGAAATGTCCGAATTGATAACGTATTGCAGGCCGTTCTCCAGAATGAAGCGGTCGAAGTATTCCGTGGCAATCACCAGCGTCCGGGGCACCATTACCCGCACGTCTTCCCATTTGTCGTACAGGTTGTGCTTGTACAGGATGTGGTTCAGGAAAGCCAGGCCGCGGGCCTTGCCGCCCAGCGAACCCTCGCCGAAACGGGAGAACCAGATGGTGTCGTTGTAGGTGGCCGGATCGAAGCGGGCAACCACGCCCAGGCTCTGCCGGATGCGGTAGTTGTGGATGAGCGGAATGGCCATTTCGCGGAATTCGGCCGATGTGGGCAGCATGCTGCTCTTGATGGCGTTGCCTTCCTGGAAAATACCCCGGGCCAGCAGCCAGCGGGAAATGTAGTTCTTGCTGCGGAGCTTGTCCAGCACCTGGTCCGGCAGGCTGCCAAGCATTTCCTCCACGCCTTTCAGGTCGCTGGCACGGGCAATTTCCCGACCGCGTTCGTTGGTGGCCACAAAATCGCCGAATCCAAACTCCCGGCCGATATACTCCGCCAGTTCGTGGGTGAGCGTCTTGGACCGTTTCATCAGGAAGCCGGCGCCCAGGCTTTCGGCCACGGGACGCATGCTTTCCTGCGAACTCTGCATGAGGATGGGCATGCGGGGGGCGTCGCTGCGGATAAACTTGCACAGGTCCACGCCCGCATCCAGCTTCTCCTGCGAGGCTTTATCGCCCCGGTGCAGCACAAAGCCGATGTCGGAGATGACGCCCAGCAGGTTTTCCTTGTAGGTGTTGTACAGGTTCAGGGCGTCCTCGTAGTTGGTGGCCATGAGGATCTTCGGCCTGGCCCGCTTGCGGAAAATCTGCTGCTCTTCGTTCAGGGCGTCCTTGATGGCCGCAAAGTTCTGCTGGAGCACCAGCTTGTACAGCAGGGGCAGGTAAGTGGAATAGTAGCGCACCGAATCTTCCACCAGCAGAATGCACTGCACGCCGGCCTTAAGGATGTCCTCCGGGGCGTTTACGCTGTCTTCCAGCAGCTTGATGATGGCAATGATAAGGTCTGTACTGCCGTTCCAGCAGAAAATGTAGTCGATGGCGGAACGGTCGTGTTCCTCCATCTGCCGGTAAACTTCTTTGGAGAAGGAAGTTAACAGGATGATAGGAACATCGGCATCGTATACCTTCATCTTGTGGGAGAAAGTGAATACGTCCACTTCTCCTACATTGTACATCGTGATGACCAGGTCCCACCTTTCTCCGGATGCGGCCATTTCCAGGGCCTCCATGGTAGAGGCGGCACGCACGAACTCGGGAGGGTTGCTCAGGTTCAGCTCGGCATATTCCCGGGCAATGCGGGCATCCAGGTGCCCGTCTTCTTCCAGGGAAAAGTTGTCATAGTTGTTACAAACCAGCAGAATCCGGCGGACTCGCCTGGCCATCAGCGATGTTACATCTGTCATAAAGTTATACTAGTCCTTGGTCTGCCATGGCGCCGGCCACCTTGATGAAGCCGGCGATATTGGCTCCCTTTACATAATTGACGGTTCCGTCTTCCCGGGTACCGTACTTCACGCATGCGGCATGGATGTCCTTCATGATGCGGTGGAGGTAGCTGTCCACTTCTTCGGCCGTCCAGCTCTGGCGCATGGAGTTCTGGCTCATTTCCAGACCGGAGGTGGCTACGCCGCCGGCGTTGGAAGCCTTACCGGGAGAGTACAGCAGGCCGGCATCCTGGATGATGCGGATGGCATCCGGGGTGGTGGGCATGTTGGCACCTTCGGCTACGCAGATGGCGCCACCCTTAACGATATTCTCGGCGTCCTTGGCTTCAATCTCATTCTGCGTGGCGCAGGGGAGGGCGATGTCGCAGGCGATCTTCCAGGGGCGCTCGCCGGGATAGTAAGTTGCGTTGGGATACTTGGCGGCGTATTCCTTGATACGGCCGCGGCGGATATTCTTGAGCTCCAGTACGTAGGCAATCTTTTCCTCGTCCAGGCCGTCGGGATCGTACACAAAGCCGTCGCTGTCGGACAGGGTCTGCACCTTGGCGCCCAGGCGCATGGCCTTCTGGGCAGCATATTGGGCCACGTTGCCGGAACCGGAAATGTTCACCTTCTTGCCCTTGAAGCTTTCGCCGCGGGTAGCAAGCATTTCTTCGGCAAAATAGCAGAGGCCGTAACCGGTGGCTTCCGGACGCAGGAGCGAACCGCCCCAGGCCAGGCCCTTACCCGTGAGGGTGCCGGTGAATTCGTCACGCAGGCGCTTGTACTGGCCGAAGAGGTAGCCGATTTCACGGCCGCCCACGCCGATATCGCCGGCGGGAACATCCGTATCGGCCCCGATGTGGCGCTGCAGTTCCGTCATGAAACTCTGGCAGAAGCGCATGACCTCTGCGTCGGACTTGCCGCGGGGATTGAAGTTGCTGCCACCCTTGGCGCCGCCCATCGGCAGGGTGGTGAGGGCGTTCTTGAAGGTTTGCTCAAAGGCAAGGAACTTCATGATTGACAAATTCACGCTGGCGTGGAAACGGATGCCGCCCTTGTACGGGCCGATGGCGCTGTTGCACTGCACGCGGTAACCGCGGTTGATGTGGATTTCTCCCCGGTCGTCCATCCAGGGAACGCGGAACATGATAACCCGTTCGGGTTCCACAATCCGTTCCAGGATCTTCTGGTCCATCAGGTGGGGATAGCTGGTGATGTAGGAAGCTACGCTTTCCACTACTTCACGTACTGCCTGGTGAAATTCAGGCTCACCGGGGTTCTTGGCGATAACATCGGCCATGAATCCCTCAACATAGTTTTGGGTAAATTTGTCCATAAGTTCGAGATTTATACACTACTAATATCGCAAAGTTAGAAAAAAATGTACGAAATGCAAGCAGGCGGAAAAGATTTTTAAAATATTTTTTTAAGTGAAGATTCTTTCCGGAATCAAAACCCGTCGCACATTGCAGCCCACATAGTTACCTATAACAATAATGGGATAGAACCACAGGATGGCGGGGCTCCATTTCCAGGCTGCCACCAGGTAAACTACATCGGCAATGGAGTGGTAGAAGCCGCACACAATGAACAGCGGAACGCCAAAGAGAATGGGGATAAGGCTCTTGGATTTCCGGTACAGCCACACGGAAAGGTCTATGATTACACCGCACATCACGGCCCGCAGAAAGCTTCTCCAGGGGCCCTGGGCCAGTCTTCCATCCACTACTGCCTGCGCCCGTTCCTGCGGTTCTCCGCCGATGGAAAACACAACCAGGCCCACGAGTATGCAGGCCAGCACGTTGAACAGCCAGATGAGGGCCAGGGCGCCGATATCCGTGAGCACACCGGCTTTCCCGGTGTACAGGTTGGCACCGGCAAGCACCACTCCCACCAGGCCGAAGGCAAAAATGACGGCACCGGGAATGCCCCCGAGGGCCAGAAAACCATAAGCGCCCAGGCCGATAAGAAGCCCGGCGAACAGAGAAAGGCGGATGTCTTTGGACATAGGCTACAGTTTTAATACACTTACAAAAATAACAAAAAAAATGTATCTTTGTAATCTATGGTACCTGAACTGGTAGGCAAATATATCTTCCTTGTCCAGACCTTTGTGGAGGCCGGGGAAAGGGGCTTGTCGCTGCAGGAGGTTTCCAGCCGCTGGGAAGACCGTTACGGAACGGAGTACCCCCGGCGCAGTTTCCTGAACCACCGGGCCGCCGTGGAGGAGATTTTCGGCATAGCCATCACCTGCGACCGTTCCACCAACCGCTACCGCATCAATGAGGCCGAAAGCGCTGTGGATAAGCGTGAGGCGGTGGATTACCTCATCAATACCTTCACTGTGAACAGCCTCCTCACTTTGGGGAAGGAGCGCCTGAGCGGCCGGGTGTCGGTGGAGGACATTCCTTCCGGCCAGCAGTACCTAACATCCATGATGCAGGCCCTGCTGGACAATGCCGAACTTCGAATCAGCTACCGCAAGTATTTAAGTGAAGGGGAGGACGTTCGGGTAATCCGGCCCTATGCGCTAAAGGAGTTCGAAAAGCGCTGGTACGTGGTGGCCTACAGCCTGGAGCGGAAGGCTTTAAGGGTGTATGCCCTGGACCGGATAACGGCTCTGGAGCGTACCGGGGAAACGTTCAAAATGCCCGCCGGCTTTAACGTGGACGATATTTTTGAGGCCAGCTTCGGCATATATCTGCCGGAAGGGGAGCCTCCGGTGCTGGTAAAACTCCGCACCACCCTCCGTGAAGCGGCGTACCTGCAGGATCTTCCGCTGCATCCTTCCCAGCATCTGGTAAAGCGGGAAGGGGACCATTGCATTTTTGCCCTCCGGGTTATTCCCAATCCGGATTTCGTGATGGAACTGCTCCGGCACGGGAACCGGCTGGAAGTGCTGGAACCCGCCAGCCTGCGGCAGACGGTAGAAGCAGAACTGAAACAAGCATTAGCATTATATGAAACTTAAATCCATTATTGTGGCGGCATCGGCTCTTGCCATCGTCGCCTGCCAATCCAACGAAATGAAGCCTCAGCAAGGTTACATCGGCCCGTCCAACCTGCAAATCCAGGACGGCCACATGACGCCGGAAGTGCTCCTTTCCCTGGGACGCATCTCCGACCCCCAGCTTTCCCCCAACGGGAAAACCATCCTTTATGGCGTAAGTTACACGGATATTGCCCAAAACCGCAGCGTCCGCAACCTGTTCACCGTCCCCGTGGAGGGCGGGCAGCCCACGCAGCTCACCATGGACGGGAAGAGCATATCATCGGCCCGCTGGGCGCCGGACGGAAAGGCCATTTTCTTCCTGCAGGGCGGGCAGTTGTATAAAGCCGCCTATAATGGCAAGCTGGGCAAGCGGGAGCAGCTGTCGGACCTGCCCAAGGGCATGGACGATTACCTGCTTTCCCCGGACGCCTCGCAAATTATCTACGTTTCTACCGTGCACAGCGCCGTAGAGGTGCCTGCCGATACGGATCCGCTGCTGGACAAGGCCGAAGCCTATGCCACCGAGGACCTGATGTACCGCCACTGGGACCACTGGCGCACGGAGATCAACCACAGTTACGTGGCTTCGCTGGAGAACGGCGTGGTAAAGGAAGGAACGGACATCCTGGGGGGTGAAGACGTGCTCTTCGAACTGCCCAACGGTCCCTTCGGCGATATCGCCGACCTTTGCTGGAGCCCCGACGGAAAATACATTGCCTATGCCTGCAAGCCCCTCACGGGCAAGCAGTATGCCTTCTCTACCAACACCTGCATCTTCATCTTCTGCCCCGCCAGCGGCGAAACTACGCAGATTACCTTCCAGGGCGGTTACGACACGCACCCGGTCTGGAGCCCCGACGGCAGCCGCCTGGCCTGGCTTTCCATGGAGCGCGACGGCTACGAGGCCGACAAGGTGCGGCTGATGGTGGGTGACGTGGCATTCTCCGACGAGGCTGGAGTGGCAGTGAACGACATCCGGGACCTCACCGCCGATTTCAAGTATAACGCCGACGGTCCGGTATGGGCCGAGGACGGCAAGTCCATCTTCTTCTCGGCCCTTGCCGAGGGTATCCAAGGCGTGTTCAACGTAGTGGTGGAGGCCGAAGACCCCGCCTTCTTCCGCCTGACGGCCGATAACCTCTGGTTCGATTTCGGCTCGCCTTTCGGCGTGCTGCAGGACGGAACCCTCCTTACCACCTACGCTTCCATGGATTTCCCCACGGAACTGGCAGCCGTGAACGACAATGCCGTGCGGCAGATTACCTTCGAGAACGAACATCTGCTGTCGCAGCTGGACAAGCACGAGACCGAGGCCCGCTGGGTGGAAACGGTGGACGGGCAGGAGATGCTCACCTGGGTGCTGTTCCCGCCGCAGTTCGATCCCACCAAGGAGTATCCGGCCATAGAAGTGTGCCTGGGAGGCCCCCAGGGCACGCTTTCACAGGGTTGGAGCTACCGCTGGAATTACCTGCTCATGTGCCATCAGGGTTATGTAGTGGTGCTGCCCAACCGGCGCGGAACTACGGCCTTCGGCCAGCCCTGGTGCGAGGAAATTTCGGGCGACTATATCGGCCTGAACATGCAGGATTACCTGTCGGCCGCCCGCATGATCAAGGATGAACCTTATGTTAGCGGTGTTGCGGCCTGCGGTGCTTCCTATGGCGGTTACAGCGTTTATTATCTGGCCGGTATCCACGGAGATATGTACGACTGCTTCATTGCCCATGCGGGTATTTTCAACGAGGAGCACATGTACATGACCACGGAGGAAATGTGGTTCCCCAACTGGGATAACGGCGGCATTCCCATGGAGTTCGCCTATACGGAAGGCCAGGTGGGTGCGTCCGGCGACGGTGTTACCTTCGGCGGCCTGCAGCAGGCCGGTTCTCCCTGGAGCAAAAAGGCCGAAGCCGTACGCCATTACGCCAATTCCCCGCACAAGCTGGTGCAGAACTGGCATACGCCCATCCTTTGCATCCATGGCGGTTGCGACTTCCGTGTGCCTTACGATGAGGGCATGGCCGCCTTCAACGCCGCCCAGCTGATGGGCGTGCCGTCCAAACTGATTGTATTCCCCAACGAAAACCACTGGATCCTGAAGCCGCAGAATGCCCTCTACTGGCACCGCAGCTACTTCGACTGGCTGGACCGCTGGATGAAATAAGCCCTATTAATGAAAAAGATCCTACCCATTCTTATCATGTTGCTGGCGGCGTGCAGCCGGCCGGAAGTTACGCTCTTTGTAGGCACCTATTCCGACGGCTTCTTTGCGCTGGACTTCAACAGCGGAGAAGTAT
>Ga0265300_10000499_pt1 | contig 41275 bp, 34 predicted proteins | sample AusTroGonzalo_MG_FD_193482 | JGI IMG/M metagenome (GOLD analysis project Ga0265300, IMG submission 193482) | Bovine rumen microbial communities from tropical cattle in Woodstock, Queensland, Australia - Gonzalo_03 | ecosystem: Host-associated > Mammals > Digestive system > Stomach > Rumen ... | reverse complement strand
TACGCCACCGGCAGTGGCAGCGGTCCTCTTACCGCGGCGGTCTACTACGTTGGTGCTTTCTCTTCTTCCGTCTAATTTCATGATGTGTTGGTTTTAAGATTTGTTGCCTGCAAAGATAAGGAAAAACTGAAAAAAGGAACTGCTTTCCGAAAAAATCCGTATTTTTGCAAACAATCTCTAACAATATCACAATGAAAGCTTTCGTCAACGACACCGAAGTGCGCACCTATTGTGGCGCAAAGGTGAAATCCGTGGTGCTGGCCTTCTGCCGCGCCAACAACCTGCCCCTCAACCTCAACGGCATCCAAGTGAGAGACGCCTACGGCAACATTATCGACCTCGACGGCTCGCTTCGTGCCAATTCAAGAATCTATGTAAATTTCTAAATACCATGAAAAAGCTTGTTCAACTCACTTTGGTGGCCTGTGCCGCCATCTTGCTCCTCTCTGCCTGTGAGCCGAAATCCAAGGAGCAAAAAGTGTACATCGTCAGCACCAATGATATGCACGCCAACATCGACAATTTTCCGAAGTTGGCCGCTCTTATCGACAGTTTGCGCACCGTCCATCCCGACCTGCTGCTTTTCAGCGCGGGCGACAACCGCTCGGGCAATCCCATCAACGACCGCTACGCTGAGCCTGCCAAGCCCATGTACGAACTGATGAACGCTGTCGGCTTCGACCTCTCCTGCTTTGGCAATCATGAGTGGGATGGCGGCCCTCTCGCCTTGCGAAATGTGCTGGGCTGGGCCAATTTCCCCTTTGTCTGCGCTAACGTCACCTTCGACGACACCTTGCAGATGCCCAACGTGCATCCTTACGTCGTCTTTGAACGCGAAGGCTTGAAGATTGGCGTCATCGGCGGCATTCAGTTAGGTGAAAACGGCCTGCCCGACTTCCATCCGAAAAACGCTGGCGGCTCGCATTTCGTACCGCTTCACGATGTCTTGCAACAATATATCGACGAGCTAAACGATTGTAACGCCGTTTTCCTTCTCTCCCACTGCGGCTATGAGGAAGACCGAGAGACGGCAGCCTTGTTCCCTGGACTTGACGCCATCTTTGGTGGACACAGCCATACCCGCGTGGCCGAGAAACAACTGGTCGGCGATGTGATGATTACCCAAGCCGAAGCCAAAGTCAAATATGTCACCTTGAGCACCTTCACCTTTGTCAATGGCCAACTTGTCGACAAGGATATGCAACTGCTTTCCGTCAGGGATTTCCCGAAGAAAAACGAAAAGGTTGCCGAGATGGTCAAGCAATACAACAGTGACCCTTACTTCTCAACCGTCGTCACCAACAATGTGAGTGCCGTTGAAAGCTACGAATCGTTGGGTTGCCTGATGACTGACGCCATCCGTTCCGAAACGGGAGCCGACATGGCTTTCCAAAACCCAGGCGGTGTGCGTTTCGACACGCTCTCGATGCGTCCCGTGACCATCAAAGACGTCTTCGCCCTTGACCCTTTCGACAATGAAATCATCCAATTCACGCTGACGGGTGAAGAAATCATCCGTCTGATGAAGAGCTGCTACGTCACCGATGGCGGCCCCATCTACTGCTCCGGCTGCTCCTATTCTTATAAGGAAGACGAAAACGGCGAGATGACCGACATCAATGTGACTTTGGAAAACGGCAAGCCTTTGGACATGAAGGCCAAGTACAATGTCGTGATGAACAGCTACATGTCGTCGGTGTTCGACTATGAGCACGAGGACGAAGGCCTGTCCACTTTCCGCTCCTCCAACGAGATGATGCTGGAACACCTCGATAAACATTCCGAAATCGACTACGGAAAAACTAACCGCGTGAAGGAGGAATGATTTTTGGCACGGTTTTGGTAACGACAGGGTTAAAACGACAGACCACTGAAGTCAAACCCTTAAACAAACGCTACCATGAAAGCCAAGAACATCCTGATGAGCCTCCTGTTAGTGACGGGAGCCATCGCAGCAAAAGCAGCCGGTTATCCACCCGAACTCGCTTTAGTGTCGCAGCCCGTGATGGTCTACAACGCCAACTCCATCACCGTCTACTACGACGTTGAGAACATTGGCGACTACACCTACAGAGGCAGCGTTTATCTCTACCTCAGCCCCGACGAAGGCTACTACTACGCCGACGAATGGATTAAGGTGCGCCCTGGCCGCATCAAGAGGATTGCCATCGACATCCCCGCCTACCGCATCCGCAAGGGCTACCCCTTCACCATCATGCCTTACTACGAGTTGGGTGACGAGCTCTACAGCTTCACCACTTTCGAATACTTCGAGCCCATCACCTTCTTCTGGGAAGGACCTCGCAACGAGCGCTGGGTGGTCATCCACGTAGGTCCATGCCCACGCTACTACAACCGTCCAGGCAGCTACCGATACTACTACGACGGCTTCCGCCCGCCGATGCCTCCGCCTCCTGGCCATGGTCCGGCAACGCCTCCGCCCCCGATGGATCCGAAGCACCACACCTACGGCTATCATAAGGACCACGGCGGCTATCCGACTAACCACTTCAGTGACGACCACGGTCCCAAGCCCGAACACGGCGACACCCCGAAGCCTAACGACAACGGCGGTGCCACGGTCAGACCGAAGCCCAACGCTGGCAGCATGAGCGGTGGCCACAACAGCAACAACGCTGGAAGCAACAGCGGCAGTGTCAAGCCCAACAGCCCTGCCCCCAACGGCAGCAACAGCGGCAGAACGCCGAGCAGCGGAAGCAACCGTCCGTCGAGCAACAGCTCCAACAGCAATGTGAGCCGCCCCAGCAGCAACGGCAGTAGCAGTGGCAACGTCAGCCGTCCCTCAAGCAACAGCGGAAGCAGCCGCCCAAGCGGAACGAGCAGCAACAGCTCCAGCGTGCGCAAGAGCAACAGCAGCGTAAGTAGCTCAAGCTCAAGTAGCGGAACCAGAAGCAGCTCAAGCACTAGCACCAGAAGCAGTTCAAGCAGCTCTTCCAGCTCTAACAGCAGAGGCTCTTCAAGCGGAGCAAGCCGCAGATAAATTCAAAAGACAGATGAAAGCAAAAGAAGGTGACCGCAAGGCCACCTTCTCGATTTTTATTCGCATTGGTCGAGGATGGTCTCGACCAAGTTGAACGCCCCGTCGTAGACATCCTTCAGCGTGGCATCAAGCATATAGGCCGGCGTGGTATAGACGAGGTTGGTATTGTCGGCGCACACGTCGCCGTGCTCGGTTTGCACATGTTGTGCTCCCATTTTGCGGATGTTGTCGGTATCGGGTGTGCCTTCGGTGCCCAAGGTGACACAGACGTCGGGGATGAGCTTGGCCATCATCACAGGAGCGATGCACATGGCGCCGATGGGTTTGTGCGCCTTGTGGGTTTCAAGGATGGCGCGGGCCACATCGGGCTGTACTTCCATGTCGGCACCTTTGTAGGCATAGTCACAAAGGTTCTTGGCCACGCCATAACCGCCGCTGAAGAGCAGACCGTCGAAGTCCTCGGCCTTGTATGCTTCGATAGGTAACACACGTCCACGCGCGAGGCGAGCCGCTTCGATCATGATGTTGCGCTTGGCGTTGCAAACCTTCTTGTCCGTCATGTGGTCGATGACCTCGGTCTGAGGACGATTGGGCGCAAAGCACTGGTATTCACAATGATGTTGCTCCAAGGAGAGCAAAAGGGTGATGGCCTCGTTGATTTCGCTGCCGTCCTTGCGACCGCAGCCGGCCAATACTACTGCAAATTTTTTCATGGTGTTCAATCTTTGGTTTTGCTGGCAAAAATAAAGAAAAACTGCCAATACTCCATTGACATACCAATTTTTCATATATTTGCGACACCAATTTCACTTAAACCATCAGTTATGAAAAAGTTAGCTTTATTCTTCGGATTGATTTTAATGGTTCTAACACCGACCTTTGCAGAGAACGTTGATTTGACCCAAGCCCAAAACGTCGCCCTGTCGTTTTTACAATCAAAAATGGGACAATCTCCTGACATCCATTTGATTGACTATTCAGATCGAGCCTCGTTCTCCCACTTTTATGTCTTCGGCAACGACAACTGTTTTGTCATCGTGAGTGCCGACGACCGCGTGACGCCCATCATCGGCTACAGCACCGAGAACGCTTTTGGGCAAACCACGATGCCTGAAAATGTCTTCGGTTGGCTGAAAGCTTATGACGACGAGGTCGGCACGGCCATATCTCGCCACATGGACGCCACCGATGAGATCCAGTCGGAATGGAGCAACCTCTTAAATGGCAACGGTTTGGAACCTCTGTCGCGCACCAGTGTCAGTCCGCTTTTGTTGACCATGTGGGACCAGACGGAACCCTATAACAACCTATGTCCCTCCACTTCAGGCGGTCCTGGCAACCATTCCTTCGCAGGTTGTGTGGCTACCGCCATGGCACAAGTCATGAACTATTGGGAACATCCTGTAAAAGGTACAGGAAACCATTCCTATAACTGCCCTAATTTTGGAAACTTGTCGGCCAATTTCGCCACCACCACCTACGATTGGGACCACATGAAGAACTCCTACTCAATGGGGTACACCAGTACCGAAGCCACTGCTGTCGCCACATTGATGTACCATTGCGGTGTTTCGGTCGACATGGCTTACGGAGTTGGTAATGCTGGTAGTGCGGCCTATACGTCTGATGTCGCGAACGCGCTGAAGACCTACTTCAACTATGCCACAACGACACAATATTACAGCAAGTCGAGCTACAACGACACGCAATGGATCAACATGTTGAAGACCGAGCTGGACAACGGACGCCCTGTGATTTACACTGGGCAATCGTCAGACGGCGGTCACTCCTTCGTGTGCGACGGCTACAACGAAAACAACCAATTCCATTTCAACTGGGGTTGGAGCGGATACTGCAACGGCTATTACGCCATCGGTGCCTTGAACCCTGGTCCTGGAGGCTCGGGCAGCGGTAGCCAAGGGCAATACAATGCACAAAACGGTGCCATCTTCGGCTGCGAGCCTATCACGCCAAGCATCAACCCGCCCACCAACGTCAACTCGAGTGTCAACGGGCGCAATGTCACCGTCACTTGGACTGCGGCTTCAAGTGCGGTTTCCTATAAGGTTTATCGCGACGGCAACCTCATCGCTGGCAGCGTGACAGGCACAAGCTATACCGACAGCAACGTGACCTACGGCGATCACGTATACTATCTGAAGAGCGTCGCCTCTAACGGCGCCATGTCGTTGCAATCAGCTACCACAACCGCCAACGTGCATTTTGCTGGCCCCGTGCCCACCAACCTACAAGGCACACCCAGCGGCTCAAGCGCTAACCTCACGTGGAATGCACCTGCTTCCGAAACGACAATACTTCAATACGGTACAGGCAACATGGTAAGCGCAGTTGGTTACTCTGGCAACACTGGCACTTATTGGGCACAACGTTATCCTGCGTCCACCCTGGCGCAATATGCAGGGATGGCCATCAATAAGGTATCGGTGTACTTTTATTCTGCTGGGTCTTATACCCTTTACATTTATAAAGGTAACGAGACTGGTACAACAGAATTAGTACAACAAAAGAGCTATAGCAACTCAGGAAGTGGATGGAAAGACATCACGCTCACGACTCCAGCCCCTGTCGACTACACCCAAGACCTGTGGGTGGTGATGTACGCCCCAAGCAGCATCACCTATCCAGCGACATTCTGCTCTTATTCAGGCTCAGGGGTTGCCGATGCCCGTTACATCTCCTATTCCGGCGACAGTTGGGCACAACATACCAACAATGGTAGCCCCAGCATCTCCTGGCTCATGAAGACCTACATGACTGACGGCACCTATACTTATCGCGTGTACCGCAATAACAGCGCGGTGGCCACCAACGTGAGCGGCACTACCTACACTGACAACAACCTTGCCAGCGGCACCTATAATTATTTTGTCACCACTAACTATTATTGCGGCGAGTCGGATGCTTCCAATACCGTGAGTGTCGTCATTGACGGCACACAAACCTACAACATCACCGTCAGCGCCGACCCGACTGCGGGTGGCAATGTAACGGGAGGTGGCTCCTACACTTCAGGTCAAAGTTGCACCGTGACAGCCACGGCCAACACAGGCTACACCTTTGTCAACTGGACGGAAAATGGAACACAGGTTTCGACCAATGCCAACTATACTTTCACCGTCAACGGCAACCGCAATCTCGTGGCACATTTCCAGCAACAAAGCTACACCATCACGGTATCAGCCGATCCAACGACGGGAGGCAGTGTTAGCGGTGGTGGTACATTCAACCACGGCCAAAGCTGCACCGTTCACGCTACGGCCAATACGGGTTACACTTTCATCAACTGGACAGAGAACGGAACGCAAGTCTCGACCAATGCCAACTACACTTTTACTGTCAACAGCAACCGCAATCTTGTGGCACACTTCCAGCAACAAAGCTACACCATCACGGTATCAGCCGATCCAACGACGGGAGGCAGTGTTAGCGGTGGTGGTACATTCAACCACGGCCAAAGCTGCACCGTTCATGCCACGGCCAATACGGGTTACACCTTTGTTAATTGGACGGAGAACGGGACGCAAGTCTCGACCAATGCCAACTACACCTTTACTGTCAACGGCAACCGCAATCTTGTGGCACATTTCCAACAGCAAAGCTACACCATCACAGTCTCGGCCGACCCAACGGCGGGAGGTAGTGTTAGCGGTGGTGGTACATTCAACTATGGTCAAAGCTGCACCGTACATGCCACGGCCAATACGGGTTACACCTTTATTAATTGGACAGAGAACGGGTCACAGGTATCCACTAACGCCAACTATACCTTCACTGTGAATAGCAACAGAACCCTTGTGGCCCACTTCTCCACGCAGAGCTACGTCATCACCGCCATGGCTGACCCTGCGGAAGGCGGCACCGTCAGTGGCAGCGGCGGCTACAACTACGGAGACAACTGCACCCTCACTGCCACAGCCAACACGGGTTACACTTTCGTGAACTGGACGAAGAACGGCACGCAGGTGTCCACCAACGCCTCATACACCTTCACCGTGACAGAGACGGCCACCTACGTCGCCCACTTCCAAATACAGAGCTACACCATCACCGTAGCCGCAAATCCTGAAGAGGGCGGCAGTGTCAGCGGTGGAGGCAGTTTCAACTATGGACAGAGTTGCACCGTTCACGCCACGGCCAACGAGGGTTACAACTTTGTCAACTGGACGGAGAACGGCAACCCTGTATCGAATGAAGCCGAATACACCTTCACCGTCGAGGGCAACCGCGACCTAATGGCCAACTTCAGTATCGGCAACTTTGTCGTCACCGCCATCACCGACCCAGAAAACGGCGGCAGCATCACAGGTGTGGGCAGCTACGACTATGGCGAGATATGCACCTTGAGCATTGAGTCTTACGAGAACTACACCTTTATCAACTGGACCGAGGATGGCGAAGAGGTCAGCACAGAACCGACCTTCAGCTTCACTGTGGAAGGCAACCGCTCGTTCGTCGCCCACCTGCTCTTCTACGACGGCCTCAACGAAACCACCACCCCGATTGAGCTCTATCCCAATCCCGTTAACGATTGGCTGCACATCGTGGGCGAAGGCCTACGCAAAGTTGTGGTCGTCAACGCCTTGGGACAAGTGATGGAATCCATTGAAGCTGAGAATCAAGGATCGTTGCTGCTCAACGTAAAGCATTATGAACCAGCGACCTATATCATTATGGTCTATACAGAGGATGGTATTGTCACGAAACGGTTTGTGAAGCGGTAGAAATTGAAAAGCGCAGTTTTTCGACGAAAAACAGCTTTGGTTTCAAAAACATTGTAATTTTGCAGCGTCAACCCGCCGAAGCCTTGATGGGACAGCGGGCGGGTGACAAACATATTGAGAAGACGTTAGACTGACGTTTTATCTGCGGCTTGTTCGAATCTCGCAAATTCACACCACCACACGATAAAGCAATGGTTGACGTCCATGGCTTCGTCATACTATATATATTGGTATGGCGATGAGCGTGGGCTTCGGTATTGCTTATCTTTGGTGGAAGGGCAATGCGAGAGCCTGAACAAGCGGGATAAGCAAGGACAGGATTCCCGCGCTTTTTCTTTATGTTCCAATAAAACACGACAAACAAATCACGGCATCGGGGAGTCGGCCGGACAAGAAAAAGCAGGCAGCTTGGCCATGAACGACATCCATTTTGGCAGAATGATTGATGCGGAGTTGCGCAAACAACGCTACTCCGTAACTTGGTTTGCCAAGGAGATGGGCAGCGACCGCAGCAACATGTACAAGTTGCTTGCTCGGCAACACCTCAATTCCGATTTCATCCTTCGAGCAGGCCGACTGCTCAACCACGACTTTTTTGGTGACGCTTCGAAAATCTTCCAGAAAAACGCACCCAACTGACCTATAGCCATGTTTTTTTGTGGTAAAATCAACCACATTTTGTAGTAATAACAGCAACAACACATTGCGGGTTGTTTGGATGATTAATGTTTTCTTTGCAACAATGAACAACACAAAAAACGAAAAATCATAACAAACTAAACCTTAACTCATTATGAAACATCTTTACAGAAATGCCCTTATGTGCCTTCTTTTAGGCGCAGCACTTGTCGGCTGTAACAAAAAAGTCGATAATCCCAAGCCAAACGTCACCATCATGACGGAAGAAGGATACACCACAGGTGAGGATCATCTATTTACAGGAGACACCTTAAAATTTGGCTTTGACGCTATCGCCAATGCTGAAACCAACGAAAAACTCGTCAAGTTCCGCATGTACATTTCCGATGGAAAAACGACTATTTACGACAAAGTTTTTGACCTCAACAACGAAGAAACTTTCCATTGTGAAGGCGAATTCAGTTTTGTTGAACTAGGCAACTGGCAGATTGTTGGTCGTGCGTTTGATGCCGCCAATGAGGAAAGTGCCGCCTACATCAATATCCATGTGCAAGAAGACATGGAAGAAGCCTTTGTTTGGCAACAAGTTGGGCAAGATTCTGTAACAGGTTTCGGCGATTATGGCTTACTATGGATTGATACAGAGGTCGTTGACAGTGTAGATATAGCTCTTGACACCATTAGTTTGGTGGCAGTCGATGATTCGATTTCGCTTTACGTCTTTGACAAGTCGAAATGGGATGAAATTGACACATACGATAAAAAAGACGCATTGTTCAAAGACATCAAGAAGAACCCCAAAGACTATAAAAACAACAAGATAAGTGTATACGAAATCATGGCCGCAGAAGAAGCTGTGACCTATGATGAAGTAATTGCTATAATGAATGAGCACAAAGAGAAAGAGAACTATTTGATTCTCATCAGCAATTCCTACTCTGAAGACTATCATGGCTTTAGGCACTTGACAGTAAATGGAATATTGAAATAGTAACTTTTTCTATGATTAGGGTAGAGGCCGCACCTTTGTGATGCGGCCTCTATAGCAAAAACCGACGTGCCCGATGGGATAGAACTGGGCATAAAACAAATGAAAAAAGTAATGATAATATTGGCTATAGCAACCATTTTTGCCATGGTTGGATGCAAGAAGTCAAATGACGAAAGTGGAAATTATGTAAAACTGGATAACGTCTCCTACAACATATCATCCGCTGTATATTTTGTTGAAAACGGCAACCTTACTATTCAATTTGAAACGACCAAAACCGATGTGTTTCTATATTTCAAAGGGAAAACAACGATACCAGTAGGCGAAACGAGTGTCTCTTATGAAAGCTTGAATGACAACTGCATTGTTACCTATTGCTTTGAAACGGAAAACTACCTTTCGATAGACGGAACTGTAACAATTTCCTCGAATGGCGGCAATTACTTAGTGAAAGCGGAAGGGCACAACCAATCCATGTCAAGCGGAGATAGAAATTTCAAAATTCGTTACGAGGGAAACATGACGATGGTAAATCAAGGCGGTTCTGGCAATGGCGGTTCTGGAGGTAGTTCTGGCGGAGGAATCCATACTCACGACAGAATTTCGGTTAGTCCAGCCTTTTCCTATTATGAATCAAACGATGGCGAAGGACGCATAAATGTTTATTGTGACAATGACAACATGGCTTGGTCTGCTGTGAGCAATGCCAACTGGTGTCAAATAATTGACGATGCCCATGGCGTGGGCGACGGCTCTATTAAAATCACCGTCTTCGAAAACTTGTCTATTGTTGACAGGACGGCGAGAATCACATTCACCTCAGAAGATGGCAAAACAACGCAAAGTGCATATGTCATCCAACACGCAGGAGGGTACGACATGGTTGTAAAACCTGAAAGGTTGGAGTTTGGTGCCTTTGGCAACACAGATGGCAGTGCGCAAATTATCCATGTATATATTTATACAGGCAACCAGCATTATCCATTACATTGGGAGGCCACAGGTGTTCCTTCGTGGGCTCAACTGTCAGCGACCAGCGGAACCGTCAGCACAGATATTCGTGTTGTCGTTGACAAAAACAACACATCAAAAGAAAGAACAGCAACTATTCGGTTCGAGTCAGAGAACCATACGGTAAGGTATGTAACTTTGTATCAAAAAGGAGGAACAGGAGGGAACGGGAACTTCAAAGTTGCTATTACCAATGCCGAATATCAAATCCAACAAAACAACAATACGGTTGTTAAAGTCAGGTATTATATTAAGAACCAAAGTTCCTCTTACACACTTTATTATTTGAAGTTTAGTGCCAAGCATCCCTCAGGATATACTGATACTCGAGAAATGGGTTCAAAAACCAATCCTTCTGCCTGGACACTTGCGCCAGGTAGTGGCACCTACACGCCTTATTTCAATTGCAATTTCCAGTATCAAAATGGCAACATTAGTGGCGATATAATAGACTTTGAATACTATTAACTCAATATTAATTAAAATCCAAAGAAAATGAAAAAAGTATTATTAACGATTGCAGTGATTGCCATGATTGGCTTCGCCTCATGCACCAAGACCAAAAACTGCAAGTGCACGGCCACTTACGCCGGACAAGCTGTGACGGTCGAAATGAACGACCAAAAAGTCAGGAGCTGTTCAGACATCGACTCGTCCAAAATTCCTGGGTATGAGTCTATGACCAATGTTACTTTTACTTGTACTGAAGCTCAATAATTCAGTAACATCAAAAAAAATCGAGGATGTGTCCACATAGACGCATCCTCGATTTTCATACTTTAATTATAACTTTATTCCCCAAACAAATCAGCATGGGTACCTGTATTAGTGAACAACAAGATGAGTTCCTTGTCGTTCTGCTTCCATACCAACAGCCAATCTGACTTTATGTGACATTCCCAACAATCTTTATACTTGCCTGATAGCTTGTGAGGTTTATATTGGGAAGGCAATGTGCCGTTTTCAGCCAGTAGCATCACGACATTTTTCAGCAACGCCATATTATAGCCACGTTTTTTGCAACGAGCATAATCCTTTTCAAAATTCTTGCGATAGGTAATCTTATACTTCATCAGCTAGCAGCCTCTAGACGGTTGAACATATCATCTATACTACTACATTCAACAATTTCGCCACGTTCCACTTCCATCAAGGCTTGATCAACTGCATTTTTCTTTTTTGTTTTAGGCTGAGCAATCCTCGCACCCAAATAAAGAATCAAGTCCAATGCTTTCTTAATGGCTATGTTTCTGCCGTCATATTCCAATGTGATACTTGTCATGGTATTCTGTTTTTGTCGCTGCAAAAATACACTTTTTTCTAATAAGCCGAAAGAGAGCAACCTAACTTTCACTCCTAATTCGGTTTCCGCTTCTCGAAAAAGGCCTTTTCCTTTAACGCCCATAAGAAAAGAAAAACATAGCCGTTTTTGTTCACCGAAGATTACAAAATCGGCCAAAATTGTTCATTACAGAGAACGATTTTATATCTCTGACACGAATATATCTTCGATTTTATTCATTGCTAATACAAATATTTTGTTTCTTTTTTTCATTAGTAATGATAAAATTTAGTTATATTTTTATATTATCAATGATAATTTCTGTATCTTTGCCGCAAAATCAGCTGCAATGGAAAAAGAAGTCATCAACAGCATCATCCGAGAAGGACAGGATTATATCCCTGAAATAGAGCTATATAGCCGTCCAATGGAATTTGAACAGCAAGGCAACTATGTGTTTGTTGGAGTGAGGCAATGCGGCAAGTCATACATGCTTTACCAACGCATCCAACAATTACTGAAAGAAGGACACAGCATCAAGGAAATCGTATATGTCAATTTCGACGATGAACGCCTGCGACAAATGAAAGCCGAAGATTTCGACCTGATTCTCCAGTCATACGCTTCCTTAAACGAAGGCAAGCCCTTGCTGTTTTTCGACGAAATTCAGAACATCAACGGCTGGGAGCATTTCGCTCGGCGGTTGGCCAACCAAAAATATCAAGTATTCATTACTGGAAGCAATGCCAAGATGCTCGGTCGTGACATCGCCACTACCCTCGGCGGAAGATATTGGACCCGAAATGTCTATCCATTCACATTCAAAGAGTTTTTAGGCAGCAAAAACATCATACTTGATTCACATTGGGTATACAGTCCAACCTTAAAAGCTAGCGTTGAACGAGCTTTCAACGAGTATTTTCATTTTGGTGGATTCCCCGAAGTGTTTGAAGTAAATGCAAAACGGATTTGGCTCAATGAACTCTACAACAAAATCTTCTTCTCCGATCTCGTGGTTCGAAACAAAATCCGCAACGAAGCCGTACTGCGTATGACAGTCAAACGTCTGGCAGAAAGTGTGAAACAACCAACTGCCTACAACCGTATCAGCAATTTGGTGAAAAGCACGGGACTCAACTGTCAGGCCAATACAGTGATGGAATATGTCGAATTCATGCGCGACGCCTGCTTGCTGTTTTCGCTCAACAACTATGCATCAAAGTTTTCCGAACGCGAAACCATCAAAAAACATTATTTTGTTGACAATGGCCTGCTGAACATTTTCCTGAACGATGGAGAAACCTCGCTATTGGAGAACCTTTGTGCCATTCATCTATTCCAAAAGTATGGAGAAGAACTGTATTATTACAACAAGAATGTGGAAGTGGACTTCTATCTGCCTGAACAACATACCGCCATCCAAGCCTGTTACAACCTAAGCGATCTTCAGACTTCGGAGCGCGAAATCAATGCTCTTGTCAAACTACACGCCTTTGAACCGTTACAACACGCCCTAATCATCACAAAAGACGACGAAACCGTTATCCAAAAAGGCAATGGACTGACCATCGAAGTGAAACCTATTTGGAAGTGGCTGTTGGAATAATCATTCCCAACTCGGCTTTCTCTTCTCGAAAAACGCCGTCATGCCTTCCTGACCGGCCTTGGAAACACGCTGAGCGGCGATAAGCAATGAAGTTTGGTAGAAAACAGGGTTATTCGGGTCATCAGTGCCGCTGACCAAGCGGAGCAGGTTCTTGCACTCGGCGATGGCATCGGGCGAGGCGTGCAGGAAATGGTCGATGTATTGGCGCTCGGTGTCAATCATCTCGGCCTCACTGACAACGACATTCACCAAACGGAAATCTTTGGCTTCATCAGCGGTGAAGCGGCGACCCGTCAGCATGAGCTCCTTGGCGGCGGTGTTGCCGATTTTCTGCACCACAAAAGGCGAGATGGTGGCCGGCGTGAGCCCCAGACGCACCTCTGAGAAGGCAAACTTCGTCTCCTTCTCGGCAATCACGATGTCGGCGGCGGCGATGATACCGTTGGCTCCGCCGATGCAAGCCCCATGCACATCCACGATGACGGCCTTGTTGCAATAATAGATGGTGCGAAACAGCTTGGAGAGCTTCTCGGCATCGGCGATGTTCTGCTCATGACTATAGCCCGCCATCGCCTTCATGTAAGCCAAATCTGCACCAGCACAGAAAGCCTTGCCGTTGCCTTTGAGGACGATGACGCGGATGTCGTCGCGGCTATTGAGCCAGTCGAAGGCCTCGGTCAGTTCGTTGATCATCGTGTCGTTCAGGGCATTGCGCACCTCGGGACGGTCGAGGTTAACCCATGCCATGCTCTCGCCCAGCTGTACCTTTATTGTGTTGAAATCCATAGTTGTCAGTTGTTCAGTTGTTTAGTTGTTTAGTTGTTTAGTTTGGGGGTGGAGTTGAAGATGCAATATTCGTGAAAAAATGCCAAACTGACGCAATCATTCCATAAAAAATTCGTTACTTTGCAAGCGGAACGGTATTTGATAAACCTTTCAGTTGTCCCCATAGATTACCACGCTCCGCTCGCAAATCGAAGATTCGACGAAGCAAAGCGAGTCAATGACATGGGGACTCACAAAACAGAATACAATGGACGACAACAACCTCAACAATAGCCTCGACGACCTCCTGAACATGTTCAAGAAAATGATGGAAGGTCAGGACCTCGACGCCATCCCAGGCATCAACGAAGAGCAGAAAGAGCAACTGAAGATGTTTCTCGAAGACTTTGACGAATTGAAGGACGACATGAAAGTGGAAATCTACCGCCTCGACCCCTTCACGAAACAGATGGTGGGCATGGTGATGGGTCACCTGAAGAACTTCACGGGCGACATGCAGCAAACTGCCACCCCGACCATCACACCCCAAGAGCCTGCCCCTAACAAGGAAAAGCAACTCACCGACATCCCTGGCACCACAGAGAACCTTGAGGCTCAACTCGCTGCCATCGACAAGCAGTTGCGCAACCCCGAACTCACTGAAGAACAAATCAATGACTTGCTTGACAAACGCAGCGCCATTGCTGAAGAACTGAAAGAATAATAAATGCAAAGCACAATATGAAAAAAGCACTTTTCACCCTCATCGCACTCGTGATTTCGGCGACATCCTTCGCCCAACTGATTGCCAATAAGACCGACAACAAGGTGACTGTCGGTTTCGACTTATTCCACGACTTTCAACTCAACACCAGCGACAACTGGGACGCCCGCAGCTTCAACCAAGGCGCCAGCTGGTATATCACCTACAACTTCCCCTTGGGCGAAAGCACGAAACATACCGTCAGCATTGGCGCGGGCATGAGCCACCACAACTACTTCTCATACAGCCGCATCCTGAACCCTTATGGCGACACTTTGACATACACCCAATACCGCGACGTGGAAAACTTTAAGCGCAACAAGGTCAACGCCAACTACGTCGACATCCCCTTGGAGTTGCGTTTCCGCATCAAGGATCAAGTGAAGATTGGCGTGGGCTTCAAACTCGGCATCTTGGTGATGGCCAAGACGAAATATGTCGGTCCCGACGAGGACGGCACCATTATCCACGAGAAGCTGACATACATCAAGAACTTGGAACGCTATACCTATTCCGCTACGCTGCGTGTGGGCTGGAAGTGGGTCAGTGCCTTTGCGGCGTATCAGTTCAACCCCGTGTTTGAAGTCGGGCATGACGCACCAGTGATTCATCCGCTCACGGTGGGTCTTTCGTTCGCTCCGTTCTAATGGATTCCCATTGGATCATTGCTGAAGCCCACCAGATGGGTTTCGACGCTTGTGGCATCGCCCGTGCGACGGCCTTGGAAGAAGAGTCGGCGCACGTGGAGCAGTGGCTTGAGGGCGAACGCGAGGGTGAGATGGGTTACCTCACCCGCAACAAGGAAAAACGCTACGACCCGCGCCTTTTGGTGGAAGGCACCAAGTCCGTGGTGACCGTACTTTACAATTACTTCCCGAAACAACAGCTCGGCGATGGCAAACGCTACAAAATCGCCAAATACGCTTACGGTGCCGACTATCACGAGGTGCTGAAGCGCAAGCTGCGGCAGCTTTTGGAACGCATTGAAACACAGACAGGAAAACTTGAAGGTGTTCGCGTCTTCGTCGACTCGGCACCTGTCCTCGACCGTGCCTGGGCGGTACGCTGTGGATTGGGCTTCATCGGGAAAAACACGTTATTGATTCATCCTCCATTGTCGCTGACTGCGTCCCGCAGTCAGACACCAAAACAAGGACAAACTGCGGGACGCAGTTTGCGACAATGTGGAGGATCTTTCTTTTTCATTGGGCATCTATTTCTACCCTTGGAACTGGAGGAAACAGGAAAAGCCTTGCCCAACCGTTGCGGACGTTGCACAAAATGCCTCGACGCCTGTCCCACGGGTGCTTTAGAGGCTCCGTTTCGTATCGACGCGCGCAAGTGCCTCTCCTACCTCACCATCGAATACAAAGGCAGCCTTGACGGACACGACCCGAAGGCTTTCAAAGGCTGGATGTACGGCTGCGACATCTGCCAAGATGTGTGTCCTTACAACAGGTTCTCGTTGCCCAACAGCGAGCCCGAGTTTCAACCTTCGAAACAGTTGTTGGCCATGCGCGAAGAGGACTGGAAAAACCTTGACAAAGACGGCTTCGATGCATTATTCAAGCACTCCGCCATGCAACGCGCTGGATTTGAGGGATTGAAAAGGAATATTGAGTTTCTTTCATGTGATGAACTGCGAGACGCAGTTCACGACAATGCATGTTAAGCTTTATCTCAAGGGGGAGTTGATATTGTAAGTGACTGTAAACTGCCAAACTTTGTTGTAGTAATGGTCGAAAAACCAACGCGGATTGCCCCTAAAACGGCATGGTACAATTGAATACATCCATCGTGCTCCCATCCCCCAATGTTTGTTGAAAGCAAAATGAACACCCGCATTGCCTGTTGCTGAAAAGAAATTCCAGCGATAAGTAGTCACTTGAAAATCCGTATCAACATCCTCCGTTGCACGAAACCGAAAATCCAAACTAACTCCCAATTCCAAAGTGATGAAATCCAAAGGACGACCACTGATACGAATTTGTCCCAAATCGTAACACAACATCAGTGGCACTTCTGCATAATGAAGTCTAATGCTATATGGCCTCAAAGCCGGAACTCTTTCCGTAATTTCATATGTAGAGGTATGGGCTCCAAAAAGCGAGTATTTTAGCTCCAACTGGGCTGAAAAATGCTCAGACAAAGGCAAATTTGTATAAGCACCTACCGTCAATCCCAACTGATGATAACCTGCCAAGCTATCACCATCCACTTGCGAGAACACAGGCCCAGCAATAAGACCCGCATTAAAGGATTGAGCCACCGCCGTCTTTGCGCCCAAAAGCATCAAAATCAGGAACCATACAGCAAAACAAATCTTTTTCATCGTCTTTTGGTTTTCAATTCATCAACGACTGATAATGATGATAGCGGTCCATGATGTCCGCAACGAAGCGATAGGTTTGGCCGCCTCGCAGATAACCGCACTTGCAGCAGGTGTCGTTGACATATTTCGACTTGTTGAGGATGAAATAATCCACGTTATCATCCCACAAATCAGGCGACTTCCCGTATTTCTTGGCCAAACGTTGCGCGTCATACACATGGCCGAGACCCGCATTATAGGCCGCCAACACAAACTTCACCCGCTCCAGACTATCCGCGACCTTGTTTTCCAAAGCCCTGTCGAGGAAGGAAATCAGTTTGCCGCCTGCCTCCAACTGTTGCTGTGGCGTGGAGTTGTAGTCAATGCCGTATCTGGTCATCACGGAGGGCATGAGCTGCATCAGGCCGAAAGCGCCTTTTTCGCTCTCCAAGTCGACCTTAAAGCGCGACTCCTGATAAATCAAAGCAGCCAACAAGCGCCAATCCCAGCCGATTTTTGCAGCCGTGCGCCTGATGTCTTCGTCAAAAGCTGACAGACGGCTGTTCGAGGCCTCGCGCCTTGACGAGATATAGCGACCGTTTTGGATATACCGAATCATCACCTTCCGTAAATGCTTCTGCTCGGCACTGGCAATCCAATCGTTGAACGCCGTCAGCAGCGACGAATCAGCTTCTTGTCGGATGACCCAACCGATGGGCTGCTCCACACTCACCGCCAACTTTGTATCCAAGGCATTGTGTCCATAGGAAACCATTCGTGCAATGTACTCGTCGACCACGGTGTAATCGATGCGACCTTCCTTCACCAAGCGTATCAGGTCCACGCTGTTCAGGGTATCACATTCCACCACATAAATGGTGTCGCCAATATCTTCCGAGAGGTGTTCCAGCAACTTCACCGCATGGCTTCCCCGACTCACATGGATGGTCTTTCCCGCCAAGTCTAAGGGAGAACGAAGCAATTGGCTCTCCACCTCGTTGTCCGTCGACATCTCGCCCCAGCCTTTGGGCATACGCTGCACGAGCACGCTCTTTTGGGAGAAAATCGGGTTGGTGAGGAAATATTTCTTCTTCAGTTCCTTAGTCAGGCTCACGCCCGTCGCCACCACATCGACCTTGCAAGAATCGAGCAGGCAGAAACAAGAGTCCAAGTTGTCGTTCAAGACCATTTCAAGTTTGAGTCCGTTGTCGTCGCAGAAGCCTTTGAGCAACTCGTACTCAAACCCCGCAGGGTGGGCATTGTACATATTGTAATTGATCTCGCTGCAATTCGTGACCGCTACAAGAACGCCCCGCTCCTTCTGGTGCTCAAAAACCGTCATAGTGTCAGCTGGCAGTTCAGGTTCTATGACGACTATTGTATCTTCTTCAGGTTCAGTATTTTGCGGATTTGTTTTCCTTGAAAAGTTGGCATTATCACATGCCGTCAACAAAAAAAGTGAGAGTATAATACAGAGCTTTTTCGATGTCTTCGTAAGCATTTCCTTGCATTTTTGAGGGTGTAAAAGTAGTAAAAAAATCCCTTTTGAAAGTTTTTCGGGAGTGATTTGCAGGAATTTTGTACTTTTGTCTTTTTATTTTAGCATCGAAATGGCCAAGAAAATACAAGATCCGGATTTTTGGTACAGCATATTGCTGCCTTACGTCAACTACCACACGCGCAAGGCTTATCGTAGGTTTGAGGTACATGGCAAAGAACATCTTCCGAAAGGCAGCGCCACTATTTTCGGCGTCAACCACAGCAATACGCTGATGGACGCTTTAGTACTCCTTGCGGCAGACAACATGAGGAAAGTTTTCATCGCGCGAGGCGACATCTTCCAGAACCCCATCGTCGCGAAGATACTCACCTTCATGCGCATCCTGCCCATCTTCCGTATCCGCAACGGCGTGGCTGCCGTGCGCAACAACGACGAGTCGTTGAACAAGGCTATCGACGTCATTCACGACCGCGTTGACTTATACCTCTTCCCCGAAGGCACCCACCGCACCAAACACTCGTTGATGCGCATGGGCAAGGGCCTGTTCCACATCGCCGTGGACGCCAACAAGCAGTTTGGCGACCAACAGCCCGTCTACATCGTCCCCACAGCCATCGAATACGGCGACTACTTCCGTTTCCGCAGCACGGCGATGATCAATTTCGGCGAGCCCATCAACGTGACCGAATTCCTCCGCAACACCACCGAGGAAAACGAAGCCGTCACTATCAACCAACTCAAGGACAAACTCGGCGAGGAAATCTCGAAGCTGTTCACCTACATCCCCGACGACGAAGACTACGACGCTATCTGGGAGATTGTGAAAATGAAGAACGAGAAACGCGCCGGAGGCCTCTACCAAAAGATGCTCCGCAACCGCGCCACAGTCGACAAGGTGCTGAAATACAGAGAAGAACAACCCGAAGAAGCCAAGAACCTCTTTGAGCGCGTCATAGCTTTCGCGGAAGAACGCAAGCGGCAGAAGATTTCCGTCATGTCGACCGCGAGGAAATATCCTTTGGTCAATTTCTTGTGGAGACTGGCCGTGTTGTTAGTAGGTCTGCCCTATTTCGTCGCTTCGGCTGCGGTCAACCTGCCCCTGTGGCTCACCACCCTGATTATCAAAGGGAAACTGAAAGACAAAGCCTTCAGCAACACCGTCAGTTTTGGCGTGGAGCTGGTGCTCTTCCCCATCGTTTTCATCGTCGGCACCGTACTGTTATTCTGCTACTTGCCTTGGTATTGGGCCTTGGCGGGCACGGTGCTGCTCTATTTCTCCTACTGCGTGTTTGTAGACTATTGCGAGTTGGCCCGCCGCTGGATTTCCGACGTGCGCTGGACCTTCAAAACGAAGCTACGCAAACAATATGAAGCACTGAATCTCAATCATTTATTCTAATACTCAACGCCATGTCACAACGCTGGATCATCCCCGACATTCACGGCTGCCAAAAGACCCTGCAAGCCTTGCTTGAAAATACCCTCAAGGTGTCGAAACACGACCAACTCTACTTTTTGGGTGACTACATCGACCGCGGCCCTGACGGTAAGGGCGTCATCGACTACCTGATGCGGCTGCAAAAGGAAGAATATGAGGTGCATTTCCTCAAAGGCAACCACGAAGACCTGTGCGTCACGGCGTTTGAGGCCGACCAGAAGAAACGCCTATTCGGCAAGCATCCTGAGCAGAAGGAATGGGAGGCCGTAGGTGCCAAGGAAACCTTGGAAAGTTTCGGCGTGAAGCATCCGCGCGAGATACCGCAGCTTTACATCGACTGGATGAACGCCTGTTTGCCTTACATCGAGTTGGAGGATTACATCCTCGTCCATGCAGGCTTGAACTTCAATGCCGAGAACCCTTTCGAGGACGAGCACAGCATGATGTGGACGCGCAAATTCAAGGTGGACTTTTCAAAATCACATGGCAAAAAGGTCATCCACGGGCACATCCCCGTCGATTATAGTTTCATGAGCCTCGTTGTGGAGAACAACGACAACTACGACTTCATTTGCATAGACAACGGCGTCTACGTGACCGACAAGCCCGGCATGGGCAACTTGATGGCTTTCAATCCTGACACACGGCAGTTGCTGGCACAAAGTAATATGGATTTCTAATCACCGCGTAGCCACCACCACGGCATTCTTGAATTGCTTCACTTTACCGCTGAAATTGAACACCTCGGTCACGACGACGTACACGCCGACGGGCACCTTGTTGCCGTTGATGTCGAGGCCGTTCCAGAGGACGCTGCCCTTCTGCCCTACCAACTCGCCTTTGGCCAGATGACGAATTAATTGCCCCGCTACGTTGAAGATGTAAATGTTCATCGTATAGCCCGCCTCATCGAAATGATAGTTAATGAAACAGGCGTCGTCGAAGCCATCGCCGTCGGGTGAGAAGATGTCGGGGCTGATGGAAATCTCGTCGTTGGACGGTTCCGCACTCTGCATCATCGAGTTTTCGTAGCCTGGCGTACCGAAATGCATCCGCTCGGCGGCGGAATGCCAGTTGTCGGCATCGAGTGAGGGCTGGTCGAAGCTGACGCGCTCCAACGAAACGCCCTTGGTCTCCTTGAGCAACGGATAATGCATCTTTTCGGAAAACACCATCTGGTCGACCATGGTGCCGTCCTTGCCCATAAGGATGGCCGTGCCGCCCGCGTTAGCATAACTTGGGAAGGAAGCCATCTGCACGAAGTTGTCGGTCGGGCAGTCGTATTGTTGTCCCACGATTTCACTGTTGGTGGAGAGTAGGACGTATGTCTTAGGCAGGAACAACCTGCTGTCGGTAGTGATTTCCTTCAAAGTGGTATCGGCAGGATTGGGGAAACTCTCCTTGATGACGCCAAGCATCAACGTGTTGAGGTCGAAGGTCTTGTCGGTATTGTTGTACAGCTCAACATAATCCACGCCAGGGCTAATCGGGTCGAAAAGAATCTCGTTGATGAGGACTTCTCCCTCGGCGATGTCGTAAGGGATGCCAAACTGCACCCTCGTGTCGGGTTCAATCGGGTTGCCCACGCAGTTGACGACGCCATTAATAATTAAGGTGTAAATGATGCCTTCCGCAAAACCATGGTCGAAAAGCAGCTCCACATAGGTCGCGTCCATCGGGTTGATGTTGATTTGTTGGGGATGTGCGCCCGTCTCTTCGACGCGGTAATTCGTGAGTTCCATCAGATTAGCGGGGTTCATCTGCTGGTCGAACCAAAGCTGCACGATGTAGTCGGAAAACATGCTCACGCGCTCCACCTTCGGGCTGACGCTGTTCTCACCATTCACCGAATTGAGTCTGCCTGGCGTACCACCCGATGCATCCTCCGAAGCCGTCCAGTTGGATGCTCCAGCGCAAGGGTTCAGCGGGTCGATTTGCTCCACCGACCAGCCACCATTGGCCTTGTCGGGGTCGTGATACCATGTGTTGCTGAAGTTGACTCTGGAAATCAGGCCCCCTGACTTGCTGTAGAGGTACATCGCCGAAGAGCTATTGCCCACCGAGAAACTGCTGAAGCCGATGCAGTCGCCATACTGCCGCAGTTCCGCGACGGCGTCGTTGTGGCATAAAATCACATAGCCATGCGGCGCGAGGACAAAACTGCTAAAGGTATTATCGTTGCTTCCGATTTGTATCTGCCAGTCTTTCAGTTCAATGCCGAACTCCGTGGTGTTGTAAAGCTCCACAAACTCCCATTCGGGCAGGCCCACCACAGGATTGGGGTCGGCCATAATCTCGTTGATGACGATGTCGTATTCCGAGGCCTCGTAGATAGAGAACGCAAAAGTGGTCGGCTCTATTACATTATTCCACAAGTCCTTGATATTGCTGACGGTCAAAGTGTAGTTGATGCCGTTGCCGATTTCGCGCTCAAACTCAAGGATGACCGTGGCCACATTGTCGCCGAAAATGACTGTCATTGGATTGCCCAAACCGTTGTCCACCACATAATTGGAGGGGTTGAGCGCCGAAGTTTCGTTAAGAGCCTCGTTGAACGAAAGTTGCAGGTGTGTCAAGTCAAGCACCTCACAGTTTAAGAGCAAAGGCGGCTCGTGGTCGATGATACGTGGGCCGACATAGACATTGTCAAAGTAGACCTTCTTGGCATTGGTGGCGGTGAAGGTTGAGCAAAGGCCGAAAAAACCGTTTTTGTTCAAGGTTTCGTCAATACCTTGTGCCTCAACGATATAAATGCCAGAATTGTCGTAGCAAGTTTGTAGCATCCAGTTGCCTTCGCGGTCGCAGGTCAACTTGACAGCCACCGCAAACGAAGAGGCTATCGCTCCTTCCCTGCCACGAAAGACGCTCTGCAAACCATTAGCATCCTTTCGGAACAGCTCGATGGCATCGTTGCTACCGCCTTCGCCGAAACGGAGGAAATAGCCTTGCGTGGCTTGGGTCAGATCGGCATTGTCGGCGCAGAGCCACACATCGGTGAAGTTGTTTCCCGAAGGGGCGAAAGCCTCACGAATCCAAAACTGCCATTCCATCGACTCGTACTCCGTGACGGGCAAAGACAGATACGCCGTTCCCGCTTCTTCCGCGTTGAGTTGCAGTTGCAGACTGCTATTGACGGTGAACTTGTCCATCGTTCCCGACCATGCAGGGTTTTGGGTGAAGTCGCCATCGGAAAAGTCGTCGGTGACTTGCGCGAAGAGCGACAAGGGCAGCAGAAGCAGAAATATCAGGGTCTTTTTCATGGCGCGACAGAATTTGGACATGGCAAAAGTAGGGAAAATGTCGACAGTTTCAAAAGAAATGCCTAATTTTGCCGTTTGTCATTGAAATGAAAGCCCGTCAACTCATAGTATTCCTGTCGTTGCTGCTTGCGGCGCAAGGCATTATGGCCCAAGAGCAGGACACCGTGCCGCGTAAAAAGACCCGTGTGCACATCGAGCATTACGACAAGGCTACCTATTCCAAAAGCCAAGGCGACATGCAACGGCTCCTCGGACATGTGAGAATCCGCCACGACTCGGCCTATTTCTTTTGCGACAGCGCGTATTTTTACGAGAAAAACAACAGCTTCGACGCCTATCAGAACGTTCATATCATCGTCAACGACAGCGTGGAAGTTTTTAGCGACCTGCTGAACTACGACGGCGACACCCGCTTTGCCGAGTTTTTCGACAACGTGCGATTTATCGATGATTCCACCACACTTTACACTGAATACTTGACCTACGACCGCAACCTGCACCTCGCCAGCTACCCCGACAGCGCGACCACGGTGCGCGGCGACAAGACCCTGAAAAGCCATTACGGCTACTACCGCGACCGCCTCAAGGAGTTTTCGTTTTTCGAGAACGTGGAGGTCTATAGCCCAAAATACCAGATGTACACCGACACCTTATATTATAATACGGGTATCGAGAAGATGTGGTTTGAGGGCCCGACGACCATCATCAACAAAGAAAATGTGCTGGAGGGCAAACACGGCTATTACCTTGTCAAAGAGGACTTTGTGTTTCTCGACAAGCGGCCGTTCATGCACAACGAGACCCAACAAATGCGCTCCGACTCCATCCTCTACGACCGCAACATCGGCTTGGCCAAGGCCTACGACCATGCAGACATGATTGATACCTCATATAAAATCGTCATGCGTGGCAACTACATGGAGCTGTGGGAAAACGAGGATTTCTCCTTCGCCACCGACAGCGCCTACGCCATCAGCTACGACGGCGGCGACTCGCTGTACCTTCACGGCGACACCTTGTTTTTCCACTTCGATAAGGACAAAGAAGAGCTTGAGAAACTCATCGCGCGACGCAACGTGCGCTTCTTCAAAAGCGACATGCAAGGCAAATGCGACACCTTGACCTACCTGATGGCCGACTCCACGATAAGGATGCGCGTGGCACCCGTGCTGTGGTCGGAAGACAGCCAGATGACCGCCGACAAAATCGACATCAAGACCAACGGCGAAAGCATCGACTTCGTGCTGCAAAACGGCAATGCCTTCATCATCTCGCAGGACTCCATCGAAGGTTTCAACCAAATCAAGGGTGCCGACATCACCTCACATTTCAAGGAAGGCGACATCCATCACGTCAACGTGGACGGCACCACAGCCGAGTCCATCTACTGGATCCGCGACGACGACGGAGGAACCATCGGCATCGACGTGGCCAAGTCGGAGACCATGGTCATTGAAATGAAGAACAACAGCATCTCGAGAATCAAGTCGTACAAGAGCATCAACGAGACCATGTATCCCGAAGATGACTTGCAGGAGTCGTCGCGCTATCTGCCCGGCTTCAAGTGGCACGACGAGGCACGGCCCAAGGACCGTTACGATATTTTCAGACATGCTGAGGCGGAAATGCCGGTTGTAACTCCTACGGAAGAGCAGAAACAAGAAGAGGAGCCTGCTGCCGCTGAAGAAGAGCAACCGAAAAAGCGCAGAACAAAAACAGAAAACAACAACAATTAATACCTAATCAACATGAAGAAACTCATCCTTATCCGTCACGGAGAAAGTGAATGGAACAAACTGAACCTCTTTACGGGGTGGACCAATGTGGACCTTTCAGAAAAAGGTGTCCAAGAAGCCATTGAAGCAGGCAAGACCTTGAAAGACAACGGCTACAAGCCTGAAATCTGCTTCACCTCCTACCTGAAGCGCGCCATCAAGACCTTGAACTTGGCTCTCGAAGCCATGGACATGGAGTGGCTGCCTGTGTACAAATCGTGGCGACTCAACGAGAAGTCGTACGGCCAGCTGCAAGGCCTCGACAAGAAGATGACCGCCGAGAAATACGGTGACGAGCAAGTGCGTCTGTGGCGTCGCGCCTTCGACGTGCGTCCGCCTGCGTTAGACATGAACGACCCCAAGAGTCCCCGTATGGACCCGCGCTATGCCGAGCTCACCGACGAGCAAATCCCGCTTACCGAGGCCCTCTGCGACACCATCGAGCGTGTGATGCCTTACTACGAGAACAACATCATGAAGGCTTTTGAGACCCACGACCAAGTTTTGGTGGTGGCCCACGGCAATAGTCTGCGTGGTGTGGTGAAGGTGCTGAAAAACATGAGCAACGAAGAAATCATCGCCTTCAACATCCCGACAGGCATCCCGTACGTCTTCGAGTTTGACGACAACATGAAACTCCAAAAGGACTTCTTCCTAGGCGACCCCGAAAAGGTGGCCGCGCTGATGGCGGCTGTCGCCAACCAAGGCAAGGCAAAGTAAATGAAAAAGGGCGGTCAACCGCCCTTTTTCATACATGCTCAGCAACTTAATATCACCGCCTCGCTATACAACCTTATTCCTTGATCCGCATTACAATGAATATGGTCTAACATGTAATATCTTCTATCCCGTTTTGAAACAACAGTTTCTATATATGGATTGGGGTCGACAAACACAAATCCTTTAGTTTCACAATACCTCTCCAACGCTGAACCATATTTACCGTAAAGCTCCTCTTTTTCAGCCAATGTCATTCTACAATTAGGATCATAACGCCCACTCTTCCACGGACTAATACATACAATCTCCGCAGAAGGCTGCTTTTCCAAAATGGACTGGCATATTTCATCAATATTCGTTACAAATTCGAATTCATCCATGGCACAAATAGAGGCATCTCTATAACGAATGTCATTGCAGCCCATAGCCAAAAAATACAAATCCGCCTTCAATTCAGAGATAACCTCCTTGTTTTCCACGAAATACTTGGACGTTTGCGACCCTTTTCCAAATCGAATCACTTGTTTGTTTGGATAATTCTGCATCAAAGGCTCAAACCAGCCATATCCACCATTCATCGTTCCTTCCGTCAAGCTATCACCGATAAATGCTAGTCTATCATTGTGTTCCACTTTGTCAATGATTGCCCCACCTTTTTTTGCAAATAGATTATCAGGAAGACTATCGACCGATTGCCTGACATACCCCAAATCGGGAAACAGGTAATACCTTTTTTGGATTTGGTCCAAACCAAGTTCTGCTCCTATGGCAGTTTTGGTGACTAGTTTTTGCACCGTTTGTATCCTGTTATATTCATATCTACTCAATTCAGGGCAAATGCTTTCATCCTTCATCAATTGATATATCGGAATTCCCGTATAATTCCCCGCCTTGCTTCTGCCATATTTGCTATAAGCATAAATGGGAACGCAGGCTGAGGCAAACGGCTTGCCTGTTTCAGGGTTGAGATAACACTCAACTATCATGGAAGCATCTCCATCAAATTCAGTAAATGAATTGATGAAGTTCCCTGGGCAGTGGACTATCAACACATTCTTGTCGCCTTCTTTGACCCATTCTATTGGTTGTACTGCATGGGGATGATCAGAGAATATAATATCAGCTCCAAGCTCTACAAACACCTTGCACCAATACTTTTGGAACTCATCTGGAGTGTGCCTGAACTGTTTTCCCATGTGTGGCAAGACAACAATCAAATCGGGAGACAAGCTTTTTGCCTTCTCAAAATCCTTTTTGACAGCATCAAGTGCTTCTTTTTTAACGGCATCATGTGTTTCATGATTGTATTGGCCTTGGGGCGAAATGATAATACTTGTCAGATATTGGTTCTCTGGCTCAAAAAAGAAATCCGTTTTGTAACAATTGGATTCAAAAGTGTAGGCCAAAACTGCAATTCTTTTTCCTCTCACCTCCATAATTCTCACAGACGATTTCTCTTCCTCATTTCGGTACGCTCCAACATGGGCAAGCCCTATACTATCAAGTTCATCCAAAGTATGATACATTCCCTCAACTCCTTGATCCAACAAATGATTATTGGCCAATGTAACAACATCAAAACCAGCTCGTTTGACGGCTTCAGCATATTCTTTGGGGAAATTCAAATAAAAAGGAATACCATCGTCAAAGCATGAAGTCGAAAAGCCCTTATCCGCACCTGCAACGGGGCCCTCAAAAACACCTATATTACAATCCGCTTCATCGTAATACTCCTTAACATGTTGAAACATGGAATCAAAGTGATATTGGCCCGATGATGAATCGTAACCATTCTCGACCATATCCTTCAACAAAATCAAATCTCCCGTAAATGTCAATCTAATCGCATTAAAAAGACTTTCCTCTTGGCTTTTTGAAAGTATTGGATATATCGGATACGATTTTACAATACTATTGTCATGATTATCGTTACCTTTAAGAAAACGCTTCAAAAGCCTGTAGTATTTTCGTGGAATCAACTTCTTTGCCCATCCCTTTACCCAAGGCTTAAGTCTTTTCCTTGAAACGAGTAGCAGCAAAACAGACAATACTATGATTACAATATTCTTAACCATTTGAATTAAGGTCACTTACAATATACGTATTGTTCAATGCTTCATCTCTCACTATGGTTTCAATGCTTCGAACTACCGTAACACTATTGTCTGGAACATCTTTTACAACCACACAATTGGCGCCTATTCGCGCATTTTTACCTATATGAACATTTCCGATGATTTTTGCTCCGCTTCCAACAAAGACGCCTTCTTCCAAATAAGGGGCCCCATAACCCTTGCTTTCCTTAAACATATTGCTGCCTATCGTCACTTGTTGAAAAATGACACAATTCTTTCCAATGTGGGCCCAATTGCTGATAAACACTCCGAAAGGTTTGTGAGGGAAAACAATTCCGTCCTCCAAAACCGCATCTATCCCGATAAAAGAGCCATACGACTCCCAATACAAAGTATATAATTTAAGCTTCCAACCATTATATTGACACGAAGCCGGAATTCTTTCCCCTTTTCTCGCATTATGAACAACTTTTCGGAGCGTCCATATATCATGATATAACACTCGCACCCAAAACTTCGGTGAAAGCGTAATGACTTTTTTTTTCAATCCATTCAACATCCTTTGTATCTATCGATTTAATAATAGCTCCTTTATCCTTATATTAATAGCACTCTTTTATTAGAAGATGTAATTGAATCCGACAAACACCTTGAATTTTTCGCCATCGCGTTGATCCAAAGCACGACCCACATCGACGCCGAGGATCATGTTGCGGTTCATGATGATTTTCAGACCGCCACCTGCGCTGGTGTGGATACCTTCTTTCTCACCGCTATACAATGGAACATCTTCAATACGAGCATTTTTCAATTCCTCTTCACGGAAAGTCTGGATAATCATACCCGCATCGAAGAAAGGCGAAAACGCTAGTTGCCAGTTTTGGTTGATGAACTTGAAATCAAGGAAGTGCCAGCGCAATTCGGCATTACCCAACACGAAGCCCTCACCCAGCACACCGTTACGGTTCACACCACGCATGGTGACCACGCCACCCAAGCCTTCGGTGTACATCTTCTGGAAGAAGGGCATGTTGATGTTGTTGATCATGTACCAAGGCATTTGGCCGGCAATCTTATGTTGCACACCCAAACGGTAGGCAAACGTCAGCTTATCCTTGTAAATCGGGATGTAATGACGCCACATGAAGGTTTGCGCCAAGTAGTTGTAGCCATTACCGTCGATAAAGTCGGAGGAGCCAGTGAGGGTATATTCGGCATAAATACCCTTCGACGGATCGCTGTTGTGGTCGCGGCTGTCATAGTTGAGGCCGAGGCGCAGTTGGGCGATGTTACCGCCGTTCTTCTCGTTTTCTTTGATGATGCCTTCTTGCACATAATACTTATATAAGGTCTCCTGTCCTGCATAAGCCTCAAGGTTGATGCTGTCGGTCGCCACATTATAATAAGCGATACCAGCCACCCAGTTCAGGTTAGGCACAAACAGCTTGTGCTGCATGGAACCCACAAAACGCAGCGTGTTGCGCTTGATAAAGTGGTAGCCGCTCTTGTAATCTTCAATGTCCGCATGGGAAGCCAAGTTGGGGTCAAACCCACTGGCCTCGTAGCCGTTGAAGCCGAAGAACTCAAACTTCTTGGAGTAATTGTAGGTGAGGTCGAAAAAGAGTTTGGTGTCCTTGATCAGATAAGGCATATCGGCATAGAAGCGGAACACGCCAGAGCCTTTGGTGTAACGCGACACCTCCACGTTGAATTTGTAGAAATAACGCGGATAGCGCGAGCCATCGCCGAAATTGAAGATGTCGACACAGGCGCCATATTGGAAGCCCAAATCGCTATCGAAGCCCAACACGGGCAGCGGGCCGATGTTCCAGCCCTGCTTGATGATTTCGCCTTTTTCGTTGTAAACTTTTTCTTTCTTGGCCTTTTTCTTTTCTTGTTTTTGTTCGTCTTGAGCGAAGCCGCCTGCCGCCAGAAGCAGGGCCAGCATGAGAAGTAACGATTTCTTCATATTATTTACGATTAAATTGGTGCAAAAGTACGGCATTTATCCATTAGAGCCAAAAATAATCCTATTTTTGTGGCTCAATACTGGAATGATGAGTATTCTTGAACTTCTTCTGATTGCCGTTGGCCTGTCGATGGATGCCTTCTCGGTTTCGGTCTGCAAGGGCTTGACCTCCAAGCGGTTTTCCTGGCGCATGGCCTTGATTTGTGGGCTGTGGTTTGGAGGTTTCCAAGTCCTGATGCCCATCTTTGGCTATTTTTTGGGGGCACAGTTTCAGGAAATGATTGAAGCCTTCGACCATTGGATTGCCTTCGGACTGCTCTTTTTGATTGGTGCCAACATGATTCGTGAAGCCGTTTGGGGCGAAAAAGAAGAAGGAAAAAGTAGTGGTTCACTCGATTTTAAGACCATGTTCCTTCTGGCCATCGCCACCAGCATTGATGCTTTGGCTGTGGGCATTTCATTCGCTTGTATCCAAGTCCAGCTATGGTCGTCGGTGGTTATCATCGGTATCACGACCTTCTTATTCTCCGTTTTGGGCGTGAAGATTGGTAATGTCTTTGGTTCGAAATACGAGAAATCGGCGGGTATTATCGGTGGCATCATCTTGATTCTCATTGGATTGAAAATCCTTTTGGAGCATCTTGGAGTCATCAGTTTTTGATTGAAAAGAAAAAACTGGAAAACATTTTGCACACCATATTGAAAAAATATGTACTTTTGCAGCGCAAAACGGTTCGGGATGTAGCGCAGCCCGGTAGCGCGCTTCGTTCGGGACGAAGAGGCCGCAAGTTCGAATCTTGTCATCCCGACTTTGTGAAAGCCAGCTTGAGTTTCAGGCTGGTTTTTTTGTACCTTTGCGCCCATGAAAAACAACATCGAAATCATGGCTCCAGTGGGCTCGTATGAAGCCTTGGCAGCCGCCATACAAGCCGGTGCCGGCAGCGTTTATTTCGGCATTGGAAAACTCAATATGCGCTCACGATCGGCGAAAAACTTCACCCTCGACGACCTACGCCAGCTGGCCGAAACCTGCAACGAGAACGGCGTAAAGAGCTATGTCACAGTGAATACCGTGATTTACGACGAAGAGATGGAAGAAATGCACCAACTCTTGGATGCCATCAAGGCCAATGGTATATCGGCCATCATCGCCTCCGACCAAAGCGTCATTCAGTACGCCCGACAAATCGGCATCGAGGTGCACATGTCCACGCAATGCAACATCACCAACCTTGAGGCCGTGCGCTACTATTCCCAATTCGCCGACGTGATGGTGACCGCCCGTGAACTCAACATCGGCCAAGTGAAGCACATCACCGAAGAGATTGAACGCCAGCAAATTCGTGGGCCACACGGCAATTTAGTACGCATTGAGGTGTTCTGCCACGGCGCCTTGTGCATGGCCATCTCGGGCAAGTGCAACTTGAGTCAGGACATCTACAACTCGTCATCCAATCGTGGGGCATGCATGCAACTGTGTCGTCGTGGTTACGACGTGCGCGAACGCGAGGACGGATTTGAGTTGGCCCTCGACAATGAATACATCATGTCGCCGAAAGACCTTTGCACTTTACCTTTCTTGGATAGGGTTTTGGATGCGGGTGTCGAAGTGCTGAAAATTGAGGGGCGTGGCCGCTCGCCAGAATATACCAAGGTGACGGTGGCGGTCTACAGCGAGGCCATCAAAGCCATTCAGGAAGGCACTTTCACGCAAGACAAGATTGACGCTTGGATGGAGCGGTTGAAAAGCGTATATAATCGTGGTTTCTGGGACGGTTATTATTTGGGTCGCAGAACCTTCGAGTGGTCGAAGCAATACGGCTCACACGCCACGCAAAGCAAAGAGTATATCGGGTTGATTACCAACTATTACAGCAAGTTGGGTGTAGCCGAAATCCGCATGGACAGCCACGAGCTTAAACTTGGTGAACAGATCATGATTATTGGTCCAACGACAGGCGTTTACGAAGACACTTTAAGTGAAATCCGCGTGGACTTGGGTTCGGTGGAACAAACCGTCAAAGGCGAATATTGTTCGATTCCTGTGAAGTCATTGGTGCGGCGTGGGGATAAAGTTTATAAAGTAGTTAGAAGTTGTTAGTTGTTCCGTTATTCAGTTGGAGGGCTTTCACATGGTGGCAGCCGAAATGGTTAGTTTTAGAAAAATATCTATATTTGCAGAAAATTAGTCCTATGAAAATCAAAACATTGATAATCATAATATTATGTTTCGTGTCAAGCTTTTATAGTCAGGCACAAGATACGGTGGTGTTTTCGACATCGGGAGGATTTTACGACAACGTGTTCGCGCTGCAATTGGACTGCCAAAACCCGCAAAACCACATCCGCTACACCACCAACGGCAATCGCCCGACGGCACAATCACCGTTGTATGAGGAGCCTTTGACATTGAACGAGCATTTATATTCAAAATCAGATATTTACACCATCGTCAACTGCCCCGAACCTGATTTCTTCCTCCCCGATTCGGTGCGGCATTGCATTGTTATCCGTGCAGCAGTTTTTGATGAGAACGACAGTTGCGTCAGTGCAGTGACAACCAACAGCTATTTTATCCATGCCATAGGCTGCAATACCCATGGTTTGCCTGCCATTTCGCTTTGTGCCGACTCGCTCGATTTGTATGATTATGAAACAGGTATCTTCGTTCCAGGCATCCATTTCAATTCGTTAGAGCCTTATTTCACTGGTAACTATTTCATGAAAGGCCGAGAATGGGAACGCCTGTGCAATGTGGAGTTTTATGAACTTAATGACAACAATGGCATCAATCAGCAGTTGGGGCTGCGCACCCACGGAAAACAGTCGCGATGGAGAAGTCAGAAAGGATTGAGCCTCTATGCACGGGAGGAATACGGGAAAAAGCGCATCAAGTACAAGTTCTTCGACGAAATCCCCATGGAAAAATTCAAACGGCTGTCGTTGAGGCCTTTCGCCAGCGCATGGAACGGTTCGGGAAGCAAGGACTACATCTGCAACCGCATCGCCCAGCACTTGGATGTGGAATTTACAGCCTCACGGCCTGCTGTGCTGTTCATCAATGGGGAGTATTTCGGCATCTACTACGTGCAAGAAAAACCCGACGAGCACTATTTGGAAGACCATTTTGACATTGACGAGGAGGAAATCAACCTTATAAAAGATTGGATTACTGTCGATTACGGAAGCGCCAACAACTATAACGCCTTATATAACTGGATGCTACAGGCCGACCTCTCCGACGATGAACAATATGCCTACGCAACGGAACATATCGACATCGACAATTTCATTGATTACTATGTCTTTGAGTTGTTTGCTGCCAATGTCGACTGGCCTTCCACCAATACGCGTTTTTGGCAGCATCTCGACGGCAAATGGCGTTGGATATTTTTCGACGGCGATGCCTGCTTGGAAGTCCAAGGCTTTGACGTTTTCGCCAATGCAACCTATGAAGGCGACGACACCTATCCTTCCAGCAGAAAAGCTACCTTGTTCTTCAGGAGGCTGTTAGAGAACGACCACTTCAAGGTGCAGTTTTCAAGTCGGTTCAACCAATTGGTTCACTCGACTTTGTCGTACCAGAACACCAAGCCATACTTCGACTACATCAAAGCCACGTTGAAAGACGAGGTGCCGAATCAATCCCACCGTTTCGGAAGTCCAAGCAGCTACTCCACATGGCTTTACTACTCCATGCGCGTCATCAACGAGTTTCTGTCTGAACGCCCCGAGGCCATCATTGACTCCTTGAATGGTTTCCTTTCGATTGGGCAAGCCACAGCGCTTGATTTTCACTGCTATCCCAATCCTTTTTCAGGCGAATTACGCATCAACATTGACACTGACACCTTTGGGACGAATGAAATCTATATCTACGACATGACGGGACGGAAAGTCTTCGCCATGCCCTGCATGCTTTACAATGGATCCAACGAAATCACTCTTAACCTTGATTTGAAAGCTGGCGTGTATATTCTGAAAGTCGGCAATCACACCCAACGCATTGTGAAATATTAGGCAAGAATTTTTATTTTTATGTAGAAAAAATTATTACTTTTGCATAATTATTTCTACGTAAAATTATGATGAACCCATTTGTAACAAAAGGTTATGTTTCAACTAAATATTTCTGTGACAGGGAAATAGAAAGCCAAAAACTACTCCATGAACTCGAAAACGGGAATGATGTGGCTTTGGTCGCAACCCGAAAAATCGGCAAGTCGGGCCTGATTTCCCATTGTTTTGACACCTTCGGCTTGGAAAAAGACTACAACCTGTTTTTCATTGACTTTTACGCAACGGGCACATTGCGCGAAATGGTGTATATGATGAGCCGTTCCATTGTGAACGCCTTGGCACCAAAAGGAACGGTTTCGCTGCAACGTTTCAGTGCAGCAGTGCGCTCACTGTCATTAGTAATGACAACCGATTTGGCCGGCGTGCCGAAACTCAACCTGCAACTGGGAGACTTGCGCGAGCCTTACGTTACGTTGGAAGAGATTTTCGACTATCTTGAACACTCGGAAAAGCCTAATATCGTGGCTATTGACGAGTTTCAGCAGATTGGCAAGTATCCCGAAAAAAATGTGGAAGCCCTATTGCGGACATACATCCAAAATTGCCATAACACCAAGTTCATCTTTGCGGGAAGTCAGCACCACATGATGGGCGAGATATTTACTAGCGCTTCGCATTCCTTCTACCAAAGTGCTTCAGTGATGCACCTTGGCCCTATTGATAAGGAAAAATACCGCGAATTTGCTTGTGGCCTGTTTGCAGAAGCAAACAAAGCACTGAATCCCAATGTGATAGATGAGCTTTACAAGCGTTTTGAAGGGGTTACTTGGTATATGCAAAAAACGCTGAATGCCATGTTTGGATTGCCCAACGAAAGCCTAGAATATGGTCTCAACGAAATGGAAGAAGCCATTCGAAATATCATTGAATCCAACGATTTCACCTACGCCGAAAAGATGGTCCAACTGCCTGAAAAACAGAAAGAACTGCTATTGGCTATCAATCGTGAGGGCAAAGCCACCAAAATCACTTCGGTGAACTTTGTGAAACGACATAAAATCTACTCGACCAGCACCGTACAATCAGCTTGCAACGGTTTGTTAGACAAGGAGTTAATCACAGAAACAAATGGAGTTTATTCGGTTTATGACAAGTTTTTCGATATTTGGTTAAGAGAAAACTATTGACGCTATGGAAAAAAGCAACAGAAAATATTGGTGGCTCCTACTTTTACTCGGGCTTATCTTATTGAAAACAAACTATTTCCGTCCGATGTCGAACTTTGGCCGCAACAAAACCGTGACCCTCGACATGGACATGGATAACGCCGTCATTGAAGGCATCACCTTGCCTTCGGTGAAGCAGACCAAAGACGGCTCGGGAATGTTCAGTTTTCGCTTTTTCACGCTGTCAAAAAAGTACAAATACTACAAGATTTACTATCAGAACGAAAGCTACAAGTTCCCCGATACGCTACCTTTGGCCAATGAGAACTTCTACGGCAGTTGGGAGGACGTGAACATCGGCTTCAAGCCTATTGAACATCATCGCACAAAAGATGCTTTCCGAATCGTCGGCAATCCCCGCGATGAAAGGAAATACTATGGCGCCGACCTCTCGGAGAACAGCTTTAGTCCCGAGCACGTGCAAAAGGTCATCCAAAGCATCCACAACGTGCCAGAATGGTACAATAGCATCGTGGAAAAGGCCGAAAAGAATGGCTACACCGTCGAGGAACAGCTCTATAAGGATGCGCTGTGGGTCATCAACGACAACAAGAACCGTGGCGAAGTGAACCACCGCTGGAAACGCAACCCGCGCGTGGGCGAATACAGTTTTATCTTGGTGCTTTGCGACGAACAAGGCCTTGCGGAAATTCCTGAACCCGTGCAATTTATCGACAAGACCGATGAAAACGGGCAGTTCGTGAACCCATATGGATGGTTTGAGCAGCACAAATCCAAACACATCAAGGTCATCCGTTCGAAACGCAAACTGAAAACAAAGGCGGTCATTGCGGTTGACAAAGGCGTTTTTATTGATGAGTCGAAAGTGACGAATGTTGGCTACCATTTGGACAGCACCAGTTGCCATTGCGGCACCGACGACAGCCTCTATCGTCATGCGCTCTATGAGCAGTTTTTCAGCGCGGTGAGCCGACAATACTCCTTGCGCAACATCCCCATCATTCAAGATGTGGTAGGCGAAAATCCCTATACCCGAGCGGATTACGAGGCCAACCGCAACCGCTTCGACAGCACCGAGTTGCAGATGAACTGGCCCGTGACTACTGAAACGCCCTGCCAGACCGTGCGCCTCGCCGACGATGGCAGTTACATCTCCCTCATCAATCCAGGCAATGACGACCTGAACAACCTACGTAAAGAATCGACGGGCATCCGCACCCGCGTGGGCTTCACCTACGGCAAGTTCCGTGGCAAGATCAAGTTCCCCGTGATGCTCAACGAAGAGAACATCTGGAATGGCTTGACCTATGCTTTCTGGCTGATTTACACCGACAACCACGCCTGGAACAACCGTAGGCACAACGAAGCAGGCGGCGGCTACGCCGAGAAAAACGATGTCTCGCAAAACCCTGTCAGGCTCGCCGACTACCACTACTCCGAAATCGATATTGAGATTGTGAAGGCCTCGCGTTTTTGGCCGAAGAACTATTACGGCAAACGCGCTGACAGTATTTGCGTTGTGCAAGACGAGACCTTGAACAATGACGTGATGTTTTGCTGCACCAACTGGGACTTGGCCGTGCCTTCGCCACAGTATTTCTCGTGGGGCATCGACTCCATCCCCTACGGCAAGGACCGCAAGTTTGAGACTCTGCGCTGGGACCGCCTTTACAAGGCCCTCACCGAACGCACCCCCATGAGCAACAACGACTTCAAGGAGCAGTATTATTACTATGAAATTGATTGGCGACCCACCGAAATCATCTGGAGCCTCGGCCCCGACCCGAAGCACATGCAGGTGATGGGCTACATGAACAACGAGTTCACCGACATCCCGAACAACCAGATGAAAGCCATCGTCACGCAGGAATACCACTACAGCGAGTGGTGGCCGCCCATCGTTTGGGAACAGGGGCTGATACCCTATAACAAGACGGATATTGAAGGTAGAGTTTACGAAATAGTGGTTGAGTAATCAGAACAGCTCCCCGTTGTACAGCCGTTGGTTGACGACCCAAATCGCATCACCTTTGAGGACTTCTTCGAAAGGCTTGCCGTTTTCTTTGGCTTTGTTTTCAAGGAATTGCATCATTTGCGGGTCGTTGCGCCAATGGTTGATGAGTTTCTCGACTTCCATCTGAGCCACCGCCGCCGTGTCCACTTGAACCGCGTCGCGCAACAAGGCTCGTCCCAAAACGACATTCTCCGCTTCCTCGTCCAGCACTTCGTCAAACGGGCGGTCGGCTTGCGAAGCGGCTACGCGCAAGGCTGTCAGCCACTGCTTGTCGGCGGCGATGCGGTTGGCCTGTTGTGCCAAAGCGATGGCTTCCGTATTGCGGATGGTGGGCATCTGCTCTCCATCGAGGCCCGGAATGAGTTCGGGGTCGTTACGCAACGTCTTAATGGCATAATGGCGCAGGCTGTCCTCGCGATGTTCGGAATGTTGCCAACGGTATTGCTGCCGCAAGAAACTGCTGTCGTGACGCAAGCTATCCATCACCCACGGAATCTGCGCATTAAAGAGGCTGTCGGTGACGCAAAGCTGAATCAAGGCGTCCTCCACAAAGCCATAGGTAGCACGACACCACTGACTGCCTGACGAGTACCACAGCACAAAGTCTTTGTCGAGGATGGAACGTAGTCGGTTGATTTCGCCGATGGGGTATTTCTCTTTGGGGAAGCCGATAAAGGCATTTTCGTTGTAGAACCAAATCTCCACGTCCTCAAGGATCTCCTTCCATGGCGTGTAGTCCTCCAAGTCCCAGACGAACGAGTCGCCGACGAACAGTACCTTGGGTTTGTGTCCCACGTCAACGGTGACTTGGGCGCGATATTTGGGCGAATCGTTCGGGATACGGAAAAGCAGGTTGAGGGTCTGCTCATCGTTTTCGGCATAAGCCGTATCCAACACTTGCATGGCGTGGACATGGATGTTAGGGATGCCAAAGTCGTTGAGGCTGTTCATGTAACTGAAAAGGCTATCGTAGCCATACACCGAAGCATGGCGCCAATGCGAGTCGCGCTTGGGGAAAAGAGCTACAGAGGACGTGTCCTTCATCATTTGGTACCAGCGCGTCATCTCAATGTGGGGAAAATCGTAGGCCGTCATCAGCGAGTCGTAGTAGTCCGCCGTGTTGAAATCAGCCTTGTTGTCCCTGATTTGCGTGGGCAGGTATTCGAAATAGACCTGTGTCTTGCTGGGAGCCATAAAACACAGGAACTCAATATCATAGTCTTGCAGCACATAACGGAGTTTGCGCATCATGCGGACATTCTTCTCGGCCCGCGCCTTGGCGTTTTCATCCGTCAGGAAATGGTTCAGAGACTCACGACCGATGTAGTCGTTGGTGGCTTCCTTGTAGAAGAGGTAGCCCTTCTTTCCAGGAACGATGAAATGGCAGTAAGTCTTTCTGTAGCAACTCCATAGGTATTGGTTGTAAATCCTGATGACTGGCTCACGGAAGCCGAAAGTCTCACCCAAATGACTCTCCAAATTCGCCTGATACTGACCCGACTGATAGCTCTCCATCGTCAACGTCGGCATTTCCGTCTTCTTGATGAATCCGGCCAAAGGTTTCATCTCGAACAGGTGCAGTCGCTCCTGAAGCATGAAAGCGAACAGGAAGACCATCAACAGGCCGAACAGGGTTGCATATACTATGGAATCGCGTTTTTTCATATTTTTCGGGACAAAGGTACTATTTTTTGTTGTTGAGGCACCATTGAATATCGCGGTCTATGGCTGCTCTGAATGGGATGTCGTTGTTTTTCGCCTTTTCCACAATGCTATTGATGGATTTCCCATCATGCCAGAAAACGTCTTCAATTTTGAACCGTTCAAACTGGGTCCTGATAGTGTTTTCGTCCATGAAAGGACTCATATCTCGGTTGTGGAACGACCACACCACATCATTCTTAAACATCCTGTCGATGGAGAAGCCCCTGCTCTTGGCTTTTTCCCGCAAGGTCTCAATCGCTGCATCGCCTTCTATCCTTTGGATGATGGTGCTCATGGTACATGCCATACGCATAAGGGTGTCGTCAACAAAGGCATTTTGAGCAACAAGACTGTCGATGGCGGCAATCGCCATAGGTCGGAGCTCCACCCTTGAGCATGTATTCTCGGGACTACGTCGCATCTCGTCGATGGTCTCTTCTACAAGATAGTTGAAGTAGTCGTAGGTGTTGAAATAGGTCTTGTTCTTGATGAGCGGGCGACCCTGTTTCAGGTTTTGGATTTCCAAGTCGTAAACCCTATCGAGGGTGATGGAGTCGTGGCGGGCATTACATTCCAACAGAAAATTCCATGTACGGTCGGCACGTATCTGGCGCTCGGTCAAGAAGTCATTGATTTTGGGGTTCCTGATGGTCGGGATGTTGTCGCCTCGAAGTTCCTCAAAAAGCTCGGGATTTTTGTACAGCTGGTATCGAGCGCTGTACAGGAATTGTTCCCGAGTCCAGCCGGCTTGTTCTGGTGTAGCATGCTCCATAAGGTAATCGGCAATCTTTTCGAGTTTATCAGAGAACCTTTTTTCGCTGATACACAAACTTATGAGAGCTTTCCCAAAAAACTGGAAATTGTCGTTATACAACTGTGGCCCATTCTTGAAATAAATCACATAATCGTGCGTCAGCAATTCCCGAAGCAAGTTGATTTTCTTGAGGTCGATAATCGTTTTTTCCTCGTTGGTATAATAGGATGCATTGTAAAAAATCAAGTCGCGGTCGCTGAATACCTTCTCGAAGGGTACGCGAGGAGTGATGTACCAGAAATAGGAAGTCCCGATGAAAAGTGCCGTGGGCCATACGGTGTTACTGTCGGCCTCGATGCTAACAGGGATTTCATAAAGTGGCAAATGTTGCTTTAACTTCCGACTGATGTTCAGCAGGGCAGCGAGGTCTTGGTCTTGACTGCTAATCTTGTTTTCGGGCACTTCGTAAGGCGTTCCCATGACAATACGGGCCAGATGGTCGCCTTTCAGGGTTTCCATGAAGCGGAAGAGCGAGTCGGTGGCAAGGACAGCACCTGCAGCCCAGTGGCTACCTTTCTCATAAAAGAGTGTAAAGGGATAGTCGTCGCGGATGTCCTGAAACCACGGGGTCATATTGATGTGGGGAAAGTTGGCCTCGCGCAGCCGGTAGTCATAATAGGTGTCGGCATGGAACATGGTGTCGACAAAGGGCTGTGGACGCAGGTGCTCGGGATAGATATAGCTCTTGACGGGCAAGGTAAAGGTCATCAGCTCCACACCGTATTCTTTCAATATGGCTCTGATTTTCACCAACGAACGAATTTCAACATCCAAATTCTCTTGGATTTGCTCGTTGTCAAGTTGGAAACGCTGTCCTAAAAGACCATAATACTGTTGCACGCCATCTCTATGGTAGAGCCAACCGTCTTCCCCAATGGAAATCTCGTTGCTGTAAGTCTTCTTGAAGAAATCGTAGACGTATTGGTTGTAGAGCCGAATCACGGGCTCGCGGAAACCAAAGTTCTCACTGACATATTTCTCGGCCTGGCTTTGCCATATTCCTTCTTTGTAGTTGTTGAAGCTGAATTCAGGCTCGGGCGCATGGACATAAACCCCACTGAAAGGCTTGAACTTGAACAGATGGAAACGTGCCTCCAAAGCAGGGGCAAACATGACCAACATCAACAGGCCGAACAAAATCGCGTATATGACGTTTGACTTTTTCACTCTTCGTTGTTTCGTTTTAGTCTTTCTGCCTTAATCACATAAATGGCGTTTTTGCGAAGGTTTTCTTCAACGCTGATACCGCGTTCTTTTGCTTGCTCTTCAATAGCCTTCATCCACGCTTCATTAGCCCTGATGGATTCTATGGTCATCTGGATTTTTTCTTCCTCGGTAGCCCCATCTTTCTGATAGAGGTCTTGGGCTGTTTCGGCAAAGCCGAACATAAAGCTATAACACATTGGTGCAGTACATATTACCAGCACCAAGTCCGACTCTTTGAGCATCTCGTCGGCATCATAAGTGGTCTTGAGCCTTTTCCCATTGAAATATGGCTGTGAGGAGTATAATTCGCGATTATATTTCCAATAATGCCAATGATGGAAGGCTTTGATAAATTTGGAGTAGATGAGCTGGTCGGCGTAGCTGTCTCCAACAACGAGGAGATTAAGCTGCGGATCGCTGCCAGTATCAGTAAGGCTAATGATGGGACAAGGCAAGGCTGGTTTCGGGAATGGGAAAAGCA
>Ga0265300_10000498_pt1 | contig 41337 bp, 34 predicted proteins | sample AusTroGonzalo_MG_FD_193482 | JGI IMG/M metagenome (GOLD analysis project Ga0265300, IMG submission 193482) | Bovine rumen microbial communities from tropical cattle in Woodstock, Queensland, Australia - Gonzalo_03 | ecosystem: Host-associated > Mammals > Digestive system > Stomach > Rumen ... | reverse complement strand
ACATACACGGGGTTGCCGCCTGCCAGCAGCACCATCTGGGGATAGCTCACCCAGTAGGGGGCGGGGATAATCACCTCCTCGCCATCGTTCACCAGTGCCATAACAGTGTTGCAGACACTCTGCTTGGCGCCGTTTGACACCAGAATCTCAGCGGGTGTATAGTGCAGGTGGTTCTCACGCTCCAGCTTACGGGCAATGGCCTGGCGCAAATCGGGATAGCCTGGCACAGGCGAATATCTCGAGTAGTTCTCGTCGATAGCCAGTTTTGCGGCCTGTTTAATAGGATCGGGGGTGTTAAAGTCTGGCTCTCCAACACTCATGTTGATCACATCGATGCCTTGCGCCTTCATCTCGGCGCTCTTCTGCGACATTGCCAGCGTGGCTGAAGGGGCCAGACGCTGCAATCGATCGGATAGTTTTGCCATATTTTTATCAAATTTTGTGCAAAAGTAATCATTTTAAGTGAAAAGTGAATAGTGAAAAGTGAATAATTTGCTACCGCACTTCATTTTTTTATCTTTTTCACACTTCACTTTACTGTTCACTATTCGTTATTCACTATTCACTCTTCACTTTAAGTGAAGCAAGTGTCCCATTCGGTTCTTTTTCGTTTCCAGATAGCGGAGGTTATAGGGGTTGGGTGTCACCTCGATGGGTACATTCTCCACAATCTCCAGCCCGTAGGCCTCAAGACCCACGCGCTTCACGGGATTATTTGTCAGCAGGCGCATCTTGTGGATACCCAGGTACCTGAGCATTTGCGCGCCACAGCCGTAGTCGCGTTCGTCGGGCTTGAAGCCTAGGTGGATATTCGCATCGACGGTGTCGAGACCTTCCTCCTGAAGCTTATAGGCGGCTATCTTGTTCATCAGACCGATACCGCGACCCTCCTGTTGCATGTAGACCACCACGCCCTTGCCTTCTTTCTCAATGGCCTGCATGGCCTTGTGCAACTGTTCGCCGCAGTCACAGCGCTTCGAGCCGAGAATGTCGCCCGTCATGCACGAAGAGTGCACACGCACCAGTATGGGCTCGTCTTCCTTCCACTCACCCTTGATCAAAGCCAGATGCTCCTGACCGTTGCTCTTCTGTCGGAAGGGAATCAGTCGGAAATGTCCGTAATCTGTAGGCATATCCACTTCTTCGCCTACCTCGATAAGCGACTCCGTGCGCAGACGGTAGGCTATCATGTCCTTGATGCTGATCACCTTCATGTCCCATTCCTTCGCCATCTCCAACAGCTGTGGCAGACGGGCCATTGTGCCGTCTTCGTTCATGATTTCCATCAGTGCACCAGCAGGGTAGAGACCCGCCATGCGGCACAGGTCGATGGCGGCTTCCGTATGTCCGCTGCGCCTCAGCACACCGTTGTCCTGGGCGTAGAGAGGGTTCACGTGGCCTGGGCGACCGAAGGTCTGTGGGGTAGAGGCGGGGTCGGCTAATGCCTTGATGGTCTCAGCACGGTCGTGGGCAGAGACGCCCGTCGCACAGCCTTCCAGCTTGTCGACGGTAACGGTGAAGGGCGTACCGAGCACCGAGGTGTTGTCTTCCACCTGATGGGGCAGTTCCAGTTCCTTGCATCGTTCAATGGTGATAGGTGCACAGAGCACACCGCGTGCATATTTCAGCATGAAATTCACCTTCTCGGGAGTAATCTTCTCGGCGGCGATAATCAGGTCGCCCTCGTTTTCGCGGTCTTCGTCGTCGACCACAATAACAAACTTGCCTTCCTTGAAGTCCTCGATGGCCTCTTCTATGTTGTTCAGTCGTAGTGGGTCCATATATATAAGTAATGTTTACATATTATTAATACGCTCCACAATGTGGTCGCTGGTATGCCGGATGGTGCGCAGGTCTCTATAGAGCCGCATCCTGAAACGGATCATACGGATATAGAGGAAGATGCCCAGCGGGATGATCAGTCCGGCGATGATGTTCAGCCATTTCTTGCGGAAAGGTCGTGTGTGGGCGGTAGCCGCTAAGACGGGGTAGTGGTTCAGTTCCGTCAGGATGATCTTGTCTTTTGTATAGCTCAGATCATCGATCACCTCCTCCAGACGGTCGCTGATCTTCTCCATCTCCTGATCATCGCCTGCATGGAAGAATACCTTAATAGGACTGGGCCAGTGTAGCAGCTTGTGCTCGTGGGTATAGCGGTAGATATCCTGGTTCAGGGCCAGCAGTTTCTCGGCATCCTCCTGATACTTCGGGTCTTCGATAATGACCTCCTTACGGAAAATATGCCGCTTCGAGCGCAGGCCCAGCAGCTTCATTGCGAAGTTTTTGTACAGGTCGATGTTGAATACCACCGAGTCGTTGTTTGCCTTATAGGTGAAGAACACTGCTATAGGCGTGAGCACGGCGGTGGAAATCAGTTTACCGAACCACACTGTCCATTGGTCGTCACGTGCCATCTTCATGCCTGAGTTCTCGAAGATGAAGTACACGATGAACACGAGCACTGACACGATTACGGGTACACCCAGACCACCCTTGCGGATGATGGCACCCAGCGGCGCACCGATAAAGAAGAATATGATACACGACAGAGCCAGCGTAAACTTACCGATGGCCTCAATTTGGTGTGTTCGCATCCTACGGTGCAGATATTCGGCATATTCGCCCTTATACTCCATGTCGGTCATCGACATGCGCATTTGGCTCATCGCGTTGGTCACCACCTCTTGTTTATCGCGGCTGTTCAGCCTCGCAAAGAGTGTGTCGAAGTTCACCTTGCCGCTCTGTACCTCCTTCATCGCCTTCATCGAGTCGTTCTGTGAGAGTTGGGGATGTCGGTAGGTATAGCGCAGGGCATCTGCGTAATACGCATGTCCCACGCTGTCGTTGAACTCTTTGATCGAGTCCATATCGTGCAGGATTTTTCCCAGACTCTTCGCACGGGCGTCGGCAGAGATGTCTGCCAGATCGGCTAGGCTGAAGTCGCCGTCGAAGTCGAGCACGATACGCTTCGTAGAGAATGTCTCGCGGCGATAAGGCACAGCGGCACTGTTGGCCAGGTCTTGCGAGCGCATGTTCTCGAACCACTCTCCGCTGAATAGTGTCAGCAACAGGTGCTTCTTCTCAGCTGTCGACTGCATCATGCCAGAGTCGGCCAGGATAATCGCCTGATCCTCGTAGCTGCCCGACTGGCGATAGATCATCACACCGTAGAGCATACCCGTACTCATATCCTTCTTCTGTACGTAGATGTTACTGCCCTGAATGCCGTCGTAGAAGATGCCCTCAGGAATTTCCACTTCGGGACTCTTCTGCTTCACACCCAGCAACAGCCTATAGAAGCTTTGGTTGGCCATCGGTGCCACGATATTCTGGAAATAGAAGGACACGCCTGCTATCAGTATCACGATGAAGATCAGGGGACGGAAGGCCTGGAGCAACGACACGCCCGCTGCCTTGATGGCTGTCAGTTCCGAACTCTCACCAAGGTTTCCGAACGAGATGAGCGAAGACAACAGAATAGCCAGCGGCAGGGCCTGCGGAATGAGCATCAGACCCATATACCAGAAAAACTGCGCCATGATCTCCAGCGACAGACCCTTTCCGATGAGCTCGTCGACGTATCGCCACAAGAACTGCATCATCAGCACAAACTGGCAGATGAAGAACGTTCCTATGAAAAGCAGTCCGAACTGCTTGACGATGAATATGTCTAATTTCCTAATCCGGAACATAATCAGCGTGCAAAGTTACTGCAAAAAACTCAGATTACGTCCAATTTCGACACAGATTTTTATTTTTTTACCACAGATGACGCAGATTTTTAGTCGCAGAATTATAAAGACACTGATTTTACAGGTTTTACTGATTTGTACTGATGTCGCACCTTGGTGCGATTAAAAATCAGTGATAATCAGTCAGATCCATCTAATCAGTGACTACAGACCGCTGGCGCGGTGGAGACGGTCGAGGTTACTCTCCCAGAGAATTTTCAGCCCGTCAGCATCATCATCCTCCGCAAAGTCAGTAATCAATAGGTTCAGATGACCCGTCACAGGACTCTTTTCGATGCGCATTTCCCAGTAAGAGTCGTCGTCCTCCTCTTCCCACTGCAACCGGATGTGGTCGTATTTCACATATTCTATTAATTGCGCCCGACGGATGTCCTGCTGAGTCCAAGGCTCACCCCAGGTAAAGGTAAATACACCTTCTTCTTCCTTTACGTGGTCTGCCAGCCAGCGTTCCAGGCCGTGCGCACTGCTGATAATCTCCCAAATAATGTTCGGAGACTCTGTTGTCAGAGGGTATTCGATGTCTATTTTTTGTTTTCCCATACGCTTTAGGGGTTGGTTATTGTTATTTCGTCGGTACAAAATTACGAAAAAAATGTGGATTCACAAAATATTTTCCAGAAAAATTTTGGTAGTTTCCAAAAAAGTAGTACCTTTGCACCCGCTTAACAAGTTGATGGCGGGATAGCTCAGCTGGTTAGAGCGCATGATTCATAATCATGAGGTCGCCGGTTCAATCCCGGCTCCCGCTACAAAAAGGCACAGCAGACTACGATTTTGTGGCCTGCTGTTTTTCTTAAAAGACAAATCAAATTATAAACCATAAATATATGAAACGTTCATTACTACCATTATTTCTGATTCTTCTTTTGGTGATGCAAACCTCTGCCTACAAGAAGCAGGAAATCAAAATCGACGTCAATGGAAAGCAAAGGAGCATGGTGGTCTTCACCCCTAACACCTTTCCTGCCAAATCGCCACTCTTCATCGTTACCCACGGCATGAACCAAGATCCTGAATACCAGTATGGGTCTGATAAGATGTACGAAATGATTGACACTGCCAAGTTTGTCATCACCTACTTGCGCAGTGACGGCAATACGTGGGATACTGGTGGTACGAAAGATCAGAACTTCGTCATTAAGTCCATCGACGAGATGGCCAATCGTTTCGATATTGATAAAGACCGTGTGTATTGGTCGGGCTTTTCAATGGGTTCTATGCTCATCCACCATTGCATTGCCAACATGCAGGATAAAATAGCGGCTTTTGCACCGACCAGCGGTATTCAGTTCTCAGAACAACCTTGGAACAAATGTAAGAAACCCGTTAACATGTTGGAGTGCATAGCCTACGCTGACGATGTATTTAACTACGAGCAATATGGCATTCATGCCTATCTTGAGAACTATGCCAAGCACGACAAGCATACCGTTTACAGCAAGACCACCAGCTATAAGCCTATCAGCTCGAGTTGGTACAATGGCGATCTGGAAAAATGGACGGGAGGACCCAATGGCGGCGAGGTATGGCTTTACTCTTATAATAATGGTGGCCACTATCCAATGGACTTGAACCGCCATCTTATCTGGAACTTCTGTAAGCGCTTTTCACTGAACCAGCCCGAGGCACGCATCACCCAGCCTACTGGCGAGACCATGCACCTTTGTCTGGCGCCTGAAAAAGCAGCTGCATTCCCCGATATCACCCTTGAAGCCACCGCTAAAGCCACAAACGGAGAGGTTACGAAGGTGGATTTCTATGATGGCAAGACGTTGATTGACACGAAGACAACTGCTCCCTATCTGACGACGCTGATGGCTCCAACAGCCGGCAAACATGACCTGCGTGTGGTGGTGACCGACGACAAGGGTAAGACGAGCGAGGCTGCTTGTCTGGTCAACAACACTGCGACCCAGAGTGCCCACGGCCTATCGATCCGTTTCAATACGGAAGGCACCGTGCCACCCTACTGGTATGTGTCCAATGGCTCGTCGACACGTGCGGGAGGCGGACTTCCCAGCACCAGCGGACCCCGACTTCTGCGATTTACGGGTTCCACTAAGGCCTTCGAATATGGCCTGCTCATTCAGAATACCGCAGGCAAGGAAAAGGAGGCTTGGGCTAAGTTCGGCGATATGACGGCTCATTCGGCTCTTACTTTGCACCCTGGACAATATGCTCTCAAGTATAAACTGTGTAATTGGAATCAGTCCGGGTTCTCACCTGTTACCATCGCTATTGAGAAACGCGACGGTCAGGAAGTTGCCTCCACCATTTACACACCTACTGTGAACATCGGAGGTAAGAAAGACAATAATTTCTCAGGCGTCAACACACAGACTTTCGAATTCAATATCACTGAGATGGCCGACTATGTTGTAGTCTTCTATACCGATGCGGCCCGTAATGCCGATTTCGTATTGGGTCAGGTCAGTATTCAGGTTAAGTCGTTTGCAGAGACAGGCATCCATTCGCTCACAGGGTGCGAACCGACCACTCCTTCGCATATCTATGATCTGAGCGGTCGGCGTCTGGAAGCAGGTCAGCTGAAGCGCGGAATCTATATCATCGACGGTCATAAGGTGGTCGTCCAGTAAACCGAGTCCAAGCTTTGCCTTTTTTCGAAATATAGACAAATTATTTTGGTCTTTGAAATCTTTTTTGTATATTTGCAGCGTGTTTTGGAAGAGAACTAACAAATTATAAACAATGAGATTATGAATAAGAACGAAAGATTTGTCATTACTATTAATCGTGAACTGGGAAGTGGTGGTCGCACTGTAGGCCGCAAGTTAGCAGAAAAACTGGGTGTAGAGTTTTACGACAAGGCTGTTGTCAAGGGTCTGCAGGAGACGTATCATCTCACTATTGAGGAGATTGAGAAGTTGAAAGGTCAGAAACATGGCTGGTGGGCAGATTTCAAACGCATTATGTTTGACAATCCGGGAAAGAACTCAAATTTCTATCTGCCGAGAACGGATAGCGAGCCCGAACTGCTTGATACCGATAAGGTGTTTAAGACGGAAACGGAAATCCTGATGGGTATCGCCGAGGAAGAGTCGTGTGTCATCGCCGGTCGCAGTGGCTTCTTCGTGTTCCGAAAGCATCCCAACCACCTGAGCATCCTTATTCAGGCTTCGATGCCTTTCCGGTTGGAACGCGTCATGCGCAAGCAGAATCTGACTGAGGACGAGGCCCGTAAGATCATTGAGAAGGTGGACAAGATGCGTGAGAACTACGTGAAGGAATACACCCATACCTCACGCTATGACACCCGCAACTATGACCTCGTCATCTCTGCCGATGGTAAAACTGAGGATCAAATCGTAGAGCAGATCCTGATGTACATCGGATAGGCGAATAAAGAAATGAACTATGAATATCCAGGACTACAAAGAGGAAAATGATGTGTTACGGCAGCGCATAGCCGATCTGGAGAAGACTAATAATGAACTTGTCATCCATAATATGCAGTTAAGTCAGAAGATGGATGCCTATTATGATGTGCGCAGGCGTATTCATATATATAAAGAGCTGTTGGCGCGTCATACTGAGTTCCTACGCCATGCGGATTTACGCAACGACGATGAGTTGTTGGCGGTGATTGAGTCAAGGTTGGAAACGGAGAGAACCTTTGAGAATCCCGACTTCGGTATAAAGGAATTGGCAGAGATGATCGGCTCAACGCAATCGCGTATCCTGGAGCTGTTTCATAACTCACCGCTGTATAAATCGGCAGAAGATTATTTGGACTACCTGAGGATTCTGCGTTCCATGTATTACCTGATGTCGAAGCGGGAGTGGAATGTGGCGGCTTGTGCGCAGGAGGCAGGTTTTTCGGCTATCCGATCGTTCAACCGCAAGTTCCAGGATGCCATCGGCATGTCACCCCATGAGTTTAGGAAGCTGTTAGATTCGCATCCGACACCCTCCAAATGAACCAAATAGGGCGGTCGCAATGACCGCCCTATTATTGTATCGTATGATCTGAGATTATTGCTTGTCGAGTTCGGCAAGGTTCTCGGCAATCATTTCGTCGGTAACGGTGTAGTTCTGCAGGTCACCCTTGATGAAGGCCTCGTAAGATGGCATGTCGATAAGTCCGTGGCCGGAGAGGTTGAAGAGGATGACTTTCTCCTCGCCAGTCTCCTTGCACTTCATGGCCTCGCGGATTGTGGCTGCGATGGCGTGGGTGCTCTCGGGGGCGGGGATGATGCCCTCGGTGCGGGCAAAGAGCATACCGGCCTCGAAGGTCTCAAGCTGAGGAATGTCGACGCCATACATGTAACCGTCCTTGATGAGCTGGGAGATGATCATGCCTGCACCGTGATAGCGCAGACCACCGGCGTGGATGTTGGAGGGCTTGAAGTTATGACCCAGGGTATACATCGGAAGCAGCGGTGTGTATCCGGCTTCGTCGCCGAAGTCATAGCGGAACTGACCGCGGGTGAGTTTCGGGCAACTGTCGGGCTCGGCAGCAATGAACACGGTGTCGCGCTCGCCGCTCAGTTTATGACGCATGAAGGGGAAGGCGATGCCACCGAAGTTGGAACCACCGCCGAAGCAGGCAATCACGATGTCGGGATATTCGCCGGCCATCTGCATCTGCTTCTCAGCTTCGAGACCGATGATGGTCTGGTGAAGACCTACGTGATTCAGCACGGAGCCGAGGGTGTATTTACAATTCGGAGTGGTGGTGGCGAGCTCTACTGCCTCAGAGATAGCAGTGCCGAGAGAACCGGAGTGAGTAGGATCCTTGGTCAGGATGTCCTTACCGGCGCGGGTTGACATGGAGGGAGAACCCTCGACAACGGCGCCGAACGTACGCATGATGCTGGAGCGATAGGGCTTCTGTTGCATGGTGATCTTCACCTGATAGACGGCACAATCGAGACCGTAGATCTTGGCGGCATAGCTGAGGGCTGCGCCCCACTGGCCGGCACCGGTCTCGGTGGTCACGTTTGTGGTGCCCTCCTGCTTGGCATAGTAGCACTGGGGCAGGGCGGAATTGATCTTATGTGAACCAAGGGGATTGGTCGACTCGTTCTTGAAATAGATGTGGGCAGGGGTGCCGAGGGCCTCTTCAAGGGCATAGGCACGTACCAGCGGCGTGCTGCGATAGTACTTGTATTTCTCGAGCACATCTTCTGGGATGTCGATCCAGCGATGCTCGGTGTCTAGTTCCTGCACACAGCATTCGCGTGGGAAGATGTGTGCCAGATCGTCTACACCCAAAGGCTGCTTGGTAGCAGGATGAATTGGGGGCATGGGCTTGTTGGGCATGTCTGCCTGAATGTTGTACCACTGTGTTGGGATCTCACTCTCTTGGAGGATGAATTTTTTCTGTTTAGCCATAATTGTAAAGTTTTGGATTAAGATATCCGCGTGCAAAGGTAATATAAAAAATTGAAAAATTGAAAAATTGAAGAATTGAAGTTGCCACACCTTGTTATTTTTTAACTTTTCGCTGTTTCAATTCTTCAATTTCAATTCTTCAATTCTTCCATAAATTCCTTTGGCTGGACGCCAAAATACTTCTTGAAACAGGTGGAGAAGTACTTCGGATCTTGGAATCCTACCTTGTAGGCCAGGTCGCTGACCCGCATGCTGGGGTCTTTCTCTGCCAGACGACGAGACTCCTTCATACGGACATCACGGATAAAGGTGTTGACGTTCATGCCGGTGATGGCTCGGAGTTTGTTGTAAAGGGTCGACGAGCTGGCACCCATGTCAGCGGCAAAGGCGTCGCGGTCGTAGTTGCTGTCGTCGAGATGTTCATGGACGCAGTTCAGGGCTTTCTCTAAGAATATTTGCTCTGGGGTGAGGACGGTTTCTTGTTGCTCTTCAATGTCATCCATCTTGATGGCAAAGTCCTGCAACATACGTCGACGGTTCTCAATAATATTGTCGATACGCAGTCTCAGTTCTCCCAAACGGAAGGGTTTGGTAAGACATTCGTCGGCACCAATTCTGAGGGCTTCTTCTTGGTCTTCTTTCTGGGTGTTGGCGGTCAGCAGAATGATGGGCAGATGCCTGTAATTGGGATCTTCCTTGAGTTCATGGGTCAGTTCGAAACCGCTCATCTCGGGCATCATCACATCAGAGACAATAAGGTCGACGGGTGTCTTATGGGCGATGTCAAGGGCTTCTTTTCCGTTTTTGGCAATCAGAACGTGGTATTGGTTCTTCAGTATGTGTTGCATGAGCATGAGTAGCTCCGGACTGTCTTCTACAACCAGGATGCGGTAGGCATCGTCGACCAGTAGGGCGTTGGCATCCATCTCGACATTCACATCCGACATCATTGAGGTGGCATCGATGATGGCATCCTGTGGGATGGTCAGGTCGATTTCGTGCTTCTCGTCGATCTGCTCTGCTTTGAAAGCCTCCTTAGTAATGGGGATCTTGAGGGTGAAGGTGGTGCCCTTGCCTTCTTCGCTCTCGCAGCTGATGGTACCCTTGTGCAGGCGTACCAGGTCGCGTGTCAGGGCGAGGCCGAGTCCGGTGCCGATGGTCTTATGCTGGCGGTATTCACCATCGTAGAAACGCTGATAGAGGTTTTTCATTTTCTCCTTGGGGATACCACTGCCCGTATCGCATACCTTTATATATATATAATCATAATGGCTGCTGGTCTTGGCCTTGAGTGATACCTCGCCGTCGTTGGTGTATTTGGCGGCGTTCGATAACAGGTTGTAGATGATTTTGTCGAGCTTGTCCGTATCAATCCAGCCCATCATGCTCTGCGGGCTGCATTCGATGGAGAATTTCAGATGTTTCTTATCCATGAGTGGCTTCAGACAGAGGGCAGTGTCGTGAATATATTGCATGATGTCGCCCTGGGCTACGAGGAGCTTGAGTTCGCCGGCTTGTGATTTGCTGGTTTCGAGAATCTGTTGAAGCAGATAGACCATACGCTGGATGTTCATCTGCATGAGATCATATTCCTTTTCGTGTTGAGGGGTTTCTTCACGCAACTGGTCCACGGAGGCCGAGATGACTGTGAGCGGCGTCAGCAGTTCGTGGGTGATATTGGTGAAAACCTGTCCCATCTGTAGTCGGCGTCTGACACGCATACTGCGGATGTAAACCACTCTTCCGAACAGAAAAGCAGCTACCAAAATGACCAAAATGGATAAAATGATAATACTCGTAAGGTTCATGCCAGTTGATTTTGATGGTGCAAAGATAAGAAAAATGATTGAATTTTCAACCTTTTGAGGGAAAAAGATGCGTTTTTTGGGCAAAAAAGGTGGAAAAATCGTGAAAATAGGTCGAAAAACTATGAAATCACGATTTTTCGACCTCAAATAATTATTAATCAACCTCCATCAGAATAATTACCTCTATCTTTGCACCAGAAAAGATTTTTAATGGTTAAGGTTTATGGTTGATTAATTTAGTTTTTAAGAAAAAGGCTCGTTGTGAAACGAGCCTTTTTTGATGCACAAAAATCCCCTTTGAATATAAATTCAAAGGGGATTTTTGTTTGTTTTATCTGTTCAATAAATATCTTTCTGCTTCGATGGCGGCCTGACAACCTGTTCCAGCTGCAGATATGGCCTGACGATAGACGGGGTCGGCACAGTCGCCGGCAACGAAGACCCCGGGGATGTTGGTTTTGGGCGTGCCGTCTATCTTCTTCAGATAACCCACCTCGTCTGTCTCTAACCATTCCTTGAAGATGTCAGTATTCGGCTTATGACCAATGGCCAGGAAGAAACCGTCGATGGCGATGTCGACAAATGACTCGTCAGGCTCTCCCTTGCGCTTTACCAGATGGGCACCTTCAACACCATTCTCACCAAATAGGCCAATGGTATTGTGCTCGAACAGGATTTCAATGTTCTCTGCGGCCTTTACGCGCTGCTGCATGACCTGTGAAGCACGGAGGAAAGGCTTGCGGACAATGAGGTATACTTTCTTTGCGAGGCCGGAGAGGTAGAGGGCATCCTCGCATGCGGTATCGCCTCCGCCTACCACCGCCACTGTCTTCTTGCGATAGAAGAAACCGTCGCAAGTGGCACAGGCAGAGACGCCCATGCCGTTGTATTTGCGCTCATCGTCGAGTCCGAGGTATTTGGCCGAGGCACCTGTCGCAATGATGACGGTATCGGCCTCAATCTCTGTGCCGTCTTCGGCTGCACAGACGTAGGGCGCTTTGGAGAAATCCACCTTGACAATCTGTCCGTCGCGGATATCCGTCCCGAAACGCTCAGCCTGTTCTCTGAGATCCATCATCATCTGGTTGCCGTCGACGCCTTGTGGATAACCAGGGAAATTCTCGACCTCAGTAGTCTGGGTCAATTGTCCACCCGGTTGCATGCCACAGTATTCGATAGGGTTCAGATTAGCCCTAGAGGCATAAATGGCAGCGGTATACCCTGCGGGGCCGCTGCCGATAATCAAACATTTGGTATGTTCCATATTCGGATATTAGTGAAGCAGCAACTCGATCTGAGTTGCGATGTTCTCGATTTTCTCCGTGGGTTCAAAGCGGGCCACCACCTGTCCCTTCTTGTTGATGAGGAACTTGGTGAAGTTCCATTTGATGTCAGGCTTCTGCTGATAATCAGGATCAGCCTTTGAGAGCATGTCGTCGAGAATGTGGGCAATGGGGTGCTCCATATCCCAGCCGGCGAAACCCTTTTCATTCTGGAGGAACTTGAAAAGAGGATCAGCATCTTCACCATTCACCTTCACCTTCTTGAAGCGGGGGAATTCGGTACCGAAATTGAGCTTGCAGAATTCGTGGATACTCTCGTCGGTGCCAGGGGCCTGCTGGCCAAACTGGTTGCAGGGGAAATCAAGAATCTCAAAGCCCTGAGCATGATACTTCTTGTAGAGGGCTTCCAGTTCATCATACTGTGGCGTAAAGCCGCACTTAGTAGCCGTATTCACGATGAGCAACACTTCATTGGCGTATTCCTTCAGGGATACGTCCTTGTTTTTTCTGTCCTTGACAGAGAATTCATAAATAGTCTTCATTTTCTATTTTAAAATAATGTGTAGGTTCGGGGTACAAAGATAAGTATTTTATTTGGCAATGCCAAGAAAAATGTCGAAAAAATCATTTCAGGCCCCATGCGTTCTTGATATTCTCTACCCCCAGCGTCTCCACACGGTTCTCTGTTTCGTCGTCAAGATTGCAGAAGAAATCAATGCCGGTGAGGGTTTCCAGTTCACGGATATTGGTTACGTATGGACTCAATTGGTAGTTGCCCAGATTGTCTTTGGGGAAGTCGGAATCCTTGTCTTTATGCTCTATCCAGAAGGCGAGGGCCTTGTAGCCGTTCTGGTTCTTGCAGAGGATGGCCATGAAGAAATACTTAGGCACAATCAGACCGTTGGAGAGCGTGCGTGATATCTGGTCGTTGCGGTCAATAGTGCCACCCTTGCAAACATAAAGGGTATCTCGGAAAGTGTTTCTGTTCCAGTTTCTCACCTTTTGTTCCATCGCAGACCAGACACCTGCGTTGAAGACACTGCGCTGCGGCTGCATGTTGGTGAGGAAGAATGTCTGGCGGTTGGCTTCCTTGGAGTATTGACGGTCTGCCGACGGACAGATATGCCCGTGATCATAGCCGGAATTCCAGAAAGGGTCGAAAGGTGTTCCGTCGCCTAAGGTGAAGTAATTGGCATAATCTAACAGATCATCGTAGGGATAACCATCTCCATAGCGTCCGACGCTGCCGCCGTAGTTGCCATCATGCATCTGGTAGCACGACCAGCGCTGCGATTTCTTCTGTGTGTCCCATTCCGTACAGAAGTTTACACCGTATTTGTCGTTAGTGCGATGTACCAGCAAGATGCTTTGTCCTCCCTTCAACTTGGGAAACTCCAGACGGGCGGCTTCAGGATAGACATTCGTGAGATTCTTGTTTTTGTTTTCCGCGGTGCCTGACGACTTCGTATCGTTCTCGTCTTTGCTACATGAAAGAACAATTAACAGAGTAAGCAGTGGTAGTAGGGTTTTTAGCAATTTCATATTTATCATCTTTGACTGAAGAAGGTGCGACCATGGCATATGCAACTACCATCGACGCACCTTCCTGGTTATAAATCCTGTGATATTGTATCTTACTTCTTCGCAGCCTTACCGTAGCGGCTCATGAACTTATCAACACGACCTGCGGTGTCAACGAGCTTGCTCTTACCAGTGTAGAACGGGTGAGAGGTGCTAGAGATTTCGACTTTTACCACTGGGTAAGTTTCGCCTTCGAATTCCACTGTGTCATTCGTCTTTGCTGTGGACTTCGAGAGGAACATATCGCCGTTGGACATGTCCTTGAACACGACGGGGCGATAGTTTTCTGGATGAATTCCTTTTTTCATTTTGAGTTAAAATATTAATGTTTAAAACCTATTTACGCATAAAGCGGCTGCAAAGGTACGAAGATTTTTCGGATCTCGCAAACTTTTCTGCGAAAAAATGAATAAAGAACTGTTATTCCGTTTTTCCGTTCAGGGATACCAGATAGTTGCCCTTAGCAATCTCAGGTGTAACGTTGTCGTTCTTTACATACTTCTGAAGTTTGCCGTAGACAATGACCTCGTCGCCTTGATTAAGCGCGTCAATGCCACTGAACTTAGCACCGTTCAGTCCATCGCCTGAGTATACGGTAATGGTGGTGCCTTCGTTTCCGTCTTCAGAGATGAGATAGTTCAGATTTCCATATTTCTCAAAGTTGGCCTGATTGGTTGTAACCTTTACGACCTTTCCTTTGACGTATACTTCTGAATCGCTGTATCCATTGTCTGCCAGTGCGTTGATGGCTGCCAGTGCATCGGCAATGTTATATGGATTCTCTTTTGTTCCCTGTGTTGAAGGAGAGGGCGTATTGCCTCCACCGCCGTTGTCAGCCTTTGTCAGCTTGACAATATAGTTGTCCTTGGCAATCTCTGGGACGACTTCACCGTTCTTCATATATTTCTGGAGCTTGCCATAGACAATGACTTCGTCGCCAACGTTAATCTGCCCGGCAGCCGTGAAGTCGGTATTGTCGAGGTTCTTGCCACGGAAGACCTGAATCTCATTCGTGCCGTCAGAAATCATGTAGTCGATGTTCTTGTATTGGGCAATCTTATCCTCTGCGGTGATAATCTTCGTAATCTTTCCTTTCACGTAGTAGCTTTCATTGGTGGTCGCATCGTCTTCAAGACCGTTGATGATAGTTACTGCTTCTGTCACCGTCTTAGGATTATCAATGCTTCCGACATCGCCAGTCGGTGTTCCACCACCGCCACCACCATCGCCGGTCTTGCCATTGATTGAGTAGATGTAGCTTTTATTAGCGGAAGTCTCAGGCGTATTGCCCATATAGTTGACAACCCTACCACAGATAATCACCTCGTCTCCCTTCTTTGGTAATTCACCTTCGGTATATTTCTTATTGCCAAGATACAAGGTGCGGAAGACGTAGAACTTATCACTTTCGTCTTTGCCATCGTCAGAGATATAGAACGTGGCATTACCATAAGTGGTGTTAAACTGGTTCTTTTCTTCGATATCGATAATCTTTCCCTTAACGTAGATATCCTTGTCGGATTCAGCACCTGATGCCAGTGTGGCAATATAGGCATTAGCGGCTGTGGCATTATATGGATCGGCCAGTGTGCCTGAGCCCTTGGGCTCTCCACCTGTAGGCTTCGGTGCAGGCTCTTCGCCTATGCCGTTGATGCTGACAACGTAGGCCTTGTTCTGGACAGTCTCCGGGGTGCTACCACGGTAGTTGACAATCTTTCCGCAGATAACCACCACGTCATTCTCCTCAATATTCATATCGTTTTCGTTGTTATACTTCTTATTGCCTATATAAAGACCACGATAGAATGTGAACTGGTTGGTTCCCTCGTCCGTATCAGAAATGACGAACTGTGCATTACCATACTGGGTGCTGAAGGCTTCCTTGACTGAAGTCACTACACCGGTTACATAGATGTCCTTCGTTGACTCAACATCAGGGCCGAGTTCGTTGAGATAGACGAGTACGCCAGCCACGTTGAAAGGATTCGCCTTGGTACCGTCGCCGACAGGTTCAATCGTTACATCCGCAGTATCTGGCTTGAGGTAGTCGAGCGGATTGTTGAATGGCATGGGCACATCCTCACAGTTGGTGAAGGTGCCGAGCGTGATGGCGGCTGCCATCAGTATGTTAAAGATCTTTTTCATATGCTTGTTGGTTTTTATTTGAGTTCAACGATATCGCTTTCTTGGCGGATGAGTATCTGCCAGGTGTTGTTATAGCGGGTGAAGATGCCCGTGATGTCAACCTCTCCCTGCGGAAGCGGTGCCTTGGCAAAGTCTGCGTATGTACTGGTGCGTACTACAAGCTGGTTCGATGAGATGCCTTGTAAGGAGCGGTTTACGCTGTTGGCAGCATCCTTGTCCTTATCTGCGGCATAAACCTTTGTGCCGTTGGCTCCCTGGAACTTCACGCCCCGGATGGTCATCAGGCGTCCGCAGTTCTCCTTCATGTAATTCGCATCGCCGAGCTTTGTCTTGTCAAAGTCTATAGGACTCACGCTCTTCATACCAAGGAGCTTGTAGTGCTGTTGCCAGATGGCACGTGACATACGGCTGACGTATGTTCGTCCATTGGCATTGGTATAGGGCGTACCGATTTCCGGTTGCTGACCGTAGCCGCCGATATATAGACCCTTCAGTTCAATAAGAATCTCACGGCCTACTTGCATTTGTCCGTAAAGACCGCCTTGGGCTATGCAGATGATCATAGAACCAGTGCCGTCCTCAATGGCAACCTGACTGTAGAGATTACCTTGCACGTCATTGCCGGTCACTACACCCTTGATCTGTGTGAGTTCCTCGAACAGTTCATAGCTGCCGTTATAGATCACTGTGGCATATTTCTGTTTGAGCTGGGCAATGCTCATGAGATTGGTCTCAGTGACGGCCTGGTTTCCAAATTCGCTGCCGTCGGTGCCGGGAATATCCCAGTCGTTGTCCATACAGGAAAGCAAGAGTAGGGAGACAGGCGCCAGGAGTAAGTAGAATACTGCCCTTCTTACATTATTATATATATATGTAATCATAACTCTAATAATTCTTAACTCTTAACTAAAACTTATATCCTATGTTCAACATGCCGTTGATACCATACGCGTAGAACTTCTTCGGGTTTATCGAGAAGCGGTAGGCTCGTACATTGCCGCTGGCGGTGTAGTCGCTACGGCTCTGCTCGTAACCTCCGGTGACAATCTTCTGGTTGTTCAACAGGTTCGTGACGGAGAGGTTGATGCTGAGCTGGCGTCCACGTCCCAGTCGGAGACTGCGGCCGATAGAGGCATCAAGCATGAATCCGCCATGGCCTTTCTGTTGTGCTAGGGCACTCTCCAGAACGTTACCTTCATTGTCAAAGATGTCCTCACCAACTTGCTGACGGTTGTAGAGAGATGACTCATAGCGTTGAGAAGGCGAGTAGGAGAGGTAGATACGGTCATACCAGTTACAGTTCAGGTCGATGAACCAACCCCACTTATGGTAACTGAGGATCAGACTGGCTGCGGTGAGCGGCGTGCCGCTTTCACGCATGTTCTTGTTCCTTACTATTTCCGGCTTGTGTTCGTTGCCGTCGTTGTAGGTACCTGTGGTTGAACTCATATACCAGACGTTGGCGTTGTTGGTGTTCTTGGCTTCACTGACGGTACCGATGGTCTTGATATTGAACTCGTTGGTAATCTTGAAGTTGATACCCCATTCCACACCGTAGTATTCCTTATTGATACCAGTCATGGAGACGTAAGAGAACGAGTTGATATCGTCGAAATAGAAGTTCTGCCACTCTGTGACATCCTTCAATTGGCTGTAGTAACCTGTGATATTAGCCTTCATCCATGGTGTCTGAATTTGGTAGCCGACTTCTGCACTGAGTACCTTTTCGTTCTTCAGGTCGAGTACGAAGTCGTTGTTGATCTCAGGCGATACGAAGGCTGTGGAAGCCTGCGGCGCACGCCATTCATACCCCACACCGAGGGTGATGACATTACTCATGCCGAGGTTGTAATGGATTCCAGCCTTACCACCACCGTCGAGGAAGAAGCTCGAAGGACTCTCTCCCCAGGAATTACCAACAGCCATACCGTTTTCCATCTTGCCGTCACGGTACATCTGTGTGCCTCCGATGCGTCCGCTGATGAACGAGTGCATACGACCCTTGTCATATTTGTATGTGGCCCACAAGTTGGCTTTGTCAACTAAGATGTTATAGTCGTATCCAAAACGATCTCCCACGCCGACGTATGCATTGGGATGACGGACATCATACTGCACTTGCGGAGAAGATTCGGAATAATTGCCGATTGCGTAGGTGTTGATATTGTGAAAACTTAGGGCACCTAAGAGATCCTCCATGGTCTGGTAGCGCATACTCTTGTTAGTAGCTAAATGGATACCAGTGTTCAGGGCAGCAAAACGGTTCAGCTCTTTCTGCAGTGCTGATGATATGGTCAGGTTCAGGTTGTTGTTGTGACGTGCTTCGATGTAGTACATTGCATCGGCTCCCTGAGCAGCTGCCTGTTTGTTGGCATAATAGAGCTGATCGAAGTTAATCTGGCGGTTTGCCTTGCTGTCCATCAGGAAGATGCGGGCCGTCTCAAACTCTCTGATAGCAGCATTGTCACGGTGGATAAGGTCGTTCTCATTCCAGACGTTAAAATAACTCGACGGCATATTCTTCCAGTAGTCGGGCTGGGGATTGTCGGAGTTGTTATAGTTCAGGCGTGTTCCTTTGTACATCGAATAGCGTCCAATGAGACTCGTCGTCAGCTTTGTCGTGGGGTTAATCTGAAAGTCCCACGTGAGCAAGGCTGTCGGAGCCCAGTCTGTGACGACGCGTGACGAACGCTTTTTGCCGTCCTGATAACCCCAATAGGGATTATAGTAACGGTCGTTGGCCAGCCAGTACATCTCGTCGGTGCCGGCTCCCTGTGTGGCACGCTCCGTGGGATTACCCCAGGTCACGAGAGACAGACGATGCTGATCGTTGAAAATCTTCTCCACACCGAGGAAATAGGAGAGGGAGTTGTAGAATGTTCCCTCCACATAACCCTCATTGGCCCAGCGGTAGGTGAGGTTGGCGGAGAAGGCCCAGCCGTTGGCGTTGATGCCTGAGTTGTAGGTGTACATCGCCCTAACGCGGTAGTTGCGGTTAGCACCTGTCACCGTGATTCTCTGGCCTTGAGCCATCGCCGACGGACGGAAGTTGTAGTTGTTGGAACCGCCCATAGCCGGCATGCCGAAACTGTTGGTTTCGAAGGGCAGGGAGTTTTCCACGCCTTTGGTCTGCTGGTTCAGACCGCCTACGAGAGAGAAACGGAATTGCCCCGTCTCCATATCGTTCATCGGGGCACCGTTGATGTAGATCTCATTGTACTTTTGGTTAAAAGCACGGAACTTGAAGCGCACGGGGCTGAAGAGATATCCCACCTGTGAGGCGAAGATATTGTTGTTCGAATGGATGATGGTCACGTTCTGTGACATGTCATCATCCTCGCCCAACTGTGCTTCTGAGAAAGTGAACGTCTGTTCTTGCATGCCCTCTACTGCAAGAGAGTCTGTGACCTCTTGTGCCAGCATCGGGGAAGCGGCAACGAAGGCGATTACAAGCAATTTAAGCCTTTTCATCATAAGCAAATATTTATAGTCGTTAGTAAAATATGTTGCAAAGATACAAAAAAAAATCAATTTATAATTTATCTTTCATATTTTTTTTATATCTTTGCAGCATAAAACATGTTTTGATATGAAAAAAGTCTATTTATTACTGCTGACAATGTTCCTTATCCTGGGAACGAATGAAACAAAGGCCCAGTCGAAAAAATACTCGGTCTATGGTGTCGGTTTCTACAACTTGGAGAATCTCTTCGATACCTGTCACGATGCGGGCAAGAACGATTATGAGTATCTGCCTGAGGGTACCAACAAGTGGACGGGTCTGAAGTATACGCATAAGTTGCGTAACATGTCGCGTGTCCTTTCCGAGATGGGTACCGACAAATTGCCGAAGATTGGCTGTGCTGCCATTGGCGTGTCAGAGGTAGAGAATGCCAAATGTCTGGAAGATCTCTGTAATCAGGAGCCGCTGAAAGCCCGGAACTTCCAGTTTGTACATATCGAGGGCCCGGATCAGCGTGGTGTCGACTGCGCCCTGCTCTATAATCCCGCCCTCTTCACCGTTCGCGATGTGAAGCTCGTACCATATGTATATCGTTTGCCTCAGGATTCCCTGAGGGCTACCCGTGGTTTTCTGGTAGTGAGCGGAACTATGGCTGGTGAGCATGTCACCATTATCGTCTGTCACCTGCCGTCACGCGGTGCCACCTCTTTCTACCGTGAGGAAGGCGGTTCACAGGTGAAGGTTGTCAAGGACTCGCTGATTGCTGAGGACCCCAATGTGAAGTTGCTGGTAATGGGTGATATGAACGACGATCCACAAGATGCCTCGATGGCCAAGTGCCTCGGTGCCAAGCGTAAGATCAAAGACGTGGGCGATGGTGATATGTACAATCCCTGGTGGGATGTGCTGGCATCGGGAACGGGCACGCTGATGTATGATGGTGCTTGGAACCTCTTCGACCAGATTATCCTCTCGCCGAGTCTGCTCAACCGTGATAATTCGAAGGATTATTCCTCGCTGAAACTCTTCTCGCACCAGATTTTCCGTCGTGACTATCTCTTCCAGAAGGAAGGAAGATATAAGGGCAATACCCTTCGAACCCAAGCTGGTGGTGTATGGCTCGATGGCTATAGCGACCACTTGCCTACTGTGGTATACCTGATTAAGGAGCAGAAGTAGTTTATAGTTTAAAGTTTATAGTTTATAGATGATCATTATCGGAATTGCAGGCGGTTCAGGTTCTGGAAAGACCACCGTCGTGAAACGTATTTCCAAGGCGTTGCCACCTCATTGTGCAGCGGTAATTCCGTTGGATTCGTATTATAATGATACCACAGCTCTGACAGATGAGGAGCGCAAGGCCATTAATTTCGACCATCCTGATGCCTTCGACTGGAAACTTCTGACGGAGCAGATCAAGAAACTGAAGAATGGCGAGGCCATCGAACAGCCCACCTATTCGTATGTGCTTTCTAACCGTCTGCCAGAGACCGTTCATGTAGAACCCAAGCCCGTGATCATCCTCGAAGGCATCATGACGCTTCACTATAAGAAACTGCGTGACATGATGGATCTGAAGATCTTTGTCGATACCGATAGCGATGTGCGTTTGATACGTAATATCCGGCGCGATGTTGTGGAGCGAGGACGAACCGTGGAAATGGTGCTTGACCATTATGAGAACGATGTGAAGCCCATGCATGAGCAGTTCATCGAACCCACGAAGAAGTTTGCTGACATGATTATTCCTTGGGGACGTGAGAACAAGCGCGGCATCGATATTCTCCGCACCTACATCCAAGGCTTCTCAGAAGAAATAATCTCACAAAAGGGACAGTCCCTTTTGTGAGATTTCTTATTCCTGAACGGTTGGCATATATCTGGAATCGTCTTCCGCTGGTGTGGTAGACGCTGTTGTAGGTGTATCTTCCACAATCTCTTCAGCCACTGGAATCTCCTGTGTCTTCTTGAACTTCCGCTTTTCGTTGTGTATCTTCAGCGCATTAATCAGTTCTGTCACACCATAGAGCAGACTACACCAGCCGAGCACCAGCATCGCCATCTCAGCAGGTGCCAGAGGCTTGATGATGACAAAGAGGCCTACAAGCAGAATCACCGATGGGAATATCCAGTAGCCAAAGCCTATCTTGCCGAATCTGCGGGCGTTGAGTAGGCTCATATACTGATTGATGGCGCCTAGCACGAGCACGGCACCGATGATATACATCAGGGCCTTCACAAAAACGGTAGGCGTCAGTGCCAGTATCAGACCGAGAATAGCACTACCCACACCTACAATCGGAAAGGTGGGCTTTGTGTCGCCAGCCACCACATTGCCTTCGGCATCAGTAATTTTATATTCGCTTACATGCTTGAGCGCATTGTAATAAGCCACCATCGAGATAATACCTGACAGCAGGAACAACACGCCAATGGCAATAGTGATCCACGTCACGGTATTATCGGGATACTTGATGAGCATGATACCAACGGCGATGGCGCAGATGGCACGGAATACGGAACTCTGTATTATCTTCATTTTACCTTTCTTTTCAATTTTGCGATGCAAAGATACAAAAAGTTTATAGTTTATAGTTTATAGTTTATAGTTTTTTCGTAATTTTGCAGGAAATTTAGAGAAATATGACCACATTATACTTAGTCAGACACGGAGAAACGGAAGACAATGTCAATCAGATCATGCAAGGTCAGACGCATGGTCGGCTCACGGCGAATGGCATCGCCCAGGCGCAGCAGGTGCGTGACCAGATGGCTTCGGAATCTTTTGCCGCCATCATCGCCAGCGACCTGAAACGATCGGTGGATACAGCCACTATTATTGCTGAGCCTCATCATCTGGCGGTTGTCCAGACCCCGTTGCTTCGTGAGCGCGACTGGGGCGGATTCACTGGCCGGTTTATTCCTGACTTGAAGGGTGAAGTGTGGCCTGACGATATCGAGACATTAGAAAACCTTCTTTCCCGGGGAGGCGAATTCATCGCCTTTGTTAAGAAGACTTATCCAGGAAAGAAGGTGCTGGCCGTAGGACATGGCATTATTAATAAAGCTGTCCAGGCTGTCTATTATGGAAAATCAATGAGCGAGGTTCAGCGGATGATGAACGCTGAGGTTCGTATCTTGGAACTCTGAGCTTTTTTAGCGACGGCCTCCCGAGTGTCCGCCTGCACTGCGGCTAGGGGCTGAGTGACTGCCGCTGCTCATACTGCGGCTGGGAGTTGAGTGACTGCTGCTGCTTATACTCCGACTGGGAGCTGAGCTGCCAATACTGCGGCTTGGTGCGCTACTGCCAATACTCCTGCTAGGGCTAGAAAAATTAGATCTGCTGGAACTACTAGAACTGCTGGGGCGTGAAACGCTGCTGCTATTGCCGAAAGATCGACTTGGCGTAGAGTGACTGCCAATACCGCGATTCGAAGTAGAGCTACTGCTGCTAGAGCCGAAGTCACGACTGGGACGCGAACTGCTGCTGCCTATGCTGCCGCTGGGACGAGAAGCACCACTGCCAATACTGCTGCTGGGTCGTGAAGCACCACTTCCAATACTGCCGCTAGGTCTGCTAGGATTACTAGAGCTACTAGAACTTCTAGGACTACTGGAACTGCTAGGGCTTCCTGCCTGCCTCTCCGTACCGAAGTTGCGATGGCCCTCCACCTGACGATTCCTCACGCCATTGTTCTCAGACCTTCTGGCTCCAGATTCCGGTCTTCCAACGCTGCGGCCTCTGTTGTTGTCCATGCTGCGGTTACCTCTGTTCTCAATACGTCCTCCGTTCTCTATGCGGCCTCCTCTGCCTTCAGGACGACTTGTCACGCGGGTTGAGCTGCGGTTGCTGCGGAAATCACCACGGTTCCAACGGTCGTGCATGCCTACATGCTCCCTTCTTGGGGTACGGAAATGCTCACGGTGGCCATAGTAATAGCCGCGATCGCCATGGATATGCCAGGCGTGTCCGCCACGATAGCTGACATAGAAGTGAGGTGTTCCGAAATAGAAGTAGTCACGGTGCGGATAGCGGGCGTAGATGCCGAAGTGCCAGTAGCCTGCTTCCCAGTAGAGGGGACGGTAGAAATAGCTGGCTGCCAGGAAGGCATTCCACTGCCAGTCGAGAAGGATATAACTCAGATCGAGGTTGCGACGCTCCCAGTAGACGCCAAACACGTCGGAGCGACCTGTCACACCCATCAGATAGTCGAGGTTGATCTCATAACAAGCCTCGTATTGCTCGTCGGTGAGGTTGAGCTCATAGGCCATCTTATCGGTTAGGAACAAAGCCTCTCTGCGGGCCTGCTCGAAACTCATGGCGGTGGCAGAGACTGTGATTGTCAGCATCGCCATCAGGGTCATCAACATCTTTTTCATAATCGTATCTTTTTAACTGTTAGACATTCTTTTTTTTATTTCACAGTGCAAAGAAACGACTTTTTTAGCAACGAAACAAAGGATTTTCCCTAAATTGGCGGGGATTTTCCCTATTAATACTTATCGAAGGCCCAAGTCTGGTTATTTTGGCGCAGTTGCAGACGGTCGGAACTCAACGATTCTATCTTGAGTCGGATGTTGTTGAAAGGCTTGAAACCAAAGCGCTCTTCCACCAGCATCGTGTCTTCTGGAATACCTTTGATAGAGTAGCACTGTATGTAGAGACTGTCGCCCACATGCTGGAAGTTGCCATACAGTTCGTTCTCGCCGAGATTCTTCACCCACACGATGGAGCCTGAAAAGCTGACATACTTCGTATCGGAGCCTGACAGGCGCCACTGACCCAGCAGATCGCCGGCATCGCCACCCTCCTGACAAGAAATGAAAAGTGAACAGTGAATAGTGAATAGTATGAGATATTTAAAGAATCTTGCCATGATAACCAATTTTAAAGTTGAATGTAGAACAGTCGCCGTAGATATTACCCTTGTCGAAGGCGTAGGCTGCGCCAAATTGCCAAGGGCCCAGCTCATAGAGTCCTTGTACCATTGCGTCGAACGAGTGATGCTTCACCGCCAGCGGAATCTGATAGGTACCCCAGCCCTCACGGTAAGAGCCCTTCACCACATATTTCAGATGGTCGGTGATCTCGCCGTTGATGCCCAGATGCCAGGCTTTGATGCGGTTGTCGCGATAGCGCGTGTAGCCATCCTCGTTATAAATAGGTGATGTGATGAGGGCATTGCCGGGCGTCATGCCGTAGTGGGCAAAGCTGTCGTAGAACATGTGGTTGTAATAATTGTCATCGCCAAAAACCTTGTCTGTAATCTGACTGCGTACGGGTTCAGGGTGATCACCGCCGTCCCAGTGTAGGGGGCCTGATTGGTTCGTGGTCTGGAAAAACTCTGCCACGATGCCTCTTATATATTGCCTGCCCTCGGCGCGGTTCTTATATTCCAAACCCCACAGACCGTCCCAGCCATTGCTCTTACGCATGCCAGAACCGTCCTCGAAGATATCGTCGTAATACACCTGTAGCTGATGCTGCTCGTTGATGTTCCAACCCAGCTGCACAGTCATCAGTCCAAGGTGGTTGCCGTATATCCAGTCTTCCAGCGACTCATCGTCATAGTAGTTGTTATCGCCCAGGGGCAGTACCACGTTCCACATCGCCTTCAGGTTGGCGGGCTTCTTCTTCGTGGCATCATCCTCCTTGTTATAGTTCGTACCACCAAACTGCGCCACATGCTGGATACCTGCTGTCACAAACAACCGCTTTGTGGGGTTGGTGCGGAAATACAGATGCTTCTGGTGGTAGTAGGCGCCAGTGGTATACATGATGTTCACTTCGCTGGCCGCCTTGTATCGATCCTCGCGGTAATCGCTGTCCATCAGCTTGCCATAGCCGAAGTCGAAGTTTATCTGCAGCCAGCCTTTGGTGAAGGGTACCGTCCAGAAGTCATTCGTGCCGAAGTGGATCTGAGGAATCGGTTTCGCATTTGTGCCCTTCACAAACGAACCGCTGGAGAGCAGATCGTTGCGTAATACGGGCTTTTCCTCACGACTGCCCACCTCCAGGAAGAACGTGTTCTGATACGTCAGGTTTGCATAGCACTGCTGCAGAAACGTTTTATGGTCGGCATGCACCGAGCCAATGGCATCCACAGTCCCTGAGAGCGTAAAATCCTTCGACAATGCATGCTCCACATTGATTGCCCCTCGCAGATAGGCGGTGTTCGGTCGCGTTGCCAAGACGTGGTGGCGATTTGTCACCAACTGATAAGCCGTATAGTCACCCGTACCTACTGCGACTTCCGTCTCAAGGTCGTAGGTTACGTGTGTGCCATTTTTCTCCTGTCCCCACGCTTCATTACAGATCAGGCAAATGGCTGATAAAAGTAACTCTTTATACATTATTATATATATACACGAATCAACGCCACAAAGTTAGACATTTTTCTTTTATCTTCCAACTCTTTCTACCACTATTTCAGTATCAGATAGCAAAAAGTCTACTCGTGGAAGCTTTTTTGTGCATTATTTTCGTGGCCCATTCGTGATAATTCGTGTGAAAAACAAAAGATTCTCGCGAAAAATGCGTATATTTGCAGCGTCAAACGTAAAAAAGATGCAAAACAATAATACAAAGCCAAGAAATATGGAAAGAAACACCTTCCTGATTATCGCCCTCCTGAGTTGTTTTGTCAGCGGCGCATGGGCTGTCGAGGTTTCGGACAGCCTAAAATTGTTAAACACTATTGGACAAGCCACGACTTACACCTACAACTACCCGTCGAAGAATGCTGCGGGTGAGGACGTGGTACTCTCGTCGGCACTCGTCGCCTGGTCGCCTGAAGAGCCCAAGGAGACCGATGGCATCGAGACACTTCACATCTATAGTCACTTCACCATTACCGCGGACCACGAGTGTCCTTCATCGGAACTCAACCTGAAGGAACGGGCGCTCTTCGCCGTCCTGTTGAAAGATGAATACGGAATGGGGCTGGATCCAGCTCAGAATTTTATCAGCCACGCCGTCATCATTGCCCCCGATTATGAGGGTTATGGCGCCACAAGTGACGTACCGCATCCTTATCTGGCGCAGGAACTGACCGCCCGTCAGGTGCTGGATGCCGTAGACTACGGACTGAAACTCTACCAGAAGCATGTCAACGACAAGCGGGTGCTCCCCTTCAAGAGCGACTGGCGGTCGTTCGGCTTCGGTTTTTCGCAAGGAGGTGCCGTTGCCTTGGCCGTCCAGCGATACATGGAGGAGCAGGGGCTGGACGAGCAGTTGCGTTACCGAGGCACACTCTGTGGCGACGGTCCTTACGACCTGATTGCTACCATGCGTTACTACATAGAGGATGATGGCGACAGCTATGGCCAGCAGACCGACCATCGCAAGGGACTGAACACCATGCCGATGGTGGTGCCCATGATTATCAAGGGTATGATTGACACGCACCCCGACATGAAGAACCATGCTCTGACGGACTACCTCTCGCAGCAGTTCCTTGACACGGGCATCATGGAATGGTTGGAGAGCAAGGAGTATGTTATCAACGACATCCATGAGAAGTGGTACGATCAACTGCAAGAGGGACTTGACGCCGGCGACCGACAGTATACCGTGGATCAGATGGCAGAGTTGTTCCAGTCGCCCAAGAAAAATCGCGTCTGGGCCCACCTCGACAAGCTCTTCACGCCCGCCTTTTATAAGTATATGACTAATGTCTCGAACTTCGATGCTGTGCCGACAAAGAAAGGAGATGCCTGTCAGGATCTGCATCGAGCCCTGGCAGACAACAGTGTGAGCACGGGCTGGGAACCCAAGCACCGCATACAGTTCGTACACTCGAAGGGTGACATGGTAGTGCCATACGCCAATTATCTCTCCTTCCGTGATGGCCATCCTGATGGCGAGGACATCCTTTACAAGATAGACGACAGTTCCACTTACGACCATATAGACATGGGAACACTGTTCTTCTTGCGCTTTACCACCTTGGGCGATTACGGCAAATACTTCCAATGGCTCGACGAAAACGGCACGACGGGAATAGCAACCACGAATTACATGAATCGCTCGAATCCTGAAGCTTGGTACGATCTGCAGGGACGCCGTCTGAGCGGCAAACCATCGCGCCCAGGTGTATATATTAATAATGGTAAGAAACGTGTAATTAAGTAATGTCCTCAGAAAATCTTGCCTGATACGATGTTGGCGAAGGTCTTGAAGAGGATCTTGGCGTCGGTCCATAGGGATTGATGTTCCAGATAGTAGAGATCCATTTCCAGACGGATGAGCATCTTGTCGAGGGTGTCGGTATAGCCGTTCTTTAACGTGGCGTAGCTGGTGATGCCTGGCCGCAGGGCGTAGAGACGTTTGTAGCGGGTATCGCGCTGCATGATCTGGTCGATGTAGTACTGGCGTTCGGGACGGGGCCCAACGAAGGCCATGTCGCCGATGAATACATTCCAAAGCTGCGGCAGCTCGTCAAGGTGGTGCATGCGCAGGAAGCGGCCGATTCGCGTCAGTCGCGGGTCGTCATTCTGTTGCAGTAGCTCCTCGCCCTCTTTCTCTGCATCGACCACCATGCTGCGGAACTTGTAGATATAGAATGGTCGCCCGCCGAGTCCGATGCGCTCCTGCTTATAGATGGCAGGTCCGCCACCTAACTTGATGGCCAACCAGCAAACCAATATCAGCGGGGAGAAAACAATCAGGCACAGGGCTGACACGATGCAATCGATGAACCGTTTCATGCCACAACGATCTTCATTTGATTAATACAGACATTGACCAGACTGTAAATGAGCACATCGATGATGATGATCCAGGTGAAACTCAGTAATGGGTACAGCCCGAAGTTGATGGCGGCATAGGCGACGGCGAGGCCGAGAATCGTACAGAGGGCCTGATGCTGCGACATGCCGGAACGCATGAGCTTATGGTGGATATGGTTCTTGTCGGCAAGGAAAAGGGGCTGGTGATGAATGAGACGGTAGAGTGAGACCCTCACCACATCGGCCATCGGCACAAAGAGTAGGGTGAGGGGCACCAGGATACCTTCCGAACGGGTGGGCCAGATATTAGGGTTGTCGGAAGCGCACTTGATGGCCAGGAATCCCAGAATGAATCCCAACGACAACGAGCCTGAGTCGCCCATGAATATCTTCGTGTTACGCTCCGCATTGCCGAACATGTTGAAGTAGCTGAAGGCAATCAGCGCACCTATCAGTCCTGCCACCAGAATAGAGTAGGTGTGTACAAACACCTCGTAATGTATGAAGTAGGCCAGGAATCCAAGCAGCGCCAGCAGTGAAAGCCCTGATGCCAGACCGTCGATGCCGTCGATGAGGTTGATGGCATTGTCGATAAACACCATCATGAAAATGGTCAGCGGAATGCCAATGTAATACGGTATCTCATAAATGCCGAACAGCCCGTAAAGGTTGTTGATGTAAAGTCCTGCGAAGGGCAGCAGACAGCCCGTGAATATCTGTACGGCAAACTTGGTCTTGGCATTCAGACCCGTCAGGTCGTCGATGATGCCTGTGATATAAATCAGCAGCAGTCCCAACATGAAGATGGCACTCCAGAGATTGACGGGCAGCGTATGCTCCTCGGAAACGGGCAGCAGCAACAGGATCACGAGAAAAGCGGTGATCATGCTGGGGAAAAAGGAAATACCTCCCATTCTTGGGATGGCATTCTTGTGCACTTTCCGTTCGTTGGGAATATCGTAGAGCTTCTTTCGCTTACAGTAATCAAGGATTATGGGCGTGAACACAAGCCCACATATCAGACTTAATAAAAAAGCACCGAGTAGATATATCGTCATAAGCAATTGCTCTTATACATATTTATATAATATATAACTCACAATTTCACGATATATTGCATCTCGGTGCTCTTTTTTTCAGAACCTTTTTCAGGCGGTGAGGTGTCATTGTGGACTGCAGAGTCACACGTGGTCAGGTTCGTGGCATACTCTGATACCGATTAACACGGGGATATCCCTTTGAGTTCTTAGCGAGAAAATATTCGAGGAAACGTTAGGTTTTCTCGATATTTTTTTTGTAACTTTGCAGGCGATTTCCAATTTTATGCCATGAGACCATGAATAGACGATTCCTTTTACTGTTTCTGCTTGCGGTGGGCAATCTGTTGCTGATGCACTGGCAGCTGGCGCTGACGATAGAGTATGAGTATCCGTTCAGGCCTGATGCCGTCTGGAGCAATGTCTTTGCCTGTCTGATTGATACGACGGTGTTCTTTTCCGTAGGCCTGCTGGTGACGTGGGGACGGGTGAAGCCCGCTCTGCTTATCACGTTTGTGGGCACATGGCTGCTGGCGCTGTTTAATCTGGTGTATGCGCAGTTCTTCGACCATTACATCCCTACGATGGCCGTAACACAAATAGGCAACCTGATGGACGGCGAGGTGGCGAAGTGTATCTTCGAGGGGTTCAGATGGACGGACCTCTGCTATGTGGGTTTAGCTGCTCTCTTCGGATGGCTGTATGCTGGAAGAGGTAAGAAGGAAGAAGGCAGATGGAAGATGGGGGCGTGCCTGAAGTCGTTGGGCATTGTATGGGGAGCGATGCTGGCGTCAGTGGCTGCGTTTATCGTGGTGATGGGACTATTTCGCGATGACTCGTTTGCGACGTCATATACGAGGTTTGCCCCTTTGCGTGTGCAGTATCATCAGGCGCCGAATAATATGTTGTTCAGAGGCGGATTCTTCCGCAGGGGATGGACGTGTAGGGAGGACTTCTATCGAGGGAAGATGACGCTGACGGCAGAGCAGAAGGAGGCGATAAAACGGGAATATACGGACTATTCGGAGAGAACAACAGAATCACGGGGACAGTCCCCCTGTAATTCCAAAAACCTCATATTTGTTATCGTGGAGTCGTATCTGGCGGAGACGTCGGATCTGAAGATGGACGGTCAGGAGATTACACCATTCCTGAACCAGCTGAAGCGCGACAGCAGTGTGTATTACAATGGTCATGTTCAGCCGAACATCAATATGGGTGAGTCGTCTGACGGACAGTTTATCTACATGACGGGAATGCTGCCGTTGAAGTCGGACATCACGGTGAATCTGATGAAGGGTAGGACAGTACCTGCTCTGCCCAAGGCATTGGCCGAGAAGGGTGTGGCCAAGCATTCGCATACCATTGTGCCCACATCGCCGACGTTCTGGGAACAGGACGCTATGAACGAGGTGTATGGCATCAGCCGGTTGTATTCGAAGCTGGACTATCAGGGCGAGGTTCCCATCTGTCGCGACCTGAACGACGGGCAGGTGTTTGAGATGGCGTCAGGGATAGACAACAAGGCTGAGGAGCCGTTCTTCTCGATGATATTGACCATGTCGATGCATCATCCTTACGACAAGTGCGAGGAGCATGGATTTACGTTAACTGATGAAAAGATGACGCTGGAATATCGTAACTATCTGATCAATTGCCATTATATGGACCAGCAGTTGGAAAAGTATATCGCTACGCTGCGGAAGAGTGGGGTGTATGATAGGAGTGTAATCGTGATTACTGCCGACCATCATGCCCATTATTCGGTGCTGAATATGGAGGAGGGAGAAATCAGCGAGGAACTACCGCTTTATATCATCAATGGCGGTATCGACGCAAAAGAAACTTGGACGGGTGCCTGCAACCAGTTGGATGTGTTTACGACGCTGCTGGATCTCTTTGGCCTTACACCCGCGTGGCGAGGCTTCGGACATACCCTGTTGAAGAAGGATTACCACAACTCTGTATCAGAGCAGGTGCAGACCTTCTCCGAATGGATGATCAGAAGCGACTACTTTGCCTCTACAGATCGATGAGTTTTTTAAAGATGGCGTCGGCCTCTTTGTTGGATTTCTCGCTGGTAAACATCTTGCTGATGCGCTCTTTACCGGCAGTGGCGTACTGCATGTAAAGATCATTGTCGGTGAGCAGCTTGTCGATGGCAGCGGCGTAGGCCTTGACATCGCCCAAGGGTACCTCAATACAGGTCTCACCATTCACCGACACCCAGTTGACGCCTGAGCCTTCGATGGTGAAGGTGACAGGTACACTGCCACAGTACATCGCCTCTGCCAGAGCGATGCCAAAGGCTTCCTGTTTGGTGCAGGAGGTGAAGGCAAAGATGTCGGAGGCGTAATAATAACAGCGTAGATAATTATTGGGAATGCGTCCGATGAACTTCACGCGGTCGGAAGTGGTCATCACCTTCAGGCGCTCGGTCTCAGGACCTCTTCCGCCAATGAGGATGACACAGTCTGACTGGATGAGCTTCTCCGCCTCAATCAGGTAGTTGATGCCTTTGTAAGTAGCATGTCGGCCTACGACGAACACAATCTTCTTGTTGTGGTATTTGCTGCGTATCTCCTCCACAATCTTCTCGTCGCCCTTCTTCCACTGGAACTCCTTCTTGATGATGCCGTTGGGCACCACCTTGGTCTTGTCGCGATGGTCATAGATGGGACTCGAGGGGTGGATATAGTTGGGACTCGTGGCGAGTATCAGGTCGGCCTTCTTCAGCAGCCTGCGCTCGAACTGGTTAACCATGCGGTAGAGCATGCCCTTGCCCAGAATGTCGGAATGCCACAGCAGCACGAGTTTGGCATCGCGGGGAATCAATTTGGCTGTGATGGGGTAGAGGAAGGGGTTGGGACAATGCAACAGGATGATATCTGGCTCTTCCTCGTAGATGATTTTCTTGAGATAGTGGTAATAGGTGAAGGCGATGTCTTGACTCGAGACTTTCATGGAAGGGGCAATGCGGTAGACCTTGACGCCATTGACATTATCCATGCGCGTGATACCATCCTGGCTGAAACAGATGACAACATGGTCGAAATGGTTCAGTCCTTCGGCCATGTATTTCGTAACGGTCTCAATGCCACCTTCTACGGGATAATAATATTTTGCTATCTGGAGTATAGTTTTCTTCATCGGCGAACTCTTTTCATTATAATAACGCTAGAAACGGCGGTTAATTGTGTTGGTCGGGGAATTTTTCCTTCAGCAGACTGATAATCGCTTTCGCAGACGCTGACCAGGAAAAGCGACGACTCATGGGGACAGGTCCCGTGAGTTGTTCTGACGACCCGCGGGACCTGTCCCCGTGAGTCGTGAGGAACTGCTGGATGGCTTTTCGGATGGCGTAGGGATTATAGGGATCGAAGTAGGTGGCTGCATCGCCACAGACCTCATGCAGTACAGGAATGTCGGACACCAGCACAGGGCAGCCACAGCTCATGGCCTCGATGGGTGGCAGGCCGAACCCTTCATAGAGCGAGGGGAAGATAAAGCATACGGCTTGGTTGTAAAGACGCACCAGCTCTTCGTCGGAGACTCGACCGAGGTAACGGATATTATCCCCCTGATTCTCCTGACTCTCTCCAAAGACCCGATGGCGGGCACCAACGATGTAGAGTTTGCAATCGGGAATATCCTGAAAGGCCTCAATGAGACGGTTGAAATTCTTGCGGGGATCAAGGGAGGAAACTGCCAGGGCGAAGTGCTCTTGGGGCTCTTCAACCTCAGGCAGGGGGCGGAAGAGGGCTTCGTCAGTGGCATTATAGACCACCGTGATGTCCTGCTCCTGGAGGAAGGGATAGAACCGTAGGATCTCCTGTTTCGAGAATTCGCTGACGGTGATGATATGCTTGGAAGTCTTGACGGCCAGAGGGGTCATGACCTTGTACCACCAGTAATACGCCTTAGAAAACCACTTGGGATCCTCCAGAAACGAGAGGTCGTGGATGGTCATAATCTTGTTTCGCACAAGGATAGAACCCAGACCTGTGAAACTCATCACGACGTAGTTCTTCTTACCCACAAAGAAGAAAGGCAGGATGCACTGTTCCCAGATATGGGAGTTGCCCCGACCATAGTGGACAATCTTCAGGCTACTGACATCGTAGCAGTCCTGAATCGTGGCCTTAGGACAGACGATGGTGAACGACAATTGTTGCTCCGCCATCGCCTTACACATGTTGTAGGCATAGCGTTCGACACCCGTCATGGGCTGTGTCAGGAATCGGCCGTTGATGTAAATCATATCAATTCAACTTAAACAGCAGCATGTCGCCACCTTTTATTATATAATGAGACTCTGCAGCAGTCTCTGTGAGATTCTTGGAAATCATCTTGACAGGATCTTTCGCTGTGAGGTCGAGTCGTAGGTCGCCTTGGTAATCCTTGTTGACGACGACCATATAGAGATGTCCCTCTTTCTCCATGGTGGAGATGATGGCGCCTCGTTTCCCAGATACTTTTAGCTTCTGAATATTGACAGGCGTACGGGAAAGTTTGGTGGTGCCTTCAGGAATCCTGCCCAAATGGTTGACGGAACGTATCGTGGCACCGTCGAACAAAGGCAGAACGCTGCGAAGCTCCTGGTTCATACTTTTTACCAGAGCATAGGTCTTGGTGCGTTGTCCGTCGAGGCCGATGGGTGCATCATGAAAGTCCCACTCGCTGGTTGGCTTTGGTGTCCAGTAGGTGAAATACTCGATGGCTTTGGCACCATAGGCCAGATCGGAGTATATCTGTAGACGTAGCGACTCGATGGTGGGCTGCGGATAGTCACAATGGGGTGTGCAGAGGGCGAAAGCCCAGAAGGGTTTGCCTGTGCGCAGACTCTCACGGCGGACATCCTCCAGACAGGAGTACCACGTCTTACGGATACCTGACTCGCGGATAGGATAGAAGTCGAAGGAGATCATCGGCAGTCCGATGGCCGATGCCGTTTGCAGATAGTGTTTGTAGGATGTTATTCCAATCTCATCGGGCAGTTCGTCGCCATAATCGGGCAGCAGATTGACATAGGTGGGTTTCTTGGTGTCGTATCTCGCCATCGCCCGATAGCATTGTGTGGTCTTTGGAATATCGTTGGGCCAGGGCTCGTCCTGCAGGAAGTAACCATAGAGGGCGGGATGGTTCTTCAGTCTTGGTATGCCCACATTGGGTTGTACCGACACCCATCCGCTGCTGATTAGCAGACGGACGTCGCTCTTACGGGCATCGTCGAGAATCCTCAGCAAGGTGTCGACGGGGGTATCGTCGTAGAAACAGATGGATACATCGAAGCCTGCCTCCCTGAACTCCTTGAAACGGCTGACGTTTGAAAACTCCAATGGTATGCCGTAATAGGCCACAATAGGAATCTCTGCCTGTATGTTGAGCGTAAACAGCAGCAGGAGGATAATATATAGTGGAAGATGGAAGATGGAAGAATGCTTCATATCGATAGGTATTTGAGTAGTCTTTGAATGATTCTTTCCCAGTTGTATTCTGCCAGTTGCTCCTGGACTACCGGCTTCCGATTGTTGACCATGTTTATAATGGTCTGTTGCCAGGTCTCGGGATCGTAACCTTCAACAGTCACAGCGCCCTCCTTGCCTTCGGCCACCTCTATCATGGCTGTGTTATGGGCTGTCACCACAGGGCAGCCACACAGCAGCGCTTCCAATTGAGGCATGCCGAGACCTTCCATCAGGGCTGCTGAAACAAAACAATCTGCATAGCGATAGAGGTTAGCCAATTCTTCATTGCTGACGTAACCGCAGAAGATGGTTGATGCTTGAGGAAATGATGGCGATTCCACAATATCCTTGATATCAGAGCTTTTCCAACTCTTTCCACCTACCACGACCAGTTGGAGTTGATGCGTTTGATAAAGGTGGGGCATGAGGCTCAACAGGAACTTCAGATTCTTTCTGGGTTCCAAAGAGCCGACAAAAAGCAGAAACTTATGCTTGATGCCGAAACGCTGCTTGATATACTGTCGTTCTTGGTCTGAGAGTGCTTTGGGATAGAACAGATGTCTGTTTACAGCGCCGCCCGTAAAGATGTCCTTACAATGGCGCAAGGGGAAGTATTCCTCTACCTTTGACTTGGTGTAATACGAGTTCGTCCACAACCGATCGGCTTTTTTGATGGCTTGCCCAAAGAAGACACTAGTAGCCAACCGATTGGTCCATGACATCGTGTCAGCCATTTCGATGTTCACCACATCGTGGATGGTAATCATGGTTCTGGTCCTCGATGGGATGAAATATGGTAGATGGGGTACTGGAGAGTAATACAGCTCGATGCTTAATTTGCGACACAGGTAAGGCACCAGCAGTTGCAGTACGATAATGTTGGGCAGACGTTTGGGGAATCTTTTGGCATAGTCAAGCAGAATGATGTTCTTGGGGATGGCCGGGAGCTCTGTTCGGGGGTCTAGTCCTTTAGGCAAAAGGATATACACGAAGTCGACTGGCCTCTGACGTGCCCATTCAAGGATGGCACTGGTAAAGAAAGTACCAACGCCAGCCGAGTAAAGAGACCATGTACGACCATCAACGAGTATGTTCATAATGCTATATTTTGACAGAGACGAATAATTGTTTGACGTATTTCCATTTGTCTGAGAAGGATATGTTGGGATTCATCCATACGGTCTGTCTCAGGATAGGATGACCGATGCGGTAGAGATAGTATTTCCAACTGGGCTCCGTCAACCTGTAGTAGATATACTCGCTCTTTTGTTGTCGGAGGGTGTCGCGCAGGAATTTCGAGGTATTGCCCTCTTTCCCGCCCTCTCCCTCCAGATGCACGATGCGGGGACCGTTCAGAAGGATGTTATCAAAGCCGTGCAACATGAAGCGATGTTCCATTTCAGATTCTTCAAAATACATGAAGAAGGCTGGGTGGAAAGCATCACATTCATCGAGCACCTGACGACTTACAAACAGGTCGGCACCTGTGACGTAGTCCACTTTCATCCAGTTGTCAGGATAATCTATGACAGGCTCCTTATAGTGGTGCAGCGCCTTAAGGATGGGTGTCCATAGATACTTGCGGAAGTCGTCGCTCATCTTCGGGAATTGACCGTAGGAGTGAATCCTGTTACCATGGCAGTCTTCCAAGATACACCCGATCGCTCCCAATTGACCCGGATGTTGCTCCTGATACTGCTCTGCAAAGTCGTAGAACATCTTCACGGCATTGTTCCTGAGCAATGTGTCAGAATTGAGGAAGAAGATATATTTGCCGTTGGCCAGTTCGAGACCTCTGTTGTTGGCACGTCCGAATCCAAGGTTCTCACCCGTAGGAACGAAAGTCACCCGCTGGTCTGCTGACAACACTTCAATAGAACCGTCTGTTGAGCCATTGTCCACGACAATGATCTCATAGCTGATGTCTTTGGTATGCTCCACAATGCTGTCGAGACATGGCTGGAGGACATGCAGCGTGTTGTAGTTGACGATAATGATTGAAACGTTTACTATTTGGCCCATATTCCTGTTGCTTTACCATTGATGAGTTTGTGAAACTGGATACGGTTGACAATCATTCCCGGGATGTTAACCAGACACATGACTATCATGAACCAGATGATGTCGTGCGACCATTGGGTTGTCAGATATGCCAGCGGGATAAAGATAATAGCTGCCGAAGCCGTAAAGATCAGTTGCAGGCGCAGTTTCCCGATCCCGTTGATGAAGTAGCTGTAACGCATGCTGTAAATCAGGATGAAGATATAGGCAGCCATCACGATGCTCATCTTGATGTCGATGGTGATGTTGCCGATCCAGATATCATATACCCAGGGTGAGATCACCACCATCACCACCATCATCATCAGGATGCCGATCGTCATCAGTCGCAACTTACGGGTGGCCTGGCGTATCCATTCCATATCATTCCGCTCGTAGGCATCGGTGGTCGTGTTCCAGAAGGGCATGCAGATCACGGTAAAGACCACCAGCAGCACGCTTAAATAGCGGTAGGTAATCTGGTAGGGTGTCACCATAGCCGGTGTGAAGAGCTTAGAAATCAGTAGGTTGGAGGTCATGAATAGTACCACACTAGATATCTGCATGATAAAGAACTGTACGCCCATATTGACCACTCCCTTGGCTTCCTTTAGATTGATGAGGCTGAGTGCTGGACGAAGCTGCGGATACTTGTAATAGAAAGTGATGGGGTAGGCGATGAGGTATACCAGCAGTGGTGCCGCTGTATTGACAAGTGCGATATGCATGAGCGAATGGCTGCCTGACCACAGCACGATATAGGTGCCGACGAGTGCCAACGTCTGACCTAAGGCGATCAGCAGGTTGCTCACCGCAGGCAGTTGAATACCCATGTAGAAGTTGCCGATGAGCTTGAAAATAAACGAGGTGCAGACGAGTGTCACCGTTACCATCAGCACCTGGTCGAGATGCGACACCTTCTCCGGTTCGGCGTTCAATACCCCATACGGGTCGCTCAACGCAATCAGCAGCAACAATATCAATAGTACGGGAATGATGATGCACGTCAGCATGGCAAAGGTTGAAGAGATGAGTCGGCGGGTGCGCTCGGTCTCGCCATGTGCCATATATTCTGCCACCTTGTTCCTCAACCCGTTACCCAGTCCGATGTCCATGTTGTCGATCCACAGCAACAGACTGCTGATGGTCAGCCAGATACCGTTCTGATAATCCCCCAGACAGTGCAGCGTGGCAGGCACCATCAGCAGCACAACCACAGCCGACCACCCCTTGATCAGAAACGAGGCGGCAATGTTGGCAAAGAGATAACGTGAACGGTCTTGCATAGGCGGGAATTTAGAAGAAATAGTCGTCTGTCATCATGTGATAGATGAGCATGTAAATGCCGATGGCGAGAATGCCAAACCTTGCCAGATACTTGGGGCTGAACAAATAAAGTGCGAAGGTAAAGACAATGCAGTCTATAATGCCGTACATGTCGCTGACACGTGAAGCAATCACGGGGACAGTGGAGAACAGCATGGGCGAGAGTATGCTGGCAATGAAAAGATAGATCAGCAGGGGGGCAAGCCGGTTATTCTTGACGATAAAGTCGTAGAAATACAGACATAGGTAAAGCATGGCCACTTTCAGCATGAAGTAGACATTCTTGTAGAGCAGCGCCATAGCCCATTCGCCTTTCTCTGAGGTTTTTTGATAGTAGTCCAGCTTTCCTCCCAGAATCGAGGATGGTATCAGCGAGAAGAGGTCCTTATGCATGAGATAGACCACGAAACAAATCGGTACTACGCAGGCCACGAAGACCCTTCCGTAATAGTTTAACTGTCTGTTGCCGATGAACAAGAACGGGATGAAGACGACAGAGGAATAATGGAACAGCACGGCAATGATCATCAGTAGTGTGGCTGTCCAGTATTTTTTGTTCGCGAGTGGGGTCAGCGCTCCTAACAGGAAGGTACAGGCTGCGGCAGCTCTGATCTGAATCAGGTCGTGCAGTTCATAATAGATAGGGATATAGATGATCAGGGCCGTGAATATGTAGGGCGTTATGGCATAGAGGGCCTTTAACTTGGCAGGAATGGAGATCATGGCATAGATGAGAAACATCCATATCAAACCACCTCCCAGGGCAATCACCATCCGGCTCAGCCAAATAAAAGTGGGCTCTGTGGTCAGTTCGGTGAGAATCTCGTCGTTGTTATAGAAGATATGCTCGTAGATGATTCCGTCGGCTACGTGGTTAATGTCCTTTGTGGTGGCCAGCAGTATCATAAAGACTGCCATCACTGCCAGAATAACAATCTTGTGAATCTCTTTCAGATAGTCTTCAAGAAATGCTATAACAACAGTGACAGCAAACAATCCTGCTATGATGTAGTGCATCTGCATAGCCGTCAGCCACTTGAGGTCAATCTTCCTTCTTCCCTCTTCCCTCTTCCTTCACCAGCAGCCATCCTGATAAAACGAAGAATGACAGAACCATCATAAGGATGGAGATAATCATTCTTTTCGGACCAGCGGGCTTGGTAGGAACAGAGGCACTCTCTATGACGGTGAAAGCCGGCGTTGCCTCTTGCAGCTTGGCTTGGGCAGCCTGCATTTGGGCTTTGATGCCTTGGTATAGGGTATAGCTCGACTGCATCTCGTTCTCCAGCGTCGTCTCTTTTGTTGAATAGCTGGCTAAAACGGGTTTGTGGTAAGAATCAGAAAAAGAAGCATAACGATGCATGACCTTATTGTATTTTTCCTCACTTTCTTTGCAGAGCTTCTGATAGTATTCATAGTCGATACGGGCCTTGTTGGTGCGATAATCGGTAATGAACTGCTGCAGTTTCTGACATGTGGAATCTGCCATGGTGGCACAGACCAAAGGATCCTGGTCTTTTACCTCTATGGATACAATTTCGGTCTTTTTGTCAATAGTGCAGTCCAACTTTCCCTGGGCAGATTTAAATATGTCGCTCTGTTTCTTGGTAAGGCCGAAGACGTCCAACTTCTCTGCTCCGGTATAGTCGTCTTTCTGGGATGATTTGAACCAACCTTTGATGGTGTCCATGACAATGTTCCACCAGGCATCCTTTTGCTTGTCACGAAGATATTGGTAATAACTGCATTTGGTTTCACCATCTTGTGTCTGGATGTTGACGGTCATAAGTTCCGCAATGAAATTCTTTGACTGAATCACATCTGGATAAATCTCAGAGCTGATGGCGTCCTGGGAGTTCATCTTGGCCAGTGAACTGCCAAGCCCGAATGATGATGCCAGCGAACTCAACGAACCTGATACGTTTACACCGGATATCTCTGGGGCTAAACGCACGGTACATTTATAGTACCGGGGGATACATATTATAATAAGATATGTAGCAATCAGTGTGATGGGCAGCACATAGTAGTATTTCTTCCTGTGCGGCCATAGCTTCTTGACTATGCTGGTAAAGTCGATGGGCTTAATATCTTTCTTCTCTTCCATACTTCTTCCTTCTTACTTACTTGATGAGGTTCGCGATAGTCGCTATCATCGTAGCGATAGAGGCGGTGCTGGTGCCGATGCTAAGCCATTCGGTCAGACCGAGTCCGCGACGGCGGGCTTTGGTGGGCACAACAATCTGGCAGCCTGGTCTGGGTTTGTGCTTACGGTCTGCCTTCGCCACCATACCGTTCATATAGATGATAATGGTCTGGCTGCGCTTGCCCGAAGAACTCACACCACCAGCCAGGTCAATGTAATAATCAGCTTTTTCACCGGCTTTATAACGCACGGTATTGGGATAGAGCACCTCACCATTGATGCTGACAGTACTGGTGTAGCGGGGTACGACGATGCGGTCGCCTTCACGCAGGTAGGGGTCGTCGTCGCTGCCAGGATTGGCCAAGGCCTTATCCAACTCAATAGCCACCGGGAAGGTGGTCAGTGTCAACAGCTTCTTCACATCGATAGAGTCGTTGCCGGAATTGCGCTGGGCGGTACGGAGCATAGTCTCCATCATCTCGCGCTCTTCCTGCGTCATCTGGCGAAGCAGCTTGGCACCCTCAGGATAGGCGCGTTTTGTCAGTCCTCCGGCTTGTTTGATCATCTCGCTGAGTCGCTGGTTGCTGCTGGTCAGGGTGTAATTGCCTCTGAACTGCACCTCACCCTCGATAGTGATGTTCTGCTGTTCGTTATAGTTAGGACTGCGGCGGATATATACCTCGTCGTAAGGCTGCAGGGTGAAGGGCGTCTCGCCTTGTGGAATGGTAAAGTCTGGATTCAGCGAGAAACTATAGGTGAAAGCCAGGGTGTCACCGGCTTCGGTCGCATTGGGATCAATGATACGGCGCGAGACATCCACTTTTGCCAATGAGGCAGCATTGGTCAGGCCGCCAGCCTGAAGCACAAGGTCCTCAATTGTCTCGTTCGATGCAAACTTATAGATACCAGGATAGTTCACCTCTCCGTGAATCGTTATCGTTTGGTCTTCTTTCTCCTCTTCGCGGCTTCCGATGTAGATAACATCCTCATTCTTGAGTTCGACATCCGGCACGTTTCCTTCCATGATGCCGAGAACGTCCAGGCTCATGACCTCTAAGGTGCGGTCTTTTTTCATGCGGTGCATCACGGCATGCTGGCCGATGGCATTCTCAGTCAGTCCGTCAGCTGCTTCAATAAGCGCCTTGACGGTACAGATCTGTCCGCCTACCTGATACATACCAGGACGGAAGACGGCGCCCTTCA
>Ga0265300_10000496_pt1 | contig 41367 bp, 35 predicted proteins | sample AusTroGonzalo_MG_FD_193482 | JGI IMG/M metagenome (GOLD analysis project Ga0265300, IMG submission 193482) | Bovine rumen microbial communities from tropical cattle in Woodstock, Queensland, Australia - Gonzalo_03 | ecosystem: Host-associated > Mammals > Digestive system > Stomach > Rumen ... | reverse complement strand
GTTATCGTAACCTGCACCGGCACGAACCACAATCTTCAACTGCTTGGCAGCGTCGAGCACCTCTGCATCCACCTTATCCGAACGGATAATCATGGCATCGGCATCCTTCACGGCATCCAGCAACTGAGCCTTCTCTGTATATTTCTCGAGCAGCACGAGTTCATTGCCCGCTGCCTCTACTTCTTTGCGAATGCCCTCAACAGCAGCACTTGCAAATGGTTTTTCTGTTGCTACTAATACTTTCATAATACAATATTATTAATGATTAGCCTCGAATTCCTTCATGCAAGCCACGAGTGCATTGCAGCCCTCGATGGTCTGGGCGTTATAGCAAGAAGCACGGAAACCACCAACAGAACGGTGACCCTTCACACCAACCATACCCTTAGAAACGGCGAAGTCGAGGAAGTCCTTCTCCAACTCCTTATACTCAGGAGCCATCACGAAGCAGAGGTTCATCAGTGAACGATCCTCTTCCTTAGCGGTACCTACGAACATCTTGTTGCGGTCGATCTCACCATAAACGATCTCAGCACGCTGCTGTGCCAACTTGTCCATAGCCTGAACACCACCCTGCTTCTTGATCCAACGGAGGTTCTCAAGCGCACTGTAGATAGGCACTACAGGAGGTGTGTTGAACATAGAACCCTTATCTACGTGTGTGCGGTAGTCGAGCATGGTAGGAATCTCACGAGGAGCCTTACCCAGTGCATCGTCCTTCAGGATGATGATGGTCACACCAGCCATAGCCAGGTTCTTCTGGGCACCAGCATAGATGGCGTCATACTTAGCCACGTCGATAGGACGGCTGAAGATATCTGATGACATATCGGCAATCAGACGAACGGGCACGTCGAGGTCCTTACGGATCTCTGTACCATAAATCGTATTATTAGTAGTGATGTGCAGATAGTCAGCATCAGCGGGAACGGTCCAGTCCTTCGGAATGAAGGTGTAGTTGGCATCGGCTGAAGAAGCCACCTCTACTACCTCACCGAAAAGTTTGGCTTCTTTCATGGCCTTCTTAGCCCAAACACCGGTGTTCAGGTAAGCAGCCTTCTTGATCAGGAAGTTGTAAGGGATCATGCAGAACTCGAGACTGGCACCACCACCGAGGAAGATCACGGAGTAACCCTCGGGCACATCGAGCAACTCCTTTACCAGAGCCACTGCCTCATCGACAACGGGCTGAAAATCCTTAGCACGGTGGCTGATCTCCATCAGAGAAAGACCAGAACCATTGAAATCAAGACACTGTTGAGCGGTCTTCTCAATCACCTCACGGGGAAGCATAGAGGGACCTGCATTAAAGTTGTACTTCTTCATTTTGATTGTTATTTTATAATGTTAATACGTTCATGTTTCTGAAAAACGCTGCGAAATTACACTTTTTATTTCATTCGACCAAATTTTTGAGCAGGAATTCACAAAAATAAAGCATTTTCTTTCATTTTGTCAACTCGACATATCAGTTCTTTTACAACTTTGGTGCAAAGTTACAAAGAAAAACGCAGATAGAAGAAGTTTTATCCCGTTAGTTTTTGCCCTTTTTAGATTTTTTACCTTTTAACTTTTTTGCCTTTTTACTTTTATGATTACCTTTGCATTCGTTATGACTCAAAAGCAACATCAGATTATCATCAGTCTCGCCTCGAATGAGAACCAGGAGGCGAACCTTCAGGCAGCCAGGACACAACTGACCCAGCTGCTCTCCGAGGTGCATTTCACCTCAGCCATCTGGACGGAACCCGTCAATTGTATCCGAAAAGAGCCCTACCTCAACCAACTCTGCAGGGGTACAACGGCTTTCAGCATGAATCTGCTTTGCGAGGTGCTAAAAGAGACGGAGAAACGGTTAGGTCGCACCCATAACGAAGACGGCATCGTGGCAATCGATCTCGATTTATTGCAATACGATGAGGAGCAACATCACCTGAGAGACTGGAGTAGAAACTACGTAAAGGATTTAATGAAAGAATTATGAAGAAAATATTGGCTGTCAGCCTTTTATTATTTTTATCAATATCTTCAAATGCACAGCGTTTTGAGGATTATTTCGAGGATCGTACCCTCCGTCTTGACTATACGTTTGCGGGAGATCATGAGCAATCAAGCATCTATGTTGATGAGCTGGTAACCCTACCTCGTTGGTATGGTAAGCGCCAGCATCTGAATGAGGTACCATTACGAGGTAACGGACAAATCATCATGCGACCTCACGGGAAGGACGAGATCATTTTTCGCCACTCTTTCTCTACACTCTTCCAGGAATGGATGGCTACCGAAGAGGCCAAACACACAAAGAAATCGTTTGAGAATGTCTTCCTCGTACCTTTCCCCAAGGATACCGTTGAAATCACAGTAGAGCTCTATGACTACCACGATGAAACGGCAGTTTCAATGACTCATACCGTTGTGCCTACAGACATTCTGATCCGTCAGGCAGGAAAGCGCGATGTCACCCCATACGACGTACTGCATCAGGCTGCTGACACCACCCGCTGCATCCGTATCGCCTTTGTGGCTGAAGGATACACAGCCGATGAAATGGACCGTTACATCTCCGACTGTCAGAAGGCCATCGGCTCTCTCTTCAATCACGAGCCGTTCAAATCGATGCAAGACCGTTTCAGCATCATTGCCCTCAAGTCGGTATCGGAGGAATCGGGCACCAGCGAGCCTGCCAAAGGCATCTGGAAGAATACGGTCCTCGGTTCCCACTTCGATACATTTTATAGCGACCGCTACCTCACGACGCTCCACTTGAAGCAGTTACACAATGTTTTGGCAGGTACGCCCTATGAGCATATCATCATCCTCGTGAATACCGAGCACTATGGCGGAGGCGGTATCTACAACTCCTATAACCTCTGTTATACAGGAGGCAAGCACTTTCTACCTGTCGTCGTGCATGAATTCGGCCATTCCTTCGGAGGTCTGGGTGATGAGTATGGCTATGGCAATGACGACCCGATCTATTTTGCCGATACAGAACCCTGGGAGCCGAATCTGACCACCCAGCACCATTTCATCGGAAAATGGGAGGATCTGGTGAAAGAAGGTAAGGCAGGTCTCATCGAAGGTGGCGGCTATCTCACCAAAGGTGTATGGCGCGGATACGAGAACTGCCGTATGCGCACGAACGAAGAACCAGAGTTCTGCCTGGTCTGTCGTCGGGCTCTTACCCGTCTCATCGATTTCTATACAAAACCTGATACCGACGAATGATTCACGAAATAACAGCCATCTCCGACCCTCGTCTGGCGATCTTCGCCTCACTTACCGAGGCCCAGTTGCGTAATCGGCTTGATCCCTCGCGTGGTATCTTCATTGCCGAGAGTCCGAAGGTGATCCGTGTGGCTCTGCAGGCAGGCTACGAGCCTCAGGCACTGCTCTGCGAACGGAAGCATATTACGGGTGATGCCGCCGATATCATTGCCAACTGCAGCGATATTCCTATTTATACAGGAGCGCGCGAACTGTTGGCACAGCTGACAGGCTATACCCTCACCAGAGGGGTACTCTGTGCGATGCACCGTCGTCCTGAGCCGCCTGTGGCCGAAGTCATCGGGAAGGCACGCCGGATCGTTGTTATCGATGGTGTCGTGGATACCACGAATATCGGTGCCATCTTCCGTTCTGCAGCGGCCTTAGGCATCGATGCCGTTCTACTGACGCGGAATGCCTGCGACCCCTTGAACCGTCGGGCTGTACGCGTCTCCATGGGGAGTGTGTTCCTGGTGCCTTGGACTTGGCTCGATGATTACGCCACCCTTCATAACCTCGGTTTCACCACAGCCGCCATGGCATTAACCGACGATTCCATCGCCATTGACGACCCTCGGTTAAAGCAAACCGAGAAGCTTGCCGTCATCATGGGAACAGAGGGAGACGGCTTACCCGCACAGACCATCCGCGATGCAGACTATGTCATCCGCATCCCAATGTCCCATCAGGTTGATTCCCTGAACGTGGCTGCCGCTGCTGCAGTAGCCTTCTGGGAACTGGCCCGTAAATAAATCCAATGTTTAGAGAGAGTCTATGTTGTCTGCATAGATCTTCGTGGCTTCAGGTCCGCGTTCGTCGTCGCTCATATCGATCTTCGGATGAATCTCCATCGGCTCCAGATTAATACCGATACGATTCAGGTTCTGGTTGGTATATGTCAGCTGCGCCCCGAACAGGCAGATGGTCCACGAGAACTGCACCCAGAGCATAAACAGCGGCAGCGCCGCAAACGAACCATAGATGGCGTTATAGCCCGTCACCCAGATCTGCGCATAAATATAGAAAAGCTGTAAGACATGCATCGCCAGACCCGCCAGGATACCTGGTACGATGGCACATGATAACTTCACCTTCGTATTCGGCATATACACGTAGAGTACGATAAACAGCACCGACAGCAGCAGAGAGGGCGACAAATCCAGCAACTTGATGACCACAGGCCCCAGCACAAAGAAATTCTCTATCTTATCTGCAAGGGTTGTCATGACGATGGAAAGACCCATCGACACGATGATGATAATTGGAAACAGCAGGAACATGGCGAGATAATTCGTCAGGGAACGCATGATCGGACGGGCATTGCTCACCTGCCAGATCTGGTTGAAGGTTTCCTCGATATTGTTAACCAGCATCAGCACGGTATAGAGCATGAAGATCAAGCCGATACCCAGGAAAATGCCACTGCGGATATGCACCAGATAACTGTTCACGAAGCCCACAATCACATTAGCCGCATCAGGCTGTGACGACAGCGCATTGAGAAACCATATCTCTATATACTTGTTATAGCCGAACCCACGGGCGATGGCAAACACCACAGCCAGGATAGGCACCATAGCCAATAGTGAAGAATAAGTCAAGGCGGCAGCCTCTGCCATAACCCGTTTCTCAGTAAAGAAACGGATCGTCAGAATCAACTTCCGCATCACCTCTTTGAAGAAAGCTCCACTATCCACTGTTCATTCAATTAAAAAAGAAAACACTGCCCCTATAAGCCGGGTTCTGTACCACCCTGACGGATGGCGTCTGTCATTTATCTAGTCTATGAGTCACCCCATAGCTCAAGCGTTCTACCCTCCATCGTAGAATCGGGCGGGCAACCCTCAGACGATGGTTTACGTGAACTTGCAGCCCCCAGCAGGCACAGCCCGATGATCACCCACCGGCTGGTGGTCTCTTACACCACCTTCTCACCCTTACCTTACGGCGGTTATTTTCTTCTGCCCTCACCTACTGTCACCAATAGCTTCCACTTTCAGAAGTGGGGTACCCTATGCTGCCCGGACTTTCCTCTTGTGCCGAAACGACACCAGCGACAGACCGTGACAGTGCTTTCTGGGTGCAAAATTACGGTTTTTATTTGAGAAACCGTAATTTTACAGCATTAAAAGTAACGATAATTAATTATTTGCAACTAAAATAACTGCCAACCCTTAAATTTGTCATTAATTTAAGATTTGAAGTGTTAATCGCAAATGCCCGTTAAGCGTCTTGGCGAAATTGTTAAATTGGGACAAATATTCACGACATTTTGTCAGTAAATCGAATTTTGCCCCTATCTTTGCACCGTCAAACAGCGTGTGAGTTAATGCAGCCCAGCTGCCAATGTTGAATTTAAATACATAATAAAATGAATGAGAATATGAAAAAGATTGTAAATGTAGCAACCCCCGCCGTATGCGTGGTTGCTTTGGTTCTTTCTGTAGCAGCTATCTCCAACACTAACGCCGCTACAGCTACTGCTCCCGCTCCCGTCGTAACATCAGCTCCTGCCGGACAACCTGTCGATCTGACTTACGCAGCAGAGAAGGCCCTGCCCTCTGTGGTGTACATCAAATCCGTACAGAACTCAAAGATCCAGACTGTTGAATACAACGATCCGTTCGAGGATTTCTTCTCCGACCCCTTCGGCGGCTTCTTCGGACGTGGACAAGGTAACAACGGCAAGCGCCAGCGTCAGGTACAGACCCCGAAGCGTGCTGCTGCAGGCTCAGGTGTCATCATCTCTGCCGATGGTTATATCGTAACCAACAACCATGTAGTGGATGGTGCTGACGAACTGACAGTCAGTCTGACAGATAACAAGGAATATTCCGCCCGTGTGATCGGTGCCGATAAGACCACCGACCTGGCACTCATCAAGATCGACGGCAAGAACCTGCCTGCCATCACTATTGCCAACAGCGATGATGTACGCGTCGGCGAATGGGTACTCGCTGTAGGTAACCCCCTCGGGCTGAACAATACCGTCACTGCAGGTATCATCTCCGCCAAAGCCCGTACCCTCGGTGCCAATGGCGTAGAGAGCTTCATCCAGACCGATGCCGCCATCAATCAGGGTAACTCAGGTGGTGCACTCGTCAACACCCGTGGTGAACTGGTAGGTATCAACGCCATGCTGTATTCACAGACCGGTTCAAACATCGGCTACGGCTTCGCCATCCCCACCACCATAATGAATAAGGTGGTTGATGACCTCAAGCAGTTTGGTAACGTACAGCGCGCCATGATCGGTATTCAGGGTACCGACGTCAAGAACTTTGTGGATGCCGAGAAAGAGAAAGACAAGGAAGTGGATCTCGGCACGATGGAAGGTATCTATGTGGCAAAGGTTGTCGAAGACGGTGCTGCAGAGGCTGCCGGTCTGAAGGAAGGTGATGTCATCACCGCTGTCGATGGACAGAAAGTCACCAAGTTCGGTGAGCTTCAGGGCATCCTGGCTAAGAAGCGTCCTGGCGACAAGGTCAGCCTGACCTACCTGCGTAACAAGAAGAGCCACACCGTGAGCGCTACACTGAAGAACGAACAGGGTAACACGAAGGTGGTGAAGAACGCCGACCTCGACGTGCTGGGTGGTAGCTTCCGTGCCATCACCGATGCCCAGAAGGAGCAGCTCAACATCGGTTACGGTCTTGAAGTAATGAAGATCAGCGGTGGTAAGCTGAAGGATGCAGGTGTACCTAAGGGCTTCATCATCCAGAAGGTTAACGATCAGAGTATCAAGACTATCGACGACCTGCAGAATGTCGTGAAAGAAGCCTCTACCAGCAAGGAGCCTGTGCTCTACATCCAGGGTATCTATCCCACTGGCAAAAAAGGCTATTTCGCAGTGCCTTTGCAGAACGAATAAGCGAAAAAACAGGAAAAAAGCCACGAATTTGAAATTTCGTGGCTTTTTTTTTGGTTGTTTCAGAAAAATGCCCTACTTTTGCAAATTGGCTAAAAAACGGAATTATCATGCGACAACTTAAAATCTCTAAATCAATCACCAACCGTGAAAGTGCCTCCCTTGAAAAATATCTCCAGGAGATCGGAAAGGAGGAAATGCTGACGGCAGAGGAAGAAGTGGAACTCGCCCAGCGTATCAGGAATGGTGATCAGAAAGCGTTGGAAAGGCTCACCCGGGCCAACCTCCGTTTTGTCGTATCTGTAGCCAAGCAGTACCAGAATCAGGGTCTCACCCTGAGCGACCTCATCAATGAAGGTAATCTCGGTTTACTCAAGGCCGCAGAGCGCTTTGATGAGACAAGGGGATTCAAGTTCATCTCCTATGCCGTATGGTGGATCCGCCAGAGCATCCTGCAGGCCATCTCTGAACAGAGCCGTATCGTCAGGCTGCCGCTCAACCAGGTCGGTTCCGTCAATAAGATCAATCGCGAGATCAATAAGTTTGAGCAGGAAAACGAGCGTCGGCCTTCTGTGGATGAAATTGCCGACCACATTGATCTGCCGCAGGATAAGATCGACGAGGCCATGAACATCAGCGGGCGCCATGTATCCGTAGATGCACCCTTCACAAACGATGAAGACAGCAGTCTGCTCGACGTCCTGCCAAACGAAGATAATCCCTCAACGGATATGGCCCTCGTTGCCGAGTCGCTGAAATCGGAGATCCAGGAAGCCCTGGGCATACTTAATGAGCGTGAGCGCAACATCATCGAGGCATCCTACGGCATCAACCAGACGGAACTCACGCTCGAGGAGATCGGTGAGAAATACGGACTCTCCCGTGAGCGCGTCCGTCAGATCAAGGAGAAAGCCATCCGCAAACTCCGCACATGTACAAAGCATAAAATATTAAAAACGTATTTAGGATAAATGAAAATCATCAGACACATCACCCTTGCTGCCGCCATCATGGCAGCCTTGGCTTTCGTGCCCTCCCTGGCTCAGAACAACCGAGTCGTACCCAAAGCATATATGTTCGGCTTCGTCGCCTCATTCACCGACTCCATCGTCTTCTTCACCGACATTCAGGAAGTGGATAGCGTATGGCTGATGCCTAGGAAAAAAATGCTTGCCGGCAAAAGCAACTACTCTTACCAGCTGCGCAACTTCTGTGCAGACAGTCTTGGATTCAAGAATCGCACCGTTGTCGTGGTGTCAGCCCTCACACGTAAGGAAATCGAGAAGAAATATGCCAAGATGAAAAAAGACTATACCGTGAAGCGTGCCGGACAATACGACGTGCATTACATCGACGCCTCAGAATTCCGTTTCACCTCCGTAAACATGGATAATAGCAAGTAATGAAGAAATTCCTGTTCTTGATCGTATTCTTAGCTGTAGTCGCCGGTGCGCTCATCGCCACATGTCCTGACCGAAACGCCCACCTGGAGGCCATCAAAAGTGTCGTTTCAGAAGTTGCCAACGAAGAGATGGATAGACAGAGCAACATCTTAACCACAGGACTGGCATCCATCAGCACCATGCTGACCATCAATATAGCCGACTCCTATCTCAAGTCCAACCTGATCATCAGAGATCACACCTTTTATAATATAGGGTATATCAATTACAACGACGATCTCAGGATGATTTCATGCGGGATCCTCAATCATGTCTTCACCTTAGACAAAGAGACAGCCAAAGAAATAATGAAAGAAAAATCAGAGACATTACCCTTCAAATAGAAACATCGAGGCACCCGACAAAATCGAGTGCCTCAATGCTTATGATTACAATATAAGGATATGCCAAAAGAACAATCAGCTATCAGAGAACGACAGCGGACTGACCTACGGGAGCCGCGACGCTATAAAGTGACGATCTATAACGACGACTTCACCACGATGGAATTTGTGGTGAAAATCCTCACACAGGTATTCTACAAAAGCGAGGCTGAGGCAGAGACACTGATGCTGCAGGTACACCACTCCGACAAGGCGGTGGTGGGGATCTACAGCTACGACGTAGCCACCTCGAAAGTGAGAAAAGCCACCAGTATGGCCCGTGAAGCAGGATTCCCGCTAAGATTAACAGTTGAACCGGAGGAGTGAGTATGGCAGAGATCAAACAAACCAAACGCGCAGCCACCTTACTGAAAGAGACCGTTGACTGCTGCAAGGAATACAGACATGAGTTCATCATGCCCGAACACTTGTTGATGGTACTGATCGACGAATTCAGCTTCGGGCGCATCTTCAACAACTACGCTGACCTGCAGACGCTGGCAGAAAAATTGGAAGAGAAACTCGAAGAGACAGAAGTGGTGCCTGAGGGTCAGACCTACAACCCCGAAGTGTCGGCACTCATGAGTCAGGTCATCGATACAGCCTATGTGCAGGTAATGAACAGCAGTGCCCAGGCCCTCGACATCCCCCACCTGGTGATGGGCGTGCTGCAACTCAAAGAGTCGTGGGCATGCTATCTGCTGAAAGACGCCCTGGGTGACAGAGAGAGCAACTTCATGAGTGAGCTCATCAGCGCCTATGAATTCAGCGACCATCTGGAAGAAGAGACGGGCGAACATCAACATGAAGCCGCCTGGCGGCGCCTCGTCACCTGTATGAACGACCTCTACGAGAACCACAATCCCCTGATAGGTCGTGAACAGGAGCTGGAGCGCACCATCCAGGTACTCTGCCGACGCGACAAGAACAACCCGCTGCATGTGGGAGAACCCGGTGTCGGTAAAACGGCGCTGATCTGGGGACTGGCCAGGATGATTCAGGAAGGCAATGTGCCCGAACGCCTGAAGGGCAGTCGTATCTACCAGCTCGACATCGGCACCCTGTTGGCAGGCACCCAGTATCGAGGCGACTTCGAGAACCGCATCAAACAGATCATGGACGGCATCCAGGAAGAGAGTGAAAAGAACATCGTCTATATCGACGAGATCCACACGCTGGTGGGCGCCGGTGCCACAGGCGAAGGTTCGATGGACGCCTCCAACATGCTCAAACCCTATCTGGAATCAGGCAGCATCCGATTCATCGGTTCCACCACCTACGAAGAATACAACCGCCACTTTTCGCGCTCCAAGGGACTGGTGCGCCGCTTCCAGCAGATCGACATCCCTGAGCCGACGCCAGAGGAGACGAAGCATATCCTGCAACAGCTGCGCCCGCAATACGAGCAGTTCCATCAGGTGACCTACGACGAGGCCGCCCTCGACTTCGCCGTGGATGCCAGTTATAAATATGTGAACGATCGTTTCCTGCCCGACAAGGCCATCGACCTGATTGATGAAGCTGGAGCCGCTTTAGAGGTGAGAGGAGAGTGGAGAGAGGAGAGAGAAATCACGAAGGCGGACATTGCCGATGTCCTGGCAAAGACCTGCAAGGTGGATGCGCTGGCGATGAAAGCCGACGAAGACAATTCTCAACTGGAAACACTCGCACCACGTCTGTTGGCCAAGATCTATGGGCAAGACGAGGCCATCCGCCAGGTGGTGGAATCCGTTCAGATGTCAAAAGCTGGTCTGCTCGACGACAACAAACCGTTGGCCTCCCTGCTGTTTGTCGGACCTACTGGCGTGGGTAAGACAGAAGTGGCCCGCGTGCTCGCCCATGAACTGGGCATCACCCTCCTGCGCTTCGACATGAGCGAATACACCGAGAAGCACACCGTCGCCAAGCTCATCGGTTCGCCGGCAGGCTATGTGGGCTACGAAGACGGCGGCCTACTCACCGATGCCATCCGCAAAACGCCCAACTGCGTGCTGCTGCTCGACGAGATCGAAAAAGCCCATCAGGACATCTACAACATCCTGCTGCAGGTGATGGACTATGCCCGACTCACCGACAACAAGGGACACAAGGCCGACTTCCGCAATGTCATCCTCATCATGACCTCCAATGCAGGCGCGCAGTTTGCCGCCCAGGCCAACATCGGCTTTACGGGTAAAGTGTCGCGCGGTGAGGCGATGCTCAAGCAAGTCAAGAAAACCTTCAAGCCTGAATTCATCAACCGCCTCACTGGCACGGTGGTCTTCAACGATATGGACCGTGAGATGGCGACACTGATCCTGAAAAAGAAACTCGGTGAACTGCAGGAGAAACTCTCCGCCAAACAGGTCGAGATGACGCTGAGCGACGACGCCTTCGCCTTAATACTCGACGAAGGCTTCACCCGCGAATACGGTGCCCGTGAGATGGATCGTGTCATTGCCCAGCGCCTCAAACCGCTCCTCATGCGCGAGATCCTCTTCGGCTCCCTCAAAAACGGCGGAAAAATTACTATAGGAACAAAAGATGGCAGTTTATCTATTAGATAAGAATCTCTGGTTCCCCGACCCGCATCTGGGAGAGGAAGACGGACTGGTGGCCATCGGCGGCGACCTGAGTGTCGATCGTTTGATTCTCGCCTACTCCAACGGTTTCTTCCCCTGGTACTCATTTAAGGATCAGCATCCGCTATGGTACTGTCCACTGCAGCGGTTTGTCATCTTTCCCCATGAGATCCACGTCAGCCACTCCATGCGGCAACTCCTCAAGAAAAATCCTTACCGTATGACCATCAACAAAGACTTCGAGGGCGTGATGCGAGGTTGCGCCACCGCCCAGAACCGCAACGAGCTGGAAGGGGCTTGGTTGGGTCCCAATATCATCAAGGCCTATACGGAAATGTATCGTCAGGGCTTTGCCGCCAGCGTGGAAATCTGGGAAGATTCACAACTGGTGGGCGGACTCTATGGCATCACCCTGGGCAAAGCTTTCTTCGGTGAGAGCATGTTCTCCCTGGTGCCGAGTGCCTCGAAGCTGGCCTTGATCTTTCTGGCCCGAATGTTAGAAGCCCATGGCGGCAGACTTATAGACTGTCAGTTCGAGACACCCCATCTGCGCACCATGGGCGGCCGCCACATCCCCTACGAAGAATACATGAAAATCATCAGAATGTAGAGAGATTGCTGTTCAGACTTTGATGAACCCCGACTTCCTTCGGTTATCTTTCGGCTTCACGGCGAAGTGAATCCAATGGCTGCCTGATTTATTCTTCTCGATGAAGAGTTCATCATAATCCCGCTGGGTGCCATCCGAGATATCCAACAAGATGGAGGCATAGCGGATGGCCTGCTCAAAGCCCGTTACATGGATATCCACGGCACAGCCCGTCAGGTGGTTGCTCGTAGGAGCGCCCCCAGCCAACTTATTCACCTCTGGCGAACGATAACCCGAATTTATCACCAAGGGCGACTCGGGTTGCCTCTCATACAGCGTGTTATAGCTGTACCGCAGATCCTCCAACCAGTTCTCACAGAGATTCGTCAGATTCTCTATTGCCTCGCTTGATGGAAAATTCCCATCCTTCGTTACATAATTGGTCTTGGTTACTTCTCCGAGCGTAAAGTGCTCACTTAATTTCATATCTTTATTCATCTTTACTTTTCCATAAATAAACAAAATCACTAAAACACTAAAACACTAAAATCATATTGCTTTCGCCAGTTTACGGTACTTGCCTTTTTCCAACTTCTCAACCGCGCACTGTCTCTCAAGGCTTTTAATGCGTTGCGATGCATTGACGATCTTTGAATATCCCCAGACACGCATCACATCTTGCGTGGAAAACTCATCGGGCAGCATGGCATAGAACTTCGCCGTCTTGTCATACACCCTACGGAGCTGCGTGTCACGGGCCTCATTATCAAACATATCCTGCAAGAGTTGTCCAAACAAGGCATCCTCGCACTTGTTGATGATCTCACACATCAGGTCGGCAAAATCCAGATGATGCTGTTCAATCTTTACCACCCCCGTCTTCACGAACTCCTCCCAGGAGGGCTGGGTGGAGATCACCTGAGGGATGCACACCGCCATGATCTTATCCTGCAAGCGCTTACGTTCCAGATTCAGCACCTTATCCTCATTGATGCGGGCTTCCTCGGCGAGAGCGGCACAAAGGTCATACACATGCCTCACCAGTGGTTCTATACCCTTGATCTCGCATTTCAGCTGATCGAACCGAGCTCCCCACTCTTCCATCTCCCGAGCAGGCGTATCATCCCGCCTCGTAGCACGGTAGGCATCCGTATGGAAATCCTCTTCCGGCATCACCCAGGGTGTCATTCGGGTTGACATGCCATCACCGATATTACGAGCATTGATAAACTGCTGTAGCGAGGTTCGGGTACAGGTAAACACGCCAGAAAACATCATCGGCATCGAGTCGTTCACAGAGTCACTGTTGGCATAATCCACACCGTTGCGCTCATTATGAAACGACTGCAGCATGATGTCGCGCTTCTCTTGGAAACCGCCTTTGGCATTCACCAGCGAGAGCAGTTCCGTGGAGAACATATACTGGTGCAGATACCACTTCTCTCCGTCGTGGCCCACCTCCACATTATTCTCCGCGTGCTTATAGAAGCGATTGTTCGACACCTTCACCACATTATAGCGGATGATGCCGCCAGGTTCCTGTAGGGCTTCTCCCTTCTGTGCTTTGCTCGATGTGCCTCGCGCGTTCCTTTCTTTCTTATAGGCTTTCTCAGCATCACGGGCAGGCTTGTCGCTCTCGCGCATCGTCAGCATAATATGGTCGTCCTGTTCCTTAGCCAACGACTTGCCCGAGGCGGGATCACCTTCCATCAGCACCAGCGAGTTCAGGCGTTGCATATTACCGCGCCAGTTCTGATAATCGCAGCGTGTCAAGAGCACCGAGTACATGCCTGAGGCAGAGATCACCCCTCCGGGCTTCACCCTCGGATTGTCGATATGGGCGATGGCAGACTCATAGCAGCCTAAAGGCAGTTGCATCAACCGGTCAGCCCAGTCATCATAAGGCAGGTTATTCTGCACCGTGTCCTTCTTCGTATATTTGATGCCGAAGCTGTCGAGGGTCTGCGCCAACTCGTCCGACATCGCACCACGGGGACGGTACTCACAGGCATCTGCAGCCAGCTTCTCCAACTCCTGTTGTCTGCCCTCCTTCACCAGTTCTTCAAACACATCCGTCTGCTGCATCAACCAGAACACATTTTGAGGACGATTGTCCATAATACGGCGCAACTCACCAGCCAGCTCTAGCATCCGCTGATGGCGGTCTCCTATACCAGGTTTGCCACCTTTCAGTTCCCACCATTTTGCCAGCAGCTGTGTATAAGGCACGCCATGATAGCAATAAACGCCTTCCTCATTCTGCTCCAGTTCGAGCTCTGCACTGGCTTCTGGCACAACTGCCGATGTCTTTGACTCGGTAACAGAATCCGACTTACTTTCCCGATAAGCCTTCCCATACTTTTCATCATACGCAGGATTATCATAACCAAAGAGTTCTTCCTCATTGATATAGAGAATTTCGTCCCATTTCGGAACATACGAAAGCCTTGAAGAATCTTTACAACCACTATCAATAGTAACTTCCAATCCCAGCTTCTTAGCCATGGCCAACTGGTTATCTACAAGGTTGAAATTAATGTCAGCCTTGAACACCACTTTCAGTCCATCTCCGCCAGGTGTGATAAAGCCTAAGAGAATACCAAGCTCCTGGGCTTTGGTACGGAATGCCTCACTGCGGAACTCCTCACTTTTCTCTTTTAACTTCTCACTGCCCACGTGGTCGAAATCACACATCACAAGACCGTTCAGGATGCACTGGCTCTGCAGGCGCCAACGCCCCATCTTATCCTTATTGAATTTCGACTCACCTTTGCTAATCAGCACCTCTTTCGCCTGATACAGACAGCCTGGCAGCGAGTCCTTCTTCTCCCTGGCCTCTTTGAGCTTGCCGCAGGCCTTCAGCCTGCGGTGCTCTTCGATGGTTTCTGCCGTTATCTGAGCCTGTGTCAGGCTCTTAAATACTTCTACTGGGCACGGCTGGCACTCAGCAGACTTGTTCTGTTGGAAAGTAAACATCTTCTCAGTTCTCCTTCTAAGTTACTAATTTCTGTACTATAATCGGTGTGCAGGTCGAGCTTCACCGTCTTCTTCACTACGAGCTCATGGCGCTCTTTCGAGATCCACACTTCCAGTCGCGGATCATTGGTCTTCAGCGGACGCTCCATCGGGTCAGGGCTGGGCGTACCGCCCATCTCCAGAATAAACTCGTCGAACTGCTTCTTCATGTCACCAATCAGGTCACCACTCTTTTCAGGGGTCATCAACTGGATCACGCGCTTGGGGTTCCGCTTACCTGTCGTGGTGTACATCTGACTTTCGCCACGTTCCACCACATCCTTCTTGGCAGGCTTCCCCTGCGCCTCAGGTCTTACGATAATCTCGTCAGTGCCAGCCTTCACTCTTACCTTTGCGCGGTAAGTTACATCCTTATCAAAAATCTTGTCACTCATAATTTCTAAAATTTAATGTTTAATGTTTTCTGAAATTTAATGTTTAATGAGCTCTGTTGCCACGACATCCATAAACATCTGCCCATTGTACTCACGGCTCTGGAATCTCAGCGTGGCGATCACAATTTCACCCTCATCAAACTGGATCGAAGCCAGATTGCCCAAGGCATTCACCACATAGCAGTTCGCATACTTACCGCCCAGTTCCTGCAACACCAGTGTCCGTTTGTTCAACACGCCATCATCACTCTTTTCACTCTTCACAGTAAAGCACTCACCGCACTTCACAACTCTTAAAATCATTTCGTTCATTTTTTTTAATCTTTATTGTTATTATATTTATGCTCGCGTACATTAATGATTATACAAGAAGCTTTTAACCCCAGGCTTCAGGATGCCTTGCTCTGTGGCAATCCATGTGTAGCACACATCTAGGATGAAATCCACAGAAGGGCAACCTGTTGAGTTGGCAATGTGCTGATAAGCAAAGATCACCAGATCCACAGCCATCTCATACTGCATGTCGGCATGGAAGCCCAGGAGCTGCTGGATGAGCATCCCGTAAAGCTGTGGCGACACCTTTTTCTCTAAGGTAGTCATTTCACGATCCGCACAGGGGTCCAAGCCGTAATCCCGACGCAAGTCATGGTTCTTCACCTGAACATTCCGTGCAAAACTTTTCACCATAAAATTCTTTTTCTTCATTTCTTTTAAATGTTTAAATGTTAATACTACAAAATTTCTGGTGCAAAAGTAGATGCCGATTTTCCGATTGGCACATATTCCTCCAATCGGTTTTCAATCGGTGACAGGAAAACGTTCAAAACCCCTTTGTATAAAGGCAAAATAAAATTTAGAAAAAAAATGTCCGATTGTACAAATCGCTACAATCGGACATTATAATCGGTAATCGGGAAGGATTCTAGCCCTTCACATTATCACAAATCCATTCAAAATAAGGCTGAGCTTTACCATAGCCCATATATTCAGCATGGGTCTTAGCAGGAAGATTATTACCCATATCCATCTTCTCGGCGATGGTCTGATAATCTGATTTCAGGATTCCTGCATCCTTTATCGCCCCTATCATCTTGCATTTCAATTTGGGGCGTTTTCTTGAATTCTCCCATTCCAGAAGAATAACATGACCCCATTCAGACTTCATCAGATCGCCTAAGAACTTCTCTATCCAGGCTGCATCATACTTCTTATCCGTACGAAACTCCTTAAACCACGCCTGTTGCATCAGTCTCGTCATACTGTTCACGATGCCGAAAGCATTCGGATTCTCATTCGTAGTCAGATGCTTCGCCAGTTCAGGCTTCAACTTCACCATATCCTGATGCATCAGCGTCAGAAGCTTTTCAAGGCGGAATAGTGCACTAAAATGATCACCATTCAACTCATTAAAATGCTTGAGCACATACTTTCTGATCAACCCTCTTTTGGGCACAAGCATCACATTCTCCTTCAACTCAATAAACTTCTTCAACTTAGCCCAGAGTTCCTTCAGGTTGTCGGGCGTCTCGTAGTGAGGATCAAGCATCTTACGAAGCTTCTCCTCATCCACTTTGTCAATCTCTTCATTCGAGATTAACAAAACGTTATTCAACATACCCGACTTCAGGAAATCCACACAAGCCTTTACTTGCATCGTCAGATAATCTTCCGTGCAGGGCTCCACATACGCCTCCTTCATCTGCTCATATTCATAATCGATGTCAGGATCAGCATACGCCATTTTCATCTGCTGCATAAACTTCTCGTAAAGCTCTGGTTTTTCAAAAGTGCTTTTCACCTTCTTCAGGTTATCAGCCAACTCACAGACATTTGACTCGTACAACTGGTAAATATCCCATGAAGTCTCGTCAGAATGCCAAAACTCCAGATAGTCCTTCAGCGGCTTATCACTGAAAGCCATCATGTCGCTTTTCTTTCTGCCTCTCAGCCAATAATTCTTGTTGCAGAGTTTGGCATAATCCAAAGCCAACACTTCCTCACAGTCTCCCTTGTTAATGTTCTCCAGATAATTCAGGAGTCGGAAGTTGGCAAGGTGCGCCCACTTAACCATACTGGCCACAAACAGGCATTTGGTTCCAGGATCATCAACTGCAATCTTGTCGTAAGCCGTTTGTGACTCATCCAAATGCATAATAAATTGTCTCAAAGGAGTGTGGAAACCAGTACTATCTGAAGCCTGCGTTTCCAAAGAGCGGGCCAAACATGACCCAGTTATTGCTTTTTTAGTCATTGATTTTAAATGTTTAATGTTAGTGATAATTTGAGCATGATGCTCTGGTTAGTTTTGGCTGTTTGTTCTTAGAAAAGAGACGCGAGCACTATAATGATAACGATCTCGGCATGGCTAAACGACCAAGTAAAGCCATCTCTTTGAAAGTAGATTACCACCAAGGCTCACGTCCCAGGACGTAAGCTGGCAGCCATTCGCTACTTTCGTTGAGATCTCATTGCTTTACTTGGTCGTTTATTTTGCCGAGACTCCGAAATGCCTGTTGGCTTTTTCTAAGAACAATCTGGGTACAAAGGTACTGTTGTTCCCTCTGACTCCCAAATCATCGTATGTATAGTATCTTTAAGCGATATAACAATTTAATTATACTTCCTATTCTTATATATCCCTTAGCACTGCTGAGCTCCGAGATTGGCGAATAGTTATTTGTCGGAGTGCAAAGATAATGGTTTCTCTTTAAAAAAAGAACTTATTTCCTCAAAAAAAAAGGGAAGAAAAAATTTTTTTCTTATTTCCTTGCTCAATTCAGAAAATAGCATTACCTTTGCAATTCATTTGGTAAAAAGTTAAGTTTACAAAAATGCCGCTCCGTCATTATGACGGTGTTTGTAAATCTTAAAAATCACTTGTGGGACTCAGCGGAGTCCCATTTTTATGCTCTACACCCATCAATGCCGATAAAGCCCCCCAAAACAACGACAAATAATAAAAACCATCCGAAATTTATGATAAATTGTACTTTTCAATCTCCCAAACATTTGCATAAACTACAAAAAAGTATTATCTTTGCACTCGATTTGCGATAAATAACGGCAATCAGAGATACAATAACACAATTAATTAAATGAATGATGAACTTTATTAATGAGACAAAGATTCAAGAAAGTGGCAGAGGCCGTGTATTTCGGACCAAAGCCCGAACCAGTTGCTCCCCTCCCTGCTACTATTCCAGTTAGTATGCAAGGTAATGAACTCGCAAAAAAGTATGTGCAGAATTGCAAATTGATGGATCAATATGCCGACTATACAGAAAAACTGGAAACCAAGTACACAGATCTGTATATGGCTCACGCAGAAATGAAAAAGCAATTCGGGATGATGAGAGACTATTTCAAACATCCCAGTTTCTTACAATTCAAGCGTTGCACAAACATGCTGGAGACTTTAATGCCAGCTGAGAGAGTTACAAAACCTGAGGGCATCATGAACAATCGCCCAGAAGAAGTCAGACGTTTCAAGACGTTCAAGACAGCCATTAAGGGACAGTATTATTATATTGCTTACCTGAAGGCGATGCTCCACAACAACAAAATAGATTATAAGAAGAAAAACGACTTCAACTCTATGGAGTATGCTGAAATGGATGCATTTATCGAGCAGATTGTTAGTGAGAAAGATTAATTTTATCAATTGAAGTTATGAACCATTTAACTCCTGGATCTATAAGTTGGGCCGCATTCCTAAAAATGGGAGCCCTGCTCGAGAATTCTCCAAACAAGAATCTCAGGCCCGCCGTTATGCCTTAATGATAGAATAACAGAATTAAATTAATACTATTTACGACACACTCTAGATCTCTTCCCTTACTCTGTCGCAGTTATAATCCCTTGTCGCAACAACTTCGACAAGAATCAGGCTAATTTCTTGGAATCAGCCCAAAATCACCGTACCTTTGCTATCGCTAAGACAGGCTGCGCCTCAGTAATCTAAAGCCAGCTTTGATTGCATTCGGCTTGCACTGTCATTGCATCAGTTATTTGAATCTTACGTTTGTTCATTTTGCATATTTGTTTTAGGTTATTTGGTTTAGAAACGAAAAAAGGCTCGCAGCGGCGAGCCTTCTTTATGTCCTATACAACCTTCATACCCACAAGGGGACTGTTGGGGTTAGTCCTCCTTAACCCGTAACATTGCGAAGGTGGCGACATAGGTAGTGCCGTCCTCGCGGGCACGCAAGGCCTTCCACTTCATCACACCGCCCTCGATGCTCTCAATCTCCCACCATTCGCGGTTATCCTTATTTATTTCATCTTCACCAACTTCATCATCGATCACCCAACGGGTGCAGAGCAAACTACCATCCACGAAATAGTCGGATTCGGTCTGGTTGGGATTCACGATCCAGTTGCCGTCCTCGTCCTGAATATAATAAACGAAGGTGCCATCTGCCTTATACTCCCACTGGTGATCCTCGCCATCGTCAAACTCTGAACCCATATCACTGGTGATATGGCCCTCCCACTTACCAAGGATATCCTGCTTGTAGTCAACAGTGACTCTTTCGTAACGCTGTTTTTGCTTAATGTTTTTCTCTTTATCCCCATCTCCTTCAGGAGGCATACCAGGTCCACCATCAGGTGCTTCACGGATGGCTTCACAGGTGAACTTAGACGCAGAAATGGATTTGATTTCATATTTAGTTGACATTTTGGAGCCATTTGGTCCCTCTGACGTAAGTATCACCGTATTTCCTTCAATCGTTACATCACACTCAACATGGGCATTCCATCCAGGTATGTCCTCAGGCATGACATCAGGCATGTCCTCTGGTTTAGGAGGCCGATCCTCACTATCCATGTCCTCACGTCGAGCGATTGATTTACTTACATAGGCCTTAGTAGGCGACACGAAGGTTATGACCTCCTTCCAATTAGTCAGCGCAGGCTGACCTTCAATGTCAGAAATCATCCACTTGCCGATGAGTTTCTCGGCCAGATTGTCGATAACAGGGTTATCATTGTTGTCGTTGACACACGATGAGAACACATTCAAGCCGCAGATCAGGGCAGCGGCAAAGGCCCATGATAATTTTTTCATACCAGTTTAATTTAAATGTAATATTTACGCCGCAAATATAGCAAAATAAATCCATTCCTCCAAACTTCTCTGCTAAAAAAGTCCCCAAAAACTTGGTGGTTTCAAAATGTTAGGCGAAATATAGAGAGGTTCGAAGGTGATGATTTTATGATAGAACTAACTCGCGATGAACTTTCAAGATGCCAAATTGGCACCTTGAACATAAAAAGGGGACAAAACGTCAAATATTTACCCTTTGCATTCACAGAATTGGGAGTTGCAATGTTAAGTAGCGTTCTAAGATCTCCTGCAGCAATTAAAGTAAATCGAGACAGTACCCGGGCTCAGCTTGCCGCTATTAACGATGCACTTACTGAGTTGCAATCTTTGAAATCACAAAATGTGATATCAAAACCTCACAAACCCATCGGCTTCATTCAACCTGAAGACGATGAAGATATAAGATAATAGTTTGGGGTTGTTATCCGTCGTGATGACGGTTCTTTATTCATAAAAGATTTAATGGATGAGGGCTCAGCGGAGCCCTTTTTATTTGCCCCTTACGACACACGCTAACCCCATTTCCCCCACTCTGTCGCAATCTCCTCCCCCTGTCGCAACAACTCCGACAAGAATCTGGCTAATTCTTTGGAATCAGCCCAAAGTCACGGTACCTTTGCAGCAAGTTCATACATTTAATTAGGGTTTATATTTAGTTATCTTTTTCATTTGAACAATGCTTTTGGTTAAAGAATTAACAAGGGGTTCGCAGTGATGCGAGCCCCTTTGGTATTCAGCATCAAGTTGCAATCACCACCACCACTTCAACAACTTATACTCTCTGATAAGATGATACAGATGGAGTGCTTTCTCCTGGTGGAGTCTTGATATAAAGCCAACTGCTCTTTTACCCTTTGACTGTGCATCCTTGATGGGAGTGCATCGAAAAAAGCGTCTTTCATTTCTTATGTTCACATAGATAGGAAAATCAGCTACTGGTCGATACTCTGAAGTATCCAGTTTATATTTGTCCCCCACTTTAATGTATTTCAATCTTCCAGAAAAGGACTCTTTGAGCCATGTATTTAGAACAGCATCTTTCTCCATGATGATGTCAAGAAGCCGAATGCAAATAGCAATTTCGCGAACCAAAGAATTCTTACGTTCCAAACGACTTTCACTCTTAATGCAATCATGCATTCTCTGGAGTTTTTTCTTTTCCAGTGCTAAGAGATAAAGATAGTTCCAATCCTTGTCTTTTGCCAACAGCCGTTTATAGGCATGTATAGGATTTTTCTTTTTCATACTATCCAACTTTTATCAGCTTGTTTATCTTTTACAGCATACTCATCAATCGCGTCAGAGCCAGGGGCCTGGATATCAATTTGATCCAAAGATACTTTCCATCATCATACCGATGTAATCGTCACCATCTTTTTGGAATAACACATGATGCTCCTCGAATTCTTTGGGAGTTCCCCAATCTTCAACTTCAATATACTTGGTGTTCGAAATAATGAAGCTGTCAAGCGTGATATTGGCATCCTTGAGCGATGGTTCAATATCAGTTTTCAACTCCATGAAGAGATTAACCTTTTCATTCTCTAATTGTTTCTTCAAGTTGCGAATACCCTTGGGATCTATGAACACCACATGTTGGTGATCCCCATCCATTAACCACAGAATAAAATCAGGATAGAAATTACTGCTCTCAAAAAAGCCTATACCTTTCCGGCTCTCATTGCGAAGCAGATAAAGTTCTTTCCCTTTTAGCAAATCATTCTGATGGTTATTATAGTAATCGCGCAAATCTTCCACGAACTTGGATTCTCCTTCATTCAGGGCAATGGGCGACACTTTTATCAAAGGTTCATTGTTCTCTGTGTCCACAAGCACATTCTTTCCTACTTCATTCTTAGGATTCAGACAGAGTAGCGGATAATACAAATGTTGGTCAAAACGGAGAGACTTAATCCAGTTTCTATAGATTGGCATATCACCACTCGTCTTGAAATTCTTAGCAAGATCGCGCAGACGTTCTATCCACTCTTCTTTGTCCTTTCTTACTTCTACCGTATATTCATCAAAGAAGTTAGGATCATCTTCGCTGATATAAACCGTTTCCAGGTGTTGCTTCTCATAACGACCTCTACAAATCTTAAAAGCACGCTCCAGATAGCCGCCTAACAGCGAGATCGTTATATCCTCCCAACGAGCAACATCCAAAGCATAATTATTGCCTTCCATTTCTTCACGCTGGATCTTCAGCTCATACCAATTATGTTCTTTCATCAGGTCTTTCAAGAAACCCATATCAATCTCCATATTGGTCCAACCACGCTCCTGCTTGAGGTGCTCTAAGGCAAAAAAGACTCTGTTCCAATTGAGTAATGCCAGATGGTGAGGCCCCAAATACTGGCTAGCAACTAAAGGCGCCTCTGCTGCTGAATCACTTTCGAGAGCCTGCACCTTAGGCAGACGGTCTAACTTGATTAATGCACCTTTCCTGTAATCCTTCGGATAGACGGTTACATCTTTCTTAAAGTCATAGCCCTTCTTCAGGCGAACCACCTTCAGTTTCTTGCTTCCTAAGAGATTAACGGTTGGTATCTGAATCTTCTCATATTTATCACCACTTGATGGCAAGCCTTCACCTTCCAGATACTTACGGAAGGCATCCATATACTCTGCACGAACGCCGAACACATTCAGCGTTTCAATCTCACGGATGGCCTTTGGCAGTTTGCCCACCTGATAACCGGCATCCAGTTTTGAGCTACGTTTCAACGAGTATTTATAGCCCTTCAGTCGAACGCCACGACCAAAAAGCTGAATAATTTCCGAGCCCTCACTGCGACCTACATTCATCAGACCCATAACAGAGACGCGCCAACTGCTCCAGCCTTCATTGAATTTCTTCGAGCCAATCAGAATGCTGATAGTGGAACTTTCCTCATCAATATTTGAGAAGAGTGACTTGCCTGTAAACTGTGGTGTAGAGCAATTCAAGCCTTTATCTTTACACAACTTCATCAGACTATCTGTATCACCCACGTTGATCACTCCAAAGTGATGGGCATCACCCAGTCGAAGACCTATTTCATCATTCTCCCCACCGCTCAATTTTTCAACATAGAGGTGTGCATTCGATACAGTACTGTTAAACAACATCTGGCGAATCTGCTTATACACATCACGGGCATAAGCCATTTCTTGCCCTTCTTTTATTCCATCACGACAGAGCATAAACGAGTCGGCAAAGAGATTGTAACCTTCAGTGCTGCGGATACCATCTTCGTAAGATAGCAGACGCTTAATATAAAGGCTAAACTCTTCTGGACGTTCTATAAAGTCCTGAATGAAGAATAATATCTGAACCACATCACTCACGGAGTGCTTGTTTTCAGTTCGAACTGCCGTTACTTTGTCACCAACGAAAATGCCTAATGGACGAGCAATGAGGAAATCCTTTCGTATGCGAGGCGTTGACTGATACACCAGCATCTGCTCATAAAGACAAAGCAGATAGGCAGTCATATACATATTGAACACCTCTTCATTATCCCACTGGCTCATGTTCATGATACGGTAATCCTTTCCATATCCATCATCATAAAAGTAACGGTAACTATAGTCGAAGATGACACTTTTACCATACTCATTCAGAAGTGCATCTCTGCTGGCACCACTCTGGGCAGCAATGGCTTGTCCGAAGGTAGCAGAATATTCAAAAGAGAAGCCTTCTTTTGTTAGCATGTTACGATAACGCTTCCAAACGTCACCACCACTTCCTCTATGACCTTCATCAACCAATACTAAGTTATTACCTTCAAAACTCTCTACTGCTACCGTTTTATCTCCATCTGTCAAGGCCAGTTTGTTCACATCAATCACTTCAATGGTCTGACCTTTAAAAAAATGATTCTGTGCCTGTTTGGAGAATATTTCTGCCACAAAGCCTGATGACTGAAGACCCTTCAAATGCTGTCGTGACAACCCTTCGTTTGGCGTTAGCACAATGATTCGGTTCAGTTTCTTGGCATGATATTTCTGCTGATAATACAGGAACTGCTTGATGTTGATATGCATCAATAGCGTTTTACCAGAACCAGTAGCATTCCAGAAAGCCAGTTTGTTTAAGTCGTTTTCCTCGAAGGGAGTTATCTCTTTCCAGTTACCATCTTCAGTTACAAAACGACTCTTTAAGAATTCATTGATTTCTGCCAACAACTTCTTGCAGTCAGCAAAATAGCGGTCCAAATAGATTTCAGTAAAGAGCAGGGAAAGGTATTGGAAATACTTCCACTGAACCTTATGCTGTCTTCGCTGGTTAATCTCCTTTGTAAATTTTACGATATGGCAATCATATTCCAGTAATTGCGCCTCTGTGATACTACTTCTATATAACAGAAAGCGAATCTGATAGTATAGTTTTGAGATACCCTCATCGTCAGTTCCTTCTAATGATGGATCTTTCAGGTCCTTACTCAGTTCTTCCAAATCTTTGCAGCCAAAGAGGTATAACAGGTACTTGTTCAGCACAAGTGCCTGCCCGAGTTTTATAGGTGGTATGAATTGTTTCTTAGCCATCAATTATTCCTCCTCAAACATACGATTCAAGAACTCCTCGTCTGTCAACATCACCTGCCAATTCTCATCGTCATGTATCTTTGACTGCAAGGTATTTTCGCCATTCACGTAGATAAGATCCACATCCTTAGCCAATTCACGCAGTTCTGGTTTTTCGAAACGATCCAATAAGTTGGCATTATCAACCTTCTCCTGATTACGCCAAATTACCATTGTCTTCTGATGTTCGCGGTGGGTTTCACCCAAAACAACGCAGATGTTATCATCCTCCAACCAGCGTTCTTTCTCAACATTCAAACCGATCAGATAATTGAACGTATCCACCATATCCACCTTCGTTGGAACCAGTTCATTATTACGTGTGGTCTTCAGTTCTACATTGAAAGGATTTACAAACATCTTCAAATCAAGCAGCGACTCACGAGCCTCGGTATCAAGCAGATAGTTGAGCATATAGCCATCTTTGAATTCGTCCTCAAATTCCAACTCCTGCTTCTTCAGCTTCAGATTGTTCAGTGTATCTTCATATTGTTCCAAGCGGATGTATTTGAAGCACTGGGAAATGCCCTTGCGAGAAACTGGCTTACCACCGTCCCAATCTTCTGAATAAATGGCCCGTTCAGTTCTTGTACGAAGAGCAGGATCAAAATACTCAGCCATATCACAAAGGATATACTTCCTTTCGCCTTCATCAATCTTGTTCAAATTGATTACTGCATGACCTGTTGTTCCGCTACCACCAAAATAATCAAGGACTATAGCTTTGCGATGACAACCTGCCACTCTCAGACAATCCTCAACAGCATGAATAGACTTTGGATAATCAAATGGAATATCCATCTTCTTTAGCAAATCAGTTCCATGCTCCGTTGCTGAATATTTTGCATCTCCCCATGTAGTTAACGGCTGAACACCTTCATTAGGACGGCGGCGATAATAGACATAAGTAAGCCCACCATATTCTTGTTCTTCAGCTTTCAAATAATCAATTTGGTCTTTGATACTGTCTGTTCCTAAATACCATCTTCCCTCACTGCCATCATCTTTTATAGGATATAAGACAACCTCATCAGAGGTCGGTTCTTCTAAAATATCAAATTCCTCTTTTTCCTTTATATATTCAAGGTCAGGTAATCGGAATTTATTTGTTTCTTTATTCCAATAAATGGGATAATACATCGTCGGACGGTCTGATCTATTTGAGTTTGATCCTGCCTTTCTCAACATCTCCCAGAAGAAAGGTCCAATTTTATCCAATTCTCTATATCTTGCCAATTGCTCATCTGAACGGGGTAAACGAGATATTGCCACATCTTCACTGGCTTTCGAGAACAATCCATATTCATGCGAAATGGCAAAACCATTGGGGATGGGACGACCAGATGGTTTAATACGTATTGCAACAGCCTCAGGTTGCTCTTCAAATACATCTTCAAGCAAGATGTTTAATTTGCTCTGCTCAACATCGTCAATCGTCGTACATTGAATACCATCCTTCGTAAGTAGATTCTTACCTAACCTCAAACGGTCATCCATCAAACTAAGCCAGGAAGAATTCTTGTAATTATTCTTATATGCAATCTCACTTGCGCTCGTATTATAAGGTGGATCTACATATATAGACTTAATCTCATGAGCATATTTCTCCTGCAGCAACTGCAATGCCTGGAAATTTTCACTATTAATCAACAATCCATTTGTTTTCTCATCGATGTTCTCAATACTTTCAGCCAATTGATGTTTGAATTTTGCATCGAAGAAAGCCGTATCAAGCACTAAATATGGATTCTGTTTCAGAAATTCAATAGTCAGAGGCTCACTATAGTTTTCTAATATCAAGTCTCCATCAATCTCGTCAATAGCAAACAGGCGTACCCATTCCTTCCGTTGAGCCTCATTATTTATAATGTCTTGGTAAAGGCTTTCAGGCACACGATCTAATGTGATGCAATAATCGCTCTGAACCACAAACTTCTTCTTCAGCCACAACTTTTTCTGGAAATTTTCCAACTGCGCTAACATCAGGATGATCTTCTGACCAACATTCTTGATAGCCTTGGCTACACCTAAGCGCTTCTGAATGTTTATCTCATCGAGGTCGTCGATATTGATCACCTCATTCTTCAGATAGAAGTCAAGTTCACGACGCAAAAAACCACCAAGATCCTTATGAATAAAATAGTCGAAGGAGTTCTTGGCCATATAATCTGTCAGATGCTTTTCCAAAAGCGTTCTTTCGGGTTTCTTTGGCAGAGGCGAAAAAGTTGTGATTAGTTCCTTATATTCAGCAGGTAGCAGTGCAGCAATCTCCTCAAGGGCAGCGGCTTTCAGATCATCCTGCTTAGTGGCCTTGGGAAGCAGCTCGTATGTGAAATAGATGTTCAGGTCGCCATTTTCAACCATTTCCACCACTTTCTCTTCTGTATCTTCCTCAGGCTCGTAAAGTGCGAAGCGGCGCTCCTTACCTTTGTCTGACTTATTGTTGTTCTGCTCTGTGGAGGCATCTTTCAGCACAAAATGAACCTTACGATGCGACTCTGGAAGTTCAAACGTATAGTCACGGAAATACTCTGAGGTCTTGATATAATACTGGTCAGAGTTGGCCCAGTGCAGTTTTACTTCCTCACCATTATAGGGTATGGCGTAAGTGTCAGCCTTATAGCGTCGCTTAGATAGGAAATCGCCTCCGTCATAATAGCGCGAGAAGAAGGTGACAAGATGGCTAAACACCTCGTTACGCAGTTCCTCAGGATTACCCAACTTGCGAAGTTGCTCTTCGTTGGCATCATATTGCTGTCTAAGAGGCATTGTTGGAGGAAGAGCACTAATGTCACCACCTGTCATCTCAAGGATTTCCTTCTGACGCTTCTGCAATTTCTCCACTTCCTTCTCATCTATATCCAATGAACTGCCCACCTGTTTAAGCAGACGGTTCTCAAGGAAATCCTGTATATCATCACGCTTCTGGTTCATGATGCGGTAAATGCCAAAATCCAACTCAGCATGATCCATCATGAATATCTCCTGAAGTTTCGCTATAAACTCTTCATAATAATTGTTTGTCATATACAATATGTCGTTTTTAGATTACAGATTAAAGGGTAATACGTTTTTTTTCTGAAACACCTTCAAATAACCCTCGCGAAAGCTGGGATTGGTCAGTATATAAACGTAACCGGGTTCTTTGTTGTTCATATAGATAATCTACACGCTTTTAGTTGTCATGTGCAAAGGTAATGCAAAATATTCACTCCACCAAACTTCTGGGGTAAAAAGTTAGCATTTTAGCGTTTTAGTGATTTAGTGTTTTTGCGTTTTTAGGTATTCAAGGGATTATTAGTGATTAAGATATATGGTATATATATTTATAATTATATTATAATATATATAATATAATTATAAATCTTAATTACTTGTAGTGTATAGCGATTTTACAAAATCACTAAAACACTAAAACACTAAGATCTTTGATAAGATAGGATTGCACTATGTAAATCATTTTCTTTTTATTAATAATGTGTTTCAAAAGCACGCTCAGAGTCCTCCTTGGGAGGACTGGAAGGGAGGCTTGGGCGGATTACTAAAAACCCTCGGGCGGACGGCCAGAGGGATGAAACATGGATTTTGCAGTGTAAACAATTTGTCACGGCACACCCAGAACGGAGAAGATGACTGACACCTCCGCTGGGAGGAAGGTGCGACGGGATAATGTTGCATAGGAAGCGGTTTGAGGGTCATCCATCAGGAGAGCCTTTAGTTTCTTCCATGCCGAGCGGGGCAAGATGGCAGGGAAATACGCCTGCGCCAGCTCCATACGACCATAAGTTCTAACTGTTTGTTTCATATTGCAAAGTTACTACTATTTCCTGAATTATCCAAATGTTTTGTTCAAATAAGTAGCCATAAGTGGCATTAAGTATCCATAAGGTTCCATAAGGAGATTGCGCGTCTAAAATTGCTTGCTGGAGTGCAAAAATAGTCGTACCTTTGCATTGTCAAAAAGAAATAAACGAGTTAAATAACATTATCAACAATTTTAAACTATTTTTATCATGGCAAAAGAAAACATTGCGTTTTTGGTGAATCTCCGCAAGAACATTGTGGAGGGTTCAAAGATGGAGGGTCGTTACTATCCTGAGGCAGAGTCGAAGGAGGCATTGACCACCAAGGGTTTCGCTAAGCACGTGGCTGACCACGGCGGCATGGTGACCTATGAGTTTATGCAGCTGGTGCTGGCTGCCATCGTGAAGTGTCTGAAAGAGATGATGTCTCACGGTCAGCCTGTGAAGTTGGATGGTCTGGGCACGTTCCGTCCCACTGTGACGTCCGTTCCTGGCGGTGCTGCCAGCGTTGAGGAGGCCCTTCGTATGGGCGTGAACAATCTGGTGGAGGGTGTGAACTTCGTGTTTATTCCTGAGAATGCCCAGGGTGAGGAGATCACTTCGAAGAAGTTCAAGGAGCAGTGCTCACTCCAGTTCGCTTACCTCGTGGAGACCATCAAGAAGAAGATCAACGGCAAGGACAAGTCCTACACGCTGCGTACCCCGCTGTCTGCTTGGGACATCATCCAGTCGGATGCCGAGGGTGGCGACGATGATCCTACTTCAGGTTCAGGCACCGAGAGCGGTTCTGGCAGCAACAGCGGTGGCAACACTGGAGGCAACACTGGCGGTAACACCGGTGGCGGTGGCGACGGAGGTGAAGACCTGGATAAGGATTAAACATTAAAATTCTGAGAACATTAAATTTCAGAGATGATGAGTAAGAAAGAGACTACTAAGTTTATTGTGCAGGTTATCATATCGATTGCTTCGGCGATCCTGACTGCACTGGGTACCACGTCCTGCATGGGCTATTAGACAACGTAAAAAGGGAACCTTCTCAGGTTCCCTTTTTTTTAACCATTCGCATTACAAAAAATCATTTGTACTGCGCATGGAGTTTGAATAGTACTTATCTCGCGATAAATAAGATTCTAAAATTAACCTTAATAATCTAATACCATGAAAAACACGTTGCAAATTTAGGGATTTTTCCCAAATAATGCACATTTGTTATCACTCTAAATTGTATTATTAACCTTATTTAAAATTTCATCACTCCATTTAAGGATCGTTTGCAGATTGAATCCTGCTATCCGTTTCTGCTGACTTTCACTCAAAGGCGGAACGGGCATCGGATGCCAGTCGGGGGTGAAACAGCGCAGCGTGGTCTCACCATGGATGGAATCGACCATGAAGGTCTCCCCTACTACAATCACCTGACTTACAGTGTCGATGGGTTCGGCCAGCGGGAGCAGAAGCATATCTACACGGAGGGCGGGACTCACCTGCAGAGAGAGGCTGTCGGCAGTAAGGGCAGTCATCACACTGGTGCCGCCCAGACGGTTCTTGACCTCGGCTCTCATGCCTGCATCGAGGAAGTCGAGGAAGTCGAGACGGTCGTTCTGCGTGAGTGAGGGCATCAGCGAGTCGGGCATCTGACGAAACGCATCACGCAGTGCCAGCTCTTGGGCAGAGCAGACACTGGTTATGCATAGGAGCAGACAAGCTGCGAGCCACTTTTTCATCCTCGGCCTGGTCTTAGATCCTTCACACGGACAGCCTTACCCTCGCTCATGGGCAGTGAGCCCTTCTTGACGAGCTTCACCTGAGGCTTCAGCAGAATCTCGCTCTTCAGGGCTGCCTGGATGTCCTTAATCATATTCTGCATATCTGGATAGATATCGGTATCCAGTCCTTCGAGCTCGACCTCAACGGTCATCACATCACTATCATCAATGGTATCGAGCGTGATGAGGTAGTTGCTGCCAAGACCGGGATACTGTACCAGCACCTTCTCAACCTGCATCGGGAATACGTTCACACCCTTGATGATGAACATATCGTCGGTACGACCCTTGATGCGGTCGATACGGCGGTGGGTACGTCCACACGAACACTCGCCAGGAATGATGCGGGTGAGGTCGCGCGTGCGATACCTTAATATAGGCATCATGTCGCGGTCGAGCGTGGTGAGCACCATCTCGCCCATCTCACCGTCGGGCACTGGCTCCAGCGTGTCGGGATCGACGATCTCCACGATGTAGTTGTCTTCCCAGAGGTGCATACCCACCTGATTCTTACACTCGAAGGCGACACCAGGACCGTTCATCTCGGTCATACCGAACGAGTTGTAGGCCTTGACGCCCAAGACGCGCTCAATACGACGACGCTGCTCCTCGGTATGAGGCTCGGCACCGATACAGAGTGTGTGGAGTTTCAGATCTTTCGGATCAATACCTTCATCCTTAATGGCCTCTGCCATATAGATGGCGTATGAGGGGATGGCGTGGAGGACGGTTGTGCCGAAGTCCTTGATGAACTTGATCTGGCGCTTGGTGTTACCAGCGGCGGCAGGAACGGTCATCGCACCCAGCCATTCAGCACCATACTGGAAGCCCAGACCACCGGTGAACATACCGTAACCTGATGAGTTCTGGAAGATGTCGCTCTTGCGGCAGCCCACCATATAGAGGTTACGGGCAATCATGTTGGCCCATGAGCAGATGTCGTGCTCGGAATAGACCACGACGCAGGGGTTACCCGTGGTACCGCTGGTGGAGTGGATACGGATGGCATCGTCGAGGCTTCTGCCTACGAGGCCATAGGGATAGTTGTCGCGCAGATCCTGCTTCGTGGTGAAGGGGATCTTACGGAGATCTTCCAATGAGTTGATGGAATCGGCAGTGATGCCAGCATCGCCCAGACGCTTCTTGTAGAAGGGTGATTGCAAGGCGATGTTGATGCTCGCCTTGAGTTTCTTGATCTGCAGCGCTTCGAGCTGCTCTCTGGGCATGGTTTCAATCTCAGGTTGCCAGTACTCGCCATCAGGCTTGATCGTGGCCATAATTTTCTCGTCAGTCATAATTATCTATATTTAATGTTTAATCTTTTTCTGAAATTTAATGTTTAATGTCACTGCTTCGCCAGTTGCATCATCATGACGGCTGCCAGACCTGCGGTCTCTGTGCGCAGACGACTGCGCCCGAGATCGACGGAGACGAAGCCTGCATCGACAGCCATTCGCACCTCCTCGATCGAGAAGTCGCCCTCGGGGCCTACCAGCACCATGGCATCGTGGCTCTCCTGGCGGCGCAGTTCGTCGAAGAGGTTCGTACGGGGAATCTCATCGTAGCAATGGGCGATGTAGCGCGGGCCTTCCTGATGGGCTGCAATGAATTTCTTAAAGGACATCATCTCATTGAGCACAGGCTTCCAGGCTTTGCGGCTCTGTTTGACAGCTGAGGTCACGATCTTCTCAAGACGCGGCAACTTCAGCAGCTTGCGCTCAGAGAAAGCGCAGTTGAGGAACGACACCTCATCGATGCCCACCTCGGTGGCTTTCTCCAGCATCCACTCAATGCGGTCGAGCATCTTCGTGGGGGCGATGGCTAAGTGCAGACGGCCCTGCCACTGGGGCTCCTGAGGCAGCGTTTCCAGGATCTCGTAGTAACAGTTACGCGTGGCGGCGATCGTCACCCGAGCACGATAGAAACAGCCTTCACCATCCATCAGGAAGAGTTCGTCGCCACCCTTCAGGCGCAGCACACGCATGGCGTGCATCGCCTCATCGGTGGGCAATTCCTGCTGATGGGCCGCATCGGGCACGAAGAAATATCTTGTTTCTTTCATTTCAAGTTTTCAATTATTTAGACTCCGGATGGAAGACCAAGGCGAACGATACGCCTACGATCAGGGCAAAGGTAGAGAAGATAAACCAACAGGTGGTCCAGTCGCCCATGAGGAAGCCTCCCTCCCAACTGCAGAAGTAGTTCACGATCTCGCCCGCAGCAAGCGTACCTATCGTGGCACCGACACCATTGGTCATCATCATGAAGAGTCCCTGGGCAGAGGCCTTCACTGAGGGCTCACACTCCTGATCGACGAAGATACCGCCCGACACATTGAAGAAGTCGAAGGCGACACCATAGACGACGCATGACAGGATGAAGAAGATCACGCCTGGCATGGCGGGATTGCCAATGCCGAAGAAACCGAATCGGAACACCCAGGCGAACATCGACATCAGCATGACGACCTTGATACCATATCGCTTCAGGAAGAAGGGAATCATCAGGATACAGAAGGCCTCGGACATCTGAGAGATAGACGTGAGCAGCGTGGCATTGTTGGCTGCGAAGGATGAGGCAATCGCCGCATCGGCACTACCCTTGAAGCTGGTGATGAACGGTCCGGCATAGCCGTTCGTGACCTGCAGGCACATACCCAAGAGTGCAGAGAAGATGAAGAACAGCGCCATCTTCCTGGTCTTGAAGAGCTTGAAGGCACTCAGGCCGAAACTCTCTGCCAACGAGACACCCTTCTTTGGTTCGAGCTTACACTCGGGCAAGGTGAAACAGTAAACAAAAAGCACCAGACTCAGCACACCCGACACGAAGAACTGCATGTAGGTGTATTGGAACTTGTGGGCACTCTCGGCCAAGGTGAGCGAGAATGCGCCGTCTTCCCAACAGGCACAGTTGACAAACCACATCGTGATGATGAAACCGACGGTGCCCAGCACACGGATAGGCGGAAAGTCCTTCACCGTGTCGAGGCCGTTTTTCTTCAGGATCGTGAAGGCGGTGGTGTTAGCCAGGGCGATGGTGGGCATATAGAAAGCCACACTCAGCGTATAGAGCGCTATGAAGAGGCTCTTTGCCTCGAGCTCCTGTCCGAAACCTGCCTGCAGACCGAGCCACCAGCAGGCCAGCATGAAGCCGCCTGCCACCAGATGACAGAGTCCCAGCACGCGCTGTGGCTGGATATACTTGTCGGCAATGATACCCATCAACGTGGGCATGAAGATAGACACGATACCCTGGATCGCATAGAACCAGGCGATGTTATCGCCCAGACCAGCCACGCCGAGATAGTTGCCCATACACGTGAGGTAGGCACCCCACACGGCGAACTCCAGGAAATTCATGATTGACAATCGTAGTTTCATATCGGTTTTTAGTTTAAATGATTAATGATTCTTTTTACGGATACGCAACATATGGATGTTGTCGAGGAAGAGCATACATACATCATTCTCCATGTGCTGGTCGCGACGGTTCATGATGATATAGCCGCGCAACTCCTTGAGGGCGTGATCCTCTTCAGGCACACGGACGACACCTTTACCCGAGGCCGGAACAGCGTAATTGCGGGTGATAATGGTATCATTATCATAGGTGAACGACAGATAGACCTGGGCATTGCGTGAGCCGCTCTGAACCAGGAAGGTGCTGCCATAGGCAAAGAGGAAACTGTCGCCTGCATGATAGCTGCTGTCAGCCCGCTGACGGAACTGGTAGATGTGGAACGGCGCCTGAGGATACAGCAACAGATTGCGCTTGCCTTCCCACACATCAGCCGTATCACTCAAATGTGAATAGGTGGTGTATTGTTGAAGCTCACGGATGGAAGTACCCTGTGCCAGAGCATCATCACTCAAACGGTGCTGCACACGTTCGTAGATCCTGAAAAGGTCTTCCAAGTGATTGTAGTACCACACCATCGACGTGTCGAAGTCGGCCTGGGTAAAGCCGTGCTTCTTCAGCGCAAGCCTGTGGTAATATTCTCTGTTATAGCGATCGCCTTCCTCACCTGGTGAAATCGACATGCCACTCGCCAGATAGTAGTCGTAGAGCACATCCTCCATATCGTCAGGCTGAATCACCTGGCTGGGAATCCTTGGCTTACAAGCTGCGAGCAGCCATAAAGCCAGCATCACGACCATATACCACCTACTCCACTTCATGTACTTCTTGCTCTGCTTGCCCTTCTTGCTCTTCACTATGGCCAATCGAACTGATTTCCCGACGATAGAACAGCAACAGCCAGACCACACTCACACTGATGCAGGCATCGGCGAAGTTGAACACCGGACTGAAGAAGATGAAATGTTCACCCCCGACGAAGGGCAGCCACGCGGGCCAGTCAGTCTCGAACAGCGGGAAGTAGAACATATCCACCACCTTTCCCATCAGGAACGGCGCATAACCCGTACCGAAAGGCACGAGATAAGAGACATAATAAGGAGAGGACTCCGTAAACATCAGGCCATAGAACAGACAGTCGATCAGATTGCCTGCGGCCCCTGCCAATACCATCGACAGACAGATGATGTAGCCTGTGCGGGCGTTTTTCCCTACCTGTTTCCAGATATAATAGCCAAGCACAGAAATGGCGATCACACGGAACAATGACAGGATGAGCTTGCTGCCCAACTGCATGCCAAAGGCCATACCCATATTCTCGATGAAGGTGATGTAGAACCAGTCGAACACATGGATGCTTTCGTGGAGCAACATCGACGTCTTCACCCAGATCTTGATGGCCTGGTCTATCAAGAGAATGGCAACCACCAAGATGATTGCCAGTCTGCCTTTGGTAATCAGTGAGCTTCTTGAAGTCTTCACCGCTTGCTTTGGTTCATCTTCGACTCAACGCTCAACGTGGCGTGAGGTACGGCACGCAGACGCTCCTTGGGAATCAGTTTTCCCGTGATGCGGTCGATACCATATGTCTTATTCTCAATACGAACAAGTGCTGCCTTCAGACCCTGAATGAACTTCTGCTGACGAGCTGCCATCGTTATCAACTCTTCCTTCGTCTGGGTGGCACTACCCTCCTCCAATGCCTTATAAGTGGGTGATGTGTCATCAACATCGTTGGAATCCTGATTGGTCAGCACGCGCATCATCTCATCATAGTCGCGTTTAGCCAAAGCCAGTTTTTCGTTAATGATCTGACGGAACTCCTCGAGTTCCTCGTCAGTGTAGCGAGTTTTTTCTGCCATAATTCTTTAGTTATTGTATTTATTTTATTGTTTTGTCACCTTAATGTTCAACTTGAAGTCGTCGAAGTCAATCTCCTGACCGTCATTGGGTTGAACAGCAATATCGTTGGCAAGCACCTGCGTCTTGATATAGTCGCCGAAGCTCTCCACGGCTTTCTCTACATCTTCATTCGGACCCAGTACCACAGCGATATGGTCGGTAATCTCCAGACCACTCTCCTTACGGATGTTCTGAATGCGGTTGATGAGCTCACGGGCCATACCTTCGTTCTTCAGCTCATCGGTGAGTTCCACCTCAAGGGCTACGGTCAGGTTGCCTTCGTTAGCTACCAGCCAGCCAGGAATATCCTCGCTGATGATATCCACATCGACAGCCTCGACAGTCAGGGCCTGACCCTCAACCTCGATGCTGATGCTACCCTGCTGCTCAAGCTGGGCAATCTGATCCTGTGAGAGCTGATCCATCGCTGCAGCCACACCCTTCATGAGCTTGCCGAACTTCTTACCCATCGTACGGAAGTTACACTTCACCTTCTTCACGAGTACACCGGCACCCTCTACGAAACGGAGCTCCTTGACGTTCACCTCGTTCATGATGAGCTGCTTCACAGCCTCGATATGTGCCTTCTGCTCTGCATCAATGGCAGGAATCATGATGGCCTGCAGCGGCTGACGCACCTTGATGTTCACCTTGCGGCGCAGGGCCAGTACCATCGAGGTGATCTTCTGGGCCATCTGCATACGGGCCTCGAGATCTCTATTGATCTGAGCCTCATTAGTCAAGGGGAAGAAATCCAGGTGTACGGAATCGAGCTGTCCGCCCAGATCCTTATACAACTGGTCGGCATAGAACGGTGCAAATGGTGCCAACAGCTTGGCTACTGTCATCAGGCAGGTATAGAGGGTCTGATAAGCTGAGAGCTTGTCAGCACTCATCTCCTTACCCCAGAAACGCTTACGGTTCAGACGGACGTACCAGTTAGAGAGGTCATCGTTGACGAAGGCATCAATCAGGCGACCAGCACGGGTGGGATCATAACCGTCGAGCTCTGCCTCCACACCCTTGATCAGCGTGTTCAGGCAAGAGAGGATCCAGCGGTCGATCTCGGGGCGCTCTGCAAAGGGCACCTGAGCTGCCTGAGGATCGAAGCCATCGACATTGGCATACAACGCAAAGAAGCTATATGTATTATATAAGGTGCCGAAGAACTTACGGCGCACTTCATCGACACCCTCCGGGTCGAACTTCAGGTTGTCCCAAGGCTCGGAGTTGGTCATCATATACAGACGAACGGCATCGGAACCGAACTTCCCGATCATATCAAAGGGGTTCACCACGTTACCCACGTGCTTCGACATCTTGTTGCCCTTGGCATCGAGCACGAGACCAGAAGAGATCACGTTCTTGAAGGCCACGGAGTCGAAGATCATCGTAGCAATGGCGTGCAGGGTGAAGAACCAACCACGGGTCTGATCCACACCCTCGTTGATGAAGTCGCAGGGGAAGGCGATACCCTTATCGATCAGATCCTTATTCTCAAACGGATAATGCACCTGAGCGTAAGGCATAGAACCAGAATCGAACCATACATCGATAAGGTCGGTCTCGCGCTTCATGGGCTTACCGCTCTCTGATACCAATACGATGTTATCCACATACGGACGGTGCAGGTCGATCTTGTCGTAGTTCTCCTTCGACATATCGCCAGGCACGAAACCATTATCTTTCAAGGGGTTGCTCTGCATGAAGCCTGCCTTCACAGCCTTCTCGATCTCATTGTAGAGTTCCTCTACGGAACCAATGCAGATCTCCTTACCATCCTCGTCGCGCCAGATAGGCAGCGGGGTGCCCCAGAAACGGGAACGAGAGAGGTTCCAGTCGTTCAGGTTCTCCAGCCAGTTGCCGAAGCGGCCTGTACCTGTTGACTCAGGCTGCCAGTTGATGGTCTTGTTGAGCTCGAACATACGGTCTTTCTTCGCTGTAGAGCGGATGAACCAAGAGTCGAGCGGATAGTAGAGCACGGGCTTATCAGTACGCCAGCAGTGGGGATAGTTGTGTACGTGCTTCTCGATCTTGAGCGCCGTACCCTCCTGCTTCATCTCCATACAGATCACGATGTTCAGGTCTTCTGCCTTCGCAGCAGCCTGCTCGTCGTATTTGCCATCCTTATTGAACTCAGGGGCGTAGGCATTCTTCACATAGTCGCCTGCGTGATGCGCATAGCCTTCCTTGTTGACACACTTCTCGATGAAATTGTCGTCGAGCTCTTCCATCACATAGTACTTACCCTGAAGGTCAACCATCGGACGAGTCTCACCTTTCTTATTTATAAGGAACAGGCTTGGGATGTGGGCATCCTTAGCGACCTTGGCGTCATCAGCACCGAAGGTTGGTGCGATATGTACGATACCTGCACCATCCTCTGTCGTTACGTAATCGCCTGGGATCACACGGAAGGCCTCGCTCTCCATCTCCACGAACTGATCCTTACCGTTCTCACCCATGAATACCTTCTCAGGATGAGCGGCAGCATAAGCCTTCACATAGTCGGCAGCATTCTGATCGAGTTTGGCAGAAGGCTTTACCCAAGGCATCAGCTGCTGGTACTTCAGACCAACCAGCTCTTCACCCGTATAACGGCCTACGATACGATAAGGTACGAATTTCTCGCCCTTATTGTACTCAGGCATCTCATCGCCATCGGTGATATTGCCCTCGGGAGCCAGATAGGCATTCAGACGACTCTCGGCCAGGATGATGGTGATCTTCTCACCATTATAACTGTTATAGGTCTCTACAGCCACATAGTCGATCTTCGGACCGACACAGAGGGCGGTGTTTGAAGGCAAGGTCCAAGGGGTCGTCGTCCAAGCCACGAAGTAAGGTGTACCCCACTTCGTCCACTCTTCCTTAGGATTGAGGGCCTTGAAGAGGGCTGTCACGGTGGTATCCTTCACATCACGATAGCATCCGGGCTGGTTCAACTCGTGTGAGCTCAGACCTGTACCTGCAGCGGGTGAATACGGCTGGATGGTATAGCCCTTATAGAGCAAGCCCTTCTTATAGAACTGCTGCAAGAGCCACCACAGCGTCTCGATATACTTGTTGTCGTAGGTGATATAAGGATTATCCAGATCAACGAAGTAACCCATCTTCTCCGTGAGGTCGCGCCACTCCTGGGTGAACATCATCACGTTCTCGCGGCACTTCTTATTATAGTTCTCCGTAGAGATGTACTTGTCGGATGCCTTATTGTCGATATCAGCCTTCGTGATACCCAGTTCTTTCTCCACACCCAGTTCTACGGGCAGACCGTGGGTATCCCATCCGGCCTTACGCTTCACCTGGAAGCCCTTCATCGTCTTATAGCGGTTGAAGGTATCTTTGATCGTACGTGCCAGCACGTGGTGGATACCTGGATGTCCGTTAGCAGAGGGAGGACCCTCGAAGAATACGAACTGCGGACAGCCCTCACGCTCTTCAACAGAGCGCCAGAACACGTTTTTCTCACGCCACATCTCCAGGATGTCGTTGTTGACCTGGGTCAGATTCAGACCACTGTGCTCGGCAAATTTCTTAGCCATATCTTACTGTTTTACCTTTTTACTTTTTATCTTTTATATTTAGGGCGCAAAGGTACTAAAAATATTCGATATGGCAAAAGGAAATAAATTTTTTTAATATTTCTCCCGAAAAAGTATGGTTTTACAAATATTTTTCCTATATTTGCACACAAAATAGTAAGATAACTAAAAACTTATTGATTAAACATGGTAACATTCACAATGATTCTTCAGCTCTGTATAGTACTCGGAGCGTTGTGGGTAGGCTCTCGTTATGGTAGCCTTGCCCTTGGTGCCATTTCCGGTATCGGTCTGGCCATTCTCGTGTTCGGTTTCGGTCTGAAACCAGGTACACCTCCTACCGACGTGATCTACATCATCATCGCAGCTGTTACCTGTGCTGGTATCATGCAGGCCTCTGGTGGTATGGACTGGTTGATTCAGATTGCGGAAAGGCTGTTGCGTAAGCATCCGGATCGCATCACCTTCCTGGCTCCGCTTACCACTTTCTTCCTGACAGTGCTGGTAGGAACAGGTCACGTGGTTTACACCCTGATGCCTATCATCTGCGACATCGCCCTGAAGAAAGGCATCCGTCCCGAGCGTCCCTGCGGTGTGGCTTCCATCGCCTCACAGGTAGGTATCACCTGTTCGCCTATCGCTGCTGCCGTTGTGGCTTTCGTTACTATTTCGAATGCGAACCACTTCGACATCACGATCCCCCGCGTGCTGATGGTTTCCATCCCTGCCTGCGTCTGTGGTCTGATGGCTGCCGCCGCTGCTTCTTATCGTCGTGGTCTTGACCTGGACAAGGATCCTGAGTTCCAGAAGAAGATCGCCGACCCCGCACAGCGTGAGTATATCTACGGTTCCAGTGCCACCACACTCGACAAGCAGATTCCACAGTCATCTAAGAATGCTGTATTTATCTTCCTCGGTGCCCTGGCTATCATCGTGATGTTCGCTGCATTACCAGAACTGCTTCCATCCTACGAAACCGTTAAGGCTATCAAGGGTGCAGAAGACGTTGTCATTGGTGATGGTGTCAAGGTTTCTGCCGCTGCACTTGCCAAAGCCAATATTGTAGCCAGCGGATTAACAGAGAAAGGTACGGTAGGTCTGAAGATGAACCTTGTGATCCAGATTGTGATGATTTCCGCTGCCGCTCTGATGATTATCTTCTGTAAGGCTGCGCCGAAGAAGGCTGTAGCAGGTCCGGTATGGCAGTCTGGTATGGTGGCTGTGGTTGCCATCTACGGTATCGCCTGGCTGGCCGATACTTACTTCTCGAACTATATGGGTGAGATGCAGAGTGCACTGGAGGGTATTGTGGCACAATATCCCTGGAGTATCGCCATCGTGTTCTTCTTGGTTTCTGTGCTGATCAACTCTCAGGGCGCTGTGGTGGTAGCCATGCTGCCGCTGGCATACAAGTTAGGTATCCCTGGCCCAGTGCTCCTCGGTGTATTGCCCTCTGTCTATGGATACTTCTTCATCCCGAACTATCCGTCAGATATCGCAACGGTGAACTTCGACCGTTCTGGTACGACAGTGATCGGTAAGTACCTGTTGAACCACTCGTTCATGATGCCAGGACTGATCTCTGTGACAGTTTCAACGCTGGTAGCTTATGCACTCTCTTCATTATTCTTTTAAATAAAATAAGGAATAAAAAAGATCCCCGCCAATTGGGAGGGCACTGAAAAAGCCCCTCCGTTTGAAGAGGCGAGTTTGATAATTCATTAAAAGCAGATTGCATATAGCCGTTACATACGGATTTGCAATCTGCTTTTTCTATTTCAGTCTGTGGTCAGCA
>Ga0265300_10000493_pt1 | contig 41426 bp, 70 predicted proteins | sample AusTroGonzalo_MG_FD_193482 | JGI IMG/M metagenome (GOLD analysis project Ga0265300, IMG submission 193482) | Bovine rumen microbial communities from tropical cattle in Woodstock, Queensland, Australia - Gonzalo_03 | ecosystem: Host-associated > Mammals > Digestive system > Stomach > Rumen ... | reverse complement strand
TTGGTAAATGTTGATAGCAAAGGCAAACATATTTTAGGGTGGATAGTTGCACATAGTGATGGTGTTGTAGTTTCTTATAAAAAAGATTATAAAACACAAGATAAAACAGGGAATAGCTATGGTAATTATGTAAAAATAAAACACAATGATAGTTATTATACTTTATATGCACATATGTCTTATAACACAGTAAGAGTAAAAACAGGTGATAAAGTTAAAAGAGGACAAGTTATAGGTTTTATGGGAAGCACAGGGCGTTCAACGGCTGGACATCTTCATTGGGAATTGAGAAATCCTAACGATATAAGAATAAACCCAACACCATATTTAGATAAAGACTTGCCGTCAACAAGTAAAGTTGTGAATGTTTATTATAAAGTCAAAACAAAAGAAAATGGATGGTTGCCAGAGGTTAAAAATATGGATGATTATGCTGGTCTTGGCAAAAATACAATAATAGGTTTTATGGTAAAAGTTGATAAAGGCAAAGTGTGGTATCAAGCTCATATTAAAAATATTGGTTGGTTGCCTAGAGTAACAGGTTATGATACAAGAAACTTTACTAATGGTTGGGCTGGTGATAACAGACCAATTGATTGTGTTAGAATTTATTATGACACACCACAAGAAATAATTAAAACAAGTGGCTATAAAAAAGCAAAATATCGTATAAATAATCTACCATTTCAATATGATATAGAAACAACAAATGGACAAGATGGATATGCGGGAAATATGGGAGAAAATGCTTATAAATTAGAAATTATAATTGAATAAGGAGGGTTATGAGTAAAAGACCTGGTGCAAAAGCAGTAAAGGTTCAATTATTCTTAAAATGTGGTCGTGTGGATATGTACAATATGCAAATATTTGAAAAAGAAAAATTGGTACTTCATCACGACCCGCCATTCCGTCTTACTAAACATACAATATACGAAGAAAGTTTTTTACTAACAGAGGAAACACATAGAGAATTACATAAATTAGAGTTAGATAATCGTGATGAATATAATAGACGAATGGAAATAATAAGAGAAAATAAAAAGGTTTTAGAAAGAACTAGAAAATAGTTCTTTTTTGTATTGACAAGCAATTTATAATGATATATAATCATATTATAAAGTTGAAGGAGGTAGATAAAATGTGGCATTTCAAAGACAAGAATGTTATGAAAATGTTCAACAAAACAAAAGTGGCTGAATATATTGGAATAACACCACCCACATTAATTAGAATAGTTAATGGTAAACAAGATTGCAGTAAGTTAGTTGCTTATTGTATAACTAAGTTTTTAAATCAAGATGCGGAAATTGAAGATTATTTTGAAAGGGTAAGATAGTATGGCACAAAAAAGAATGTTTAGTTTAAATGTTGTTGATACTGACAATTTTTTAGAAATGCCCATATCAAGCAGATTATTATATTATGAATTAGGTATGAGAGCTGATGATGATGGTTTTGTTGATAATTGGAAAAAGATATTATTATTTACGGGCTTAAAGCAAGACGATTTAAAAGTTTTAATAAGTAAAAAATTTATTATTCCTTTTGAAAGCGGTGTGATTGTAATAAGACATTGGAGGTTAAATAATTACTTACAAAACGATAGAATTAAACCAACAATTCATCAAAAAGAACTAAAAAAATTAGAGTTAGACAACAATAATGTATACACAATGGAAACGGAGTGTATACATAGTATAGATAAGATTAGTATAGAAGAGAATAGTATATATAATATATATGCTCATTTTGAGCAATTTTGGAAGGCATATCCAAAGAAAGTGAGCAAACAAAAATGCTTAAAATGGTTTGAAAAAAATAAACCAAATGAGCAAATGTTAAATACTATGTTAAAACAACTAGAAAGATTTAAGCAAACTAAAGAGTGGCAAAAAGACAACGGACAATTTATACCATACCCTGATACTTGGTTAAGAAATAAAAGATGGGAAGATGAATTTGCAACCGACCAAGAAAGCGAAGAGGCTATGATAAAAAGATTGGAGGAAAAATACGAAAATGACAGTACAAGAAACTAATTTGTTTTTAAAAAGAATAAAACAATATTACAACGATTTTATAGTTGACGATTTTAAAATTGAGGAATGGTATAAGCAATTAAAAGATTATGATGCATCTGATGTTAATGAGAGACTAGACAAACATTTAAAAAGTGAAACCTATGGAGATTATCCACCAAAACTAAATTACATATTAGCAGGTATATTAAAAACAAAAGATAAAGATGCGGTAAGAAAATATACTATCGTATGTGCTAATTGTGGTAAGGCATTAGATTATTTTAACTATGATGAACATATAAGACGTTGCAATGCCATTGATTATGTCATTAGAGAAATGAAAAAATATTTAAAAAAAGATGTTACTAGAGAACAACTAGAAAATATGAGTGAACAAAATTTTTGGGATAAGTACGATGCAATGTTAGAATTAATTAAAAACAAGTTGCCAGATAACAGCGGTAAGAAAAGATTAATACAAGCCTATTTTGGTGAAATAGATTTAAGCAAAGAAGAAGCAGAACAAGCTATGATAAATAGTTATGCAGAGGAGGTAGAAAGTGAAAGAACTTAAAGACGATTATAAAAGCCCATTAGCTTTAAGCAGTCAATTTAGATTTTGTGGTAACCCATTTAGACTAGACTTTTATAAGTTTTGTAGTTTTGGATGTAAATATTGTTTTGCAAGGCATATAGGTGGTCAAGAAGATTTTGAATATTCATATGCACGATTTGAAATTATTAAAGATTTATTTTATAAGGCATTTGAAACAAACGAGAAAACATCAAACATTGTTATTGAATTATTAAGACATAGAGTACCTATACATTGTGGTGGGTTAGCCGACCCTTTTCAGCCTATAGAATTTAAACTGAAATTAAATTACAAATTAATTGAGTTAAGCAACAAGTATAATTATCCATTGATATTTTCAACTAAGCAATGTTATTTGCCTAATGAATATTGGGAAATATTAGACCCTAGCATTCATTGTTTCCAAATAAGTTTAATTGGTAAAGATGATGAGTGGGTAAAAAAGTACGAGGATAATAGCCCAACCGCAACTCAAAGAATAAACTTTTTAAAAGAATTAAGGTCAAAAGGTTTTTGGTGTAGCATAAGAATACAGCCTGTAATAGACCTTGACAAAGCTATAGAGTTGTGTGATACAATAAATGGCATTGCCAGTTATGTTACAATTGAACATTTGAAAATCAATACCGACAATCCAACAATAAAAGAATTATTTAAAGATGAAATTTACAAATATAAAAGAACATCAATTATGCGGAACTTAGAATTAGATGTACAAACAAAAACGAGAAACATTGAAATATTAAAAAAGCATTTAGATAAAACTTTAGTTGGTGTTGGTGATAATGACTTACATTATTTAAGCCAATCAAGGTGTTGTTGTGGTGTTGATACAATAAACGAAAACTTTGATAATTATTTAAAATACAATTTAACATATTTTACAACCGAGCATTTAGGCAATAAAAAAATAGCGGATGATGAAAAGATTTGGTTGCCACAAACTAATGTAGCTAATTGTGTCAATGGTGATTTAAGAATTAAAAAAGTGACTAAGTTTAAAGATTATGTTGACAGTTATTGTGGGCGTTACAATCATTTTATGTGTGATGGTTGTAGTATGAAACATAAATTGGATGGGATTAGCTTTAATAAAAAAAGCGGTCAAAAACAAAAACAATTTTCTATATTTGACATTGAGGAGGTAGATTAAAAAATGAAAATGTTTAGAAATTTAAGAGCTGATGAGATTGATGTAAGAATTAATCAAATAGCAAGTAATTATTGCACGATGTTGTTGTACAAAGATGCAAGATGCGATATGAACATCCTAGACGAGACAGTAGGGGCAATGAATTGGAAAAGAGAGCATACAAGAGATAATGCAAATTGCATTGTATCAATTTGGGATGCTGAAAAGTCACAATGGATAACAAAAGAAGATACAGGAAAAGAAAGTTTTGCTGAAGAAGAAAAAGGCTTAGCAAGTGATAGTTTTAAAAGAGCCTGTGTTAATTGGGGCATAGGTAGAGAACTTTATTCAAGCCCTAGTATTATTACATTTCCTAGAAAAGATATGGGAGTAAAAGATAAACCAGAGTTTTTTGAAAATGACAAAGGCAAATATACAACTAAAACATACTTTTGGGTAGAAATAATTGACTATGACGAAAAAGACAACATAAAAGACTTAATTATTCGTGATAACAAAAACCATATTAGATTTAGCCAACTATCAAAAGAAAAAGACAAGGAATTAACTAAGCTAACGGAAACTATGAAAAAAATGATAGTTGCTAACGAAGAAAAAGACGACAAATTTGATAGAGAAAAATTTTATAAATATTTTAATGCCGATAGTGATGACAATATGACTTATGAACAAGTTAAAGAGGCAATAGAACTTTTAGATAAGAGGTTACAATAATGGATGAAGTTTATATTAGAACCGAAGATATGGCAAAATGGGTTGCTGAAAGATATTTTAATAACAAAGATTTTATAACACTAGATGAATTTTATAGAGCATTTGAAGAATTATGTGATGATTACGAGATTTTAGAGGAACATTACGAGTTTTTAAAAAATGAAGATGAACGAGATTACTAAAATGCCCCCTAGACTTAATTTTAAGGGGGTACATTGCACGAAAATAGTAAAATAGTATAAATATACTAGAAAGGGTAAAACAAACCGTATAAGGCAAAAAAAGAGGTGAATTATGGAAGTAATAGATTTATTAAATAAAATAGCAAATGGGGAAGAAATACCTGAAAAAATAAGAGTAAAATATCGTATTTTTGAAAAATGTTTAAATCATAATGCTTATTTGAATACCGAAGATGAAGAAAATTATAAATATTTAACGGATTTGCCTAGATTATATGATGATGATAGAGATTGGTTAAATGAAGAAGTAGAAATATTAGAAGAAAATAAGAAAATAGAAAATATAAATTTAGCATATATTGATAAAGAATATCTTTTAAATGAACAAGATAAAGATAGAAAAATAAGAGAAATAATAAACAGACACAATATTTTAGTTGATAAAGTTAGTGAAATAATAGAGGTGATAAATAATGAATATAACAAGTAATAATATAATGATATTTGCAAAAGAATTTAATGGTAAAATGTATTATAGAGCTGGTTTATCAAAAACCGATAAAGATGGCAAATATATTAATGGCTACATAGATGTAAAACTGCCAAAAGATGTTAATATTGCCGATAAAACAAAAATAAAAATTACAAAAGGATTTTTAAGTTTCTATAAAACTGAAGATAAAAAAGAAAGTTGGTATATAGTAATACAAGAATTTACAACCGAAACTGAAACAAAAAAAGAAGAAAAAAAAGACGACCCATATGCTAATTTTGGCAATAGCATCACTGTTGAAGAATTAGATGACCAATTAGAATTGCCATTTTAGGAGACAATTATGAATGAGAAACAATATTTGTTTAACCCTTTTAAGATAAAAGAGGTTCAAAATAGCAAATTGCAACAGATGTATCAAGAAACATACGAAAAGCTAATTGATGAGCCGAACTCAATGTATGAATATGCTCATAACATAGAGATATACACAAATTTGATGTATATATGCGGTGAGTGTATTGCTAGATTTACAAGGGAAATTATAGAGCTGAAAACAAAAATACAAATTGATACCGCTATTAATCAAGTGGATGCAAGGAAACAATGGAATGCGGATGCAGACGGGAAACCACCTGCAATAAGTTATTTTGAAGCACTAGCAACTTGGAAAAGCAAAGACGATATAAACAAGTTAGCTGACCAAGAATGTTTTTTAAAAAGATTTAAAAATGCCTATGACACACTAGAAACAAAAACAAATGCACTAAAGAAAAAAATGGAGAGTATAAAGTATGAAGAGTTCAACGACCAATGAGTATTGTATAATGCCCTCAAAACCACCTTACTTTTTGAATTATAGATTTCCAGGTAGTGAGAGGCACGAAATATTTGAGGGTAGAACGGGAAACCGAAATAAATCTATAGAAGATGGCTTAGTAATATTTACAACACCTGAGAAACATAGAACGGGTAAAAACTCAATACATAAAAGCCCTAGAGAATGGCTATGGTTAAAAGAGTTGGGGGAAACAGTATGGTGCATAACGAATGACAAAACAATTGAGGATTTTATAGAGAGATACGGAAGGAACTATTTATGAAGTTAGTATATCCGCCTTTAAGGGCAGGAAAAACATATTTGACGAATAAATACCATAACAAAAAATGTGAATATAAAGGCATCAAATTTGATAGTATTAAAGAAATGAATTGGTACATAAATTTAGAGAATATGCAAAAATTAGGCAAAATAAGTGAATTGCAAAGACAAGTTGAATTTGTTTTAATAGAAACATTTAAGCTAAATAACAAAACATATCGTAAAACTAAATACATAGCCGATTTTGTATATAAGACACCAGATGGTAAATATCACATAGTTGATACAAAAGGATTTAAGACAAAAGAATATTTGCTGAAAAAGAAGCTAATGGCTTGGAAATATGGAATAGAAATTGAGGAGGTATAATAATGTCAACACTAAAAATTATATTTATTATATTGTGGTGTATTAGTTTAATTTTTTGGCTATATTTTACAATAAGAAATATAATAGAATTAATAAAAAATGGGAATTATTTAGATTATTGCTTAAAAATGAATATAGCACTTTGTTTTATGCTTGTTTTTAATGTGATTATACAAATATTGAGATAGTGGAGGTATAAAATGCAATTTTATAAAATATATAAAAAAATAATTAGAGATATTGATAAGATAGAAACAAAAGAAGATAAATTCAATAACTTATATTTGTTAACTTGTTTATTAATATTTAATTTATCAAATGAAGGTAAAAATTTAGATGCATTATTAGAAACATTTAAAAGTTTTGATTATAAAAAAAATTTTGGTTACGAGGAAAATAAATAATGATAAGTAAAGAAGATTTTGAATATGTATGGAAAGATAGTAGTAGAAAAAACATACTTAATCAATTTTATTGGGAACATATTGAATTACAAAAAATAAATAAAGAAATTGAACAATTAAAAGAAAATAACCAAAATATGCAAATAGAAATGGCAAGGTGTTGGCAAAAAATAGATAAAGCAACAGAATGGGTAAAGAAAAATATGTATTATTTTCCTAGACCTGATGAGTTATTAAACATATTACAAGGAAATGATAAAGAATGAATATATTTATAGATACTGAAAATATGGAAGAAAGATATGGAGAAGAATTATATAAAGATTATTTAAAAGAACAATTAGAAAAAGACAAATATATTATTGGTGAACAACAACAAGAAATAGAAAGATTAAATAATATTATAGATGAATTAGAAAACAAAATATGGTATTTATATAATTATGCAAGTTTAGATACAAGTAATTTAAAAAAAGAATTACAAGAACTAAAGGAGAATAAATAATGATATTAAAACAAGATAAATGCTTAAATTGTGGTGCTAGTATAAATTATGATAAAATAGAGAATGGTGTTTATCGTTGCCCATTTTGTAGAGAATATTATCATATAGACCAATATGGAATGATAGAGGAATACAAAGTTAAATTAAAATATATGGGAAAAATATTATATTGTTATTTAGGTTCAGTTCAATGTGATTATATTTATGATAGCTATAGAGATATTAAGGGTCAATTAGTTATGAATAGACCACTTGAACCAACATTTAAAATTGAATTAATAAGTTATTTAATTGAAGATGAAAAAGGAGAGAAATAATGAAAATATTTAAAAATAAGAAATTTATAACATATATAAGTATTTTACTTGTAGCAGTATTTTGCTTATTATTTTTATCAGGTTGTAATAAGCAAATAATTGATTTAGAATATAATTATGATAAAGTGGTATGCTATTATGGTGCTGAAAAAATAGAATTAGCTATTGATAGTTGGCAAGACTATGATGGAGAACAATTGCAAATAAAAAGTAATGGTAAAACATACTTATTAACTGCAAACAATTGTTATATGGTAAATGAATAATGAAATATAGACCACATATATATGCTATGTATAAAGGTGATGAATTTTTATGTGAAGGCACAAAAGATGAAATATGCAAAGAAATGAATATAAAAAAAAGTACATTTAATTATTATCGTTCTGTTGTTTGGGTTGTAAATAGAAAATCAAAGTCAGGTAAAAATAACAGGAGAATAATAATCAAGTTAGATGGTAAAGATAAATTTAGCAAGTTGCAATAAATTTTAAAATATGTTATAATGTTATTGATGGATAAATAAGCCATCACCCCCTTGAGATAAGAACGAGTTTTTTTAAATCTACCTTCGTTCTTTTTTTTGTTGCAATTTATCTAAAATTATGCTATACTTAGATTAAGTTAAGAGGGTGATACAATGAATGGATTTTTAGGGTTTATTTTGGTTTTGGGTGCAATAGGTATAGTGGTTTTACTATGCTTTTTTTCTTGCGTTATTTCAAGTAGAGCAGATGAATATTGGGAAGAAATAAAAAGGGAAATGGAGAAGAGGAATGAAAGACATTGACTTTTCAGTATGCCCATTCATAAGGAATGAGCTATGCTTTCTTACTTATAATGATTTTGTACATAATGCTAAAATATTAAAATTATTTTATGATGCTATGGAAGATGATGCAAAAATATTCTATAAGTGGTATGTATATGCTAACATTCATATGGATGAAAGTTTTAAAAATTTAATATGGACTTATCTAAATAGTACTGAGCAAGAAGATTATGACAATTTGATAGATAATGAAAGAAAATATAAAGTAAAGTAGTCATTTTGTCTATTTTGCTTTTTTATGTTATAATGATTATTGAAATAGCAAGGAGGCGGTACAAGTGGCTAAGATAGATGAATGGCTAACTGATGATAAACTTATATTGCTACAAGGATGGGCTAGAGATGGGCTTACTAACGAACAAATAGCAAACAATATTGGAATTAATGTTAAAACACTTTACGAATGGAAAAATAAACACAGTAATATAAGTAATGCCCTAAAAGATGGCAGAGATGTTGTTGACTATCAAGTTGAAAACGCCTTATTATTAAATGCTTTAAGTGGTAATGTAACCGCACAAATATTTTGGCTTAAAAATAGAAAGAAAAACGAGTGGAGAGAAAAGATTGAGATACCGACAAATCCTAACGAAATATCTAAGGTTCAAGAGCTATTGTCTAAGATAGAAAATGAGGCACGAAATGATACTAAGTGATAAGCAAAAAGAATTTATTAAAAATGCTCATCATAGATATAATATCAAAGTAGGTGCAAGAAGATGTGGTAAAACATACCTTGATAATTTATATGTAATACCTAAAAGAATAATAGAAAGAAAAGGCTTAGATGGTCTATATTGTATTTTTGGTGTATCTAAAGGAACAATAGAACGAAATGTATTGCAACCACTAAGGCAAATATATGGTAAAAATTTAGTTGGTACAATAGGCAGTGATAATACTGCAAAACTATTTGGTGAGGTTGTCTATTGTTTAGGTTGTGAAAAAGTAAATCAAGTAAGCAAAATACAAGGTACATCAATCAAATATGCATATGGTGATGAGGTTGCTAAATGGAATGAAGAAGTATTTGTAATGATACAAGGTTCATTAGACAAGCCATATTCGTGCTTTGATGGTGCATTAAACCCAGAGAACCAATCACATTGGCTAAAAGCTAATTTCTTAGATAAAGTTGAAGAAAAACAACTTGATGTCTATGTACAACACTACACTATATTTGATAACCCTTTTTTGCCAAAGGAATTTGTTGACAATCTATGCAAAGAATATGCAGGAACAGTTTATTATGATAGGTTAATACTAGGACAATGGAAAAATGCTGAAGGTATAATATATAGACAATTTGCGGACAATCCTAGTTTATACATAAGAGATGAGGCGGTTGATGAATACGGGAATAAGTTAAATTTTATGATTATATCAATTGGCATTGACTATGGTGCAACTGAAGGTGAAACCGAATTTAAAGCAACGGGAATAACTCCACTATTTAAACAAGTATGGACAATAGATGAGGAAAAGCTGACAGGGTTACATTCTCCTGAGGAAATGTATAAAAAATTTGTTGAGTTTTACAAAAGGGTAATGAACACATACGGGAAAGTAACACATTGCTTTGCGGACTATGGTGCTTTAGGTCAAGTGCTAACATATGGTATGAATAAATACTTACAAGAAAAAGGAATACCCTTGCTAGTAGATGATTGTATCAAAGGAAGGATAGTTGATAGAATTGAGCTAGATTGCCATTTATTTGGTCAACAACGGAGATTTATCCTTAGGAAATGCAAATATCTAATAGAGGCATATAGTCAAGCTCTATGGGATGATAAACACGAAGATGAACGACTTGACGATGGAACAACACCCGTTGATGACTTGGATGCTAGTGAATATAGTATGTTTCCTTTTTATGACAAATTAATGCAGAATATAAATGGAGGTTATTGAGATGCAAGAAGATGGACATTGGGTAACAATAAATGGCACACACGTTTTTGTCAAAGAAGGGCAAAATCCTATGGATGCTTTTATTAGACAAAAGACAAATAAAAATAAAACAAAAGAACCAAAAGGATTTGAAGACAGTAAAATAAGAGATAAAAATGGCAATTTAATAAAAGTTTATCACGGAACATCAACAAATTTTGAGGAATTTGATGAAAAGTTTATAAGGCAAAGGTCAGATGGCACAAGGGGATTTTATTTTGCCCCACCAGAAAGAAAAGATAGTGTTGCAGGATATTATGCTGGTGAAAAGGGAAATATAAAAGAAGTATATTTAAACATTAAAAAACCATTATATTTAAAAACAAACGATAATACAACACTAAATAAATTAAATGCTAGTGGCAAAATTAATCAATATGATGGAATTATACGCATAGCAAACGAAGATATGCCTGAACACAAATATTATAATTATAAAACTAAATCAGTTAGTATAGAAAAAATAAAAAAAGATGATATTGTTGAAATAATTGCTTTTAAAAAAGACCAAATAAAAATTGTTAAATAAAAAGGAGTGATACAATGAAATTAGAAGATTTTTTACAAATAAATTATAATTACAATCCAAATGCTAAAAATGATTTAAGAACTTACATTGAACAATGGAAAAGTTGGTATCAAGGCAATGTTAAGTCATTTCATAATTATTTTATCTATAATGGTAAAAAGAAAGTCAATCAACATAGATATACAATGAATATGGCAAAAGAAATTAGTGAAGATTGGTCAGACATATTATGGAGTGAAAAATGCAAAATATCAATGAAGGATGATAAATCACAAGATGAGTTTGACGAACTAATAGATAGCTTAGACTTATACTCAGTAATTAATCAATCAATAGAAAAGTCAGGTGCATTAGGAACTGAAGCTGTTGTTGTTAGTGTATATGACATTATAGAAAACCAAGATGGAATGTATTTAGATGTATCGGAGGCAAAAACAAGAGTTGATGTTGTTGATATAGATTGGATTTATCCGCTAAGTTGGAACAATAAAGAAATAACAGAATGTGCTTTTGGTTCGGTTGAATATGTAAAAGGTGAAAAGTATGTAATACTTGCGGTTCACAAATTAGCCGATGACGGAAACTATCACATATACAATCATTTATTTAAAGACACTAACGGGTTATTAACCGAGATAAAAGAAAAAGAAAACACAGTTGATGATTTTGACACTAAGTCAGATATAAAATGGTTTAGTATATTTAAGCCACTATTAACAAATAACTTGTTTAATAACAATCCTTTTGGAATACCACATTATGCAAATGCTATTGATAATTTAAAGACAGTTGACATTGTATTTGATGCATTAAAAACTGAAGTAAAAGATGGTAAAAGAAGAATATTTGCAAGAGCTGAAATGTTTAACTATGATGAAGGGCAACAAAGAATGGTATTTGACCCTGAGGATACATCTATTTATCAATTGCCTAAAGGTGCAACAAAAGACGATTTAATTCAAAGTGAAAGTGACGATTTAAGAACCGATAAACAAATAAGCACATTAAACACTGCCTTAAACATACTAGGCAATAAAGTTGGCTTTGGTGAAAATCACTATCATTTTGATGGTACAAATCTAAGCACTGCAACAGCAGTTGTATCAAGTAATAGCAAACTATTTAGAAGAAAGAAAAAACTAGAGATAGGCTATGAAAGTGCAATCTATGATTTAGTAAGAGCTATATGCTATGCATCAAGCGAATTTGGTAAGTATAACATAAGCGATGAAGATATGGTGATACAATTTGATGATAGTATTATAGAAGATAAAGAAGCTGAAAGTAATAGAGCAATGAGGGAAGTAAGTGCAGGTTTACTAAGTAAGGTTGAATATAGAATGAAAGTATTTGGTGAAACTGAAGAAATTGCTAAAAAGAAAATACAAGAAATTGATGATGCCGAACCTAATGTAGAGGATTTACTAGGAACTAACGATAGAAAAAAAGAACAAGACGAGGAAAAGCCAAAAGAAGAAAAAAAGGATGGTGATAAATAATGAAAGTAATAGTTAAACCGCATACAATACAAGTAATTAATACACCAGTAAATGAGCAAGAAATAAATGTAACAACTGTTGATTTTGAATTTAGTGATGACTTTGATGCAACATTTACAAAAGAGGCATATTTTACTTTAAAAGGAGACACATACAAACAAATCATAATAAATAATCAATGTGAAATACCTAGTGAAGTATTAACCGAACCTGGTGAAATTGAATTAGGTGTAGTTGCATTTAATTCAACTCAAAGATACAACCCTAAACCTGGTTACTTTACAACACTAGAAGGTTCATTAAAAGATGCCGAAAATAGTCAACCAATAACACCAAGCGAATTAGAACAATACGAATTGCAATTACAAGAAGGTTTAAACGAGGTTAATGGCAAATTAGATGACATAGATACAGCTTTAAATGAGGTCAATAATTTAGATATAGATGCAAATAAAGTTGGAACAACAACGACTATTACAATTACGGACAAAAGTGGAACATCAAAAGAGGTACAAGTTTTAGATGGAACGAATGGAACAAACGGAAGAGACGGAAGAGATGGAGTTGACGGGAAGGACGGAGTTGACGGAAGAAATGGTATTGACGGAGTTGATGGGGTAAGCCCAATTGCAACAGTAACTAAAAGTGGCAGTACATCAACAATAACTATCACCGATAAAAACGGAACCACAACCGCAATTGTTAGTGATGGTATCAATGGTACTAACGGAACTGATGGTAGAGATGGTTACGTTCAATATACAGCAGGAGAAAACATAACAATAGAAAATAATGTTATAAGTGCAGTTGGTGGTGATTTAAGTAATTATGCAACAAAACAATATGTAGATACAGACCAACACCAAGTATATAGATTTGAAATACCAACAACATTTTCATATAATAACGAAAATTATACCACAGACGCAATAAAAGAAAGTGCAACTGATTTAATAAACTATTATTATGGTAAACAAATAAAAAATGCTATTGTATTATTAAAAACAAATTACAATTACACATTTATTATGAGTAATGAAAGTCCATTAACAAATCAAGATAGAATGTATCTTTTTGATGGATATAGTTTTAATGGTAATACGCTATATTTAGTTACATTTAGAATAAATGGAACGTGGGAAAACAATGTATTTACATCAACAGGCGTAACAACATTTCAAAAAATAGAGTATAACAAAACTCAATTTATGACTGGCGTTAAAGATGTAAAAACAACAAATTTAGACAAGTTTTGGAGTGGTACACTAAGCGAATACAATGCAATACAAAATAAGGATGCCGATACTTTCTATAATATAACTGATGATTATAGCAACAATGGATTGCCAAGTGCAGGAACAACGGGTCAAGTGTTAGCAAAAGCTAGTAATAGTGATTTTGACACAGAATGGGTAAGTCAACATAGTTTTTCACACGAAACTTGGACATTTACGTTGGATGATGACACTACTGTTGATAAGGAAGTTGTATTATGGTAGATTTTTCTAACGTGAAAAGTATTACAATACCTGAGGGAACAGTTAAAAAAATAGAAAGAAATGGTGTTACATTATGGCAACCAAAGGGCAATGATTATATTACTGATGGATTAATAGTTTATTATAGTGGAATAGATAATACAGGAAATGGTTATAGTACATCCGCAACAGAGTGGGCTGACTTAAGTGGAAATAACAATGTTGGTAAAATGTATAACTTTTCTAATGGCACTGGTGATAACTCAGGTTGGACAACTAACGGGCTAAAATTTAGACTATATTATTCGTATAATGGTGTCGTAACAGTTAATGATAAAAAAATGACCGATTTATTTAGCGATATGCCTGTTACGATAAGTTGCACATACACAGTAAAAACAGGTGGTAATTATATGGGCTTGTTTGGTAATCACGGAATTGGCAGTGCGGGTTTCTTAGTACAATACGAGGGTTCAAGTTCAAGTGCGGGTTGGTTAGGTGGCTCAGGCAGAACAATATCAACCTCCGATTGGGCTAGTGATAACTCACAACATAATTTAACTTTAGTTATAATGTCAACATCAAGAATGATTTTATATATAGATGGTCAACAAGTATATGACAGAAATACATTCAGCGGTAGTTTAAATAGTAGTATGTATTTTACAATTGGGAATGCTTATTTACAAGCAAATCCACCAGAATATGCACCAAGTGATAGAACATTTAACGGAACAATACATAACTTTTTAATATATAATAGAGATTTGTCGGCTGACGAAGTGGCATACAATTATAATGTTGACTTAGCAAAATATTTTAATTAGGAGGATATTATGAGTTTAAGAAAAGGTAATACAATAATAAGTGGCTTGGGTAGTGCGGGGTATAGCCCAACTGCAACTGTTACTAAAAATAGCAACGTGTCAACGATAACAATTACTGACAAGAATGGAACAACAACGGCACAAGTTTATGATGGGGATAGCCCTGAGGTTATTACAAATAGCAGTTCAACATATACAATAGCTAGTTTAACAGGAAACAAGTCATATAAATTAGGTGAAATAACATCATTAACAATAACTGCAACAACAACATTTGATATAGAAAGTATGATTTATTTTGAAAGTGGTTCAACTGCAACAAGTGTAAGTATACCTAGTTCATTGACTAATTTAGGTGATGCACCAACATTAACAACAAGTGGTGGGGTAAGTACAGGAACGTGTGTTGCAAGTAAAAACTATATGATTTCAATATTAAATGATATTGCAATATGGAAAAAATATTAAGAAGGTGAAATATGAGTTTATTTAGAAGCCTTTTAAGTACACTAAGTTCAAGATTGCCTAGTGAATATCAAGAGGTTGAATATATAACTGGTGTAAGATATGGTTATATTAATACAGGGTTTGATATAACAGATGGGTATAAGTTTGAATTAGATATATCATTTAATGAATTATCAACACAATATATAATAGGTGCAGTTGATTTCAGTTATCCTATTACACGTTCACATCTTGCTTGTTTTGATAATGGAGGTTTTCAATTCGGCTTAGGTGCAAAAGAAGATATATGGACAGGTCTTTATATTCAAACAAATACAAGATATAAAATAGAAGCAAGTACAACGTCTGGTGATAACTATATAAAAGTAAATGGCACTTTATATGGACAAGGAACATATACTTATTCATTAAATAATTATAGATGCTATCTTTTATCAACAAATGGTATGAGTTCAGGAGAGGCTTTCAATGGTAATATGTATTCTTGTAAAATTTATGATAACAATGATGTGCTTATTAGAGATTTTATACCTTGTTATAGAAAAAGTGATAATAAAGTAGGAATGTATGATATAGTAAATAACGTATTTTATACAAGTGAGGGAAATGATTTTACAAAAGGCCAAGATGTATAGTAGGTGATGTTATGTTATCTGACGAGGTTATTGAAAAAGTAATTGAAAGGCTTGTTAATAGAATAGAGCAAGGCAACGAGTATGTTTTAGAGCAAATAGGTAAGAGTATCAAAAAACTTGGTACTCTTACACCTAGCAAAGCTCAAGAATTAGTGCAAATACTAAAATATGGTGGTGACTATGACAAGATAATAAAAAAACTTGCTGAAATAACAAAGCTGAATGTAAGAGATATTAAGAAAATTTTTGATGAGGTTGCAAAGCACGATTATGAGTTTGCTAAGCAATTTTATGACTTTAGAGGCAAAAAATTTATACCATACGAGCAAAATTTTGCATTGAAAAGTCAAATAGACGCAATATCATCCGCCACCGCAAAAAAATACATAGAAATGGCAAGAAGTGATATGATTGGCTTTGGTATGGCAGATAAAAAGACAAAAGAGGTCACATTTAAAGGCTTAAAAGATGCATATAACGAGCTTTTAGACGAGGCAATATTAAATGTAGGGCAAGGTAAAGAAACATTTGATAGTGCAATGTTTAGACAGTTAAAACAAATGGGAACGGGTCTAAAGGTTGTTTATGAGAATGGAAGAACAATGAGGCTTGATAGTGCGGTTAGAATGCATATGAAAGATGCTATAAGAACTTTGCACAATGAAACACAAACAATAATAGGCAAAGAGTTTGATGCGGATGGTGTTGAAATAACAGTACACGAAAACCCTGCACCTGACCACCAGGATGTACAAGGTAAACAATTTAGCACCAATCAATATGATGCGGATGGCAAATTAATTAAAAAAGGTGAGTTTGAAAAATTCCAAAGTGATGAAAAAGCTGTCAGCTATGATGGTGTTGAGTTTGATGCAAATTATGATGGACACGATAGAAGAAGTATAAGCCAATATAATTGTTATCACTATACATTTGCTATTGTCTTAGGAATAAGTAAGCCAGAATATTCAAACGAGGAACTAAAAGAAATAATAAATAGAAACAATAAAGGCTTTGATTATGAGGGCAAACATTATACAATGTATGAGGGTACTCAATTACAAAGACAAATAGAAAGAGCTATACGAGAACAAAAGGATACTCAAATATTAGCAAGAGCAAGTAATAATGAGATGCTTATAGGCGAAAGCCAACAAAAGATAACAATACTAAATCATAAATACAAAGAACTATCAAAAGCAAGTGGCTTATTAGAAAAAAAAGATAGATTAAGAGTAAGTGGTTATAAAAGGGTTGCAATCAAAAAATAATTATGTTATAATTAAGAAAACACAGAGAAACTCCTAGCTGGGTAAGAGTTAGAATACAAGATGATAACTTGTAAGAGTTCCTAGCGTTCATCAAACAAGGCATTATTAACGTGATAATGCTAAAAGCGAGTGTGTTTTTGAACATAGAAATATGTTCTTTTTCTATATTGCAAAAAGAATAATTATATGCTATAATGTAATTGTTCTAACAACAAAGCATCCATTTGTTATGTCAAAGAGGCTACCTTATTTGGTAGCATTAGGATAGGTATATAATGGCAAAACCCCAAAATGACTAAAATGAGCCGAGAACTGTTAAGGGGTTATCTGTAGGTTCTCTATATCTATTCTAATGGTGCTAAATAAAAGCACTTTACAGACCACACATATGTACAAAGTTGCCTTTATAGGCAACATAGAGTAGATGATACTACACGCTTTTCATCTATTCTATGGTGTTTACAAAGCACCTTCCTAATCTATTTTATGAAAGACACCTATTCGTGGTTGGTGTCTTTTTTTTTGTAAAATAACAAATTTAGTATTGACATAGTCATATAACTATGTTATAGTGTAATTGTAACAAGGAGGTAGATTATGAAAAAGAAAGTAAATTGTTACAAGGTAGGGGCATTGGTTTTGATGTTGATTGAGGTTGGCATAATGTTGTTTACTAAAAAAGAAACATTACAAAACTTAAATACCTGGAGATTATATTTAGCGTGTATTATGTGTATACCAATAAATATAATGTTCATATGCACCAAAAAGGGGGTGAATAAATAATGAATAATAATTTAATTAAAATGCAACAAATGTTAATGAGGCAAATGGAAAGACTAGATAATTTAGACAACACACACGTTGATAAAAGTGAAGAAATTGCAAGAGCAAATGCTTTATCAGGTAGTGCTGTAACATTTTTAAAAAGTGTAAATGTTGGTTTAAGAATTATTGAAGTAGCAACTAAATACGAAACACAAAAAGACAAATTAACATTAGAGCTTGGTGTTGTAAATGAGAAATAAGTATTCAAAAGAATTTGAAAAAGAAATGTATAAAAAAGGGTCTAGTAATACAATAGACAAATTGCTAGATATTGCCAAAAACAAATATAACTATCAAATTACAAAAGAAATGTTACGAGAATACTTGCAAAAAAGACAAATAAGATATAAAGATTATAACCCTAATAAAGCAAAAGCAATGGGCAATAGAATACCAATTGGAACTGAATACGTTAAGCCAGACAATATGGTATTGGTTAAAGTCACACCAAACAAATGGGAATACAAACAAAGGCATATTTACGAGCAATATCATAATGTAAAATTGCCTAAAGGAACAATGGTTATATTTTTGGATGGTGATAGAACAAACTTTGACATTGACAATTTAATGGCAGTATCAACACCAGAGTATAATTGTATAAAAAACAAAAGTTTGTTATCTAATGATGGTATGATTACTAAAACTGCTATACTGAGTGCTAGATTATATTACAAAGTCAAAGAAAAGGAGAAAGAAAAATGCCAAAATTAAGTAAACAAATATATATAGCAAATAATGAAAAAAGAATTAATTGTTATACTGCACATATACCAAAAAGAATAGTGCAAGAAGCTGAAATTGATGATGATGATGAAATAAATATTCGTGTTGAATATGACAAAATTATTATAGAAAAAAGGTATTATTATACTTGTATGGAATGCGGTTATGAATGGCAAGATGGTAAAAGTTATTCTATTACAAGTAATTGCCCAAAATGTGGGTGTGGGGATTTGCGTTGCGTTGATTTAAGGGAGTGCAACGATGATAATAAAAAATAAAGAACTAAAAAAGATGCTTAAAGAATATGGCAGAAAATATACTTTAACGATGTATATTAATAGACTATTTCATATGACACAAAAGCAACTTGATTATGTACTAGCATATAAGGAGATGAAGTATGAAAAAGAAAATGGTAGAATTAAAGAACATAAAATGTGATGTATGTGGTTATCAAAATCACGATTATTATGTAAAAAAATCTGGTGTGTGTCATTTATGTGGTAAAGTATTAGATGACAAAGCATATTTTAAAGCTCAAATGAATAAAAAATTAAGATTATGGAGAGGTAAAAGATGGACAACATACGATTAGTAGAATATGCAATTGACAAGTTGTATGAGTTAAAAATAAAAGCTGAAATAGAAGATAGACAACGAGGCAAAAAAAGATATGTAAGTAAGGTATCAGCTTATAAAGATTTAATTAATTTATTGGAGGAATTATATGAAAGTAATTGATTTATTAAATAAAATAGCAAATGATGAAGTTGATGAGGAAATAAAATATTTATTCTCAAAAAATGATTTTTGTACTATTAAAGAATTTTTTAATAGATATATAGTGGACAAAGAAAACCTAAATTTAGAGTTAGAAGATGAATGTTTGCCTATCATACCTGATGATGAATTGTTTGATGTAACTACTATTGATAGTAAAACAGTTACATATCATAAAATTAATTACAATTTTAAAGTATTAAAAGAAAAAATAAATCAAATATTAGAAGAATTAAATAAAAGACAATAACGATTTGTCTTTTTTTCTATTTAGTGATATAATTACAATGTAAGAGTATGAGGAGGGTTATATGCAAGGAATTTGGACAGCCATTATAAGTGGTTTATGTGTAGCAATACCATCTGTGTTAGCTACTATATCAAGCAATAAAAGAAACAACGATTTAGTTATCTATAGAATAGACGAACTAGATAAAAAGGTTCACGAGCATAATAACTTGATTGATAGGATGTATAAAGCTGAAAAAAGCATATCATTGATAGAAAGTGAACTAAAAGAGGTAAAGAGTGCTAAATAGCACTTTTTTTGTTGCATTAATTAAAATCTTATTATATAATACATAGCCAATTAAGGGGGTATTATATGAAAAAACCACATTATTACTTTGATATGCCTAAAGAAACATACGACTTTATAATAAAAAAAGGCATCCTAAGAGAAAGCCGAAAAGAAAAAACAATCCTGGATTTATGTTTACAAGGTGAACCATTAAAGGGCATTATGATAAAAACGGGGTATTCTATGAGAACAATTACTAATAGAAAGCAAGAAATTTATAACAAGATTAGCAAGTATTTTTTTTAAATGCCAAATTGCCATTATTTGCTATTATTTGCTATTATTTGCCTAAAGTTTGCATTCTATCTTATTAAATATAGTGTAATATATTGCAACGAGGTGGGGGAATGGTTGAGAAATTAAAAATCAAAGCAATATATGACGACTTTATAAGGAATGTATCACTTACGGATGAACAAATTAGAATAATTAATATGTTAATAAATAAAGATAGCATAGTAAAAATAGCTATGGAAATAGGTGTTAGTCAAAGAACTATCGGCTATGAAATAAGAAAGCTAAAAGATATTTTTGCGGATTATGTATTTATGCAAACTTGGAAAGCATTACTTTTATTGTGATGCTTTTTTATTGCATTTTTAAATTAATAATAAAATCTATACTTAAATTAGAAAGGAGAGTTAAGTATTTAGTTTAAAACACTATTACTACACTCTCTTTTCTTTTAGGAGGTAAATATGTATAACAATCCATATATGAATACTTATAATTCAAATTTTAATCAACAAAGCATAAATGATAGAATTGACAATCAAATAGCACAACTAAATCAAATGAAAGAACAATTTAAAAATAATCAACAACCCGCTATTAATCAAACATTCCAACTTGCACCAAACGGAACAAACACAATGAGATATGCAAACACCATTGATGATGTTAGCAAAGAAATAATATATGGTGATACCCCATTCTTTAGTAAAGATATGTCAGTATTATGGATTAAAAATACTAAAGGCACTATTAAAACTTATGAATTAAAAGAAATAGTGCCACTTGATAGCAAAGATTTACAAATACAATACTTACAATCGCAAATTGAAGAACTGAAAGGAATGATAAAAAATGATGCAGATGTTACAAATGCTGATGCAAAACAAGATGCAACAAATACCACAACAAATGATGACACAATTAGAACAACAGCTAAAAAGAACAAATCCTCAAGCATATAAAAAATATCAAGATGCTAGAAAAAATAATAACCCTAATGACTTATTAAATGAAACTATAAACAATTTTAACCCACAACAAAAACAACAATGGCAACAAATGATGCAAATGTTTAATAATAATATTAACTCAAAATAGAGTTGATATAGAGGATGAAAGGAGGTGAGATAATGAACGGAAACGGAATACAACCAACAGTAGAATTAGCAACCACAAATGGCAACAATGGTTTTGCTTATCCATACCCAGTTATGCCAATGATGGGAGGATATGGTAATAGTGGTTTTGGTTATGGTGGTGATTGGATTTGGATAATTTTATTGTTTGCACTATTTGGTGGTTGGGGAAACAATGGAAATGGTGGTTTCTTCAATAATGGCTTTAATAATGATTATGCTTGGTTATCTAATGGGCAAAAAGAAATTATGCAAAACACAAATGCAGGTTTTAATGCTTTACAATTAAGCAATGATATTCAAGATGTTACAAATGGCATAAATTCTTTATCAAGCCAATTATGTAATTCAACATACACATTAAATGACAGCATTAAAGATGGTTTTTATGGTTTAAATACATCATTTTTAAATTGTTGTTGTGAAAATAGATTAGGATTAGCTAATCTAACATCAACAGTAATAAGCGAAAATTGTGCTGATAGAGAGGCTTTAAGCAATGGAATTAGAGATATTATTTCAAGCCAAACTGCATCAACTCAAAGAATATTAGACCAATTATGCCAAGACAAGATTGATGCAAAAAATGAAAAAATTGGTGATTTACAAAGAGAAATCTTAATGAAAGATTTACAGGCTAGTCAAATTCAACAGACTGCACAATTAAGAGCGGGTCAAGAGGCTGAAGTAGATGCATTGTATAACAGACTTTCTAATTGCCCAGTTCCAAGCACACCAGTCTATGGAAGAATACCTATCTTCACTTGCAATGGTGGATGCGGTTGTGGAATGAACACTACAAGTCAATTTATTTAATAGCATAGAGTAGAATACTACATACTCGAAGACGAGAACTTGCTAACAAAAACCCTTTATAGGGGAAACGAGAGATAGGCATAGTTCTATCTCTTTATTTATTATGAGAGGAGAAAGATAGAATGATAGAAACAATTATAAATGAACCATTGGTATTGCCAAGTAATGCAAGTCCAATAACTTTTGATGAAACTGATATAAGAACAAGATGTGCTACTTGTAATGGATGGCTAGATTACTCAAGTGGTAACCCCAACTTTAAAATATTTGGTAATGGATACACAGGCTATTATGATGTAGAATTTAGTGCATCAGTTTCTTCAGCAACTGCTGGTGTAGTGGCAATAGGTTTGTATCAAGATGGAGTGTTAATACCTGACACAATTCGTGCAGTTACTATTGCGACAGCGGATGATTACGAAACTATTTCATTTGATAAAAAGTTAAGGGTCTGTCCTAGAGGAACAACTAATATATCAGTTCAAAGTGTATCAAGTGTACCAACCCCAACTGACCCAACAACACCAATAGCAACTACACAAGCAATTATAACTAATGCCACATTTAGCATAAGTAGGATTTAATGAGAAATAATATAGATATAACATCATTAATTTTACAATTATACAGTGTTATTTTATTATTACAAGATTATAACAATACTGACTTAATGAAAGAATTGCAAAAACAAGATACACAATATTTTGAAAAGATTATTAAAAATCAAGAAGAAATATTACAAATCCTTAAAGAAGGGAGTGATTAAATTGGAAGAAAAGTCAAACTTATTAAGACTAACGGAAGAAACGATAGAAAGAACTATAAAAGATGGACTAACAACAAACAATTTAGATATTGTTTATAAATTAGCAAAAATAAAACATATGGAAAAGGAGGATGAAAATATGAATTATGGTAATTATGGTGCTAGAAGACCAGGATATGATAGTTATGGAGAATATGGACGTGGTAGTTATGGAGAAAACTATGGAGAATATGGCAACTATGGACGCAGAGGTAGAGATATGAAATATCGTGGAGATGATAGTTTAGATAGAATGTCAGGGGAATATGGTAGATATATGGAAAGCCGAAATAGATATGGTGCGGGTGAAGAAACTGATAAATCATTTCACTATATGGTAAAAGCTCTTGAAGATTTTATTCAAGTGTTACACGAAGAAGCTGAAACACCACAACAACATCAAATGTTAAATGAAACATTACAAAGAAGTATGAGATAATGTACAGGTTCTATAATAGAAATCCATTAAATAAATATGAAGATGATTGTGTTATAAGAGCAATAAGTTGTGCAACAAATAAATCTTGGGATTATGTTTATGACTATTTGAGCGATATAGCACAATACGAAGGTACTTTATTTGATAAAAGAGAATTTGTAAGAAATTATTTAGATAGAACATATAAAAGGTTATATGGGGTCTATGGTACAGTTGGACAGGTAGCGGGTATGTTTCCAAACAACATATTATTAATAACTGTGCCATCTCATATTTTATGCTCAAAATATGGAGTGGTTTATGACACATTTGACCCTCGTGAAAGAGAAATTGAGGATGTCTGGCTTGTTAAATAATGAGAGGTTTTCCTCTCTTTTTTTGTAAAGTTTATGTCAAATATAGTCGGTTTACACTTGAAACCTTAAAATCACAAATTAAATTTTTTTTCAAGGCATTTTTGCCTCGCAAACCCTTATTTTATAAGGGTGTAAACCTCAATGTCAAATGGTTTACGTTTTACTAATGCTTTAAATTGTGGTATAATATAGTCATATAAAGAGGAGGAATTATGCCCATCTTTATATATGTTCTTTAACAATTTTTTAAGGAGGTAGATTTAAAATGGAAGAACAAGAAATTATGTTGAAATCTTACAGGAGGGAAATCAAGGTATTAGTTCTATCAATGGATGTTCCATATTATGAAGATGTCAAAAAAAGAAGTTACTTTCTATCGTATGAAGATGTATTAACTAAATTGTTTAATAACAAACGAGAAGAAAAAGACATCTTAGAAATTCAAAATTATTATAATAGTGATAGAATAACAATCTATGTTAATCTAACAGATTATATGAAGGGCGGTATGTATGAGGAAACTGATAAAGAGGTACAAGATGCAATAGCACATATTAAAACTTGGCTAACATCAGGCTTGGATGTATCAAATGATATGGTAGAACACGAAATAAGAAAAGGTTACATCTATGAAATACCTGACTATATGAACAACATAAGAGCTATAGTGAATGATGAGTTTATAGAAAACTATGTCACACTATTAAGTTAAGAGTGTATTTGCACTCTTTTTCCTTTTTTGATATAATTATATTAGGTGATAAAATTGATACCTAAAAGAATTATATATTGCTGGTTTGGTGGCAAAGACAAGCCAGAACCTATATTAAACTGCATTAAGACTTGGAAAGAGTATATGCCAGATTGGGAATACATTGAAATAAATGAAAATAATTTTAATATTAATTATAATCAATATGTAAAAGATGCTTATGATAATAAGAAATGGGCATATGTGTCTGACGTTGCAAGATTATGGGCTTTATATAATTATGGCGGAATTTATATGGATACTGATGTTATAGTGTATGGGGCTTTAGACAAGTTCTTAAAGCATAGCTTTTTTACAGGGTTTGAACAACAACACTATCCTGTAACTGCAACAATGGGTGCTTGTAAGAACAATGAATTAATAAAAGAAATGTTAGATGTTTATAATAATAAGACTTTTCAAACACACGAAAATTGGCACGAGTATGAAACTAACACAATGATAATGAGTGATATAATAGGCAAATATTTTGATAGAGATAGAGCGGAATATCAAGAAAAAGACAATATGGCTATTTATCCTAGAAAGACTTTATGCTATAGTGAAGAAATTGATGATGAAGTATATACACGACACCTTATGTTTGGAAGTTGGGGTGCTAATCAATGAAAAAAATAATATTTTATCAATCACATTTTTGCCAAATTGGTGGAGTGGAAACAATGGCATATAATTGGTGTTGGTGGTTAAGAAATTTTTTTGATATAACAATATTGTATTGCGGTGGTGACGATATAAGGCTTAGAAAAATGTCTAAACTTGCAAAGATGGAAAAGTATGAAGAAGGCAAAACTTATGAATGTGATATTTTCATCCGCAATAGTGTATGGGGTACAATACCTAAAAATATAAAAGCTAAAAGAATGATAGAGATGCGACACGCTAATTATAAATATTTGTTAGATAAAGGCTTATTATATCAACAATATGCCGATATGGGAATAAAAGAAATTGTTGGTTGTGGTGAATTTGTTAGTAAAATGAGTGATGAGGTATTGCACGACCATCCAACAACAATTAAAAATATATTACTGCCAAAAAGGGAAACAAATAAAGTATTGCATCTAATTAGCTGTACTAGATTAGACCCAGCCAAAGGTTGGAATAGATGCTTAAAACTTATGGATATGATGAAGAAAGCAAGAATAAAATTTGAATGGAATATATTTACAAATTCAACGATGTATAAATGTGATTATGAAGAGGTACATTTTTGGAAACAAAGATATGACATATGGGATTACTTAGCAGATGCCGATTACACTGTTTTACTTAGTGATAGTGAAGGTTTGCCCTACACAGTTCAAGAGAGCTTACAGTATAAAGTGCCTTGTATAGTAACAGATGTAGGTGGTTGTACTGAACTTATTAAAGATGGTGTAAATGGTTATGTTGTACCATTAGATATGAACTTTGATATAAAAAAGATATTAACAATACCAATATGCAAAGAGTATGATAATCATTCTTTAGAAGATTGGTTAAAGTTTTTAGATTATACTGGTAAGATAGATAAAGAAAAAATAATTAAAGACTATAAGGAGGAAGAAGAAAAAATGGTAAGAGTAAGAGCATTAATTAACTTTCAAGATGTAGAGGGGAAAGAACTAAGAGTAGCAAACAAAAGTGAATGGGAATGTGAAAAAGAAAGAGCTGAATACTTAAAGGAACACAATGCGGTTGAAATTCTTGAAGAGGTAAAACCAATCAAACTAGAACTAGAAGATGTTAAAGTAATTGCTGAAGAATTAAACAAAGTTACTAAAAAGAAAAAAAGCAAGAAATAATCTTGCTTATATGGGTTTGGTGTAATGGTAGCATAATAGTCTCCAAAACTATTGATAGTGGTTCAAATCCACTAACCTGTGCCAATTATTTTACAAAAACAAAAAACTATGTTATAGTATTGCAAATGAAAAGGAGGAAAAATTATGGCAAAAGATGATATAGGTGGTGTATGGAGAACTATCGGCGGTCGTAAGGTATTTATTAAAGATGGTCAAGACTTAGCAAGTGCTATGAAAGAAAGTGGCAAATTCAAGAAAAAGAAAAAAGAAGAATTAACTGAAGAAGAAAAAGGCAAAAAAATAAATGAAACGATGGATAAAAGACAAGAAATAATCTCTAAATTAGACGAGGACACCAAAGATTTAAGTGATTATGATAAATACAATTTAGCAGTGAGCAAACTAGAACAATCAGAGAATATGCAACCTACTGAAAGACAATATTGGGCTAGTATTCGTGATAAATATGTGCAGAATGGAAAAACAAGAGAAACGGAATTTGACAAAGCGGATAAAGAATTTAATGAACATAGAAAAAAAATGGAAAAGGCATATGATGAGTTTGGCGGGAACACAGTTGAGGATGAAAAGAAATTAAACGAATTAAGTGCCAAAAGAGATGCATCTTGGAGAGATAAACTCAAAGATAAAAATACTAGAGATGAAATAATAAACAAAGAATTAGACGAAAGCACCAAAAACAAAATAAAAGACTATTGGGATAAAGAAGATAAAACTAACTATAGAGATAAAATAACAGATGTAGCAAAGAACTCTAAAGAAGATAATGTAACTTTAGATGTTGAAACAGGAAAACCCGTTAGCTTTGAAAAAGGCTATAGTGTATCATTCCAACAATCAAGTGATACTTATAGTGATGAAGAATATGCTCAAAAAGTTGCTGAATGTCGTGACAAATGTGATGGCAAAGTATATGCAGGTAAATATGGCGGTGATGCTGAGGCTAGTTTCCATACGGATAACTTAGACGATGCAAAAGAATTAATGTACAAATATAATCAAGAAAGCATATACGATTGGCAACACGAAACTCTTATTATGAATGATAAATACGATGCATCTAAAAATCAAACAAATTATAAAGAGACAAAAACAACAAGTGATTATATGAATGAAAAAATACGAAGCGGTGCATCTAAGGACAAAGTTAAAGAAGATTTGCCAAAAAGAACTGAGATAAAAACTCAAGGCACATCAAATAGAAAAGAAGTAAGTGAAAACATACAAGCTCACATACTAGATTATTACGACAACCCACAAGATTTTGTTGAACAAATGGAACATATGAACGAGCCAACAATGTGGAGAGCTGGTGAAACTCTTGCAAAAGGCGGTAGTTATATGATATACTATGATGAGCAAAGAGATTTCTTAGATAGCTTAAAGATAAACCCTAAAGGCAAAAACTTTAGTGACGATAGAGTATTCCAAACATATACAAGCCTAATAGGTAGAGAAAGTGCAAAACTATACGATAGATTAAAAAAGAATGCATATAAGAAATACTTAAAAGAACATCCAGGTAGTGATATGTCATTTAGTGATTTTAAAGATATGAGCAAGGGAGGTAAATAATATGTTAAAAGAATTTGACGAAATAACAAAAAAGATTTCAAAACTTATATTGTCAAAAGGTGATGACAAAGAAATTAGTGAATTAGTCAAGGAACAAGACGAGATAGTAAAGAAGATGAGTGATGACGAAGCGGATGAATTGTTATCAAGAAATATACCTGGACAATATAAGGCAAAAGTAAACAAATTAAGAGGAAATTAAAATTTCTTCTTTTTTTGTTGACAAATACCCTCTTTTGTGGTATTATTATATCAACAAACACGAAAAAGGGTTTGTGAAGGAAGGTAGATTGAAATGAAAAAATATGAAATAAGATATAGTCAAGGTAAAGAAAAAGAACGAAATATAGCAATGTGGGTGGCTATTAGAGATTATGGCAAACATATTAAAGGTGAATGGAATGGTGACTATTGGGTAGCAACTTACAAATTTGGCAACGAAACATATGAGCTATGGGAGAATATGGAATATGGTGTTATGAGCCGAATTATTGAAAAGGAGGAATTATAATGAGTACATACGAAATTTATAACAAAGAATATGTTGCAGGAAAAGATGTTTACAACTTTATTATTACTCAAGTTGAATTTAAAGGTGTTAGAAGAAAAAGCAAATTCTATGAAATAACAAAAAACAACAAAACAATATTAAGTACAAGTTTACATCAAACTTGGTACAAGTACATAAGACAAATAGAAAAAATAAAAACAATTTTAGTTTAAAAAGGGGGTAAGCAATGGATTTATTTGAAGAAATTGAAGAAAAAATGATGAGTTTGCCTAGAGAAGATAAATTAGAACTTGTATTAGACATCATAAGTGTTTTACAAGGTGAAGAATACAACAAAGTTTTAGAAGAATACAAAAAAGAAAATAATTATCATAATCCTGAGCTTAAAAAAGCTGAAGGCAATTATGAGGAATACGAAAAAGCATATAACATTCTATGTGAAAATATATATTAAGGAGGTAATAAAGATGAAATTAGAAAAAGTATTTGAAGCAGACACATTTATAATATGGCAAGATAATAAAGGCTGGGATTTCGTGTATGATATTGAAAACAAAACAGATAAGCCAATTGTTATCCAATATGGTGATTATGACGAAGACACAATTGAAATTGACGATTGGATAGGAATTTTGTGTGATAGAGAATATATCGTTAGATACATATTAGAGGGAAATTATAAGGAGGTGGAATAATGGAAATCAGATTTAAAAAATGTAAAAGTGGTAATATTTGGAAATTTGTAAATGAAAGTTGGTCTAATAGTAACGGATGGGGTCATAAAACAACAGTGTTTAAAAATAGCTATGATTATGAACCTCATAGAGTAAAATACTTAAATAGAACTTGGGAATGTTATACATACCAAACTTGTATGAGAGGTGCAGTTGCATCAATATTTTATGACGAAGCTAATAGATTTATTGAAAATTACAAAGATATACATAATATTACTAGATTTAAAAAAGGTGAAAAACAAAGAGTTATTGAATTTTTTAAAGGAACAACAATGGGTCAAGATTTACAAGAATTAAAAGATGCTATAGATTTAAGAGAATTTTCAAGTATAGAGGTGCAATAATGAATTATCTTGATAAGATTAAACAATTAAGCAAAATATCAATAGCTCAAGTTTGCAGAGAACTTAAAATAGATAGGTCTAATTTATTAAAGGGTAAGACAACATCCGCTAACGAAAAAAAAGTGTATGATGCAATTATTTCTAAATATGAAAATATTAAAAAATAAAGTGCATTTGCACTTTTTTTATTTTGTGTTATAATTATATTAGAGTTGGAAACAACTTATATCAATTCTCACGAGTTCGTGGCTCGTAAAAATAACGATAGGAGGAGATATATATGAGAGAATTTCTAAAAGGCTTGGAATTAGACAAAGAAACAATTGATACCATTATGGCGGAATATGGCAAAAATGTGACAGGGTTAAGAGAACAAATAGAGGAATACAAAACCAAAGTAGCCGACTATGAAACTCAAGTTAAAGATTTGAATGGTAAGATTGAGGATGGCAATAAGTCTTTAGAAAACTTACAAAACTTAACAAACGAAAATAAAGATTTAAAAGCTGAAATTCAAATGAGTGGTAGCAAAGTAAAATCTGAGTTTTCTAAATTTGTTAAGAATGAAGTTATGTCAAAAGTAAATGATGACACCGACTTTGTAACCGCACTTGCAAATTACAAAAAAGAAAATCCACAATATTTTGGAGATACTGTTGTAAAAAAAGTGCAATCATCACCTAGTTTAAATACAGGTGAAAACAAACCACAAAGTACAAACGACATAATGAACGATATACTTCGTGGTGCAGTAAACAATTAAAAGAAAAGGAGAGATTTTAAATGGCAGGAATTGCAAGAACTGATGTAGATGCTCTAATTGAAACTCAAGTTGCTAACGAAATATTTGAAGGAACAATTAGACAATCTAAAGCATTAAGTATGTTTAAAAGACTACCAAATGCAACATCAGACAAAACGAAATTAAGAGTATTAGACAGTCTACCAGTTGCTTATTTCGTTGATGAAACATCAAATAATGGTAGAAAAAACATTACAAAATTGGCTTGGGATAAGAAATATATCAACATTGCTGAATTAGCAGTAATCGTTCCAATTAAAGAAAACTTATTAAATGATAGCTCAATAGATATTTGGGCAACAGTAAGACCAAGAGTTGAAGAAGCATTTGCTAAGAAAATAGACAATGCTATGTTCTTTGGTGTTGACAAACCAACTGATTGGAGAGCTGGACTAGTTCCTAGTATCACAACAGTAGGTGCTGAAGTTAATGAAACTAGCAACGGATTATATAGTGACATTAACGATGTTATGGTAAAAGTTGAAGAAAGCGGATACAATGTAAATGGTATCTTAGGCGGAACAGGACTTAAAGGTAAATTTAGAATGATGCTTGATACAACTGGTCAACCATTAAATACAACTGAAATAGGTTCAATTCGTAGAGAATTTATGGACAATGGAGTTTGGGATAAGACTAAATCAACATTAATTGTTGGTGATTTCTCACAAGCTGTTTACTCTATAAGACAAGATATAACTTATAAAGTATTAACTGAAGCAGTTATCCAAGACCCAAGCGATGGTTCAATTCTTTACAACTTAGCACAAGACGATATGGTAGCACTTCGTGTTGTTATGAGATTAGGTTGGGAAATTCCAAACCCTGTAAATGCTGAAAACGAAACAAGTGCAAGATTTCCATTTGCAAGTCTTAAACCACAAAGCACACCAAGTTTATAATTTATTTAAAGGAGGGCATTTATGGAATTTAGTGGACAATACCTAACTTTTACGGAATATAGAGGACTAGGTGGCACACTTGCCGAAATGCCTTTTAATCTATTAGAATTTGAAAGTAGACGACAAGTTGATATAAGAACACAAAATAGGCTTAAAGGAATTAATAGTGAAGATGTGCCACAAGAAGTTAAGTTATGTATATTTAATTTAATTGAAACAATAAACAATTATGCAAGTAGCATCACAAGTGCTACCGAAAATGGAAATATTGCAAGTGAAAGCACAGATGGTTATTCTGTTACTTATGTAAAATCTGCTCAAATAAAAGATATAATACAATCAAAAAGTGTTGAGATTACGGACACTATAGAAACATACTTGTTAGGGGTAATCTTTAACCAAGAACATTTGATGTATATAGGTGCGGATAAATGATATGCAATAATAGTGTAACAATTTATCATATGAGTGGATTAGATGCAATTACTCATTTTGAGGTATGGACTAGATATAATTATGAGAATGCTTGGGTATTTGGCGGTAAGGGTGCTAGTATCAACAAGGGTTATGACAATGCAAACGACATAGAGATAAGACTACCTTATTCAAAAAACGATAATTTAGATGTAAGTAATTTTGCAATAGGTGACATTATAGTCGTAGGCACACTTACTCAAAGCATTAATACTCAAGATGATTTAAAAGATTATTTGGTATATAATATAACAAGTATAAAAAACAATAACTTTGGTAGCAAACACATTCATATAGGTGGTAAATAATGCCAGTTAATATAAAACCTACAAGTGTAATCAAAACACGTCTTGGCATACAAAAAGGTGGAAGAGTGCATTCTTTTCTAACCGATACTTGTGCTAAGGCAATGGATAAATATGTTCCTTTTGATACAGGAACATTAGCTGAAACAGTTGTGTTAAAAAATGGTGATATAAATAGAACCAATGTAACTGTTGACACAATAACATATTCTCAAGAATATGCAAAAATAGTCTATTATGGAATTAGAAATGGTAAACAAATTGTCTTCCATACAGACAAACACTCTCTAGCTACTGCATATTGGGATAAAGTTATGTGGACAGCTAAAGGACAAGATATTATAAAACAAGTACAAGATTACATAAATCGTGGAGGTAAATAATGGATTATAGAATAGCAAAATTAAGGGATTATCTATTTGGTATTATAAATACTCTTACATCAAATAGATTGTACCAAATAAATGCTGATATGCTATCAAACAAAGTTGATGATTTTAGCTTAGATAAAATACCAACTAATCCTGAGGCTGAAAAATGGATAATAGGAATAACCAAGAAAAAAGATGTGTATTCATTTAGAAGTAGGAAAGCATACTCACAAGACACTATTAACAATCTTAACAATATTGGGTTCTTTGAAGAATTTGAAAACATAATCAAAACTAATAATGACGAAGGCATACTGCCTCAAATTGATAATATAGAAAGTATTGAGTGTTTAAATTGTGGTACATTGCTTACTACAAATGGAACAAGTGCAATATTTGATATACAAATACAAATTACATATATAGATAATAAAGAAAGAGAGGTAATGAGCCTATGAAAAAGATTATTGCTAAAATTGATTTTACTGCTAACAATAAACAATATATTGTTGGTGATGAAATAAATGGTTTGACTTTTGAGCAAATAGTTAAACTAAATGAATTAGGCTTTATAGAACCTCTTGAATATAAAGATTTAGTTCTAATAAAAAGAGAACTAGAAAAGGAGGAAAACAATGTTTGAAAACTTGGAAAGAATTAAAAGAAGTCAATATCAAATGTTTTTAGACACAACTCCATCATCAACATTTACTTGGAAATTAGAAGGTTGGGGTGTTGAGGAGGCATCAGTTTCTTTTAATGCTAATGTAGAAAGAACCAAATACATAGTAGAAGATAGTGCAAGAACTGACCACACTTCTAATGATAAACAATCAAGTATTACTAAGAAAACTTATAAAGGAGAACCTTGTTTTGAATTTATAAATGCTGGTAGAGATAAACTAAATTATGTTACACACATTCTTGAGGTTGATACTTGGAATGGTAATCAAGGAACATATCCAGCTAAGAAAAGTGACGGAGTAATAGTTATTACAGAATATTCAGGTGAAGAAATTTCATATGATTTGTACTTCGATGGAGACCCTATAGAAGGCACAGTAACAATTGCGGATGGTGTACCAACATTTGCACCTACAACAAGTTTATAGAAACCTAAAAGGGTGAGGGTATAAACCCTCATCCTTATTTTTATTAAGAACGGAGGAATTATGACTAGTATTAATTTAGCTAAAAACGGAATATACAAAATACAAGTAAATAATAAAGGGGAATGCATTGAAATAGATATTGATGATATTGGCACTCCTATGAAATGCTATGAAAGTTTGGATAAAATAAAGGAATTAGAAAAGAATGTAAAAGAACAAATACAAGAAATAATAGACAATAAAAGTGAAGATGCCGATAGAAAAATTACTGAAATAGAAAATAATATGTTTATAGAGATGAGAAAATTAATAGACAACTTTTTAGGAGAAAATGCTTGTCAAAAAATATTCGGCAATAGAAATTATTATTCTATGTTTAATGATTTATTTGATGAATTAAACAAAAAAAGACCTGAGTTGGGCAACAAATCACACTTTGATATGATGGGCTTAGAGGCAAAAACAATTAATGAAAAAATAATGAAAAAATATCAAAAAGGAAAAGAGAATGTTATCTAATGTATCCTGAGTATGCTGAAATAAAAGGCAAAAAGTATAAAATAGATACAAGATATACAACAGCATTAAAATGTTTTGAAGTAATAGATGATAAAACAATTACTGACTTTGAACGAGCATTAGCTATTGTTTATTTATTATTTGATATGATACCAGAAGAAGATTTTGATATTTTTTTAGAAAAAGCAACTATATTTTTGGAATGTGGTGAAAAAGAGAGAAAAGAACTTAAAAAGAAGAAAAAAGATTTTGACTTTAAAAAGGATTTTAAATATATAGTTGCAAGTTTTATGAGTGACTACAAAACAAATTTATCAAAAGAAGATTTGCATTTTTGGTTTTTTATAGAATTGATTGCAGGATTAAAAGACGATTGTATATTGAATAAAATAAGAGATATACGAAATTGTGACCCCTCTAAGATTACTGATAAAGAATTAAAAAATAAAGTTATAGAAGCCAAAGAATTTTATGATTTAGAAGAAAAAGTTGCAACAAAAGAGCAACAAAAAAGTGCAGACGAATTTTATAAAAATTTAATAATATGAAAGGAGTGAGGACGTAATGAGTGACGGAGACGTTGTTATAAAAATAGATTTAGATAGCAAAAACTTTGATGCTCAAATTGAAGATGCTGAAGAGGAATTAGAAAAATTAGAAAAAGCATATAACGATACTGCTAAAATGCCTTTATTTGCTGGTCAGCAAGAGGATTTAAGATATTTAAGAACTCAAATTGAAAAGACAACAAATCGTCTTATTGATTTAAAAAATGCAAAAGATAGAGCTGAAGAAGATGATAGCGACGAACCAGAAAAGAAAATAAATTTATTAGAAAGTTTGACAAAGGGTGTAAAAAAATTAGCATTTGGAATATTGGGTATAAGAACCGCATATAGCATTATAAGAAAAGCATCAAGTTCATATTTGGCAACTGATGAACATACTACTAAACAACTTGAAGCCAATTGGACGGCATTGGGAACTTTTATGGAAACTATTATAACCGCCGTATCTAATTTAATGAAAAAATTAGTAACAAGTATACTTTATTTTGCAAGTGTATTAACGGGTGTTAATTACATAGAAAAAGCAAATACTGCCATATTAAAGAAACAAACAAAAGCAACTCAGGGCTTAGCAAATGCAAATGATAAATTAAAAGCTAGTTTTGATGAAATTGAAACACTTGGGAATAATGCTAGTGGCATAGGTTCAAATGTTGATACATCAGTTTTATTTGATGTTGCTGACATAGGTGAAAATGCAAAAGCAACGATTGAAAGAATTGGCGAGGCATTAAAACCAGTATACGACATAATAAAACAAATTGTAGATTATGCTATTCAGCATCCTAATGTTATTTTATTAACACTTGGTGGTGTTGCACTTTTAAGTATGATAACCAAAATAATTGGTGTAGCTGGTGTCGGTGCAATGGCTGGAACAGGCTTGGCAGGTGTAGCTAGTTTACTTGCTTATTTGGCAGGAATAGGTGTAATAGCAATTGAAATTTCAATTTTATATAGCACAGTTAAAGAGGCAAGAGATGCAGTAAAACTGTTAAATGATGAAACTGATAGATGGTTAGATGGTGTAATTGCATTAGATGACCAAGCTATAAAAATACTAAAAGCAAATAAGGACACACCACAGTTTATAGATATGTTATCAAATAGAATTGAAAGCCACGTTGACGAGTTGATTGAGGACACGCATCAAATTGAAGAAAATAGAAAGCAAATGTCTTTATGGGAAATGATAATTTCAGCAGTAACAGGTGATTGGGATGCGGATACAAACAAAATTATAGCAAACTATGAAGCAACTAAAAAAGATATGGAAGCTTGGACGGAGGCTTATGAACAAGGCAAACTTACTGATGAACAGAAAAAAAGATATATTGAAACATTAAAAAAATATAAAAAATATCTTGAGGAACAAACAAATGAAGAAAACAAACACTCAAGTCAATTAAGAGCTAAAAAAGGTGTATATGAGGATGCACAAAAAGAATTAGCAAAAACAAATAAATTGTTGGAAGAAAATGATGAAAAAACAACAAAAGCAACTAAAAGCACAAAAGAAAATACAAAACAAGTTAATGAATATAATAACGCTTTAGGAAAAGTTAAAACAAGCATTACAACTAAATTCAATGTTGATACAACAGGGGCAAAAAATAGCATTAACACATTATTTGATAAGCTAAAAACAGGAATATTAAATACATTTGGCATTACATTTCCAACAATCAGACTTGCCAAAGGTGGAATAGTAAATCAACCAGGCAGAGGTGTGTCATTGGGAAGTGCTATAGGTGGTGAAAAAGGTGCAGAATGGGTACAACCTTTAACTGATAGCCAAAGTTTAGATATGGTTGCCGATGCAATTGGAAAAAGAGTTACAATAAATGCAACAATACCTGTATATGCTTACAATAGAGTTGTTGATAGAAAAATAGAAAAAATTAAAGCAGAGAATAACTTTGCTACAAACAAGTAGGTGATTAATTTGTTTATAGACAAAAATAGTATTCAAGTAAAAATAGATGGTATGGCAAATTATTTGTCATTAGGTGATTATTTGGTAGAAGTAAAATATAGCTTTGACAAATTATACGATAATTCAAGCGGTAGGAATTTAGCGGGAAGTATGGTTGCAACTCTTATAGGTCATTTTCCAAAAATAGTATTGCAATTTGGAAGATTAACAAAAACACAATTAGAAACAATAATACCTATTTTAGACGCAACAAAACAATCATTCAAATATTATGACCCTAACAAAAAAACAACAGTAACAATGGAAACATATACGGGTAATTATGATTATATAAACAAACATATTATAACTGGAAATTCAACAAATGAGCCATTTAGTGTTTCATTTATAGCTGTTAGAAAGAGGGCATAATATGAAAACACATACAAGTAAATTTAAAGAAAAAATAAAAGAATTTGGTAGAGAGCTTGACAGTAAAATTACATATACAATAGATGGAACAACAACAGAGTTAGGTAACGAACAACTTAACTCTGTAACACCACATTATGAGGGTGCTATACTAAAATCAGTAATGAAACAACTAGATATAGATAGCAATGTTGAAATACCTGTTGGTACATTATTAAATTATCAATTTGGTGTTAAAACAAGAACAGGTAAGAACTTATTAAATAGAAATAATTTGCAAAATGGTTATCAAACAACCTATACATTAATAGACACAGGATTTAATGCAAATGGTAAATGGTATGTATCATACCCTTTTAATGTATCAAACGGAACATATACTATGAATGCCGATGTTGTTGTAAATAGTGGTACTTCAACTTCTTGGACAGGAAAAGTAAGATTAGCATATAGTGATAGTACATATAGCGATTTATACTCTTTTCCACATACATTTAATATAACAAAAGAAGTAGATAGTGTATTATTTTATACTAGCAATGGAACTACAACAACAGATGTTGATTTTAAAGATGCAATGATAGAAGAAAACCCTATTGCAACAAGTTATGAAGATTATGGTGCTTATGATTATGTTAATTATGGGAATTACATAGTAAAAGACATAGAAAAACAAGAAGATACAAGAAGCTATAAAATAACTTGTTATGATAAAATGCTATATTCAATGACAGATTATGAAGATTTAGAAATAACATATCCTATAACGATAAGAAGTTATATTAATGCAATATGTAATCATTTAGGCATAACATTTGCTAATTCAAGTGATACATTTGCTAATTACAATAGAGAAATAACAAGTGAGAAATATTTAAGTTATGATAATGAAACTGAAACTTATTCAAGTTTAGGTTATAAATTTAGAGATGTTTTAGATGAGTTAGCAGAGGTAACTGCAAGTACAATTTGCATAAATGATGATGATGAGTTAGAAATAAGATATATTAATCAAACAATAGGCAAAAATTTATGGCAAAATAGTGATTATTATACACAATTAACAAGTGATAATTTAACAATAGAGAATAATGGCTTTTCTTTTATAAGAAATGGCTTAAATTATGGGCGTTATGTAGCAAAAAAGATTGCAGTAGAAAATGGCAAAACATATACTTTTAGTGCAACCTCTAATGATTTTGGTACAAATGATTTTTATTTGGTAATATATAGGGGGAATGTTTATGGTACTAATTTAAAATCAACATTAGCAAGTTATTTATCATACACATCAACAGCTGACGAGGAGTTGTATTTTACGTTTATAATTGGCTCTGCATTGCAAAGTGCTAGTGTAAGTAATATTCAAGTAGAAATTAATGACACAAAAACTGATTATGAACCTTATGGAGATACAATAGATGAAGAATACTTAAAAGATGTCAATGTTAATTTTGGTGAAAAGTTTGGTGCGGTTAATACAATAGTTTTAACAAGAAGTGCTGAAAGTGATAGTATTTACTACCCAACTACACCACCTGCTGACCCTATTGAAATAAGAATTGAAGATAATCAAATAATGAATGGCAATGATAGAGATACATATATGCCAGATATTTATGCAAAATTAAATGGTTTAGAGTATTGCATAAATGACTTTTCAAGCGTAGGAATTTGTTATTATGATTTATGTGATAAATACAATATAAAAGTTGGTGATAATTTCTATTCGTGCATTATGTTTAATGATGAAGTGAATATCACACAAGGTTTAGAGGAACAAGTATATACTGAAATGCCAGAAGATACTAACCCTGATTATTCAAAAGCCGATACAACCGATAGAAAGATAAATACTGCCTATGTATTAGCAGATAAAGCCAACAGTAAAGTAGATATAGTAACAAGTCAGTATAGTTCATTAGATAATAGATTAGATACAGTAGAAACAAAACAAACTGCAACTGATTTAACAATAGATGTAATATCGCAAAATGTTACTTATGAATATGACCAACAAGGCAACCCTGTATCAAGTAAAATTAACGAAGTAACAACAACAACGGGCTTTACTTTTAATGCAGAAGGATTAACAATAAGTGATAGTAATACTAATTTTAGTGCATTGCATAGAAACGATGGAACATATTATAAAGATGGTGATACTATTGTTGGTGAATATACAAAGGATGGTTCAAAACAAAAAGATTTGCACTTATTTGGGGTTTATTATTATGGTATGAAGAATAAAGATGAAACACCAATGTTTGTTGCACAATTATACACCGATAATAATGGTGATGAGGCATTTGGGCATTTTTATAATGGAGGTAATTAATTATGGCATTAAGTAAAACATTAACTGCAAATGGTTCAAAAGGACATCATAAATTTACATTAACAGTTGTTGAAAGTTCAACAAGTGGTAATAGTTCATTTTTAAGTTATACATTTCAATTAGCACCAATTACAAGTGGTTATGATTGGGCAAATTGGAGTAATAAAATATCATACTCAATAACAATTGGAAGTAATAGTTATACAGGTACTATTCCTTCATATAATGGTTCATCAACAGTTACATTAAAAAGTGGCAGTAATATAGAAATAGCACACGATAGTGATGGTACAAAAACAATAAATGTTGCTTTTAGTGTAAGTGATACAACAGGACAAAGTTATACTTGTGGAAATGCAAGTTCAAGCAGTACATTTACACTAACTACATTGCACCAAGCACCTTATATAACTGATGTAACTTTTACTGAACAAAATTCACAATTAACTACATTGGGTGTTGGCGGTGATTATTTTGTACCATATTTAAGTAATAAAATTGCAACTATAACAGCTGAAACAGACAATGCAACAATGACTTTATATGAGGTATTAAATACATCTGCAAAAGTATATTCTTCACAAACAAATCAAGTATCTATTAATTTAATTCAAAATGAATTATATACATCATATGTTGATTTTTTGCAAAGAACAGTGCCAGAATTATCAATTAGATTAACTGATAATAAAGGTGGCACATCAACAACTGCATATCCTTATACTTATCTTATTCCATATACAAAACCTACACTAGAAAAAACATCAACAACAATAAAAAGAAAAAGTGGCAATGGCACTAATCTTACGGACAATAAAGCAAATATAAATGTCGTTGGTACTATATACAAAAATAATGATGCGGTAGGCAATAATAATGCAATTAGAACAATAGGCTATAAAGTATGGGAACGTAATACAAGTGAACCCGCTAATTACACATCATTGACACCTACGTTAAGCGGTGGAGATGTAACAGTTACAAATTATGAAATAAGCAATATTGATTTTACAAAACAATACAATTATAAAATTATATTGGAAGATAGTTATAGTGATGGTGTAACTTATTATAGCGATGTTGCAGAGGGAACAATACCATTAGGACAACCAACTTGGAGTGAATATGCCGACCACATTGACTTTTTGGCACTTACAATAGGACAAAATCCTATAATAGCAAGTGGTAACAATGCAAATGGGTATTATGTCAAATATTATGATGGAACAATGGAATGTTGGAATACAAGCGTTAGTATATCGGCTAATTCAAATAATAGTTCTTGGACATATCCACAAGAGTTTTATAGTACAAGTGGTTTAGTAATTACAATAACACCATTATATACAGCAGGACAAGGAAATTCAGCTGATGCAATAAATTGTATTTCTAATATTTCAAAATCAAGTGTATCATTTTATAATAGAGTTAATGGTGCAACACCAACATATGCAAGAAATGTGCAAATAAGAGCAATAGGTAAATGGAAGTAGGTGATAATATGAAAAAAGCGATAACTAATTTATTAAAAGTTAAATCATTAATGACAATAGCAGTTATGACTGTATTTGTAATTTTGTCTCTTAAAGGTAAATTAGAACCAACATTAACTGCAAGTGTTATTACTGCGATTATTACATATTATTTTTCAAAAGACCATAAAGATGAGGGTGATGATAATGGCAACGAAATGTAGAGTATTACAAAGTGGTATATGTGATATAACTTGTTCATACAACAAAGACAAACACAAAGGCATAGATTTGGTAAATGTTGATAGCAAAGGCAAACATATTTTAGGGTGGATAGTTGCACATAGTGATGGTGTTGTAGTTTCTTATAAAAAAGATTATAAAACACAAGATAAAACAGGGAATAGCTATGGTAATT
>Ga0265300_10000492_pt1 | contig 41432 bp, 30 predicted proteins | sample AusTroGonzalo_MG_FD_193482 | JGI IMG/M metagenome (GOLD analysis project Ga0265300, IMG submission 193482) | Bovine rumen microbial communities from tropical cattle in Woodstock, Queensland, Australia - Gonzalo_03 | ecosystem: Host-associated > Mammals > Digestive system > Stomach > Rumen ... | reverse complement strand
ATCAGCCCCGTACCCGTTATAATGCAGGTGGTGAGGGTGGCTATCAGCCCCGTCCTCGTTACAATGCAGGTGGCGAAGGTGGCTATCAGCCCCGTCCCCGTTACAATGCAGGTGGTGAGGGTGGCTATCAGCCCCGTCCCCGTCGTGAGGGTGGTTATCAGCCTCGCAATGCGGGAGGTTATGCTCCCAAGGGTGGTCCAAGAGGTGGCTATCGTCCCCGCACAGCTGGATACAACCCCAATGCTAAGTATAGCATGAAGAAGCAGATTGAGTATAAGGAGACTCATGTAGATCCCGATGAACCAATTCGTCTGAATAAGTTCCTGGCTAATGCTGGCGTCTGCAGTCGTCGTGAGGCTGATAGCTTCATCGAAGCAGGTGTGGTAAGTGTTAACGGACAGGTTGTTACCGAATTGGGTACTAAAGTAAAGCGTTCAGATGCCGTTCTTTTCCATGACCAGTTGGTTAGCATCGAGAAGAAGGTATACATCCTGCTCAATAAGCCAAAGGATTATGTTACTACTAGTGATGATCCTCAGAACCGCAAGACTGTAATGGATCTTGTGAAGGGTGCTTGCCGCGAGCGTATCTATCCAGTTGGACGTTTGGACCGCAACACTACTGGCGTTTTGCTGCTTACCAATGATGGTGAGTTGGCCAGCAAGCTTACACATCCTCAGTACATGAAGAAGAAAATCTATCATGTATATCTTAATAAGAATGTTACCGCTGCTGATATGCGCATGATTGCAGACGGCATCCAGTTAGAAGATGGCGAGATTCATGCGGATGCTATAGAATATGCCAGCGAGACCGATCGTAAGCAGGTAGGTATTGAAATCCACAGCGGACGTAACCGCATCGTACGTCGTATCTTCGAGAGCCTTGGTTATAAGGTTATCAAACTGGATCGTGTATTCTTTGCTGGTCTTACCAAGAAAAACGTTCGTCGTGGTGACTGGCGTTACCTTACTGAACAGGAAGTGAATATGTTGCGCATGGGAGCGTTTGAATAATTGAGGATTGAAAATTGATAATTCAAAATGAAACGTACAAAAGTAATAGACGCGCTGAAGTGTACAGCATACGGTTCTGATATCTGTGTTAAAGGATGGGTGCGCTCCAAACGAGGCAGTAAAGGTATCTTCTTTATTGCCTTGAACGATGGAAGTACTATCAAAAACGTGCAGATTGTCGGCGATGAGTCTAACTTTGCCGAGGAAACTATCAAGCGCATTACTACAGGTGCTTGCCTTTGTGTCGAGGGTAAGTTGGTCGAGAGCCCTGCTGCTGGACAGGCCAGTGAGATTCAGGCTACGGCAATAGAGATTCTTGGCGACTGCGACAATACCTATCCTCTGCAGAAGAAAGGAGCCAGTTGGGAATACCTCCGTACAGTGGCTCATCTGCGTCCCCGTACCAACACTTTTGGTGCTATCCTGCGTATTCGCCATAATATGGCAATGGCCATTCACACCTATTTTCACGAGCATGGCTATTTCTATTTCCATACCCCTCTCATTACAGCTTCTGACTGCGAAGGAGCAGGAAATATGTTCCAGGTAACTACCAAGAACCTTTATGACCTGAAGAAGGACGAGCAGGGTAAGATTATCTATGACGATGATTTCTTTGGCGAGCAAACCTCGCTGACCGTATCTGGTCAATTGGAGGGTGAGTTGGGAGCTACAGCTTTGGGAGCCATCTACACGTTCGGTCCTACTTTCCGTGCTGAGAACAGCAATACTCCTCGCCATTTGGCTGAGTTCTGGATGATAGAGCCCGAAGTTGCCTTCCTTGACCAGGAAGAGTTGATGGATCTTGAAGAAGACTTCATCAAGTATTGTGTACGCTGGGCACTGGATAATTGCAAGGATGACCTGGAATTCCTCAATAAGATGATAGACAAAACACTTATCGAGCGTCTTGAGGGTGTCCTGAAGGAAGACTTTGTACGTTTGCCTTATACTGAGGGTATCAACATCCTGCAGGAAGCTATTAAGAATGGCAAGAAGTTTGAATTCCCATGCAACTGGGGTGATGACTTGGCAAGCGAGCATGAGCGCTATCTCGTTGAGGAGCACTTCAAGAAGCCTGTCATCATGACAGACTATCCTCGTTCCTTCAAGTCATTCTATATGAAGCAGAATCCCGAGACTACTGAGGGTGGTTCTGTTGGTTACAAGGGTGCGGTTGCCCCTGGTCCTACCATGCAGGGTACCGATGTTCTGTTCCCCTCTATTGGTGAAATTATTGGCGGTAGTGTTCGCGAGGAGAGTTATGAAAAGCTAATGGGCGAGATAGAACGCCGTCAGATGGATATGACTCACTTGTGGTGGTATCTTGATACCCGTAAGTACGGAAGTTGTCCTCATGCAGGTTTCGGCCTCGGATTTGAGCGACTGATACTTTTCGTTACCGGTATGCAGAACATCCGTGATGTCATTCCTTTCCCACGTACGCCCAAAAACGCAGAGTTTTAGTTGTTTTTATATAATTATGTATAGAGGCGAACCTTTTGTAGGCTCGCCTCTATTATTTTTATGCTCTCTTTCTATGTTCTTACTCGTGTTTTAAAGTCACGTAAATTTCAGTGTCGTTTATCATTAAGGATAGAGTTACACATCCTTTAGGATAATTCTCTATTGTTATTTTGGAATGCTTTATCTTTTCGCAAAGATACTGCAGCACGCCTTTTTCTGCTTCGGGATTACTAACGTTCTTAAAATTGCTGAATGGAGTTTCTGTTCTTTTCTCTGTAGCCGAAAGTGCTTCGTCTGTCTTACGTTCTTGTGCATGAGAAACTATTGCTGTACAGAGCATGAACAATAATGTGATGACACTAATTCGGTGATGCATGAATAGCCTTTTCATAAATAAATGCATTAATATGTTGAATAATCCGATGCAAATATAGCTCATTTCCCAGAATGCGATTGTTAATTGCACGTTAAATTTTCTTATTTTAAACTTTAGAAAAATGTCGGGAAAGGCCTTTGGTTTTAGAAAAAAGATGTATATTTGCCAATGAAGAACATTATTTTTGACAATTAGTCATTATGTAGTGTTCAATTATTAAAACGAAAAGCAGTAAGCTGGTACATGACTACGACAGTTCAAATCAATGACAACAAGGTGATTATCCGTATGGTAGGAAGTTTAGATACTCTAACATCCGGAGAAACCAATACAATTATTAATACACAATTGTCGACCCTTTCCTGTGACCCTTCGGTTGCAGAAGTAATATGTGATGCCTCTTGTCTGGAATACATATCGAGTTCAGGCTTGCGCATCTTGCTATCTCTGGCTAAACGATTTAAGAACTTTAGAGTAATTGAAGTACGGCCGCAAGTATATGAAGTGCTCGAAACGACACGATTCACTGAGATTATGAAAATAGAACGATCTCTGCGTCGACTGAGCATAGAAGGTTGCAGTCTGATTGGTATTGGTGGAGTAGGAAAGGTGTATAGGCTGAATGGTGACACAATTATCAAGGTGTTCCGCGAAGGTTCCACAATGGAGGAAGTCCAAAAGGAGATCATATTATCGAAGGAGTCTTTTGTACTGGGAATGCCGACCCCTATCTCGTTTGATGTTGTAAAGGTGGCACCATTGTCTGACGGTGATCCGGAGTGCTATGGATTAGTCTACGAGTTGCTGGAGGCTCACACATTGAGTACATATGTTAAGAGTCATCCCGATGAACTGGATTCTTGTGCCAGAAAGTATGCTGATCTCTTTTCGCTTCTACATCAGATAGAGGTTCCCGAAGGCGGGAGCGTGCCGTCTGCTTTGGAGAACGTTCGAAGACAGGTGGAGCACATTCGTCGATATTTCCCCGAGGAAAAAATAGAAATGCTCTTGAATATTGTTAATAGTATCCCTGCTGGTAACCGTTTGTTACATATGGATTTGCAGACTAAGAATGCTATGATGCAGGAAGGAGAATTGATGCTTATTGATATGGGTGAGGTAGGGTATGGACATCCATTACTTGATTTGTCCAACGCATATTCAGCTATGGTTAGTTTCGTTGGCGACTATGAGAATGTAATTGGTCTGCCACGCGAAATGGGGCAACGCCTGTGGGAAAAGGCATTAGACTATTATATGGAAGAACTACCTGCCGACGTTATTGAAGAGCGCAAGAAGCAGATTGAAGTGGCTTCGTGTGTCAGAAAATTCAGTTGGCTTTCACTTTCCGACTCATTCCCAGAATCCGTAATACGGGAGTGTCAGGAGTTGTTTGATGAGGTCGTGGTTCGGAGGTACGATTATATCATGGACGTATGTAGGACGTTCAAGAATTGGAAACTATGAGATAGAGGTATAGTACTTTCATCATAGTGCCTATTATAAAAGTAAGCCTGCATATTTGCAGGCTTACTTTTATTTTAACAACTTGACTTTCAGGTTTTTAATCATATCCTCTGTCATGCGATCCAAGTCGAATTCCGGCTTCCATCCCCATTCCTCCCGTGCGCAGGAGTCGTCCATCTTGTTGGGCCAGCTATCGGCAATAGCTTGTTTGATGGGCTCGGGTTGATAAACCATCTTAAAACTGGGGTAGAATTTAAGGATGGACTGATAGATAATCTCAGGATCGAAGCTCATAGCTGTAATATTGAAGCTATTGCGATGCTTGAGCTTGCTGGGGTCAGCCTCCATGATATCTATCATAGCTTTCTGTGCGTCTGGCATGTACATCATATCCATGAATGTTCCCTTTTTGAGAGGACATACAAATGTTTCGCCCTTAACGGCAGCATAGTATATTTCTACGGCATAGTCGGTTGTTCCACCGCCTGGCAAGCTGAGGTGGCTGATGAGGCCGGGGAAACGTACAGAACGGGTATCTACGCCAAAACGGGTATAGTAGTAGTCGCTGAGTAACTCGCCGGTAACTTTGGTAACACCGTAGATTGTGTTCGGACGCTGGATGGTGTCCTGGGGCGTATTGTCGTGTGGTGTGCTGGGACCGAAAGCTCCGATAGAACTTGGAGTGAAGACAGCGCATCCGAAAAGACGGGCTACCTCCAAGCAGTTAACAAGTGAACCGATACCGACATTCCAGCCAAGCATAGGATTCAATTCGGCTGTGGCGCTAAGGATAGCTGCCAAATTATAAATGGTGTCTATGTTGTATTTCTTGACAGCCTCTGCTATCTGCATAATTTGTGTGGAGTCGATACGTTCTACGGGACCACGTTCATAAATCTCGCCTTTGAGTGGACGTAGATCGGAACTGATTACGTTTGCGTCTCCGTATATATCGCGAAGATTGCGGGTGAGCTCAGAGCCTATCTGACCTCCGGCTCCCACAATAAGAATTCTTTTCATATTTAGACTTACGGATTTAAATTGTAACTTATCCTTCTATTTCGGCACGAACCTTTTTGAATGCCTCGATGCACTTGTCAAGATGCTCACGCTCATGAGCTGCACTAATCTGTACACGTATGCGAGCCTGTCCCTTGGGTACTACGGGATAGTAGAATCCTGTAACGAAGATACCTTCCTCTTGCATCTTAGCAGCGTACTGCTGACTCTTGGCAGCATCGTAAATCATAACAGCGCAAATAGCACTTTCTGAGGGTTTGCAGTCAAAACCTTCCTCATGCATACGACGCAGGAAGTAATCAGTATTGGCATGCAATTTATCCTGAAGCTCGTTGGTTTCGCTCATCATCTCGAACATGCGGATGCCGGCAGCAACCAATCCTGGAGCCATAGAATTAGAGAAGAGGTATGGACGGCTACGCTGACGCAACATATCGATGATTTCTTTCTTACCTGTTGTGAAACCACCCATAGCACCACCGAAGGCCTTACCTAATGTGCCAGTGAGGATTTCAATCTTGCCACGGAGATTATATCTTTCGGTAACACCGCGTCCGGTCTTGCCTACAACGCCGGCACTGTGGCTTTCATCTACCATAACCATGGCATCGTACTTCTGGGCTAACTCGTATATTTTGTCCAAAGGACAAACATTTCCGTCCATAGAGAATACTCCATCTGTAACAATGATACGGAAGCGGTTCTTCTGAGCGGCTTTCAACTGCTCTTCGAGATCAGCCATGTCTGCGTTAGCATAACGATAGCGCTGTGCTTTGCAAAGACGAACACCATCAATGATACTGGCATGGTTCAGAGCATCAGAGATGATAGCATCCTGATCTGTCAGCAAAGGCTCGAAAACACCGCCATTGGCATCGAAACAAGCAGCATAGAGAATAGTGTCTTCTGTTCCGAAGAACTCGCTGATTTTCTGCTCCAGCTTCTTGTGAAGGTCCTGACATCCACAAATGAAACGTACACTGGCCATACCAAAGCCACGTGCATCCATTCCTTTCTTGGCAGCTTCTATAAGTTCCTTATTACCAGCCAAACCTAAATAGTTGTTTGCACAGAAGTTAAGGCACTTCTTACCTTTAACCAGAATCTCTGCGCCCTGAGTACTCTCAATGATACGCTCATTCTTGTACAGACCAGCTGCTTCTATCTCAGCCAGTTCCTTCTTTAGATGTTCTTGAAATTTTGTATACATAATAGTATGTTTTAAAGTTATTCTCTTTATAAAAAAATATGTTTTCCTGTCTGTCGGTTAGTTCAGGCATGCAAAGTTACGTTTTTTCTGAATACGTTGTTATCAATACGATAACTTTTTTTCTTTTTTTAGATATTTTCCAGTATAACTTTGCTTGCATTTTGCTATTTCTTCGGGAGTACCGCATGCAATGATATTACCTCCTTCTTCTCCACCTTCGGGGCCGAGATCTATGACATGGTCAGCACACTTGATGACCTCCAGGTTATGCTCTATTATTATTATGGTATGCCCACGTTCTATAAGGGCATTGAAGGATGTCAGCAGTTTCTTGATATCATGGAAATGCAGGCCTGTTGTGGGTTCGTCAAAGATGAAGATGGTTGGCTGTTGCTTCTCCATACCTATGAAGTAGGCTAGCTTCACGCGTTGGTTCTCGCCACCTGATAGGGTAGAGGAAGATTGTCCCAATTTGATGTAACCTAAGCCAACATCTTGTAAGGGTTTTAGCAAGGAAATGATTTTTTTCTGTTTATGCTCTGTAAAGAATTCGATAGCTTGGTTGATAGTCATATTCAAAACATCACTCACATTTTGTCCTTCGTATCGGACTTCTAGAATGTCGTGTTTGAATCGTTGACCATGACAGCTTTCGCATTCCAACACAAGGTCGGCCATAAACTGCATCTCTACTGTGATGGTCCCATCTCCCTTACATTCTTCACATCTTCCACCTTCGGTATTGAAACTGAAGTAGGCTGGCGTATAGCCCATCTGCTTTGCGAGAGGCTGGTTGGCAAAGAGTTTGCGTATTTCGTCCCAAGCCTTAACATATGTAACGGGATTGGAGCGGGTGCTTTTGCCAATGGGGTTTTGGTCTATGAACTCTATGTGTCGTACCATATTCATATCGCCCTGAAGCTCCATGAATTCGCCCGGACGTTCTGCTACCTCGTCGAAATGGCGCTTCATGGCGTTGTAGAATATGTCGCGCACCAATGAACTTTTACCACTTCCGCTAACTCCCGTAACACAGGTGAGGGCATTAAGGGGGAAACGTACGTCAATGCCCTTCAGATTGTTGGCTCTGGCTCCTTTTATCTCTATATAGTTATTCCATGGGCGTCGTGATGAAGGTACCTCTATGCGATCTTCTCCGCTCAGAAAAGCCAGCGTGTGGGACTGCAGTGTGCTTATATTATTCGATTTGTTCGGGTCTCCTTGCCATACAATATTTCCCCCCAATCGGCCTGCTTCAGGACCGATGTCAATAATCCAGTCGGCTGAACGCATGATGTCTTCGTCATGCTCTACGACAATAACGGTATTGCCCAGATCTCGTAATTCTTTTAAAACATGAATAAGCCGGTCTGTGTCACGACTATGCAGACCTATGCTGGGTTCGTCAAGAATATATAGGCTGCCCACCAAACTGCTGCCAAGAGATGTTGCTAAATTGATACGCTGGCTCTCTCCGCCAGAAAGTGAGTTGGAAAGGCGGTTCATTGTAAGGTACCCCAGCCCAACATCCAGAAGGAAATGCAGACGGTTCTTTATTTCTGTGAGTATACGTCCTGCTATTTGTTGTTCATTTTCCGTAAGTTGCAGGTTTTCTATCCATGGAAGCAGTTCTGTGACAGGCATCTCTACCAGTTCTGAAATGCTTTTGCCGCATATCTTGACATAGCTAGCCTCTGGTTTTAGGCGTGTGCCGTGACATTTGGGACAAGTCGTTTTGCCCCTATAACGTGCCAACATCACACGATTCTGTATTTTATATTGTCCTTCACGTAGGTAGTTAAAAAATTCATCTATACAGACCATGCCCCATTCTTTCTCTTCGGGTGCAAGTGTCCAGTTTTTCGGAATCTGAATACCCCCTGTTGTTTTTGGTGCATGTTGGATCGGACTTCCGTGCCAGAGCCAGTCTTTCTCGTCTTGCGTCAGTTCAAAATAAGGCTTAAAAATTGGGAATCCGCGCTCCGAGTTAAAGCGAATGAACCAATTTTTCCACTCTGCCATCTTCTCACCTCGCCAACAGACAACGGCCCCGTCATAAACGCTAAGTGCACTGTTAGGGATAACAAGGTGTTCGTCTATGCCCATGATTTTTCCGAATCCCTCGCATTCGGGGCAGGCACCGACAGGTGAGTTGAAAGCAAAAAGATTGTCGGTAGGTTCCTCGAAAGTCATGCCGTCAGCCTCAAATCGGGTACAGAATTGCTCTGTTCTGCCATCAGGAAGATACCGAAGTTGCATATCGCCACCACCTTCATAGAAGGCTGTCTCTGCAGAATCTACCAAACGCGCTATGACATCTTTTTCGTTCTTTGCCGAAAGGCGGTCTACTACCAAATAAACCTCGTCAGTCTCCTTGGGCGTATATTCGTCAATACGGACAACTTCTCCGTTTACCTGTAGACGGCTAAAGCCTTGCTGTGTAAGAATACTAATGCTAGACTTGGGCTTGCAGAGCACCATAAACTTGGTACCTTCGGGCTGAGCCAGCATGCTTTTAACCACGTCTTCTGTCGTGTTCTTCTTGACTTCTACGCCGCTGATGGGACTGAAGGTTCGACCTATTCTGGCAAATAACAGGCGTAAGTATTCATAAATCTCAGTACTTGTTCCTACGGTACTTCTAGGGTTTCGGCTAGTAACCTTCTGTTCGATAGCAATGGCAGGGGGGATGCCTTTGATGTAGTCGCATTCGGGTTTATTCATTCTGCCTAAGAACTGACGGGCATAAGCAGAAAGGCTCTCGACGTAACGGCGTTGCCCCTCAGCATAAAGCGTATCAAAGGCAAGGCTGCTCTTTCCGCTTCCGCTGAGTCCGGTTATGACCACCAACTTATCGCGTGGAATTTCCAAGTCGATGTTCTTAAGGTTATTAACCCTCGCTCCTTTTATCTTTATGCTATTCTCCATTCTCAGTATAAATCCCGAATCACTCAACTTTATTTCGTTATCTCTCCGCACAGGTCACTGTTCATCATTTCCTGAATCTTATTTTTGGGCATCTTGTGCCCCAAAAGGAACATCAGTTTTGTGATGGCGCATTCTGGTGTACTGTCGTAACCGCTAACTACGCCAGCCTCTATCAAAGGCAGGCTGGTTTCATAAAGTCCCATGTGAACACATCCAGCCTGACATTGGGTAATGTTCACCAATAGTAGACCACGACTATTGGCATCGTGTAATTCCTCTTTGAACCATTGCAACTGAGGAGCATTTCCTGCACCGAAGGTTCGAATCACCACGGCTTTTAGTCCGGGGATATTCAGTACGGAATGAACCAGACTCCTTTGAATGCCAGGAAAGAGTGTCAGGACTACCACGTTGGGGTCTACAAGATAGTGCGGTTTGAATGGTTTTGTGGGGTCTGGCTTTCGGATGGCTGCCTCGTTAAACTTTATCTGCATGCCCGCAGTAGCTAAATCAGGGTAATTAAACGAACGGAAGGCGTTAAACTGTTCAGCATTAATTTTGGTGGTTCTGTTACCACGCATAAGTTTTTCCTTAAAGTATATGCAAACCTCTGGCACAATGGGTGTTCCGTCTTTGTGCTGTGCTGCTGCAATTTCGATAGCTGTAATAAGGTTTTCCTTGCCATCGGTTCGTATCTTTCCTATAGGTAATTGCGAACCGGTGAGGATCACGGGTTTTCCAAGATTCTCGAGCATGAAACTCAGTGCAGAAGCCGTGTAGGCCATAGTATCTGTTCCGTGCAGAATTACAAATCCGTCGAAAAGGTCGTAATTGCTGTCGATTATTTTTACCAGACGCGACCAGTGCTCCAATCCCATGTCGCTGGAGTCAATAGGAGGGTCGAACGTAAAGGCATGAATTTTATAATCGAAGCGTTTCAATTCGGGAACTTCATCCAAAAGAAGGTCGAAATTGAAATTCTCCAATGCGCCTGTCTCAGCATTCTCTCTCATTCCTATGGTGCCTCCTGTGTAAATAAGGAGAACGCTGGGTCTATGTGTCTTTTTAGTAGTCATACTTAGGAAATTGTCCACAAAGGTACAAATAAGCGTGCGAAATACAAAAGAAAAGACATTTTCTTTTTATATCTGGGCGAAAGTACCCCCGACGTTAGTCAAAAATTATAAAAAAGAATGCATATAATTAGGATATGTATAGATTTTTTTTGTATTTTTGTACCGATATGAAGAACAAATGGTTTATTCTGCTGCTTTTTATAGCAGTGTCAGCAGTAGCTCAGAACCCTAAAAGGGAGTTCAGAGGAGCTTGGATTCAGAGTGTTAATGGTCAGTTTCAGGGCATGGGTCGTGACCGCATGCAACAGGTACTGACAAGTCAGCTGAATGACCTTCAGAAGGATGGTATCAATGCCATCTTCTTTCAAGTAAGATGTGAGGGCGATGCCTTGTATCCCAGCGAGTTGGAACCTTGGAGCCGCTATCTTACAGGACAGCAAGGTACTCCTCCCAATCCATACTGGGATCCTCTCCAGTGGATGGTAGAGCAATGTCACGCTCGTAATATGGAGTTGCATGCATGGATAAATCCTTATCGTGCAAAGACAAAAGGTACTACGGCGTTAGCCAATACGCACGAGTATTTCCGTCATCCAAATCACTTCTTTGATTACGACGGGCTGATGCTCTTTGATCCTGGTTATCCCGAGAATCGCAACTATATATGTCAAGTAGCTTGTGATATTGTTCGCCGCTATGATGTGGATGGCATTCATATTGATGATTACTTCTATCCTTATCCTGTGGCTGGTTTGGCTATTCCTGACGATAATTCATATGCTCTTTACGGTAAGGGAATGGACCGTGCCGAATGGCGTCGCCAGAATGTGAACCAGTTTGTTCAGCAGATGTGTTTGCAGATACGTTCCGTAAAACCCTGGGTGAAGTTTGGTGTTTCTCCCTTTGGTATTTACCGCAATCAGAAGAATGATCCTAATGGCAGTGCAACCAATGGCTTGCAGAACTATGATGACCTTTACGCCGATGTGCTTACCTGGGTGGAGAACGGATGGGTAGATTATAATATTCCTCAGCTATATTGGGAGATTGGTCATAAGACAGCTGATTATGAAACACTCATCAACTGGTGGAGTGCTCATGCTGGCAAGCGTCCTCTTTACATTGGACAGGATGTTTTGCGTACCGTAAAGGCTCCAGATCCTCAGAACCCAGCCTCTCATCAGATGCCCAGAAAGTACATGTTGCAGCGTAGCTTGCCGGGTATATTTGGTAGTTGTCAATGGTATGCTGCAGCAGTATGTGAGAATCCCGGAAATTATCAGACAATGCTTCGTCAGGTATATCACAACACTCCTGCTTTGCAGCCCAAGATGCCTTGGATTGACAACAGGGCTCCTGGTAAGCCACGCAAGGCTGCTATCGTATGGACAGAAGATGGTCCTATACTTTTTTGGACGGCTCCTAAGGCAAAGACAGTTATGGATGAGGCTGTTCAGTATGTCGTATACCGTTTCCTGAAGGGCGAGAAGATAGATTTGGAGGATACTTCTCATATTCTTTGTATCACACGTGAGACGAATTTGCCTCTTACTTATCAGGGTGGAAGGGCTCCTTATGTTTACATCGTAACAGCCTTGGATCGTGTTCAAAATGAATCTAAGGGTGCTAAGAAGAAAGTTAAGTTATGAAAATCAGAAAACTTTTATGCCTTTGCATTATAACTTCTGCTTTTTGTGCCTGTAATGATAAAGCGGGGCAGAAAGATGGGCAGAGTACAGCCAATGCAGAACAGCAGGTCAGTGAACACCGAATGAAGGATTACGATCTTACAGACAGTGTTACATTGGGTAATCATCTGTTTGTCTATACTATACACCGTCAGGCTGATGATTCCCTCAAGGTTGTGGTAGACGAGAATGGCGATAAGTTTGTGGATAATTATTACGACTTGACGATTGTCCGCGATGGATCAAGTTTTTTCCGTCGTCGTTTTACCAAGCTCTCTTTTGGTTCACAACTGGATGACAGTTTCCGTAAGAACGGAATCCTTGATGGTTTCCGCTTTATGTCAGCCAAAGAGGGGAAACTTACCTTCGGTGTATGTGTAAGTTATCCCGAAAGTGATATGTCAGAGCCATTTTTGTTAACTGTTGGCCCAGATGGAAGCTTTACCTTGGAGCCTGATATGGCTCCAGATATAGAGGAAGAAGATACATCAGTCTGAGAAGAATCTGGCAACATCTATCATGCCGGGCAGTACAATATCTGCACCGGCATTTTTTAGCACCTTGTCTTCCAGTGGCCCCGTGTTGGCGGCTATGGTGAAGATTCCTGCTGCATGGCCTGCCTGTACGCCTAAGGGCGCATTCTCCACCACAATGCCTTCTTCAGGTTTAATGCCTGCTTTTTGCAGACCTCTCAGATAAGGCTCCGGATAGGGTTTCCCCAGTTTGACATCAAAGCCTGTTACCATTAAATCTCGGTGAAAGAAACCTGGGTAGCTTCGTTCTAACTTTTCCAGTAGCGAAGCTTGAGCGCTACCTGTAACCAAGACTATTTTTAACCCTTTCTCCTTAACCGCCTTTAGCGTTTCCAGTGCTCCGGGCATAGGTTTAGCCTCGGGGCAAGTGTTAAAGACCTTACTCTTGGCCTCGTAGATAAGTTGTTTTTCTTTTTCTGTGGCATCTCGTCCCCAGAAACGTTGGGCCAACATATTGATGGTAGCACTACCCGTTCGTCCTTCATTCATATACACTTCTTCTGGTGTCATTGCCAGACCGAATTCAGTCATGGCATGACTCCATGCATAAGCGTGGTTGGGCATGCTGTCGAACAACACGCCATCCATATCAAACAGGACGGCTTTTGTCATTTCTTTGAATTAAGAATTATGGATTAAGAATTAGGGATTAGAGTTTCGACCTCTAATCCCTAATCTCTATTCTCTAATTTTAGCGAGCAAGGCGAGCCTTGATTGCTTCTGTTTCTTTCTCGTAACCAGGTTTGCCAAGCAGAGCAAACATATTCTTCTTGTATGCCTCAACACCAGGCTGGTTAAATGGGTTAACACCCAACAGTAAACCACTGATACCACATGCCTTCTCGAAGAAATAAATTATCTGACCCAGATTATACTCATCAAGACGTGGAACAATCAGACGCATATTGGGAACGCCGCCGTCAACGTGTGCCAACTGAGTTCCCAACTCTGCCATTTTGTTTACCTCGTCAACACGTTTGCCAGCCAAGAAGTTTAGACCGTCAAGGTTCTCCTCGTCGCTGGGGAACAAGAGCTTGTGTTCTGGCTCCTCGATGCTAACTACAGTTTCGAAGATAGTACGCTCACCTTCCTGAATCCACTGACCCATAGAGTGGAGATCGGTGCTGAAGTCAACTGCCGCAGTGAAGATACCTTTGAGGTCCTTGCCCTCTGATTCTCCGAACAACTGCTTCCACCATTCATTCATGAAGTGCAGTTTAGGTTGGAAGTTCACAAGGATCTCAATCTTTTTGCCCTCCTGATACAGCGCGTTACGTACAGCTGCATACTGGGCACAAATATTCTCATTGAAGGGAACGTTGTTGGCTGTTGCAATCTCCATATCGGCAGCACCCTTTACCAATTTTGCAATGTCGAAACCTGCTACGGCAATGGGTAGCAAACCTACAGGTGTGAGTACGCTAAAGCGACCACCTACATTATCGGGAATAATGAAGCTTGTATAGCCCTCTTTGTCTGCGCAAGTGCGGGCAGCACCCTTTTTGGCATCAGTTATAGCAACAATAACCTTCTTGGCCACATCCTTACCGCGCTGCTCCTCACATTGCTTTTTCAGTAGACGGAATGCCAAGGCTGTTTCTGTGGTAGTACCGCTCTTGCTGATGTTGATAACACCAAACTTTCTGCCTTTCAGGTACTCTGTCAACTCATACAGGTAGTCCTCTCCAATATTGTTACCTGCAAACAGGATGGTAGGATTCTCTCCATTGTTAGTAAGCCACTGGAAACTGTTGCTCAATGCCTCAATTACAGCACGGGCGCCCAGGTAAGAACCGCCAATACCGGCAACTACTACAGTGTCGCAATTCTCACGCAGCGTCTGAGCACATGTCTGTAGTTCGGTCATAAACTCTGCGCTGATGCTGCTGGGCAGGTGTAACCAACCCAAGAAATCGTTACCGGCACATGTTCCATTCTCCAGTGCCTGCTGAGCTTCTGTTACTTTGCCTTCGAAGGCAGCTACTTTTTCGGCACTAACCAGTGCCTTTGAAATGTCTAACTTAATCATAATATGTTACCTTTTAACCTTTGTTTCTCTACCTTATATATAATAAGTGGGTTAGCTTAGCACCCCACATAGTTTCTTAATCTCCCTTTCCGGACGGGCTCGTTCATACAGAATGTTATACACAGCATCTACGATGGGCATATCCACACCTATGTGTTGTATGATGTCCTTCATACATTTGCAACCATAGTATCCTTCTGCTACCATTTCCATCTCTAACTGAGCACTTTTTACGCTGTACCCCTGTCCGATCATCGTGCCAAATACACGGTTACGACTAAAGTGAGAATATCCGGTAACCAAAAGGTCGCCCATGTACACCGTGTTGGTGATATTGCGTTCTATAGGGTAGATGGTATTCAGGAAATTCTTCATCTCGCGAGCTGCATTGCTGATAAGCACTGCCTGAAAGTTGTCTCCGTACTTCAGCCCATGGCAGATACCCGCTGCTATCGCGAATACGTTTTTCAGCACTGATGCATATTCAATGCCAATTACGTCGTTGCTGGTGCTGGTCTTTACGTAATCGCTTGCCAGCATTTCGGCAAACGCTTCTGCTTTCTTCTGGTCAGCACATCCGACAGTCAAGTAGGTAAGACGGTTCATCGCAACTTCCTCGGCATGACTGGGTCCGCCTATCACAGCCAGATTCTCCTCGGGCACGTTATACACTTGGTTGAAATAATCCGAGCAAATAACATTCTCATCTGGAACGATACCTTTGATGGCAGTGACAATGAATTTATTGTCAAGTCTTGTGTAAAGTTTCCTTAGATGGCCTTTCAGATAGGGTGATGGTGTAACAAAGATGAGTGTGTCAGCTTCTTCCACCACCTCATTTATATCGCTGCTGAAGTTAATCCTTTTAACATCAAACAGAACACTTGTCAGGTAAGCTGGGTTGTGCTTTAAGCGTTTGAAGTCCTCTATACGGTCATCTCTGCGCAGATACCACCATATGCTGTCGTTCTTCTCCAACAGCATCTTGGCAATAGCAGTCGCCCAACTTCCTCCGCCTAATACGGCTATTTTTCCTAAACTGTCCAAGTTGCTATAGTATCTTGGCTGGGTTTTTCTACTTCCAGCTTATATTTCTTAACAATTTCAATAATTTGCTGCTGAATTTTGGCAGGAGCTACACCTTGCAGCGTGCTTACCAGATTGTATCCGGCTTTGCGCAAAATAGGTATAATCTCGGTTGGAATGCCTTTCTCCAGGAACAATTCGTCCTTATCGCGTGGAGCTTTAACCTCCGGCTTCATCTGTGGGAATAGCATTACTTCACCAATCTGGAACTTACCTGTTAGCAACATTACCAAGCGGTCGATGCCAATACCGATACCAAAGGTGGGAGGCATACCATACTGCAGGGCACGCAAGAAGTCCTGATCGATAATCATTGCTTCGTCGTCACCCTTCTCTGAAAGACGCATCTGCTCTTTGAAGCGCTCCTCCTGATCAATGGGGTCGTTCAGCTCGGAATAGGCATTGGCTAATTCCTTGCCGTTAACCATCAACTCGAAACGCTCTGTCAAGCCGGGCTTGCTGCGATGCATTTTTGTTAGAGGTGACATCTCAACGGGATAATCTGTGATGAAGGTAGGTTGAATGAATGTTCCTTCACAGGTCTCACCGAAGATTTCGTCAATCAACTTGCCCTTGCCCATGGTCTCGTCAACCTCGATATTCAGTTTCTTAGCAACTTCGCGAATCTCATCCTCGTTCATGGGATAGAGGTCGAAACCAGTTTTCTCCTTGATAGCATCCAAAATAGGCAATCTACGGAAAGGGGCTTTGAATGAAATGACTTTTCCGTCAATCTCCACTTCTGGTTTGCCGTTAACGGCTGTACAGATTTGCTCCAGCATCTGTTCTGTGAATCCCATTCCCCAGTTCAGGTCCTTATAACTGATGTACAGCTCCATGCAGGTAAATTCCGGGTTGTGGGTTTTATCCATACCTTCATTACGGAAGTTCTTGCCCATCTCGTACACACCCTCGAAGCCACCTACAATCAGTCGCTTCAGGTAAAGTTCTGTGGCGATACGCATATACATATCCTGGTTCAGAGCATTGAAGTGTGTCATGAAGGGACGTGCACTGGCACCACCAGGAATGTTCTGCAGGATAGGTGTGTCCACCTCAGTGTATCCGGCATCGTCCAGAATCTTGCGCATGGTGCGGATGATGGTGGCACGCTTCAGGAATGTTTCCTTAACGCCATTGTTAACAATTAAATCCACGTAACGCTGACGATAGCGGAGCTCTGGATCGTCGAACGAGTCGAAAACGTTTCCTTCGGCATCTGTTTTTACGATAGGCAGTGGCTTTAAGCTCTTGCTTAGTACAGTCATCTCCATTACATGCACGCTTATCTCACCTGTTTTGGTGCGGAAAACATATCCCTTTACTCCGATGAAGTCGCCCAGATCCAGACACTTCTTGAAGACAATGTTGTAAAGATCTTTGTTCTCGTCGGGGCAAATGGCATCACGCTGCACGTATACCTGGATGCGACCCTTTGAGTCCTGCAATTCGGCAAAGGCAGCCTTACCCATGATTCGCTTGCTCATGATACGGCCGGCCACGCTTACGACGGGGCTGTTCTCGGGTGTTGCGGTTTCACGTACATCATTGCCTTCTTCGTCCTTGCCGATAATGGGCAGGTCTGTAAAGTCTTTTACGATATCCGTGCTCCATGCAGTTACGGGATATTCAGCAGCAGGGTAGGGGTCGATGCCCAAGTCGCGCAACTGCTGCAAGTTGTTACGCCTAACAATTTCCTGTTCGCTCAGTTCCAGTATATTCATCTTTTTATCTATCTATTGAAAAACGGGTGCAAAGGTACAAATAATCTTGCAATTCCCCAACTATGTTGGGGGAAAACTTCACCTCACTACTTTTCTACCATTTACAATATAGATTCCTTTAGTCCATTTCCCGTTTGCTATTTTCTGACCGCTCATGTTATAGATGGGCCATTGTCGAGTGTTTTCTATGGGTGTCATCAGGCCGTCGGTGTCCATCCTGTACATTTTATCGTATCTAATCGAAAAATCGAAAGTTAGGTCCATGTCCTTTCCTACGATATATTCTCCTCTCATGGCCCATCCTCTTACGGGGCTCCATCCCCTACAGCCGTTCTGCTTGGCTGCAATTTTAATGGTGTAGACACCGTCTCCCAGTTCGTTGGGCAGATTCCCGCTGAAATTGAAGACTTTATTTGTTAGCATGGAATACTGCTTGAGTGTAGAGCTTAATTTCTGTGTTTCCCCGAATTCGGTTATCAGGTTATCTGTGTCATCGTACACCGTCATTGAGAACTGTCCTGTAAAAGGTTCCGATCCCATATTGATGACATTACTCATCTGCATGTCGATGTGCTTTGTGTTGGAGTCGAAGCCTGTTACATTCATGTCCGTTACCTGGATGTTGGCATAGAACTCAGGTAAATCTTCCTCACCGCCTTTGTGGTAGATAATCTTTCCGTCCTCCAGCCAGAAGGGGATGTAAGCTTCTATTCCTTCAATAATCCGGCCGTCTTCAATCTTATATTGTGTTACCTTAGCCCATTCCAGATAGCCCGATTGGTTGGCTGCCAAATATAGCCGATATGCTCCGTCTTCCATATATTCGGGTAGTTGTCCCTCAAAAGTAACGGCGACTGGTTGGTAGTATCCGGTTTCCAAGTTGGCTATATAATATACCTTACCAAAATGTTGCAGGATTTCTCCATTCTCGTTAGCTACAGCCATTTGCAGCCAGCCAGTAAAAGGTTTTGCTGCACCGTTCCTGGGCAGTGTGACACGTACTGACATAGATAGTCCTGCCCAACCTTCTCCCACGTTTGTTAGGTCGTTCACCATCATGTTGGGCATATAGCTTTCGGTAATGGTGGTGACGGTAAGGGTTAGGGGCGATGGATATGTCACCATCTCATATTTCTCGCTATCTGCTGTTTTGCTTCGTATAATAAGGGTGTAGTCGCCTTCTACAATATCATTAGGTAAGGTGGCATCTATGTTCATAGTTGATAGACCGTAGCAGAAAGGAACATTGTTCATCATTTGTTTGGCCACCAAAAACTCTTTGTTGTTAGTGTCTTCTAAATAAAACCTAATCTCACCATTGAATGTTTTGTAACTATAATTGAACAGGTTGTTCAGTGTTATGGAGAATTTCTTTGTTTTGTCTGGATTTATTCTTGCCGATGAAAGTATCACTTCTTTAGCTTGCCAGAACACTTCAGAGTCTCTCTGCTTGTTGTCGGGCATGAGATAGATAATGGCCTCGTGGCTTTGACTGTACTCGTCACCGTCAGCATCCATGGCACTCAGTTTGTAGAAGTCATCACAGTAACCTTCCCATCCCCAGTTTACATGATAGAAGGGATATCCGTTTTCGTCCGCTTTGTATCCGTCGATAATAAATGAGTGCCCGCCAACTGTCGGCGATTTGGCGGAATAGATGATGGGGCGTTCGTTGTTTAACTCATTTAGCATCAGCGTCTGCCACTCGTTGGTTGTTGTGTAGTCCTTGCGTATACAGGCTATATCGGGGTCGTACCCAAAGTTCTCTACCAGTGCTTTTACTTGATTGATACTTGTGGCTGCACTCTCTTTTATTCCGAAGTCCATTTGCACGGCTACGGCGCAAGCATAAACCAGGTTGGCTACCTCGTTGCGCTCTTCTGTGGTCGCCTCGTTTTTGTAATTACTTTTGATATAAGGCCAGTTGAACTTGAAAGTCGATAAATCTTCCTGTATGGGAATCTTGTTGGTCTTGGAAACGTAGTTTACTGTTCCTGTAGCTGAGTCTGGATATTGGTAATAATATAATGTCTGAGAGGTGCTGATAGCCACACAGCCCGTTATGCATTTTTCTCCGTTCAGTTCGGGGCATCGGGTGTTGAAGGGGGTGCCTTGTCCCCATTGTGTTGTGAACAGCGGTCCCACCTGTTCCTTCACCCCCTCAATCCTTCGTGTTACCAGTCTGGCGGGTTTTCCACTTGTCAGCGCCTCATACTCTCGGGTATAGCTGCTCAGCAGTTCCTGTAATCCGGCCGGGATATTGTCGGTGTCAAATCTTCTGTTCTGCGAGAAACCCAATACGGGATTCATCCTTTCGTCAGCCGAGATGACTGCGTATCCGTCGTCTCCCGCTTCGCAGATATAGAAACCGTTTTGTTGAGCATTCCTCAGTTCGGATGCAGCGATAATTCTTTGTGTCCTTATTGTCTTAACTCTCTTCCCAAATCTTGTGGGGCGGTTCAGGATGGAGTCAGCCAGATGCTGTACATCAGCTATCTTGCGCTGTTGTGCCATGTTGGGTACTAATCCCAGTAACCAGCACGAAAATATTATAAGTAATTTTTTCATGACACTAGATTTTGGGCATTTTTTTTCATTCTTTTATTCTTTCATTCTTTCATTTTCCCTCTCACACGCTTCCTGAGTTTACAATGGGTTGTGCGGGCTCGTCGCCACAAAGAACTACCAGCAGGTTGCTGACCATAGAAGCCTTCTTTTCCTCGGTTAGGTTCACAATGCTTTCTTCCGAGAGTTTGTCCAGTGCCATCTTCACCATGCTGACAGCTCCGTCAACAATCTTTTCACGAGCTGTGATGATGGCAGCGGCTTGTTGACGTCGAAGCATAACTGCCGCAATTTCAGGAGCATATGCAAGATAGTTAATGCGAGCCTCCATCACTTCAAGGCCTGCCATGCTTAACCGTTCGTTCAACTTGTCGGTCAGCACGTCATTGATTTCTGCGGCACCACTCCGCAATGTTATTATCTCGTTTTCCTTGGTGTCTTCGTTGTCATAAGCATACATGCCTGCGACCTCGCGTAGGGCAGAGTCGCTCTGTACGGCTACGAATTTTTCAAACTTGTTCATGCGTGCCGTAGCGGAATTCCCAACCTGTGCACCTGCTGCGTTTGATACATCCGTATCTATATCAAAGATAGCTTTGTATGTGTCCTTCAGGCGCCAGACTACCACTAAACCGATAAGGATGGGGTTACCCGTCTTGTCGTTCACCTTGATGGGCTCTGCGTTTAGGTTACGGGCACGCAGGCTAACATTCTTGACGCTCATAAAAGGATTCAGCCAATAGAAGCCCGTCTTACGGAAAGTACCCACATATTTGCCGAAGAATGTCATAACCTTAGCTTGGTTGGGTTCCAGCATGCTGAAACCACAGCAGCAGATAATACTGGCTATTAACAGTATAATGGTCGGGATAATCCAGATGGCAATAGGCCGGCCAGCTTCTCCTTCCACTATACTTAGGATAAAACAGAAGATGGTGGAGCACCACAGCAGGATATCTATAAAAATCATCAGAAAACCATTTAGGTAGCCACCTTTAAACTCAAATTCCTTGTTCATTGTTTCCATATGTATTTTTCTATTTTTGTTTAATTTTTGTTGATAACATAGTTATCACCAAACAAAGATATGAATAAGCCCCCAAATCTGCTACATCTCCCCAATTCTTTAACATTTCTTTAACATTCTGTTTGGTCTGTTTTTTATAATTTTGTGGCCGAAAATGACTAAAACAGAGCTTTATATCGAAGATCAGGAATTAGGACGAGTCATGCTTCGTTCCAACAGACGTTCCAGAAGGTTTGTCTTCCGTTGCAAGGAGGGGGGGCTTGTCTGTACCTTCCCCAATGGGGCACGTAAGTCCGATTTGCTTCGTGCCATAGAAGAGTTGCGTCCGCGCCTCAAGTCTATGTTGCAACGTACAGAAGAACTCCGTGCTCATCAGCGCCATGTCAGCCCCGAGGAGATAGAGCGTTATCGTCAGCAAGCCAAGCTCCTTCTTCCTCCGCGATTGCAAGCTCTGGCTGCTGCCCGAGGTTTGTGCTATCAGAAAGTGAGCATTCGCAAGAGCGTTTCCCGATGGGGGAGTTGCAGCAGCAAGGGCAATATCAGCCTTAGCCTGTTCCTTATGATGCTGCCGTTTCACTTGCAGGATTACGTCATGCAGCACGAACTTACTCATTTGCTGGAAATGAATCATGGACCTCGTTTTTGGGCTTTATTGAACGAGGTAACTGACGGTAAGGCTCTTCAGTATAGAAAAGAGATCAGGAAATTCAGTAACTCTATCTGTTTGCAAAGTTGAGATTCTTTTACATTCTTCTGATGTTGTTTGCGCTTTCTTTTCCATCTGTCAGGGCGGAAAGGATCCTTTGGTATAATGTTGAAAATGTGTTTGACACTAAACATGACACATTGAAGAATGATTTTGATTTCCTACCAAACGGAACCTACCATTGGACGCCTGGACGCTATTGGAGGAAACTTGACAACTTGTCACGTGTGGTGGCTGCTGTTGCCGAGCAGGACGGATGGCCTATGTTGGTGGGTATGTGCGAGATTGAGAATGACAGTGTCTTGCATGATTTGACCACTCGTTCTCCTTTGCGTGCTGCGAGGTATCAATATGTACATTTTGAGGGGCCAGACCTACGTGGTGTAGATTGTTGCCTGCTTTATCAGCCTAGACTGTTCCGTCTTCAGGGGGCTGAAGCAGTCAGAGTTCCCTCTGCCGAGCAGGGGCTGCGCCCTACACGTGACATCTTGCATGTCTGGGGTACGTTGATCCGTACTGACTCCCTGTTGCACATCTTTGTGCTACACTTTCCTAGTCGAGCGGGTGGCAGTCAGGCCAGCACGCAGAACCGAATGTTAGCGGCTCAGACTCTTTGCGGGGCACTCGATAAATTGCAGGGGCAGCGCATTCTGGTGATGGGTGATTTTAATGCCGAGCCAAAGGATCCTATCTTCCAGCCTATCTTGCAACGTCTGGTCAGCCTTGTTCCGCAACGTCGTAAAGAACTCAAAAAAGCTCAAGGCTCGTATTGCTATCAGGGTCTCTGGGGGTATATCGACCATATGCTCGTTTCTCCTTCCATGCAGTCGTGTTGTGAGTCTCTGGTTCATGTTGCCAAGTTTCCCTTTTTGCTTACCGAAAAAGGCACACCGTGGCGCACTTTTCAAGGTCCGGTTTATAAGGGCGGCTACTCTGACCATCTTCCGTTATATATCAGTGTGTGGTAATTTCTCCGTTTTGTAACAATATTCTTTCTGAAATATGGCTAATTATCTGGTTTTCTCCGCTCTTGCACTTTACATCCTGTTGTTATTTCTCTCGGCCAAGTTGGCAAAGTCAACGGGAGATAATAATGCTTTCTTTCGAGCTGGAAGGAAGTCGCCATGGTTGCTTGTAGCCTTTGGTATGATAGGTTCCAGTATCAGCGGTGTGAGCCTTGTAAGTGTGCCTGGTTGGGTTAATCAGAATGGCATGACCTATATCCAGATGTGCTTAGGTTTCTTTGCCGGTTTTGTGTTTATTTCTTTTCTTCTATTGCCGCTTTACTATCGATTGCGCCTGACCAGCATCTACAGCTATCTTGCTGAGCGTTTCGGACGTAGGAGTCACCTTACGGGAGCCTGCTTCTTTCTCCTCAGCAAGCTAACCGGAGCTGCTGCCCGCCTATTCCTTACCTGCACTGTGTTGCACGAGATGGCCATCCTCCCCTTGGGGCTTCCCTTCTGGTTTACCGTGAGCATCGTGCTATTGTCTATATTCCTCTATACCCGTCGTGGCGGCACTGAGAATATTATCCGCACAGATGCCTTGCAAACTTTCTGTATGCTTGTTGCTACAGGCTGCATAGTCTGGGTTGTCTCTGGCAAAATGAATCTTACGCCGTTGGGCATTGCAGATATTATTGCCCAAAGTCCTATGGGAAGGATGTTCTGCTGGGATGCATCCAGCACGCAGTTTTTCTTCCGACAGTTCATCAACGGCATGTTCATAACCATAGTCATGAACGGATTGGATCAGGATATGATGCAGAAAAATCTTACCTGTTCCTCATTGCGTGCTGCACAAAAGAATATGTGTCTTTACGGTCTCTGTATCCTGCCCGTCAACCTGCTTTTTCTTGTCCTTGGGGTGCTGATTTACACCTTTGCTGCACAGAGCGGGCTGACTGTTCCTGAGGCTGGAGACCGCCTGTTGCCCATGCTTGTTGGCAGTGGAGTGCTGGGAACTTTGGTGGTGTTCCCCTTTACCATAGGTATTACGGCAGCGGCACTTTCCAGTGCCGATAGTGCCATGACTTCACTCACTACAAGCATCTGCATAGATATTCTTAGGGTAGAGCGCGAGGGGGCCAATCCTCAAAGGGCTCTCCGTACTCGCTATCTTGTTCATGCTGCAGTAGCTTTAACCTTTGCTCTTTGCATAGCCATTTACCATTTGGCTGGAAGCGGAACCATCATTGATACCATTTACCGATTGGCAGGTTATACATACGGCCCGTTGCTGGGCCTCTTTAGTTTTGGCCTTTTCACCCGCAGAAGGGTTGTTGATGGCGCCGTACCCTATGTTGCTGTCTTCTCACCCGTTCTCTGCGTGTTGCTCGACTATCTGGCTCCCATCCTTTGGAACTATCATTTCAGCTACGAGCTCCTGCTCCTTAATGCTGCCCTGACGTTCCTAGGTCTCCTGCTTAATTCAAAAACTGCTACCCGCGTATAAGGGATTACAGAAAAACTGAGTTTTGTGTATAAAACATGCATTAAGTGTAAAAATAATACGTTTTTTTTGAAGTTCCACTGATAAAGAAATGATTTTTTACATATCTTTGCACAAGTTGATATAATGTACATAACAGAACTGGAAATGAAGAATATTGCCATCTTCGCATCGGGAAGCGGCACAAACTGCGAGAATCTGATTCGTTATTTTGAACATTCAGACTATGTTTGCTGTGCTCTTGTTGTCAGCAACAAGCCTGATGCCTATGTGCTGGTGCGGGCAGAACGTTTAGGAGTGCCTACGGCGGTGGTGTCTAAGGTTCAACTGAACGATGCTGATGTGATGATGCCATTGTTGCAGCAATATGGTATTAGTTTTATTGTGCTGGCTGGTTTCCTGCCACTGATTCCCGATTATCTGGTGGAGGCTTTTCCGCGTAGGATTATCAATATACACCCTGCTTTGCTGCCTAAATATGGGGGCAAGGGTATGTGGGGGCACCACGTACATGAGGCGGTGAAGGCTGCAGGCGAGACTGAGACGGGTATGACGGTGCATTACGTTACACCGGTCTGCGATTCGGGAGAAATCATCGCCCAGTATCATGTCGCTCTCTCATCATCGGATACAGTAGATGATATTGCGGAGAAGGAGCATCAGTTGGAGATGAAATACTTCCCCAAGGTGGTGGAAGAGGTTCTTAGTCAATTCATAATTCATAATTCTTAATTCAGAATTCATACTTAAATTGTTTATTATGAAAGGATTTGCTATATGCCTATTGGCTAGTATGTATGCGCTCTTTGCTGCGGCGCAGACGGAGAAGGAGGGGTGGAAACTTGTCTGGAATGACGAGTTTGATGTGGACGGACGTCCTGATGCTCGCAAGTGGGACTACGAGCGAGGCTTTGTTCGTAATTACGAGATGCAATGGTATGCTCCCGAAAATGCGTTCGTGCGCGACGGCAATCTGGTGATAGAAGCACGCCCGGCTGATTTTCCTTGTCCTGCCTATCAAGAGGGAAATAAGAATTGGCGCAACAGTCGCAAGAAGGTCGAGTGGACAAGCGCTGCACTGATTACCAAAGGTAAATATTCGTTCCAGTACGGCCGACTGGAAGTTCGTGCCCGCATCCCAGTTTGTAAAGGGGCCTGGCCTGCCATCTGGCTTCTGGGAATGGAGCATCCATGGCCTGGAAACGGCGAAATTGACGTACTGGAGTATTATCAGCATAAAGGAGTCCCTACCATTCTAGCTAATGCTTGTTGGGCTGGTGATACGGATGAGGATGCCGAGTGGGACTCTTCTTATACACCACTTGCGCACTTTACTGAGCGCGACCCTGCGTGGGCAGAGCGTTTCCATGTTTGGCGCATGGACTGGGATAAGAACTTTATACGTCTGTATTTGGATGATGAACTGCTGAACGAGATAGACCTAAAGCGTACCATAAACGGAAAGGCAAGTGGAACAGGTATCAATCCCTTCCATTACCAACAATATCTGCTGCTGAACTTAGCATTGGATACAAGGGTAAAGGAACTGAACCCTGCTGATTTTCCAATGAAGTATGAGATTGATTATGTACGCGTCTTTCAAAAATAAAAATTTTTCCCCAAAAGTGTAGCAAATAGGATAGTGTTTGCGTCATAAGAGTGAGATTGAAAAATTGCTACCGCTATAACAACTGTCAACTAAATAAGGATGGATGTAAAAGAACAAGAATTCTCGCGGATGGTCAGGGAGCATAAAAGCACCATTTACACAGTGTGCTACATGTTCTCGAACGATGAAGATGAGGTGAGCGACCTCTTCCAAGAAACGCTCATAAACTTGTGGAAAGGATATGAATCTTTCCGCCACGAGAGCAAGTTGAGCACGTGGATTTACCGTGTGGCTATGAATACCTGTATCTCGGCCGACCGCAAGAAACGTAAGCAGGGAACCAAGGTGCCGCTGTCTATGAACATCGACCTCTATAACGATGAGGATCACGAGACCAAGCAGGTGCGTCAGTTGCATGAGCGCATTCAGCGGCTGGATCTGATAGACCGTGCTCTGGTGATGATGTGGCTCGAGGGTATGAATTACGACGAGATTGCCGATGTTATCGGTATTAGTGTGAAGAATGTAGGCGTTAAGCTGGTAAGAATTAAAGAAAAATTAAAGCAGAAATAAGATATGGAAGAATTGAACTTTGACGAGATGCGTAATCAGATTACGTTGCTCAAACAAAAACTAGACCATGAGGAAATTGTCAATGACCACCTCCTCCGTGAAACAATGCGTTCAGGAAAGGGTGCTATTAACATCACAAAGCGTCTGTCTTATTTTTGTGCCTTCGCTAGCATCTTTATTTATCTGATGCTGTCGGGTACTGGTACGTTCAGTCTTGCTTTTATAATAGCTACATGCATAATGATGTTATTCTGTGCTGTCGCTACGCACTATGTGCACAGACCTGTTGACCGTATGAATCTGATGACGGAAGACTTGGCAACAGTGGCTCGCGTGATGGCTAAGTTCCGTAAGCAATACGACCAGTGGCTGCACTATGTTACACCTGCACTGCTTATTCCATGGTTCTGTTGGGCAGTCTATGAATTTGCATGGAAGAATGCTCCGGAAGGAGTGAACCATTGGATGATGGCACTGCCTTTGCTGATTGGCGCAGCTATAGGCTTGTTTATCGGCTACTATTTCCACTGCAAGGCTGTGGATGCTGCCGATAATATCATAAAGCAAATAGAGGAAAACTAATCTTAAATGGTTTTTGTTTGTTGTAGCAAATAGGCATCCAGTATGGTGATGGCTGCCATTGCTTCAACAACAGGTACAGCACGTGGAAGGACGCAGGCATCGTGTCGGCCACGTGCTGTTAGTTTTGTGGCCTGGCCTTCGGTATTAACGGTGTCCTGTTCCATCAGTAGGGTTGCAACAGGTTTGAATGCTACGCGGAAGTAGATATCCTCACCGTTCGATATGCCGCCCTGAATACCACCGCTGTTGTTGGTGGCAAATCCCACCTTGCCGTTGGGTAGGGGGTGCAGTTTGTCGTTCTGTTGGCTGCCACGCTCGGTAACGCCGGAAAAACCCTGCCCGTATTCGAATCCTTTGACGGCATTTATACTGAGCATAGCGTGTCCTAATAAAGCGTGCAGTTTATCAAAGGCAGGTTCTCCTAATCCTACGGGGCAACCCTTTATGACACATGCAATCACACCGCCTATGGTATCGCCCTGAGCTTTGACCTCTGTTATCAGGTCAGCCATCTTTTGAGCATAAGTATCATTAGGGCAACGTACATCGTTGCTCTCTGTCAGAGCCAGATCATAATCTTTGTATGTTCCTGGTAGAACGATGTCGCCTACCTGCTGGGTGTAGGCTTGAATGCTTACGCCTATCTGGCTGAGTGCCAGTTTAGCAAAGGCACCACCCACCACACGACTGATGGTCTCACGGGCCGAGCTGCGTCCGCCACCGCGATGGTCTCGGATGCCGTACTTCTGAGTATAGGTATAGTCAGCATGGCTGGGACGAAACACATTTCGCATATTCTCGTAATCCTGGCTGTGTTGGTTGGTGTTGCGAACCATAAAACCGATGGGCTGCCCTGTGGTTTTTCCCTCAAAGATGCCACTCAGGAGCTCAACCTTGTCGGCCTCGTTGCGTGCCGTAGTTAGCTTACTCTGGCCGGGACGGCGGCGATCCAGTTCCTTCTGTATGAAATCTTCATCTACCACAATGCCTGCTGGCATGCCGTCAATAACACCGCCTACGGCTACTCCGTGGCTTTCGCCAAAGGTGGTTATGCGAAATATTTGTCCGAAACTGTTCATCTGATTAAATGAAAAGTGAAGAATGAAGAGTGAAGAATTTGCTAGCGCAATGGAGGCTACTTTTCGCAACTTCCACAGCCGCCTTCACCGCAACTTCCACTATCACAACTTCCACAACCACCACTGCATCCGCCACATCCACCGCTGCATCCACCGCCAGTCATAACGTTCAGGGCATCCTGAATCTCCTGATTGGTAGCTTCACGGCTCTCTAAGACCTTACCTACAAAATTCAGTTCCTTTCCGGCAAGGGGGTGGTTCAGGTCTACAGTAATTTCTTTCTCAGTTATTTCTGTGATAGTGCCGTTAAAGCGTTCACCGTCGGCATTCTGTAGGGGTACAACGGCCCCCTCGTAGATGTAGCGTGTGTCTATCTTACCGTTTATCATAAAGATGCTGGCAGGAACTTTCTGGACGGCTTCGGGAACAAAAGGGCCATACGCATCTTCTTGGCTCAATTTGATATCGAACTCTGCTTCGGGAGCCAATGGTGCAATCTGAGCCTCGAAGGCATCTAAGGTCATACCCAAGGCCGATATAAACTGGAAGGGGCGTTCGGTGGTTGCCTCTTCTATAAGTTCGCGTTCGTTCCCCTGCATAGGGGCAAATAGCTTGTAAGCTACAGTAATGTATTTATTCTCTGCCATATTCTTTGTTTGTATTACGCCGCAAAGGTAGTATAAAACGTGAGAAATACCAAGAAATTTGCTTTTTCCTTTGCATTTCGTTTAATAAATCGTATCTTTGTCCTCGTAAAATCGTATTTTAGGTAAAAACGATAAACACACCATATTTTGAATTGTAAATCAACATATGTGGTATTTGTCAGACATCGAGTCCTGTCTGTTGGCATTCTTCCCACCGACTTTGTCACCTCTGTCGTATGGGTTTCTAACTCATTGTTTTTCTGGGCATTTCATTTTTGCAACATTCTTTTACGGAATTGCACCCACGCGTTTACGTATTATGTTGACGCCATTTATTAATTTTGCATCAAAATTTTAAAGTAATAATTATAAAAAAAATGACTATGAAGAAAAATTTGTTCATACATTGTTTACTTGTCTTTACAATGGCATTGACAGGACTGATGTTTATAACTTCCTGTTCAGACGATGAGAGCAATATGCCCTTCCTGAACGAAGTTGATGCGAACACTGCTGCGTTCTACGAGGAGCTAGGTATTACTGATCAGATTAAGGCCGAGTTGGCCACGGGTGAGTATCATGTTCATGGTTGTCTGGCCATCTACGATCAGTCTGGCAGTCAGGTGTGGTATGCAGAGGAAGACTGCACGTCCATTAGCCCGCTGACTTTTAAGCCTACTAATTTGCCGAAGGGTAAGTATACAGTTGTTGGCTTCCTGACAACGTGTACAAAAGATGGTAAAATGTCTTGGAAACTCATGAATGCGGAACAACTCAGCACAGCAAATGTAGTGACTACGGAGGAAGGAGCACTTCCCTTCACCTCAGCCATTGGCTATGCATCTACAACCTATACCGTTGGCGATAACAAATCCCAGGTTAGTCTGATGTTCAAGTCGTTGGGTTGCATTGTTGATGTGCGTGTCGATAACTTTACAGCCCAATCGGATTATTCCAGTTTGAAACTGAACTGTGGTCATCAGGATATTCATCGCGGCTTCTATCTTGACCCTGCCCGTAGCGCTGAGGACCGCTGGGTTGTGATGAAGGATGCTGACACTTCTGCCAATATCTGTGACATCAAGCCCGGAGCACCTGCAGCTATGTACTTCACCCTGAATTGCGGCGAAGATATGAGCCTATCTCTGAATGGTTATAAGGATGGAACAGAAGAGTCTTCAAGAATCGCTTCCGGAGAATACGTAGTTACTGCTGGCAAAAACTATATTTATTACTATGATCTGAATCATCTCTATTGGCAACCTCCCTTCTTCGGTTCACACGAGGATTTCACCCCATGGAAGGCTGACCGCGATAACGGAATCCTCGTTGGTGATCCATGCATTAAATGGGGTGCCTCTATGGCTGAGGTCGAAGCCTATGTCAAGGCCAAGACATGGTGGATGGACGAAAATGAGGAGTTGGAATACTGGGACCCCCACGGATGGTATAAAGGCTACTGTGTAGCTGACACCATGATTACTGAGTCTTATGTTTTCGACGAAGGGGACGGAACTGGTCTGAATGTTTCCTTCATGGTATGTTACGATACCACTCTGTCACCTGATGTGGCGCGCACGATGCTCAAGAATCAGGGCTATGTTTACCATGGCAAGATTCAGTTCCCCGACTTGAAACCCCTCGACCTCTACTATTCTCCTGACGGAGTTACCGAAGTAATGATATATTACCTCGATAACGATCCTACTTGGTGGGAGATATTCTACCAGCCTACGGATCCCGATGACTTCCAGTATATTCTTCCGGATGAAAGTGCTGCTAGAGCGTACGACCCTGAGGTGTCCGACTATATTCTTAGCGCTAGGACTCGTGGTCCTAGGACGCGTGGTCCCAGGACTCGTGGTCCCAGGATGGTTAGTCCCATAGGTCGCAGTCTTAGATAAGATACGCCGCTGAATAAGCCAACCCCTCAGTAAGAAATATAATCGCCGAGATACCTCATAAAAGGAAATCTCGGCGATTCCTGTTTTAAGGATTCATGCCTTCTTTCACTCTCATACAAGTGATAATGGCCGGTAGGATGGCACGTTGTCGTGATGCTGCTTCACTTAAAGGTACTCTTGAAGTTTATCTAGCCCATTTGTTTTGTCGGATTTCTGCTTCTTTTGATAAAAAGATGCAGGAAAAAGACATATTTTAAGATTGAGGGTTGTAGAATTTGATTTTTTTTACGATTTTTGTACCTGAGAAACAATTAGTGTGCAATAGAAAGATGAAAAAACTTTTGTTATTAATCTTTGCTATACTGTTGAGTAGCACCATGAATGCGCAGCCGGATAGTACTGTTGTCCATAGAAAACGTGTGGGCGTTGTGCTTAGCGGCGGTGGTGCCAAGGGTATGGCGCACATAGGTGTGCTGAAAGTTCTGGAACGTGCTGGCATTCCTATAGATATCATTACGGGAACTTCGATGGGTAGCATCATTGGCGGCCTTTATGCCATAGGCTATAATGCCACCGCACTCGATTCTTTGGTACGTCAGCAGGACTGGAGCTATGTCATATCCGACAAGGAAGACTTGCGCAACCAGAGTTTGAGTGATCGCCAGAAACAGAACACCTATCTGTTTACGACTGGTATGACCATAGGTAAGCGCGATGTGAATGCAGGCGGCATCATTAAGGGTAAGAATCTGGGTGAACTGTTCCGTCGTCTCTGTACAGGATATACCGATTCGTTGGATTTCAGCCGCGACTTGCGTATCCCCTTTGCTTGTGTGGCTACAAACATCGTGGACAATAGTGAGGTGGATTTCCATAGCGGACGCTTGCCGCAGGCCATGCGCGCTTCTATGTCCATACCGGCAGCTTTTTCACCCGTCCGGTTGGGTGACATGGTGCTGGTGGATGGTGGACTGAAGAACAACTACCCCGCGGATATTGCCCGCGAGATGGGAGCCGACATCATTATAGGTGTTACCGTGCAGGGTCCTCCAAAGGTGGCTGATGACCTGGGTAATACGTTGAGCATCCTGAACCAGATTATTGATGTAAATTGTAAGAACAAGGTCGAGGAGAACCTCTCCATTACAGACCTGCACTTGCAAGTAGACACCAAAGGTTATGGAACGGCTAGTTTCACACTCAACGCCATAGATACACTTATTCGTCGTGGTGAGGAGATGGCCATGAGCCACTGGGATGATATTCTGGCCCTGAAGAAACGCATTGGTGTTAGCGATTCCTTTCGCCCGGAAATACCACAACCGCTTCGTCCGAAGGTGTTAACCGAGAAGGTGCACGTTACGGGCTATAGTTTTGAGAATATGACGCCGCCTGCCGAGCGCTTTCTGCGTCAGAAATTCAATTTGAATAAGACGGATAGCATAGATGCTAAACTAGAGAAGGAATTGACCACGTCTATGCGTATGGACCTCTTTTATCAGACTGCCGAGTGTCGACTGATACCTGATGGTGATGGTGTGCGTGTTGTCCTGGAGGCTGGTAATCGCAAGTCGGTGCAGCTGCATATAGGTGCCCGCTACGACATAGAGGAACATGCCGCCCTGCAGTTGGGCTTGGACATCCCACTGAAGACGGCCGTGCCCATCAATACTGAAATTACACTGCGACTGGGCAAGCGTATGATGGCCCGAGGTGAGATTACCATCCATCCGCGCAGTTTTACCCGTCCAACGCTTAGCTACACATTCCGCCGTAGCGACGTCGATGTGTACAGGGATGGCGATTTGGACTATAACATCCGTTATTTCCAGTCACAAGCCGAGTTCCTACCCTTTAATTTCGATCTGCGTCACTTTAACCTGCAGATGGGATTGCACTGGGATTATTTCACTTATCGCGACAAACTGGGTTCCGACACTTCCGATTCTTTCTCGCTGGAAAATGAACACTTCTTCAGTTATCGCGCTCGCGTGAATTATAATAGCGAGAATAGTTGGTATTTCCCTACGCGCGGAGCCCGGTTTAATGCTGAATATGCTTATGTAACCAGCGACTTCCTTCGACTGAACGAACTGGACATCAATGGTGAAAAGATAGGAAAGACAGCCGGTATGCACGAAGTGAGTGCCAACTGGCGTATGTCGTTTACTATGGGCAAGCGTTTCACTCTTCAGCCAATGCTCTATGGACGTTTGCTCTTTGGAAGCAACACACCCTTCATCCTGCGTAACACTATTGGTGGCGACTGGTTCGGTCGTTACATAGAGCAGCAAGTGCCCTTTGCAGGCATTGGTCACATGGAGTATGTGGGTCAGCAGTTCGTTGCAGCCCAGTTGCAGGGGCAGCAGCGGATAGGAAACAACCATTATGTACTGCTGCGTCTGGCCGGTGGCTTGCAGGCAGAGAAACTTGGAGAGCTGTTCGACAACAGGGTTCTGTTCGGTGTGCAGGCAGCCTATTACTATAACACGATCTTTGGCCCAGTGGGTGCCTCCTTCGGTTATAGCAACTATACTAAGAGGCCCTACTTCTTCCTGAATCTGGGATATGAATTCTAAGGCCTTTTCTTCCCAGGGGAGAGTTTAGCGTTGAGACAACCTCAAAAGAGCAGCGTAGATATGGATATGCCGCAGTTGAGCATTGGCCGCTGGCTATAATCTCCAATCTGCCAAACACGCCAAACGACTAAACAACCAAACGCCCAAACAATAAACAACAAAATAGAACCAAAACATGAAACTAATTAAGACTAATGCTATTGCGCTAACTGCAGCGGTTTTACTGACAGCATGTGGTGCTGGCGACAAAAAGGAAAATGCCGAAAAGGTTCGTAATGTAATGACTGTGTTGCCACTGAATCGCCAGGAATCGGTAGTGAAGAATTTCTCAGGTGTAGTAAAGGAAAATAGTACTGTAAGTGTGAGTTTCCGTACTCCCGGACAGATTATGCGTATACTGGTGAAGGAAGGTGCGCACGTAAGGAAAGGACAGCTGTTGGCTACCCTCGACACGAAGGATTATCAATTGCAGGTAGATGCTGCACAGACACAGTATGACCAGTTAAAGAACGAGGTGGAACGCCTGCGTAAATTGCATGAGGCCAACAGCCTCTCTGGTAATGACTTCGAGAAGGCTACAAGTGGTCTGGAGCAGCTACGCATAAAGTTGCAAAATGCTAAGAATCAGTTGAGCTATACTCAGTTGACGTCTCCCGTAGATGGTACTGTTCAGAAGGTGAATTTCGATCCTTCCGAGATGGTGAGTGCAGGAATGCCCGTGATGGATATTCTGGATATCCGAAACATGGAGGTGGAAGTGAACATTCCCGATGATGTGTACCGATTGCTATTCAACACCACCGAGGCCTATTGCATAGCTGCCGGTGAACGTTATAATCTGCACAAGAAGAGTGTGCTGGCTAAGGCAGATGCCAATCAGCTCTTTACCGTGAAATATTCTATTGATGGTCATCTTAGTGCTGGTGTGAATGTGGATGTCTTCATAGAAATGGGGGGCGATGTTGCCGTCAGTGGCTTGTCTATCCCTGCCCACGCTGTCTTTGAGGACGGTGGTAAGACCTATGTGTGGGTGGTCGAAGAGAATAATATTGTGAAGCGTCATGCCATCACGACCAACAGTGTTGATTCGGAAGGTATGGCCGTCGTGGAGAGTGGAATTACGGCTACAGACCGTGTGGTTAAAGCCGGTGTGAAGGCCCTGCACGAGGGTGATAAGGTGAAAATCGTTACACAAAAGAACACTAACGTTGGAGACTTGTTGTAAGTCACAATTCATAATTAAAAATATAATATGAACGCAAGAGCACTGACAGAATTTTTTGTCAAGCGACCGACAATATTTTGGAGCTTCGTTGTAGGCATCCTCTTAGTTGGCGTATTCAGTTACATCAGTATGCCTAAGTTGGAAGATCCTGCAGTAGCAGTGAAACAAGCCTCGGTTGTATTGGTCTATCCAGGTGCTACGGCACATGAGGTAGAGCTGGAGGCCGTGCAGGTCATGGAAGATGAACTCCGCACACTGGCCGATGTAAAAGAACTGAATACAGACTGCCGTCCAGGCATGGCCATCATAGGCGTGAAGTTTTTGGACAAAGTTAAGATGTCTCAGATGGAGCAACATTTTGACCAGCTGCGCCGCAAGACCAATGATGTGCAGTCTAAGTTGCCATCGGGCTGCTATCCGCCCATCGTGGTGGACGATATGTTGGATGTATATGGTCTGTTCTATTCCTTTACAGGCGATGGTTACAGCTACTCAGAACTGGAGAAATATGCCAAGTTGGTACGCCGTGAGTTGCTGACGGTGAAGGGTGTAAAGCGCATCAACATCATAGGCACTCGTTCAGAGGTAATCAACATCATCATCGACAAGGAAAAACTTGCCCGTTCTGGTCTGATTCCTACCCAGATAATGATAGGTTTGCAGAATGCAGGAAAAACGGTGAATGCCGGAAATTACGAGAATGGTGACGACCGCCTGCAGCTGCGTGTGAACAATGAACTGGAGAATGAGAAGGATATAGCCGACTTGAACATCCACACAACAGGAGGAAAACTGATTCGCCTGGGCGATATAGCCACGGTGGAACGTAATTATAAGGAACCGCAGACGGGTGGTTTCTTCGTAAACGGAAAGCCAGCCTTGGGCATCTGTATCACACTGAGCGACGATGCCATTGTGCCTGATGTTGGTAAGGCCGTGGATGAAAAACTGGCTGGCGTCATGGAGCGTGTGCCTGTGGGTTTCGAGACCGACAAGATATTCTTCCAAGCCGATCAGGTAACTAGTGCTGTGAACGGCTTCCTTATCAACCTACTGGAATCCGTACTGATAGTGATTGTCGTGCTGATGTTCACCTACGGTTTCCGTGGCGGTATGATTATCGGAACCAGTCTGGTCCTTGCTATCTTCATCACGTTTCCAATTTTGCTTATGGTCAACAGTACCTTGCAGCGTATCTCACTGGGCGCATTTATTGTGGCGATGGGTATGCTGGTGGACAATGCCATCGTTGTGATGGACGGTATTCTGGTGGATCGCAAACGCGGACTCGGACCTAAGTCTTACCTTTATAATATAGTCAACAACACGGCATTGCCCATGCTGGGCGCCACGGTAATTGCAGTGCTGACGTTCCTGCCCACATTCTTGTCGCCCAACACGGCAGGTGAGTACTGTCGCGACCTGTTCCTGGTACTTTGTATATCACTTCTGGCATCGTGGGTGATGGCCATGGTACAGGTGCCATCGTGTGTAGCGGCATGGATGCCTCTTCGTTCGAAGCAGAAAGGTGGCAATGGCGATGTGAAGGATACTCGTATGCAGGCCTTCGTGCGTAAACTGATAGGAACACTCATCGGTTACCGATATACCTCGATATGTGTGATGGTTGCCTTGCTGATACTCAGTGCTTTTGGCTACACAAAGGTCAAGCAGGTATTCTTCCCCGATTTCGACTATGGCCAGTTTGTGGTGGAATACCACTTGCCAGACCAGACCAGTCCTGACCGTGTGCGCGAGGACCTTCTGGCCATAACGGATACGTTGCTGAAGAATCCTAAGATAGATCGCGTAGCCGCCACTATGGGCTCCTCGCCTGTGCGATACAGTCTGGTACGCCCCATGAACACGGGTGGTACTAACGATGGCGAACTGATTGTGGACTGCAAGGATTTCAAGACCATGAAAGCAGCCATCCGCGAGATTCGCCCGCAGTTGCGTGCCGCTTATCCGGATGCCTATATCCGTTTCCGTAACTATAACTTCAGTATTTCTACCACGCACACAGTAGAGGTCGAGTTCCAGGGACCTGACCCCGAGGTTTTGCGTCGTCTGGCACATCAGGCCGAGGCTATTATGCGTGATTCGAAATACGTAGATACATACTCTGTGCAGAACAACTGGCAGCCCAAGGGTAAGTCTATCGTGACGAACTATGTGCAGACCGATGCCTTACGCAGCGGACTGAACCGCGAGAACGTGGCCGATGCGCTATTGGCTGCTACCGATGGAATGCCCGTGGGTATCATCAGTGATCAGGACAAGACTGTTATTGTTCAGATGCAGGTGCGTAACGAGGATGGATCTAAGATTAAGAATATAAGTACTATCCCTGTATGGAGTACCTTGAACTTGCATCTTACCTCGGATGATGTCAAAGGTGTGATGATGGGCATCACCAGTGTGGATGATATAGAGAGTAAACTCACCAACAGTATTCCACTGAGCACCGTCAACAGTGATATCCACTTGGAATGGGAGGAGGACTATATCTTCCGTCGTAATGGACAGCGTACCATTCAGGCTGAGTGCGACCCGAATCCCAATCTGGATGATGCTACTCCCAAGAAGGTGGAGGCCGACATACGCAAGGCTATCAGTGCTATTGAGTTGCCCGAGGGTTACTCCATGTCATGGAAAGGTGAGGGCGGTAGCTCTGGTGATGCCACTGGTTCACTGCTGAAGCTGTTCCCCATAGCTTTTGCTATGATTATGATTATCATGCTTCTCTTGTTTAATAGCTGGAAGCAGGTACTCATCGTAATATTCTGCCTGCCGTTTATTCTTGTGGGTATTGTGCCGGCACTCTTGTTGTTGGGAATGCCCTTCACGTTTATTGCCATCTTGGGTGCCATGGGTCTCGTGGGCATGATGATCAAGAATGGTATTGTGCTGGTTGATGAGATTAATCGTCTGCGTAACGAGGAGAAGCTACCAGCCTATGATGCTGTTGTGAATGCTACCGTCAGTCGTACCAGCCCTGTTATCATGGCTTCACTGACTACCATTCTGGGTATGGCTCCGCTTATTAGCGACCCGATGTATGGTTCTATGGCCGTATGCATCATGTCTGGTCTTTTCATGGGTACGCTCATCATTCTGGTGTTCCTTCCCATTTTGTATTCAACCATCTTCAAAGTAAAAAAATAAATCTTTCCCCCAGCCCTGCTCCCGGGAGAGAAGGGAGCTACATGGGCGAAGGGGAGAGATAGACCAAAATAATAAATATCAGACAGATAATATGAAAAAGATATTTTTGTTTTTTTATACATTAATCTTGTGTTTCTCTGCGCAGAGTCAGGAAACGTCTCCTCTCTCTTCTCAGGAGAGGGTGATGCCTCTGAGTCTGCAGGACTGCCGTCGTATGGCTCTTGAACAAAACGAGAAAATAAAGACAGCCAACAATGCGGTTGATAAGGCTAAGTTGGATCGCCAGATAGCTTTTGCACAGTATCTTCCTAAGGTGGACGGCTCCTTTACGTTAGCCCATATGAAGAATATAGATCTGTTAGACCAGGATTTTTTGGGATTCTCGTTGCAGACACGCGGTACCTACCTGGCTGGTGTCAGTGTTACACTGCCCCTCTATGCTGGAGGACAGATAACATCTGCCAACCGCTTGGCTAATATCGGCCAAACCGTCAGTCAGGAACAACTGCGTAAGACTCGCATGCAAGTTATTACTGATGTCGATAATGCCTATTATACTCTCATAGCTGTGCATTCGAAAGTGCAGATGTTGGAGGCATACGCCTTACAGATGCAGGATCTCTATGATCAGGTGAAACTGGCTACCAATGTTCAGATGGCAACAGAAAACGACTTGTTGCGTATTGCCACTAAGCAGAATGAGGTCAGCTATCAGTTACAGAAAGCCCGTAATGGTGAACAACTCTGTGGCTTGGCGTTGGCAAACGTGATTGGTACTGATTTCGAACAGACGATTATCCCTACAGATACCATTCTGTCTGTCGCAATGGCATCACAACTCAGTGAAGATTTCTCATCACGCCCCGACCTGCTTTTGCTCCAGCAGCAGGTAAAAGCCAGCGAGGTGCTGGTAAAGAAGTCACGTTCCAATTATCTGCCTACTGTAGCAGTTGTGGGTCGTTATTCACACTATGACAATATAAAATTAAAGGGTGAATTGAACCTTCCTAATAGTAATCCGATGAGCATTAGCCATACTATTGGCGGTGGTAACCCCGTGGCTCTTCTTTCCGTTAGCTTGCCCATTTTCCATTGGGGGGCTGAACTAAAGAAAGTCAAGAAGGCAAAACTTGACCTTAGTGACTCGAAGTTGCAACTGCAGCAGAGCGAACGTGGCATGCGTGTAGAGGTTCGAAGGGCTGTACAGAACGTTACGGACGGTCAGCGTATGGTAGAGACTGCTATAGTAGGGCGTCAGCAGGCCGATGAGAACTTGCGTGTCATGCGTCAGAAGTTCGATAACCAGCTGTGCACCATGACAGACCTGCTGGATGCCCAGTCTCAATGGCAGCAGGCACGCAGCAATCTTATCGAGGCACAGACTCAGCTGAAGATTTACGAGACTGAGTATCTGCGTGTAACAGGTCACTTGGAATAGAAAAATAATTATAATATCCACTTTATTAATTTAAGATCATGAAAATTAAAGCAGATTATGCAAATGCACCGCAGTGGAAGACGTTGAACGTTAGAGCTACGTTGCCTGAAGAGTTGAAGTGTTTGGAAGAGATAGCTCGTAATATGTGGTGGGTTTGGAACTATCAGGTTCGTGGCATGTTCCGCGACTTGGACCCAGCGCTATACGATACGACGAAACATAATCCTGTGCTGCTATTGGACCGTCTAAGCTTCTCACGTAAAGAGGAAATCCTGAAGGACAAGGCCTTGATGAAACGCATCCATGAGATCTATGGCCAGTTCCGTGAGTATATGGACGTGGAACCTGATCGCAAACGTCCCTCTGTGGCCTACTTCTGCATGGAGTATGGTATCCATTCGGCTCTGAAGATCTATAGCGGTGGTCTGGGCATGTTGGCTGGTGACTATGTGAAGGAGGCCAGCGACAGCAATGTGGACATGTGTGCCATAGGTTTCCTGTACAGATTTGGCTATTTCACCCAGAGTCTGGCGATGGACGGTCAGCAGATTGCCAACTACGAGAGCCAGAATTTCGGTTCATTGCCCATTGTGCGGCAGCTCGACAAGGATGGTAGTCCGCTGGTGATAGATGTGCCCTATAACAACTATCAGGTGCATGCCTATGTGTGGCGTGCCAACGTGGGACGTGTTAAACTTTATCTGCTGGACACCGACAATGAGATGAACTCAGAATTCGATAAACCTATCACGCATGCCCTTTATGGGGGTGACTGGGAAAATCGTCTAAAGCAGGAGATCTTGTTGGGTATCGGTGGTATGCTACTGCTGAAGAAGCTGGGTATCAAGAAGGATATTTACCATTGCAACGAGGGACATGCTGCCCTCTGCAATCTGCAGCGTCTGTGTGACTATATTGACGAGGGACTGACATTCAATCAGGCAATGGAACTGGTGCGTGCCTCTTCTCTGTATACTGTTCACACGCCAGTCCCTGCCGGACACGACTATTTTGATGAAGGACTCTTTGGAAAGTATATGGGTGGATATCCTAGGAAGTTGGGTATCACATGGGATGAGTTCATGGGCATGGGACGTACCAATCCTGATGATAAGAGCGAGAAGTTCTGTATGAGTACCTTTGCATGCAATACTTGTCAGGAGGTGAATGGCGTTTCTATGCTTCACGGACAGGTGTCACAGAAGATGTTTGCCAATATCTGGGCGGGCTACTACCCCGAAGAGAACCATGTGGGCTATGTCACTAACGGTGTTCATTTCCCCACCTGGTGTGCATCGGCATGGCGTAAGCTCTATGCCAAGTACTTCGATGAAAGACATATTACCGACCAATCGAACGAGGAGATCTGGCACGCTATCTACAACTGTCCCGACGAGGAGATATGGGCAGTGCGTCAGAAGTTGAAGAAAAAACTCTTTGTGTATGTGGGCGAGCAGTATAAGGAGACCTGGTTGAAGAACCAGGGAGATCCTTCGCGCGTAGTCAAACTGCTGGAGCGTTTCAACCCGAACGCGCTGGTTATCGGCTTCTGTCGTCGTTTTGCCACCTACAAGCGTGCCCATCTGCTGTTTACTAATCTGGAGCGTCTGAGTCGTATCGTTAACAATCCTGAGCGCCCCGTTATCTTCCTCTTTGCGGGAAAGGCACACCCGGCAGACGGGGCAGGGCAGGGGCTCATCAAGCATATCTATGAGATAAGCCAGCGGCCTGAATTCCAGGGCAAGATTATCTTTGTGGAGGACTATGACTTCCTGTTGGCACGCCGCCTCGTATCGGGTGTTGACATCTGGATGAATACTCCTACACGTCCGATGGAGGCTTCAGGCACCAGTGGCGAGAAAGCCGAGATGAATGGCGTAGTCAATCTCAGCGTGAAGGACGGCTGGTGGTTGGAGGGCTATCGCGAGGGTGCCGGATGGGCACTGACCGAGAAACGTACATACGAGAATCAGGACTATCAGGATCAGTTGGATGCAGCCACCATATACGCCTTGCTTGAGAATGAGATTGTACCTCTTTATTATGATAGGGATAAGAAGGGTATTTCTAAGGGCTGGATAAAGGTTATCAAGAACTCTATCGCCCAGATTGCACCGCACTACACGATGAAACGTCAGCTCGATGACTACTACAGCAAATTCTACGTGAAGCAGGCTCGCCGTTTCCACGAGCTGGCCAAGGACGGCTATCGTCTGGCCAAGGAGATTGCTCATTGGAAGGAGACTGTGGTAGCGC
>Ga0265300_10000489_pt1 | contig 41501 bp, 48 predicted proteins | sample AusTroGonzalo_MG_FD_193482 | JGI IMG/M metagenome (GOLD analysis project Ga0265300, IMG submission 193482) | Bovine rumen microbial communities from tropical cattle in Woodstock, Queensland, Australia - Gonzalo_03 | ecosystem: Host-associated > Mammals > Digestive system > Stomach > Rumen ... | reverse complement strand
TTTTACAAGTTCGGTGATGAAAAGCGCTATTGCTTAAGCGGTGGTATAGATGATGCAACCGGCCAGATAACCGGCTTATACATTACAGAAAATGAATGCCTCTACGGATATCTGGAAGTGCTCCGTCAAACCTGCAATTCCTATGGCGTACCGCGTGAAATATACTCCGATCGCGCTGCAATCTTTTGTCATACTCCTGCCGGAAAAGGTCTGGCGCAATGGGAAAAGCTGGAAGTCATGCACGAAAAGCGTACACAATGGCAACGCATCTGTGAAGATCTGCATATTAATCAGATCCTTGCCTGGTCTCCGGAAGCAAAGGGCCGCGTTGAACGTATGTGGAAAACAATCCAGGGCCAGCTTCCAATATGGCTGTATAAAAATAATATCACAACTGTAGAGCAAGCTAATAAAGAGCTTCCTCGCTATATCGCAAGCTTTAATCGTGATTATAGTATTAAAGCTTTGGATGATGAAATATTTTATATAGATGCGCCTGCAAACTTAGATGATATTCTATGCGCACAATTCAGTCGTCATTGCGATAAAACCGGTACGCTGTCGTTCCAGGGAATTCCGCTATATGCACCAACAGCGCCGGATCTATCGCATTGTGATGTACTTGTCTGCATCAATGATCACGGTATATACGCAAAATACCATGATGTTTATTATCCACTTGTACCTGTAGGCGGTATAGTCCAGCAAGTTTATAATGACAAGCTTCCTCAAGTCTTAGTCGATATAATTTACCGGTATCTGTACGCCTTTGGAAAGGAAATCAGCGCATAGCGTTTGCCATATCAAAAGTGTGTATCTTCTGACATACTTCGCGCTTCCATTGTGATATTCTGGATGCACTTAAAAAATACTTATCACTAAGTTCCGTGATATTAAGCCCCGTAATAACATCACATATAAATGAATAATCGTGAGCTGTAAGCGGGCAATCCTTAAGCTGTTCTTCCAGTACCGATTTTTTTGTGGTCCTGATTTTCTTATAAACATAAACTACTGATGGTGATTTTCTGCACATAATTTAATCTCCTATATTTGATTATAGGCAACTATGTAAGAATTCCGTTGTGTGATTACTCACAATAGCATTGTGATTAGTCTACGTTTAAATCACTATCTTCTGGTGTTTCATCCTGCGACACTGTTGTAATATATTTCTGCAAAAGCTCCGTTTTTGTTTTACACATATTGCGGTCCATTGCGTTTTTCAGATGCCTGGTTACAGTATTCTGGTGGTAGCCTTCTATCTGTTTCTGCAGCTTACCTTTTGCAAGCTCATTCAAAATAATCTTTTCATCTTCGGTAAGGTTTAATTTCTCCGGCTTATTTGGAATAAATACATAATTGATTTTAATACCAAACATAACTGTGTAAATACAGTGGATGCAGAATGCAATAATATCAAGATTCTTAAGCTTAAAAGCAATGGCAACATTTGCAATGTAAATCCAGGGAGCAACCTTTTTGAGTTTTGGATTAGCCCCGCAAGCGATGTATACAAAAAAGATTGTTGCATAATTATAAAAATTGTTTACGTAAACAAGAGTACATCCGTAAATAAATAATCCGTAAGCCAGTCCATTGCGGCCTGTAATAAAAATTAGTAAGGAAATAAGTGCGCATCCGCCAGCTCTAAGGTACCAGAAGTATTGAATATCTGTTGTGTAGTATTCGCATACATGCAACACAATAAGCAGCAAGTGACATAATAAAAGCTTTGCAAGGTCTTTGTCGTTTCTTAATAAATTAATTCTATTTTTTATCCACCTAAACATAGCTCTATTGTATACTAACCTTGTAGGTAAAAGCAATAAATAATTTTATCTAAAAGTCAATGCTGTAATTGCTGTTTCTGTTTCTTCAACATAATCAATAATCAGATTCCAGTACCAGTAAGGAATTAAAACATTTGCAATATGCTCTTCGTCTGTTGTTACAATATTTCCGTCTGCATCCAGCGGAATAATGTTTACACCTTCCGAATCCGGAAAGGATGGAAAGTAAACTGTTTCAATGCCAGCAACCTGTATCTTCGGAGTTTCTTTCCTGTCCTTTTTTTGCAGCGTTTTGCAACCGGTTAATACCAGCATTAAAAGTATTAATCCCATCACCTTTTTTAGATTCTGTTTTAAGCTGTTCATTCTGCTGCTCCTGTTCTTTAACTTTTGTCGCAATAGTCTGTTGTGCTTCAATTTGTGCCTGCGCTGTTTCAAGCTTTTCTTGCTCCTGTTCCAGTCTGTTCTCTGCAAGCTTCTTCTGGTCCTGCGCCTGGCGGAATAATACATAAAAAATTGCGCTAAAAAATCCGCCGATTGCGGCCAGCACTGCAAGTATTTTCTTAAGCATCTTCGTCCTTTTTCATACCAAGCTTTTTAAGAAAAGCCTCATACAAAAATGTAGAAGCTCCTAACACAATAAATGTGTAATATGGCACCTGCTTCCATTCAATAAACTTTGAAATAGCAAGTGTAATAGTCATAAGGATGCACCAGAATAAACTAAGCCATACTTTCTTGTGGTCAAATATTTTAATCTGTTTGCCTTTCTTTTTTTCTACTGCATCTTCAATGGATGTAGCAATAAAACTGCTCATATAAACAAGCATAATTACACAAACCACTGCTGCAATAACCGGCCCTGGAATATACTCTTTTACATAAGACAAAATTGTATTAAAGTCCATAGCATCTCCTATGCTTCAAAATGAGGGCTGTCCGGTAAGTCCTTCCAGCGTCCGCCCCATTTCAGGCCGCATTCTTCGCCGATTATTCCCATTACTTCCCATACAACCGATGGAGCATTCCACCAAGCCTTACCGTCTTTAACCGGTACAAAATCGCAAGCTCTTCCGCTCATGTGATTACTGCGCAATGTATTTGTTACGATTTGTTTAGCCTCTGCATCGCTTATGTCATATAAGCCTGCGGCTGCATAGTATTGTTTTACGAATTGAGGCTCCATTCTTCCGCGTGAAAAATAAGCCATTTGTGTAGGAAGGTCTCTTAAACTTTCTGAAATAATAACTTTCTCTACTCCGTATTCTTTAAGTTTTTCAGATGAATTCATATACTGCAGTGCTTCCCTGAATCTGGCCTGCACTGAATACTCTAAGTCACTAATTTGATTATGTAGCATTTTTACTCCTTTACGATAATCCTACCGTCTAACAATAAATCCATTTTCGCGTTCAAGCCGGCCAGCTGGTTTGAAATAACCTGCATATTATCAACTGTGGAATACTGCTGATTCTGTAGCCTCTCAATCTCACGCGTATTATTTTCAATCTTGTTCTGGCATATACCAAAAGTTACACCCCATCCCAAAATTGTTATTGCAACTGTAATAAGGATCCCGTATTTTGCGCTTCGGTCCTCCATAGGCAACCTCCCTGCTTTAAGAATAAAACACAACTAGCGCATAAGTCATAAACAACTATGAAAAAAATAGGGAAAGTTTCCCTTAATTTCCTTTAATTTCCCTTAATAAAAAAAGGGAAGCACATTGCTTCCCCTAAACACTAAGGTTTAATTAACTACATCATCTTACTGCGGATCTTTTCTTCCCAGGAATCTACCCATTCCATAGTGATATCTTTATAGATTTCACCTGTTGTCATAGGTATGCCGTTTGCAGCTGCTTCCTGTTCTGCTCGCATCATAACCGATTCAATGGTACGCTTATCTTCTGCCATCTGGTTAAGTCTTGTTTTGGCACGCGCATACAATGCAGAAGCAATAGATGTATCGCCTTCATCTGCAATACATCTTGCGTATTCTACAAGCTTGTCCGCATCCTTCAAGTCATCCATCTGGATCTTCAAAAGCATTCCGGCAATTTTCTTATTATCCATAAGTTTGCCTCCATGTTAGGCTGCTGGTGTTGTTGTTGCTGCAAGTTTTGTGTCGATGTAGTTTTCAAGCTGTGCGGTCTGTGCAACCTGACTAGCTGCAAGCTGTGCAACAAGGATCTGCTGGTCCTTATCGGCAAGCTTGTCGCGTAAATCCTGGATTGTCTGATCCTGGATCATCTGACGAGTAAGCTGTCCGTCGCCGAGGATTGTTGCTTTAATGTCGCAGCACTGATTAGCCATTGCGCCTGAAAGTGTGCAAAGGCTGTTCTGTACTCCAGCAAAACCGATGTTCATGCCATTGTTTACATTGCCGATTCCGTTTTCAAGATTCTGCAAAGTAATAGCATCTGTTACATCGGCTCTTGTTAAAGCTCCTTGAACGGCAGCATTGTTACCGCCCCAGCCGCCAAAACCGCCGCCCATCATAAGGAAAAACAAAATCAAAATGATTATGCCGTTTCCTTCCAGAAAACTATTGTTTTCCATAGGTGTACTCCTCCAGGGCTTCATCGCCCTGATTTAAATTTATTTGCAAACAATGTTGCCATTGTTTTAGCCCTGTTTAATTGTTGCTGATTTATTTTTCCGGAAGCAATCAACTCATTAAGCATAGTCTGTGGATCGCGGCCTGAATTCTCGATGCGCTTTTTAAAACCCATAAACTGGCTTAAAATGTCGTCTCCGTCATTGTTGGAAGGCCCCGCAATATTTGCCTTATTATGCAACGATTTCATTATTGTGCTTGCCATTTGCGAGCTCCTTTACCATGTTCTTTAAATCTTTTACATCTGTGGAAAGCTTATCAAACTCTTTCTTGCTCACGGCCCCTGTTGTTTCGTCAAGTTCTACTTCTTCGTATTTGAAGCTTTTTGTTGTAGATTTACCGATTTCGTCGCATTCCTTTATGTAAAAGTAATCATCGTTTGCATCAATGAGTACAACGCTCTCGCCAGGATTCAAGTTAAACCCTCGCGCCTCATTAAGCCCCGCAACAGTAATTACACTGCGTTTTACAGCATTGTTTGTGTTTTGATTGTTTCCCAGCATTGTGGTGAGTAAAGTATTTGCCATTGAATTATAATCCATGTTTCGCACCTCTTGCGCTTAATAATAAAGCAAGCGTGAAAATATGGAAGTGAGGATTTCCGTAGTGTTACTGTAATTTTTGCGTAAGATAAATGCCGATCTTCCGTAAAGCTTTGCGCTTAATAAGTGATACTGCATCAACAGATAGTGCAAATAGGTCCGCCATATCACTTAAGCGCTCGCCATTAAGTTCTGTGCGCTGCACAATCTCGCGCTCCTGCGTCGTAAGATTGATGCAGTCCAGCAGTGCCATAACCTTATTTTTGTCTACATCCTGCAATGCAATTTTTGCAAGCTTTACGATATTCGATATCATATAGTGATATTGTAAAGTGCTATGCGCAATAATTCTTATTATTTATTATAGTTTAATTGCTGTTTTATTGCAGAATAATTATAAGATTTTATGGTTTATATTCATATCCATACTTACTATCAACTTCAACATATACACGATAACTTGATTGTATTTTAACTCCACTGCTATCCCATGAAAATGAAATACCAAAAGTTTGTAAATATGTATTAGTTATATCATTTTGTCTATATATTCCTTTTATTACAACTGGGGTTACATCTCTATAATTTTGTCCATTATAAGGCGTAAAGTTCATTCTTAGTAAAACTTCCGCACAATGAGTATTGTCTCCTGTTGAAGTATTACCCCATATACATATTCTTAAAAAGAAAAAACCTTTAGATGCAGTGTCCACATCTTTATGTATCAAAGTCGCTGTATTAGCTTGTACAGTAATATTCCATATATTTTTTATTCTATCTGCAACAGCATGACTTGTTACTGCTTTCTTATTTCCAGAAGCAACAGAATCTGCAACATGACTTCCATCCGCATAATATAAATATGTACTGCTACTCAACACCACCGGATTACCGATAATAACAAAGTTTGTGCCGTCGTAAATTAATTCAAGTGTGGTGTAAGCCTGGCAATATTTATATACACCGGTGCTTACTTCAAAAGCGCAGAAGTCTGCAAGAGCTCCGTCTTTTGGTACCTTTACGGTTTTGCTTACACCGTTGTAGGTTAAGGTCAGCGGTGTGGTAGTGTTGCTGCCAGTCAAAGCAACTGTGAAAAATACTTTTATTCCCATGCCGGTCTTAAGAGCTGGTCCTGTAATTGAAGTGCTTGTGGCCATAACGGTGTTTGTTCCTGCGCTCAAAATATTCTGGCCGGCGATCTTCTTGCTTGTTCCGTCTGAATGAGTAATCATAACTACATCTGTGTCGCCAATATCCTGTACTTCGGATAACTGTGGAATTGTAATCATTTCATTTCCTCCATGTAGCATAAGTATAACTCGCGTTATCGCTCCAGGTCATAAACAACAGAAAAATAATAAACCTGCCGATAATATTGTGAGGTGTTTCTATGCTTAAACTGATTATATGGTTGTTAGTTTTAATCTTCGTTATAGGACCAATATTGTGGCTTATTGCAGATTGGGAAATAAGAAGGACTGATAAAAAAGTAGAAGCTCATTATAAAATGATGGAAGCCAAGCGTAAAGCAGAATATGAGGAATTAGTGCGGCAAGCTGAACGCGATGCGGAAATAGACGCCAAGCTTGAAAAAATGCGTGAGGAATATAGAGCTCAAAATAAAAATGATTGATATTTTTGCATCTTGTGTTAGAATGTAGCCATGAAAAGATTTTTGTTTGCATTGTTATTAGTTTTATGTTTCTCTTCCTGCAGCCTTTTAAAAAAAGATTATTGGATCGCTGCACAAGTTTATCAAGATGATATCTTATTAAATCCATATTATGATAGATTAATACAAGATTATTATGTAAACGTGGATGCTTCTAAAAATATTGAATTGCGATATTTCTTAATACCTGAATGTAATGAGCAAATAACTATAACTTCATTAGAATATGATGATGATACTTTACTGTTAATTTCATCTGATAATTCTGTAATCACATTCAAGCCTCTAAAAACTGGTACTTCTAACATAAAAATAAAAACAAAAAATCATGGTACAGCTATGCCTCTTGAATTGAGAATAAAAGATTAGTTTATTATCTTCCTCTCATTTCATAAGAGTTAATTAATATAAATTGTGTAAAAGCTTTAAAAATAGAATCATCTTCACTAAGACATAATTTTATGCTTGAAACTTTTATATATCCTCCGCCTAATATAGGCTCGTCTATATCTGATATAATTATTCTTATATTTTGATATTCTGTAAAACTAATATCTTTTACTAAAGTTCCGGATCCTGTTTGTGTAAATACAGTCTTATCATTACCTATTTGAATATATGGACTTTGATATCCCTGTCCTCCTAGTTCGGTAACATTATAAGATATTTTGATCCTCATTGTCCCACGCGTTATAGTAGTTATATTATATAAACTTTGCGTATTAGCTACATCAAAAATATCGTTATATTCCCTCTGTACTACATCGCCAGCTTGTACACCTACAATCTCAAATCTTACGGCTTTCATAACTCCGTTTATTAAAGTATTACCTCCAATGACTACATCATAATCATCAAAGTTTGAATTCCCACGCAATGGCACGCCAATAGCAACCTTTCCGGCAATATGAGTATTACCATTAAAATCTGCATTACCATCATAACCAATACGAAAGCCGGCGCTTTCCGGATTGTTTGAATCGTAGTTATTACTTTTAATATATCCGTTAGTCAATAAATTAATCGTCTTTGTTGTAAGCGCATCCATAAACGCATCACTTGCAATAAGCATTTGCGCAAATATCGCTCCAAAATATCCGTTATCTGCATTGTTCAAGCTCAAAATATCTTCAAGTGCATTCATATAATATATGCTATTCTGGCTTTGCTGCGGATCAAGTTCGGTCCAGGCTCCGCTTGTGTATTTGTAAATATCGGAATTCTTGCGGTAAGCTGTTGTAGCACCGGTGTAAACAAAATAGTCGCCTTCCACCGGACTTGTCGGATCTGTAGCCTGTGCGCCTCTGTAGCGTGGAGCTCTCTGATATAAGGTGTTTTCAAGGCCGTCAATATCGTCTCCCAGATCGTCTATCTGGTCCTGCAAGTCATCCAGCGCATCCTGGAATATCTGTGGAAGCTCACCGGTAATATTCAAAACATCGGCAAAAGCTGCAACATACATGTAGTTTGTTTTATCTGTTTCTTCGTACCATAAATTATCGTGACAATAATAAATATAACCTTTTCGGTATAAGCGCATAACTCCAAGCTCTTCATTGTTTACATAAAGCGGCTCGTCGTTTACATAAAGAATATCGGTGATTAAGAAGTCATCTGCAGCTAAAAAGAAAGCATCCTGCTCTGCAGTAGGAAGTGCAGTCAAGGCTCCTTTATAGTTTCCTGTACTGACATTCTTCCAGGCTCCGTTTACATACTGATATAATCCTCCGCGATAAATTGCAACTTCGCCTTCTTCTCCTTCTTCCAGCAAGCTTGTTAATACACGGATATTCAAGCTGCTCATAATACCTTTTGTAAGCGCAATAAGTACAAAACTTTCATCGTAATAATAAGCAGTAAACTTGTTATTGAATGTATTGCGATCCTTGATATCTGTGTTTTGTTCCATGTTATCAAAAAGCTTAAGCGTGTTGTAAAGATAAGTATACAAGTCGTCGTAAACTGTAAGATAATCCTGAACGTATTGTGATTCTTCCTGTCCTACAGATCGCGCCTGAATAATAATTGCTGCCTGGCTCTGCTGTATCTGACGGATTTCTTTAAGAAGCTGCTGCTTTTCTATCGGTGTAATTACTCCGTCGCTGGAAAGTTCGGCCCAGTATTCATTCTGCTGCCGGCCCATGAATTCAGTCTGTTGTTGAATAAGTGCAATGTTGCGCTTTATTTCTGTGATGTTTCCGCCTTTTACGCTTCCTAGCACTTCAAGGCTTCCAACAACTACATGATCGCCTGCATAATTACGCTCTTTTAATGTCATATTTTCTACGCTCCTTATTCCTCAATAAAATCTCCGGCAATGCCGTAAACATCACCAAGGCCCCGCAATAAATCAATGTCGCCTTCGTCAAGCGGCTTTCCAAGTAACTTGTTGATTTCCTTTATTCCGCTTACCGGAGCACCAAGATACAATCCTATTCCTTCACTTGTCAATGTTGCAGCTTTCTTCCAGTCGCCTTGTGTTGCTTTCTGGAGTGCGCTCATCATTTTTGTTGCAGATGGTGTCATATCTGTTCCGCTGTTCATAAATCCGCGCTTGCCTGTGATAATCTGGTCCATAGCGTTTGTTATGTCACTTCCTATCATAGGAATAGCATCTGTAAACTGTGTTGTAGAGTAGTAAATAAGATTACGCAATGCCTGTGTTTCGTCGTCGTCATCGTCGCCTTTTATTCCGCTCATAACGCTGTTCATAAAGATGCCGGCAAAAACATATCCGCATACAGTTCCGGCAATTCTCTTAAACTGCTTCTGACGGATTGCATAAGGAATATCGTAGCGTATATTCTGCCAGATAACGTTTAGAGAAGTCTGGAATTGCAAAAATGCTTTCATGGCTTCACTTGAGTTTTTGAATAATGGAGCAAGATCTGTTGCACGGCTTGATGGCTGGCACTGTCTTGTGCAATCGTCTGCATAGCGCACTGCGGCTGTCTCGATATCTGCCTCAAGTTCTTTGCGTGCCTGTGCTTCAATCTGTTCTGCGCTCATCCATTCGCCTGTGCTTATGTCGGCTGTCATGTTCTTTTCTGTAAGTTCTGCCTTTTTAATCTGATAAGCAGCTTCGCTCTGGGCCTCAAGTCTGTTGTATTCCTTCTGGTAACAAGCAAGCCAACCAGGTGCAACACAAGTCCAGTCTATCCATTCAAGGCCTGCCATACCTTTCTTTGCAAAATTGCTCCAGGCTCTATCAACTTTTCCTTTTGCCTGATCTGCCATTTCATCTACAAGCTCGTTTATAGGATCCATTACACGGCTGGCCATATAAGCGGACTTCTGTTTGATTGCATCATATCCGCCGTTTATACATTTGAAACAAGCTGCCATGTATTCTGCCGGATTTACAAACTGCATATATGGCCAAGGGCTTGTTAATCCTTGTTTTACAATAGCGCTGAATTTCCATCCAAGATAAGCCGGTGCTGTCTTACCGCGCAATATGTGTAAAAACTCTGCGCCTTTTTCGCGGATCTTGTTTGCATTAGGATTTGCAACTTCGTTTATATAGCTGTCGATATACTCAAGCATTCCTTTTCCGTAACGTGATTCTATAAAGCGTCTGGTGTAAGCTGCATCGCGTGATTTGTAAACTGCATTAAGCTGGCGCACGTATGGAGCATAAGCAATAAAGTGCTCTGTGCGTTCTATGCTGTCTCCCCAGGTACGGAATAAACCTGTCTGTACCGGCTTCTGGTGCAATGGATTCATCTGTACACGGCGCTTTGTCATTCCTTTGTTTACCCATTGCTTACCTGCATCTGCTCCATAAGCTCCAAGTAAATCTTCTTTTACCTGATTTACATTTGTGTCACCATTGCTTTCGCGACGTACAAGTGGTACATAAGCCTTTACTCTGTGTACCGGCTGATTAAACTCGTTTATAGATACTTCGTTCATGCGCTCGTACTGGCCTGCATAATCTGCCTGTATTGCTTCCATAAGTGCCTTGTATTCCGGATGCTGTGCGAGGAAGTCGTTTGCGGCTGCAAGTGCGGCACCCCATCTGTAGTGACATTCTTTGATATAAGCAGTAGTACCAGGATGCTTGTCTAACATTCCGATTGCATCAAGCTGCTTTTGTTCTGCAGTAAGCTGGTCGTTTGCATAAGCTTCTTCCATTGCTTTGTCTTGTGCAACCCATGCTTCTTTTTGTTCCTGGCTCATTGTGTCGCTCATCATGTTACCAAACATAACTGCGTTACGGCTTGTTGCTGCATAGTCATCGTTCATATCAAGAGGATCTACTGCTGTGACTGCCTTTGTTTCGTCAATCTCGTAATCTTCATCAGCTGCCAGGAAGTAAAGCAGTTCGTCTACTGTAAACTCTGTGCCAAGTGCTGGCACTGTAACTGTCTGTGCAAGTCCTTCTTCGGTAATTTTGTTGTCGGCCATAACTTTCTTTACAGTCTCGCCGCGTGCCATAATGCTTCTGGTTTTTGCATTAAAGCAGTCATCTTCGCGTCTGTAAAGCATCTGAACGTTTACACCTTCGCTCTGATTATCAAGGATGCGTCCTACACGTAAAACATTTGCATCTGCATAGCCGTGAATAAGTCTATCAAACTTTGCAAGAATTCCTTTATCCTTTCCGGCTTCTGTTCCTTTAAGGCCCTTGTTTAATCCAAGTATCTTGTTTATCTTTTCCTGCTTTGCTGCTTTCTCTTCCGGAGTGTCGTCATCGTTTATTGTGATTCCGGTTTCCTTAATAGCATCTTCAATGCGCTTACGGATAGCATCGTTTTCGCGTCTGCGTGCTTCCTGCTTCGCTGCAAGCATATCGCGGCCTTCGGTATAAAGCTCGTCAATTCTCTGTGCAAGTCGCTCAAGATCCTCTGTGGTCCATTCTGCAAACGGTACATTTTCAATCATGTTGAATGTATCTGCACCAACTGCATCCTGCACAAGCTTCTTAAGCTCGTCGCTTGCATCCAATACAAAAGTAGTTTCGTAGATAACATCACCATCTTTGTTAGTCATAACACGGCCGGTCTTTGGATCTATCTTAGGTGTCTGCTTTTCCTTTGTGTCTATATCCAAGTCAATGCTTTCTTCACGTTCCTTTGCAAGCTCTGTAAGATTTAAGTCTCTTATCCAGTTTTCTTTAGGAAGGTGTTTGATTGCATACTTACGTTCCTTTGCAGTCCAGCTGTCAAAATCCTTAATTGTCTTAAGGTCCTCAAGTTTCTTTACAAAATCAACAAAAGCCTGGCTGCTCTTGTTTGCCTTCTTGAGATAATTAAGAAGCTTCTCCTTGTACTCGTTATCGGTAACAACTTGCGATATAACGCCCCGCAAAAATGGACTATCTATTCCAATAAAGCGGTTTACTCCGCCAAGCAGATTAGGCTCAAGCATACGCTGAATTGCAATAATAGTACGTGCATTTTCGTAATCAATGCGGTTAAACGGTACGCGCCTCATTGCTTTCTTTACCAGCTGGATGCGCATTTTCTTTACTTCTGCAGTCAAACTCTTTTCTTTCTGCTTATTGTTCAAGTCCTCTTTAAGCCCCGCAACCTTTTCCTGACGGTCCAGTGCAGCTTGTACTTCGGCTGTAATCTGGATGGTATTCTTAAGGTCCGTAAACTTTCGGAATAACTCATCATAGTTAGCCTTCAAGTTCTGACTATCGCGCTTATACTTTTCTGTAATCTTAAGGCCCTTGTTTATCTTGCGGTTTATTTCTGCATCGTTCTTAGTCATCTTGCTGCGTGCTAATAAAAGCTCATCATGGAGCTTCAAAAGCTTTCTGCGCTCTGCATCTGCAAGCCTCTGATAGTCGTTCTGTGTTTCCTTTTCCAGCTCGTTTAACTGATTCTGTAAATCCTTTTCCTGCTTTTCAAGGCTCTTAATGTAAGCATCAAGTTCATCATCAAGCTTAAGTTTTCCGCTTCTTATCTTTGCAGCAATATCTGCATTGTTCATTGCCTCTGCTATACGCTTGCGACGTTCTGGGCTCACTCTTGCAATATCCTCATTAGGTTTAAGGATATCGTAGTAGCGCTTCTGGTATTTGCTCAAGCGTTCATTAAGCTGGGAAGCGATACTGTCTTTCTCATCTACTGCATATTGCTCATCACCTATAACAGCAGAATAGAGAGAACGGAAGTCTCTAGTCTTATAACTGTCTGTCATTTCTCCCAGAAGTCTCTTGCGTAATCCTTCCGCAATTTCGTGGCCTCCCTGAATACGCTTAATAGCAGTCTGCCAGTTATAATCAGATAAGGTAATAGATATAAAATCCTTAAGCTGGTCGATGCGTTCACGTTCTGCTGCATCGCTTTCATCTGCAGCATTGCGCCATTCGTCGCTGTCAAAATCAATAGCATCAATATCTGCAACAGCCTGTAAGAAGTTATCAAGCATTGTAGGATCTGAATTAAGCATAGTTACAAAATAAGCATCTACAGCGCCTGGTACTGTACCGTCTGCCTTTACGCGTTCCTTCATTGCCTGTTCATTCTTTGCTTCTTCTGTCTCAAGGCCATGTGATGTTTCCCAGAAGCTCTGATACCATTGCGCATCTGCATCCGATGGAATAGGCGATACATCATCCATGCTGTGCATAACTTCGCAATATTCCATAAACTCCTGCCAGTTATCAAAACTTTTTGCCTCGTCCTGCAGTTCTGCCTGTGTCTGGAATAACAAGTGGTCAATAATTTTTGCGTCGTCGTCGTTGAATATAACATAGTTATAGGCGCCGTTTCCGTTGCCGTGGATGGTGCCGGCTGGGTATTTGATTCCGGCATAACCTGCATCTAATAACAACTTACTAGCAGCTTTTTTAGCTTCATTCACATTAGGATATAATGTTCTTGGCATTGAATGATAAATACTGTAATAAAGATCTCCGCCTGTATAATCTTCATTGTTTTTATTTTGTATTTCTTCCTTCTGCCGATTATAAAATGCTTCTTTTTGTTCCGGCGTATAGTTAACCCATTCTTCCGCAAAATCTCCTTTACTCATTGCTTCAACCATAAAATCTGCATAATAATTTGCAATGCGATTAAGCTGTTCCTGAGTAACATTCTTATCCCAGTCTAAATAACCATCATCTGGTATTTCTACAGTATAAAGATTCCGTGTTTGTAAATCCTTTTCTGTGATGTTTTCTAATTCTTCAAGTAATTTTTTAGCATTTTCTTTTTGCTTATCAGTAGTAATTACATTTGATTCATCGGCTTGTTTACGCAATATTTCCTTGCGTTCTTCTATAGCCTTTTCAAAACCTATTATTTCTTTTTCTCTTTGGATTGTTTGTATTACATTTTTTCGTAAAGTATTATAACTAAAATCAGTATTATCACTTGGGAAATATTTATTCACTTGTCTTGTCGCATAATCTTTAGCTATTTCTTCATTATCTGTTACATAAGTACCATAACCAAAACTCATGCTGCCTTCGCCTGAAAGTCCAAAGTGCTCTGTATCAAACTTATCAAAATCCGCGCCGCTTCCGTGGTATGCTGCCTGGAATAAAATAATCTTATCCTGTGGAGCAACATCTTCGGTGGCTGTGAGCAAAGTATTAAGGCGCTCTTCTGGAGTAAAGTTCATGCGTGTTTCAACGTTTCTGCTTTCAACTTCTCCAGCAAGTCTGTTATACAATTCATAATTTGATAACTGCTCGTATTCTTTCCGCTTAGATTCAAGATTATTAATCTTATAATACAAGTCTCTGTATTTTTCTGCTTGATATTTATTACGTGCTTTTATCTTTTTAAGCTCTTCGTCTGATTTTTTATAATAATCTTTTAATACTTCACCATATCCATCATTACGTACAATAGCGTCCTCTGTTTCCTTCATCCAGCCATTTATACGATCATATAAATAATCTGTATATTCCTTAGTACCTTTCTTTGGTACGGCCCATGAATGCGCCTGCCAATAACCTGTCTTTTTAATAAGTTCCGGATTTTTCTGTATACGATGTTTTTCTAAAGCAAAATCTGCGGCACTTACTTCTCGTATGTAATAAGGAAACCAGTTAGATTTCTGCTTATCTGCCATTGAATAATGAATAGTATCATTTGCTTTTTGTCTTACAGTATCTTCACTTCCGCCTTTTGCAAAATCTTCTATCCTTTGGATAAGATGCTGTACTTCATGCAGAATAGTGCTTTTTATTTCGGCTTCGTTATTGTATTCTAAAAGATTGATATTTAAATCAATCTTATCACCATTTGCATAATAAGCTCGTCCTGTAACATCAAGAGGTACAAAACGCACCCAGGCATATTCTAAATCTGGATAAGCTTTGTATAATTCATCGCTCTTTAAGTATTCTTTTAAATAGCCTTCTCTTTGTTTTTTAGGTACAAACTTTCCTTCGCTGTTTACTTCTTTTCCTTCTGTAGGTAAAACAAGCTCACCGTCTGGAATTTCATATTTCCATTTTCCGTCTGTACCTTTTTCCCAACTTGTAGCAAGCCTGATATTTTTAGCTGTTTTCTTATCTGCTTCCATCTGCTTTGCAATAGCAAGATTTTCCAAGCGTGTTAAACCTTCTTCTACGTCCTCGCTGTTATCAAGATTCTGTGCACCAATTTCACCAATAATCTGATACAAAAGCTGTGTCTGTCTTTTTACATCTTCCGTGCTGGCAAGAGTATTCATGCGTCTCTGGTCCGCATTCATAAGTACACGGCGGGCAACATTACGTGCTTCAATTTCGCCTTCGTCTTTCATGTAAGCATCAAGGCCCTGCTGTAAAGAAGTAAGATCGTAGTCATATTTTCTTTCGCCGGCTGCCTGCATTGCGTCCATCATATCATTGTAAAGCTGTTCAATATCCTGGCCTTGCAAGCCGGTGCTTTCTGCATATTCCATTGCCTGGATAACGTGCTGTATTTCGTGTGCAAGTACACCTTTAAGGCCTTTCTCTCCGTCCATTCCCTGCAGATATCTTGTATTTACTTTAATTCCCTGTGGAGTAAGTACAGCGCGGAAGGCATTAGGATCTGAATAAAAGCTTACGCGCACGTTCTTCATATATGGGAATACCTTATAAAGCTCTGGAGCTTCAAGGATATCTGACAAGTTCATAAGTGTTGCAGCGCTCTGGTCCGTAAAAAGTTCCGGATTGTTTTTGAATACTTCTGTCTTGATTCTGTTTACGCTGTCGTCTGTTTCATACTTCCAACGGCCTGTAGCGTCCTTTTCCCAGCCGGTCATACGGCGTATTCTGGATGCCTTAGCCTCTGCATCCATACTCTTATAACGGTCATTCAAAAGCTTTGCAGCATCCAGGTCCGCAAGGATGCGTTCCTTTTCCTCACTTTCTGCCATACGCTGGATGCTCTTTTCTCCGGCAAGCTGGAATAACAACTGCTGGCCCTGTTCTGTTTGGAATAGGTCAAACGGTGTATCTTGTGCTTCTTGCTCCTGCTGTTCCTTCATAAGCTCATATTGTGCAATTTCGGCATTAATCTTGTTTAGATTTTCTTCAAAGTTCTTGCGCAATTCTTCTGCTTTCTGATCCCGCTCTTCGCCTGTGTATTGTCTTGCAATTTCTTCATAATCATTCATGTATTCGTCTTTAAGTGATTTCTTAAAATCAAGATATTCACCAAGAGTCTTGAATACATAAGCGCTGGAAGCGGCCTCTGTGGATGCCTCTGCCTTTTCGACAACTGTTGTGTCCGGATCTTTTAAAACATCAGCGATTTGAGTTTTCTGTGCATCAGTAAGGTTAGAATCCTCAAGCGCATTATCAATAGCGTTAGTGCTTTCTGTAGTTTCATTTGTTGCCTCCTGCAACTGTGCTTCTGCCTGTTCTGGTGTTATTTCTGCTGTTTCTTCTGTAAAGTCTGTAGTTTCGCTGGCTTCTTCGCGCTCTGCTTCTGCCTGCTTCTTTTCCTGTTCTGCCTGCGCTTTTCTTTCGTTTTCCGCATTGCGTGCGTTTTGTTTCATCTGTGCGCGGTAGCGTTTGTCCTCTGCTTCTACAGCCTGTTCTGCAGCTTTAAGTAAACTGTCGTCTCCGCTCAAAAGCTGATTGTAAACATCCTTAATCTCTGGAGTAAGATTGATAAAATCCTTAAGAGAATTGAATGCTCTAACAATAAACTCTGCAAACTTCTGAAATATGTTTTTCATTTCTTCGCTTTCGGCCTGTCCGGTCTTAAGCCAGTCCTGAAAACCATAAGCAAAAGCTTCTGCAGCGCTGTCTACGTGTCCGTCTTTGAAAGTGTATTTTGAATTGATCCAGTCTCCGTTTACTACACCAAAAGCTTTTTCGGCCTGTGCTTTCAATTCTCCGTCAAGCTGATTTTGGAATACGTGTGCAAGCTCATGGGCCCAGGTAGAGAAGTCTGCATTTTCACCGGCATAGATAACTGCCTTAATCTGCTGGCCGTATTGCTGCCAGCCTTTTTGTGCAACTCCCTGATTTACTCCGCCTGCTTTTCCTGTAGCTGTGTCGCCTTGTGCGGCGGCTGTGTTTGCAAAATCTTCCTGGCTTCCAAAAATCTGATTTCCAAAAGTCTTATTCACGTATTCGGTCAAGTTCATACCGGTACGCTTTGCAGCAGCTTCCAAGAGTGCAACTGCGCTGGCAACCTGTTTGTTTGAAAGTTCTGTGCGTGAATATGTAACATTGCCGTTTGCATCTACGCTTCTTGTTACGTTGTGAATATTCTTTTTGACTTCTGCAGCAACCTTTGCGCGTGTTCCTGCATCTGCAACTGCGTTCTGATCTGCATAATAGTTCAAGCCTTTTACAGCACCGGATGGATTACTCTGTATAAGGTTTTCTTTAAACTGAATTGCCTCGCTTCCTGCTGCATTCCATTGAATATCATAACCTGCATACTTCTGCGCAAATTCGTCGTAAACTTCGCCCCGCAATCCTTCGCGGCCCTTTGCCATTTTAAAGTCATCAATGGTAACAGTTTTGTTATCTTCGTCTGCAGTGTATTTGATATATCCGTAGCGGTTATTATCCTCTTTAGTCTTATCACCAGCGCGGAAGGTACCTGATACAGTTCCATCATCGTTTATGTTTTCATCATCAGAATACATAAGCTTGCCGCTTTCTTCACGTGCAACTGCTTCCGGCTCTGCTTCTATTTCGTTTCCTTCTTCGTCTGTAGTAATCTGTCTTTCTTCGGCTCCGCGTGCTGCATCCTGTACTTCGGCAATATCTACAGCGTTTTGGCTGGCTTCTGTTTCCTTGTTAGCCTGTGCTTTTTCCCATATTTCCTGAATAACATCAGCTTTCTGCTCGTCGCTCATTCCTTCAAAAACCGGACTTTCCTTTACAGCTTCCTTAAACATTTCGCCGGATTCATAAGCATCTGCAGTATCTTTTATAAACTTGTATGATTTTACATCTGCAACTGGATTTTTAACTGGTAAAACTAAACCAAGTGCTAAAGCACCAAGTACACCACCTTTAAATGCTTCTGTAGTTCGATTAACAATACTATTAAAATCATCATCTGGAATATCATAACCATCAAGGCTTGCTGCAACTTCTTGTCCTACAATGGATGTAATTTCCTGCAAGAATTCTTCTACACCTTCACCAAGTACATTCTTACCGTACTGTTCAAGATAGTTTACAAGCACCTTCTTGCCAGCTCCAAAATGGAAGCGCTTTGCAACCTTTTTGCCAATTTCTTCAAGCGTTACCTTTGCGGCTTTTTCGGCTGCTTCCTTTCCCATAAGACTAGCTGTACTTTTCAAAATGCCATTTGTAATACCAAGGTCTGCTTCAATAAGGCCCTGAATAGCGCCGCTCACGTTAGCGACAATAGATGCAGTCTTGTGATTGGATCCGTTTGCAAGCATATCAAGATATTCTTGTCCTGCAGATAAATAAGAGGATGCAGCAAAAGCGGCTCCTGTACCTGCTGCCGGCGCAATAAAGTTTCCAAAAATACCAGCGGCCGCAACATAACCTGTAAACGGTAAGCTCTGTGCTCCAGCTTCCAGCGCTTCCATAACCCATGAGCGTGGAGTGTTATCCTGCAATAAATTATTCTGTTGATTAATTGCATCTATCTGCGCCATAAGGTTTTGAGCAAGTTCTGTGTCGCCGGTAGCGTTTGCAGTCATAAGCTGCTGTCCTAACTGGCCAAGCTTTACGTTATTGTTTCCAAGAGAAAACATATCGCTTAAAGCTTCAAAACGTCCTTTCTGGTCCTGCAAGTCTGTAAAATTAGCCTCGTTAAGTGCATCTACTTTGCTGTAAGCTTCTTCAAGAGGCATTCCATACATCTGTGAATATTTAATAGCGCTTCCGATTCTGTAAGCTTCTTCCTGCGCCTGCTGTGGATTTTCTGTTTGTGAAATTATTTTATTGAATTGCTCGTAGTATTCGTCTGGTACATCTACGCCATAGCGGTTATAATTTGCAAGTCGTTCTTCTTTCTGCTGTTGTACGGCCTGTGTACGCTGGCCCCAGTAGTCATTTTGAGTGTTCTGTTGTGGTAGAGTAGTCTGTGTTTCCTGCTGTTTCTTAGTCCAGTAATCGTTATTGTTCTGTGTAGGAATAAAAAAATCTGACATAAGTTATAACTCCTTATATCAGATTTTATATTGTGAATAGCTTTTAGGTCATAAACAAGCAGAATTATTTAGCATTCAAAATAAGATCATAGCGATAATGTTCCTCATTACTCTTAATCCAGTCGTCGTAATCAATGCCATACTTGTTCTTAAAGTCTGCCTTTGACATTTGATTTTTCTTTTTTGCCTTTCCTTCAAGAGTATTAGTAACTTTATTTGCATCATCATTAATTTTATTATTTGCCATACTAAGTATTTCGCGGCGTGCTTCTGGTGTACTGCTTTCCCATTTCCAGGCTTTTTCTTCTGCCGGAATAACGTTTGCAATATCAACGGCCTTTGGTGTTGTTGTTGTGTTTGTAAGAGCTGTCTGGAGCTTCTGCTCGCGTTCTCTTTTCTGTGTAGCAATATCCTGACTTGCGGTTTTGACAGCTGCAGCGGCCTGCTTTTTAGCATCCTTTCTTTCGCCGGCTTTATCTGGAATAACTCCGTCCATAACTTCACCGGTAGTAAGATTTGTAACTGTAAAGCCTTTTCCATCCTCTGTAGCATTAACTTCGTAAGCATTTCCCTGGTAAGTGATAATAGGTACGCTTGTCATGTCGTCTTTAGTTTTCTGATAGTAGAAGTCAAGGCCGGATGCGTCTGCGCCGATAGTTCCTGCAACAGCATTCTTCATTACATCAACTAAGCCGCCTTTTGCTTCAAGGGCTTCTTTGCTTTGTCCGGCCCAGTATTCTTCGCCGTTATAAGTGTAAACCATGTCTTTCTGGTGTAAGAGTTGTGCGGCGCTGGCAATGTCTTTTGCATTTGTTGCATCATAAGTTTTAACAAGTTCACCTTTTTTATTGAGTTCCATGTATTTGCAACTTTCTACATAACAGTCATTTATATGCTTATTAAACTTCTGCATAATTTCTTCGCCTGTTGTGTTGGCGTTGCTTTCGAGGATTGTATCAAGCATAAAGCGCGATAAGTCGCTTGCTGTTGCAGTTCCGTAGTTTTTCGGATTCTTTTTCATATCATTAATAAGATTTGTAAACTTTCCGTCTGTTCCAACAAGCGCCTGTACTTCTGGATATTTAGCAACCATTCTTTTTACAAGTGCGTCTGTAACTGTTTCTTGTGATACAGCACCTTTGTAAACTGTCTCATAAGTTTTTACACGCTCTGTATAATCTTTGTCGTAGTTTTCCTGGTAATTACCGGTAAACCATTCATTTACTGTATTGTCGCTTACTAATTGAGCTGCTTCGTAACCTGATAATTCTGGATTATCAATCAATACTTGTACTGCAACATCACCGTTTGCTTTAATAAGGTCCTCGAATTTATCAAAATCACTTTTCTTTACTCCGCTTCCAGATCCGCTTCCTTTTAATCCGCCTCCAAGTGCAAGTTCAAAAATAGCAGAATATTGCAAACGGTCTGTTTCACTAAGCTGTAATCCAAGCATTCCGTTCATTGTAGATTGTCCGCGTCTTGCAACTGCAAGCTTTCCTTCTTCTGTGTTTGTCTGGCGCATCTGCTGTACAATTTCGGAAAGTCTGTTTGCGTTACCTTGTTGAATGTCACTTAATGCAGCATTATAGTTTTGCTGCAATACCTTTTTAATTGACTTATCAAGCGCTTCTTTATCAAAAGCTTTTGGAAGTCCGGCTGTATCTGTTGCCATCATTTCCGGCATATTCTTCTGCATATCGGCATAAAGTGCATCAAAACTCTTGTTCTGTGCAAGTCCGTCCTTTAAGCTTTCATTAAAAGTGTTTACGTACATGTCTGAATATGCAGTAGTGTAGTTATTATCAAGCTGCTTCTGGTACTGGCTTTCGTCAATGTAACCGCAATCATAAAGAAGCTTTGCGCCTTCGTTTGCTTTGTTTATATAATCCTGTCCTGAATACTGCTGTGAAAGTAGAGTAAGATTGTTTGTGTAGTCTACAATAGCTTTATCTTTCTGTCGGCCAAGTACAAGCTGGTCTACTTTCTGTGTTACTCCTACCTGATTTTCCTGCAAAATAGATTCAAACATCTGGGCCTGCAGATTATTCTCACAATAATACTGTGAGTTTTTGTCACTCATTCCGTTCTTCACGCGCTCAAAAAATCCGTTCATGTCATCCTGCCAGGTCTCGTAAGAGCTGGACTGCTGGATCTTTAAAAGCTCGTTATTTATATCCTGCTGGAGTTTTATCTGTTTGCTTTGTGTACTAAGCTTTGCCTGGCTTGTTGTGTAATCACTTACTACCTTGCTTGCTGTATTTGCAGCTCCAAATAGAGCTTGTGTAAAGTTTGCAATTTCTGACATATTATTACTCCTTAACTAGCAGCTGTTCCGGTAGATGCTTTTCCACCTTTAGTTTTTTTATTAGGATTATATCCACCGGCATCGTTTATTGTATTTGCAATATCGTAACCTGTTGAGAAGCCGGAAGCTCCTCCTGTAAGAATACCAGTGCCAAGCTTAAGCCAGGCATTACCGTTTCCACCTTTCCAGAATGTGTTATCGGCAATTTCTGTCTGCAGCTGATTAAGATTATAATTTCTTGTGTTCTTAAGCCGGTCTTTCTGATTCTGATAGATATTGTAGTTATATCCGCCTTCAAGATAAGAGTTTACAAGATCCAGTGCATCCTGCCTTGTCTGGTCTGCACCTATTCTGTTTTCCATAATGTTAAACTCGTTTCCGGCCAGCTGATTTAATACATTTCCAAGATTATTGTTGTCGCTTCTTCGTTTTGCATCCTGTGAAAATTGCAATAAAGCTGAATTCGTTGCGCTCTGCATTTCTACTGCATCACTCAAGCTGGATCCGGCCCTTACTCCGCTGGATGCAAGCTGTGCATAAGAAGCTCCTTCACTCTGTCCGGCTGCCATTGCCTGCTGATTCCATTCGTAAGTATCACTTGCACCGGATAAATAAAGATTATCTATTGCAGTGTTTATATCATTAGAAAGTGTAGTTTCGGCAATATCCTGTGCCTGGTCAATAAGGTCTGCTTGTAAGTTTGCTTTGTCTGCATTCCGATTTGCCTGTTTTTGAGCTTCTGCAAAATCTTTATCTAAGTTTTCTTCTTGTAATCTATAATCTTCTGCAAGATAATCTTTCTGAGCTTGGGCGGCCTTTCTTTTCCTGTTAGAATCATCTATACCACTTAATAAACCACCAAGAGCTCCTATACCTGCAACAATTAAACCTATTGTTAATGGGTCCATCATTCCTCCTATGACGTAATAGCGTCTACGCTTAATATATTAACTGGCTTAGGCTCCCATGCTGAAAGCACAAAATAAACATCACGATCTGAAACTCCAGGAAAGTTTGCTCTTGCAACTCCTGTATAAGGTAAATCTGTTACTGTTGTAAAATGCTGCGGATCCATTTCCAAAAATCCATATACCGGTAAATAAGAATTAAGGAAGCGCACCTGCAATGCAACTATGCGTCTTTTTCCGCTTGTGTCGTTGTTTACAACCGGCATACTTTTTATAAAGCTTGTATATTGATAACCAATATAAACAATATCATGCTCACCTATAAAACCTTGTGGAATATTATTAGCCGGGCAAGTTTCACCTGTATCAAAATTATAAAGAACAGCTGTTAAAGTATCGTAACCGGCTGTAGGATTTTCTGCATCCGGATCATACCTGCTCCAGCTGTCAAGATAGACAACACTGTATGAAAGTGGATTACTTTCCAGGTCTAACAGTTCAAGATAATAATTATCACCACCTTTTGTTACCATAAAAATAAGGTCATTTTCATCGTCTCCGCGTGTTACTGCAATATTTTTTACACCAACACCGGCGGTAATAATTCGGCTCCATGCCATAATTCCGTTTGTCTTGTCATAAAGCATCTGCACAACCTGTTCGTCTTGTCGCACAATAAGAAGTCTTGAATAAGGATTAGTCATGTAATCAAAATCAACTGCCTTACTTTCGCGCAACATGTGGTCCGCAAGGATTGCAATATTGTTTGTCTGGAATGCCTGACTTTGTCCGTTGTAGTAAAATTCGCGTATTCCTTTACAGCCCTGCGCAAAATAAACCGTAGCGGTCTCTACTGCCATTCCCTGTATTTCGTCGCTTCCATACCGGCCCTGCATAACAGCGTTTATACTCAACGCACTTATGCCAGGATCTACGCTCCATATAGAGCTTTCTGTTCCTATAGCTAAGAAACGGTTAGAGCTCAAAAACATAATTGCGTCGTTTTCGTCGCTGGCAACTTCAAAAAACAAGCTGCAGTCTGCCGTAGTTATATTGTTTGCAACTACCATGTATTCGTAATCTTCTGCAGCAACATTGTCCGCATTGCGCCATAACTGGATGCTCATTACAAGATTATCTTTTTCTGTTTCTTCGTCTCCCCAGGATAAACTTAAGGAATCTGTGTCTATTGTAATTGTGTTAGATGTAACTGCATAAACCTTTACACCTGCCGGAAGTATGTTGGATGACACAAAATAATCTGCAATAGGTTTTTCCAAAGCTCCATCAACAGTAAAATCCTGTGTAACATTTGTTAATGTCGTTCTGTGATTTACTGTGTCAATATTTGTCTTTACGATGGTACAAGTAAAAATATGCAAGTCTGCATTCTTTACAACCTTGTTTACTGTAACATACTTTTTGTAAGTACAAAAATCATTATAGCGCACTCCGTAATTATCCGGCGCGGCGCTTCCCCATACCTTCTGTATTTCTTTTAATGTACTTGCAAAAAATAATCTGTTATTGAAAAATGCAACACAACCTGGGAAGTTTGGGCTTTCTGTAAAAAGTCCTTCATCTATCTGCGGATCTGTTCCGTAAACTACCCATGATGAATTTTCATAATGATATAACTTGCCTTTTACAATGCAGTAAAAATCTGTGATGCCTGGAGTAAAGTCTTGTGTGTAGTCTGTAGCAACTCCTTCTATAAGGCGCTTGTAAGTAAAGCGTCCGTGTCCGTCTGTGGTGACTTCTTTAGATGGAAATATATTACCGGCGACAACCATAACATAATCAAAATCATCATCAAGTTCAACATCCGGCACAAAATCAAAAACTATGTCGTTTGCAGAAAAAACTCCCTGTGCTGTAACTGAAAGTACCATAGGTTTATAGTTTCTGTGCACAAAAACCATTGTGTCATAGTTCTGCGCATACTGTATTTCTTTTATCTCTGCAAGAGAAGTGTAGGAAGCATTAAGTGTCTGTACTACGCTGTAAGCTCCACCAACTCCTTTTTTCCACACCTTTATATAACTTGCAATGCTTGTCGGATCAAGCGGATCATAGTTTGCATTAGGAATAAGCTGCAAAACATAAACTGCATTTTTGTTTACGATAAACGGAATAATGCGGCTGTCTCCGTCCAGCTGTGCAAGTCGCCTTGTTCCAGGCCTTCGCTTTATTCCACCTGTAGGTATAATTTCAAAGTTCTGTATAAGAGCTGCGCCCTGGTAATACTGGCGCAAGTCTATGCGTCCGTTTAATGTTTCTGAAAGTTCGCCGCTTGCAAAATTAGTAATAAGCATATCTTCTCCTTATTCCATTCCAAGCTGTTTGGTCCACCATTCGTTTCCGTGGCTTTTGTTTCTTGCCTGTTCGGCGCTTTTCTTCATTGCGTTGTTTGCAATGATTGCAGCTTCGTTATAAAGCATCTGGTATTTATCTGTTCCGCCTGTAAGCTTAAGAGCAATAGCGGCCGCAAGTCTGCATTCAAAATAAGAGGATAAGATAGGATCAAGATTAGGCTGTGCGTAAAAGTTATAATCCTGATAATCTATTTCGTAATAAGTTTCTGTCGGATCCCATGTTTCTGCCGGCTCATATTCGCCTTCTTCATTCTTTATGTAATAATTAGCAAGGTCTGCCTCTACCGGAAGCTCAACAATCTTAAAAGCATACTTTCCTGTAAAGTAGTTCTGAATATAAAGCAGCACTGCATCTGCTTCATCTGTGAAAATAAACGCGCCTTCTACATTGTATTCTTTGTTGTCTCCAACCATCACAATCTTTGCGCAATCTGCCGGAATAGGGTACATATAGGCATAATTAGTCAAGTTTTCTTCGTCATCTTCTTCTGTAAGAGCTTCCAGTCTTGCGCGTTTCTTCTGGCTGGTCCAGTCATAAAGTGAAAGTGAATCTAATAAAATGGCAAGATAAGTTTCATATACTGTGCGTACACGGCTGCTTGATCCATCTTCCCATTCTGCCTCTGTAATAGGCTCTTCGCCGGCTTTTATAAAAGCTCTGGCAACTAAACTTCTGTCTATATTCATATTCTTATTCCCATTAAAAAAGAGCACGGCACCATATAGCACCGTGCCCTTTGGATTAAAGCTTAGAGCTTTGTAAAGTAGTCCTCGCGGAAAGGTTTTTCACCTGCCGGAAATTCATATACCTGCTGTTCGCGGTATAATTTTTTTCCATCATAGCAAGCAATTTCGCATAACCACTTTGTAGCCTTTGCTTCTTTAGTGCCATTTGCGGCTGGTACTGTGCCGGCTTTTACCTCGTCCATACTTAAGCTCCCTGGTAAACGTCAAGTGCGGCGCTTACTTTTCCGGCTGTGTATGTTCCTGTAGAAGTAACAGCAGCACGGATATAGCGGTAGTCAAACTCCTGTGGAATACCAACAGAAAAGTTAGCATCCTTTACAAGATTAGCTGTAGCGATTGTTGCAGATGATGCAACAGTAACCCAGTTCGAGTTATCTGTAGATCCCTGAACAATAAATGTACAGTTTGTACCACCAACAAGAGCAGTTTCAACAATAAAGTTTACTGCCATGCGTCCAACCTGGGCCTTCTTAAGGTCGATTACATCTGCAAGTGCGAGTGTTGCAGCACTTGTAGGGCTAGCTTCTCCAAAAGAGAGCTTTTTATCCAAACGTGAAATTTGCATAGTCCGTTTCCTCCTGATTACGATACTGTAGCTTCTGTCATCAAGATAGAAGGGCATTCACGGAAGCGTGCGTTTCCGATCTTAAGCACTTCATTTCCCCATGGATCTTCTGATGGAAGGATGATGTTTGTAAGGCCAAGCGCTGCAACATTAAAAATACCTTTCATCTCTGCGTTCATTGCAATAGATACTGTACCAGCACCGCGTGCAAGACGTGGCAAGCACTTTACAATCAATTCTGCAACAGTCTTACCAATACCAGCTGTAGCCGGATTGATGTTACAGATACGGATGATTGAAGCACTGTGTCCTACTGAAAGTCCGCGTGCAATGCGATAGTGAGTGCGATATACCTGATGCTTGTTTCCAGAGCTGTCGATTGCAGTCTGTTCACCAAGGTAATTGTATTCTACACCGGCATTCTTTGATCCGCGTGGATAAATAATGCGGGCCTTATCCATTCCCCATTTAATGAGGTAGATAGAGGTCATGCTTCCAGAAGCAGATCCACCAGCAGATACACAATACTTGCTGTTACCTGAGTTTGTATTGTTCAAGCGTGTTGCAAGTCCGTTTGTATAGCGTGGATCGTCGTTGTGATTACCATAGATGAGGTCATCTGTGATATCCTGTGACAAGCCTTCAATAAAGGCATTCTGTTCGCTCTGCATGAGCTCTGTAGGATGAGCTGCTTCGTCTACCAGCTGCTTATCAACTTCTCCATAGATTTCGATGTTTGAAATAACATCCTGGATTGTCTTTGTCTGGCTTGAGCCCTGTCCTACGCCTTCGTTGTAAGCACGATGCTGTCCGTGTGGGATAGCAGTTCTTACAAGGTGAGTATCAATAGTTCCCTCGTTTGCTTCTACGAGTGGAGCATCCAAAAGCAGTTCATTGTAAGCTGTGAGCTCTTCAATGATTCTGCGGCTGTCTGGTGAAACACCAGAACGTTTAGCAACTTCAAGTGAAGTAAGCTGGTCTGTTATGGTTAATGTAGCCATAAGCCTTTATTCTCCTATTTGTCTTTGAAACTGTCTCCAAAACTCAAGTGTCCGCCATTCTGAATACTCTTGTATCCGTCTGTCTTTTCACTCTTGTTTGGAGCTCCTGCTTCTGACGATTGCTCACCGAGCAAAATAAACATTTTTACAATGTCTTTGTCTGCCAGAAGTCCAGCCTGCTGCAGTTTTTCTGCAACTTCTTTTCCGCCGTAAGTGTTTACGCCGCGCTTAAGCATTTCTATTTTTTTGGTATAGTCTTTGCCATATTCGCTTTGTAAAGCTTCCTGCGTTGCCTTTGCCTGCTGCTGGTAATTAGCCTGCTGCTGTGCAATGGCATTCTCACCAAGTTCCTTGATGCTGGCATAAAGTGCCTTTGCCTGGTCATCGGTAAGATTATTCTTATAAGCCATTTCACGGAATAATTCTGCCTGGTCTCCTTCAATGCTGTACTTGTCTGCCGATTCCGGTTTTCCAAGTGCTCTGTAGAAGGCTTCTTTTTCCTCGTCGCTTGCATCGTCTCCAGGTTTTACAAGTGTATTTCCCAGCTTTCCTTCAAGCTCCAAGTATTTTGTTGCCAAGTCCGATATTTTACCAAACTTGCCAAGCTTTTCTGCGGCTTCCTTATTATTAAGAATGTCGCCGTGCAGCTGTGTCATCCATGCCGGATTACTTGCAACTTCACCTTTTCCGCTGTCATTCTGCTGTTTTCCCTCTGACTTTTCCCCTGCGTTTTCGCCAGGTTTTACATCGGTTTTAGCCTCTGACATTCCGCTCATAATGTTTTCAATGTCTCCGGCTCCTGCCGGCTCATTAGAAGTTTGTGTCTGATTCTCGTCAGCCATTCGTTTCCTCCCATGTTATATCTGCAATAACTTTTGTTATCTGCTTACTATTATGGACCTTAAGCCTTTTAAAAATCATAAACTTTGCAAAATTATTTAATGCAACATCTGCATCGCTTATACATTCGTCATAAAACTTTAAGTCTACTAAAATCTGATGCAATACAAGTTTTCCATCCGATGTACTGAATAAACGGCGGTAAGCTTCTGTCATTTTTTTATCGCGTATTGCAATAGGATCTTCTGCACCTTCAAGGGCCCCGAAAACTTTGTCATAATCTTTTTCGTTAGATTCCATTCATACCACCTGCAAGCTGATCATTAATCTGCTGGAGCATTGAGCCATCCTGTGCAGCTTTTCCAAGCTTATCAGAATTCTGCATCAAGCTTTGTGCCATAGCCATCTGCTGCTGCTGTGCAGCTGCTTCCTGCTGTGCCTGTATACGTTCTTCACGGATTTTCTGTACGTCGTCATCTTCGCGGATGATATTCTGTGGCAATCCCATTCCTTCTGCAGTAGATTTCATAAGAGCATCACCATCAATATAGTCACCTGCCTGTGGAAACATCTGCATAATAGGACCAACTGCGCTAAGTGCCTGTAAAGTGCCGCCCATCTGATGATACTTTTTCTGATTCTGTGCAAGAGGACCAGTGAAGTCTATTTTAATTACAGCTCTCTGCTTCATAAGTCCGTAAGGTATTTCCGGAAGCTGTCCAGCTCGCATAAGCAGATTAAAGCTTCTTGTAATTACATTGCTTAAGAATTCATTAAGAGACACAATAAAAGTAGAAAGTGTAGCAGCTTTTTCTCCCTGCAACTCCATTACTTCTGTTGCAGTCATCTGGCCGGTACGTTCCTGGAGTGCCAGGAAGTAATCTACGTAATACCAGTCTTTTACAGCCTGCTCGTAATTTGCAAGCTCCTGCAATGTAATAGGATAGTTTTCACCTATTTTTGCAGCTTGTAAAATGCTGTCTTTTGTAGGTAAATAAGTAACTCCGCGCGGGCTTAAATCAATATCGCGCACGTCCTCTGTTGCTATCATACTAGGCTCTGCGCTCTGCTGTGCAATCATAAGGCTTGAGCGTTTGATGATGTTTAAGGCTTTTATATCTGCAAGAGCATCAATAGTAGGTGAGTTAGAATAAGCAAAACCTGATATACGTTCCCATTCAAACACTGCAAACGGAAATTCATTGTAGCCTGATTCAAGCAATATATGAGTTTCCTTAAGATCCATATATACGCAAGCCCATGGCATATTTTTACTGTCTTTGTATTTGGAATTGTAGTTTTTTCGCGGATAAACGCACATTAATATTTCATGCTTATCGTTCCAGTGTGATTCAGTTTTGTAATCTTCCTGCATTGATTCAGAAACATTCTCAAGTCCAAAAAACTCTACGATGTTGCGCAATGTATCTGCATACCAACGGAAGCATGTATCAACTTCGCCGTAAGAGTTTACATCAAGATAAATCTGATTAGCCGGAAAGTGAATAAAACGCAAGCGTGCATTTTCAATATCTTCATCAATAAAGATAACGCCGTGGCCAATACAAGTGCTGTCTTTTACTGCCGGATTAATTTCACGATAGAAGTTAGAGCGGTTAAACATGCTTAAAAGCTCGCCTTCGCACTGTTCAAGCCAGTCTTTTACTCCATACTCATTCAAGAGCTTAGAGTTTTCCATACCAAGCTTAAACCATACTAAGGATGGGCTTATAGCATAACCCTGGATGCCTGCAACAAGAGTACGGTTATATTCAAGAGGTTTAGAAGTAAAGCGTTTAGGTCGTGTAGGTACTTCTCCAACATTATTCCAGTCAAGGATAGCATTATCCGCATAAGTCTGCGCATCCGTCCAGTCTGCTTCAAACTTAGCGCGGTTATCCTTTAACTGCTGCCATCTTGTTTTTAAGTCCTTTGTAAGTTCTTCGTTTTCCATAGGTAAATCATACACTATGGAAATCTGTCAAGTCATAAACAAAAAAAATATTTTTTTAATTACATCTCAAACTTGCTTTCGTAATAAAAGCAGCATGCTTTACAAGTATTTAATTCCTTGTCATTTTTCTTATCTCTAAAGCGGCATTCCGGGCATGGATTTAAAATCATAGAATAAATCTTTAATGTACTTTCTACAGCTTCCTTTGATTTTTCTACTGGACGCTTTGCAATAGCTTTTGCAGCTGCATATCCTGCATCATAAGCCTCATCAGCAACCTTAATATATTTCTTGTCCTCATCTGGATCCGGATGTTTTTCTTTAAACCATTCTGCCTTAGTCATATTTATGCTCCTGGTGCATTATAAAACATCCCTCCCTGATTGACAACCAGGAAGGGATAATTTCCAAATTGCAAAACTTTCTTTTATTTGCAAGCTTATTTACCTGCAGTTTCTTTTGACTTAATCTGATCTCTTATAAAAACAATAAGAGCTCCGATAGCTGTCAAGATTCCGGCAACAAGTGTAGGTACTTTCGCAATTTCCGCAACACTTGTACCACCAAGGATGAGTACAACACAACCAAGTACAATAAATACATAAGCAGTGATTTTTACCCATGCCTGATTAAGAAAATCTTTCATAGTTTTTCCTCCCTTCTAAGATTATGCTCTCTAGCAACGCTAGATCTAAGCGCCTTAAATTTTTCCTGCAGCTCTCCGCATTCTATATATAAGCTGCATCCCATACATGTATTTCTCATACAATAATATCCGTTCAAAAGCTCCTGTTCTTCTTTTGTAAGCTGTTTTATTATTTCCTCTGTAGCTTCTGCGGTATATTCCCATGCAATAGGTACATCTTTAAGTTCTTTCCGTAAAACTTCTTCGCTCCAGCGGATTAAAACAGTATCATCATCAATTTTTTCAACGCCGGTAACATTATGTACCAGGCTCTCTCCCATAAGCTTTACTTCCGCCTGGGCAAGTCCGTGATGACATAGTTCTGTCAATTTATCTACAAGCTGCTGGATTGTCATTTATTCTTTCTCCTTAATCTTTCAATGGCTCACTATGGCGTTTTTCAAGATTGTTTCTTTCCTGTTCATTTGTCTTGTCAAACGAAACAAGCCAATCATTATCTTCTTTGCCTACAGCAAGTTCCTTTGCACCCTGCTCATATAATGTCTGCACAGTTTCAAGCAGACAGTATTTTGCAACTTTTACATAACATCTTATTCTTTTCATTTTTCTATCTCCTTGTTTCTTCTTGCAAGTTCTGTTGCTAAAAAATATCTGCACTTTGAAGGCGGACAATGTTGTTCTCCATAAATCTCACAATCCTTATGTTCACTGTTCCAAGTTCCACAATGGGTAGAACACCTTGCTCTTTCTTTTCTCATTTCTGCTGATAGTTCCTGTATTGTCATTTTTCTACCTCATAATAACAGCAGCAATAAGTTATTTTATCTTTACCTTTATTACAGCAAACTGTATCTGCACAATTTTTACAGTTATGATGCTGTGATTTTATAAAAGCTTCGGAAGGTCTATGTTCTGATCTGTATTTATCTTCCGCTTTATTATTTACGATTTCATTCATTCTGCTACCTCAACAAACTCATCTTCGTATATCTGGTACCGTCGTTTATTGTGATTCAAAAGCACTTCGTAAAGCTTACGGCCGGTTTTCGTTTTGATTTCTTTAATTGTCTTAACTACGATCCGGCCATTTAAGAAGTCACATTGTTTGCTTTTTACTGTATAGCCTGTAAAGTCTTTCATTCTTCTTCCTCCACAAACAATTTATCCATTGCAAGTCGGTACATAATTTCGCTTTCGGTTTTTACCTGGCGCATTTCACTGGCTTGTAACTCCTGCTTTTCCAATACAGCTGCCATACTCTGCTGCAACTTTTCGTTATATTTCTGCATCACTTTAAGATCGTGGATGCAGCCGGCTGCTGTGAATATACTGAAAAATAAAATAATCAGATTAAGGAATAGGATTATTATTAGCTTTAATTTCATCGGCACCTTTCCTGATTGCACGTGGTCTGTAAAAATCTTCCCACTTCCATTTATTGTCCTGATAATACTCGCGACAATACTTTTTATATTTATCCCTATTTCTTTCATAATATGCTTTTGCCTGTTTCTTATGCGTTCTGTGATATTCTCTCTGGTACTCAAGCCTCTGCAGATGCGTCATCCTTTAGCCCTCCTATAAACTTTTCGCAAACTGCAGCGCATTGTACTGCTTCTTCTGCAAGAGCAAGTGCAAATTCCTTAATAGTGTGAAGCTCCTGACATATATCATGTGAGCTTTTGTTGTGCCTTATATCATTCCATAAGTCTAATTCAAGATGATTTTTAAGGCTCATAACATCTTCGCAAGCTTCTTCTGCTTCTTCTTTAAGAATTGCATAACCTTCGTGCCAGCTGTGATAAGAAGGTCCGTGTACCTTTACAATATTTTGCAGCTCGTAACAAACTGCCTGCTCAATAGCTTTTCCTGCGTTTTCTGCAATCATAATTCCTCCCACTAAACCTGATTAAAACGGAATATATCCGCTGTCATCTTCCTGCGCCTGATTGTAGTCGTTTTGTATCTGTTCGGCTGTTGTACCGTCTCCCTTTGGAGTAAATCCGCCTGGAGCAAGTGAAATATCGCGCACCTTTACAAAAATGTTGTAGTGTTTGTTTCCTGCATCATCGGTCCAGCGCTGCTGTTTAAGTCGCCCCGTAACCGTCAAGCGTCTGCCTTTAAGAAGGTGTTTGCTCATGCTTTCTGCATAATTGCCGGTACACATGCAGTCAATGAAGCTTGTTACATCCTGCCATTGTCCGTTCTGGTCCTTATAGCTTTCATTACTTGCAATAGTAAATCTGCAATAAGGCTTTCCATCCTGCCAGTGCGACAACTCTGCAGCTCTGGTCAAGTTCCCCTCAATACATACCTGATTAATGTTTGACATTCGCATCCTCCTTATAATCCCAAGGTATATCATTCAATGGTACATCTGATACTATATCCTTGAATTCATAATGATATTTACCGTTGTAATACCAGTTTTTAAGTAAATTCCGGTCCATTAATTCTTTTAATAATCTTTCAATATCAATCTTTATATTTTTAGATCCGCATTTATATCCAAGCGTAAACGCCTGCAGAATAGACACAAGCTTTTCTCTTTCTTCCAGCGGTAAACTTTGAAATACTTTCTCTGCTTCATCTTCAATACTCATAAGCTATCCCCAAAAATAAACGTATTCGCCCTGTGGAGTAATTCCACCAAAACATATTCTGCTTACAATGCCTGGCATTTCATAACAAACTGTGCTGTAGCAGATTTTCCTTATTCCGTCGCTCTTCTTAGGTTTAACTAAACGAAGTCCTTTAAGCTGCAGATTGTTTTGCTCGTTTATCATATCTAATACAGTTTTACGCGCTTTGTTTCTCTCATATATTTCGTAAGCTTCTTGTGAATCTTCGTCGTATTCAACTGCTTCTCCGTCCGGATCTACATAATCTATATAATCCTCGTAATATTCTTCTTCCGTAACTTCATTAATCTTTTTTGCTTCTTCCATAATTACAGCTTCCTTGTATTAATAAACTTCATAAGTGCATTTTCTGTTGCATTGTTTACGCAAGTGATAGTGTAAACATGGCCCTTTACCTTTACGCTCATACCTTTGCACATGATTTTTTCAATTTCTGCACCCATCTTCTTAGAAGCTGCAAGCTTAATCTGGCCGGCTGTTTTCTTTTTCATTTCTTCCGGAATAACGCCGCTGTCTCCATACATCTTGTTTAATAAGCTCACTGCCTGATACTGATTTGTTACCCATGTATCAGATTTATTAAAAATACGCGCAATCTGATTCTGTTTGATTCCAAAACGATGTTTAAGATCATCGAAGCAGTCTACAAGTTCCTGTGCGCTCATGTCTTTGCGCTGGATGTTTTCTGCAATCTGCTGGAGCACAATATCCTTTTCGCTCAAGTCACTTTCTGTAATATTGCATTCAATCTGCGGTAGCCGTAATCTTTTTACGGCTTCAAAACGTCTGTGCCCCGCAATAACTTCATACTTGCCGCCAGCAATCTTCTTTACCAGGATAGGATTAATAAGTCCGTTTTCCTTAATGCTTTTTGCAAGCTCGTTAATCTCATCATCCCGCTCGCACCTGATATTCTTCCCATTAACAATTTTCTCTACTTCAATAATCTTAAACATAGTTTTTATTCTTCTCCAAAAACAACAATCATACTGTCGTGCTGTCCGCATCCTTTTGCTTCAAACACGCCATCCTTATTTTTCTGTTCAAACTTTATTCTGCCTTTTACAAAATCAATGCTTTTTGCATTCGGTTTTATAACTTCATGGAATAAAGCAGTGCTGGTACTTACTGGAAGCAGCAGCACGCACAGCTTTCCTTTACAGCTTTCCTTTACAGCTTTCCTTACAAAAGCTTCCTTAAGCTTCCTGGAATAAGGCGGATTTATAAAGTTTCGCTGGCCCCATTCAATACTTAATCCGTCAAAATCTGCCTGATAAGGGCACGGATCAAAATCAAAATGATAAACTGCATCTAGCTTGTTGTAAAAATCGTCTGGCGTTTTCCAGTCATCACCGCTGTTGTTTCTTGCCTTTATCTGTTTCATAATTAAAACGGATCCCATTCCTTAGTCTTTGTCTTAGCAGTCCAGCTGCCATTCATCTTGCGTATATGATTAATAGGATGCGCAATAAAGTCGCTCATCATTGCATATCTATGGTCATCATAAATATGGTCCTCAAGCTTTGTGTCTATATCTTCCGGATGATTCGGATTAGGTGTAAGAAGCGGAATAGTCCTGATAAATCCCTTGCAAGTATTGAATACCTGAAACATCGGTGTACCGTTTTCGTCTACCGTCTGCTTGAAAATATCATCAACCATAACAAGTCCGTTTATGCGGTCATTGTTGGCCTTAACCATCTTAAAGCCTGCCTCTTCAAAAACCTGCGCAATACTTTTGCTTTCGTCCTCAACCTTTTGATCAGTCCAGATAGCTGGATCCGCAACCATGTCTCTAATACCGTCTGTTACTGCAAGCTCCCAGGCTTCTGCCGCAAGAGCTTTCGCGCTTTTCTTTACACCAACGTTGTACTCTCCGTCTTTGCATCCGTAAAGCTCGCGGTACCGTATAATGCGTCCGGTAGAATTAACAGCATAAAATCCGATGGAATAAGGTTTACTCCATCCCCAGTCCATGCTGCAGAATCTAAACCATTCGCCTTGTGTCAATGTAAACGGTTTACAAACATGTATATTCGGTCTAAAGCTATCCAAAACTTGTCCTTCAAATACGCTCCAGTCTCCATACCGTAGCGCTCTTGCCAAGTGCGACGGTAAGCTCATCAGTCTTGCTTCATACTGCGGATCGTTCTGCATAAGCATTATGTTGTCATCCAGTGTGGAAGGAATAAAGCACGCAGTATCTACGCTTTTCTTTCCGCCTGCAAGTTCTGTTTCGATGTAAAAGATGCGGTTAGGAATATGATCGTCGATAAAACGCTGTTTAATCCATCCGTGTCCTACGCCTCCAGGGTTTGCAGTTCCGCGGATTGTACACGGTACTCCGTGCACGCTTCGTAGACGTGACTTCATAAATACCCAGCAATAAGGTGTAGGGTAGTTTCCAAGTTCGTCTATTCCGATCCAGGTGTACTGATGGCCCTGATAGTGCTGCACATCCTTTTCGTTTTCCAGGTAGCGCATCTTAAGTGTTGCTCCGTTAGGGAATCTCCACATGTTAGATCCGTCTTTCGTACCTGTTCCGCAATACTTTGCTCCCTGCGGCTCAAACAATTCTTTTGCTCTGGCCTGCAGTTCTTCAAGCTCGCTCGTTGTTTTTCGGAATAAGATGCCTTTCCAGTGCTTTCCGTACTTTTCTGCTCCCTGCATAAAGTCGGCAAGTAGAAAGTCACTCTTACCACCGCCGGCAGCACCGCCATAAAATAGCTCTGTTGCCGGGCACCTTAAGGCAAGCGCTTGCTTCGGCTGCGGTCTCCAGTACACATCGTAGATCATGTTCTGGAAAACTCCTCTTTGATGGCAATGTAAAAGTGCTGGCGCAAGTTTCTGTAGAGAATATCAGCGCATTCGTCTTTATCTAACTCGCATTTAACTGTATTAAAATTAAGCTTCTTGCAGTAATCACAATCCCAATTTAATACAAGTGCTTTTTTAATAAGCTTTGCCTGCTCTTTTATTTCCATCACTTTGCCTCCGTCTCTTCCGCGTACCTATTCCATTCCTCAACACTCACGGCTTTGCTCACCATTTCGATAACCTTAAGCGATTCTCCTGCAGTAATTTCCGGCCTGATAAGGTCAAGATACTGCATAAGCTGCTGTATATACCGTCCACGGTCCGCAAGTCGTACTCTATAGCCGTATCTGGTCGGTATAATTTCGGTTATACATTTTGCAAGTTCTCCCAGGCTCTTAACGTCTTTAACCTTAAGCTCGCCTTTGGAAGTGATAATATCCGCCGGATTGTAGGTGGCATACATAAACATATCGTGCAAAAGCTGGTACTGGCTCTTTTCGTCAATTTCCGCCTGTGTATCTTTCAAAAGCTTTGCGCAAGCCCGCCTTATTCTGTCTTTTCGCATCAGCCGGCTGGCTGCAGCTTCGCATACTTCACGGCTCAAGCCTTTCTTGCCTTTCTCGGAAGCACTTGAATACACTTTTTTGTACGTCGCTGTCGCATTTAAGAAGGTCTCGCTGTCTGTACAGTATCGCAGTACAAACAAGCGCTCGCGTCCTTTTAGTTCATAATCCCACGCATCCTCGCTTTGTTCGGTGTTTATCACGTTATCCCCTTGCACGAATAACTAAAAAATGTCATAAGTCTGCACCGGCTCGTTCTTCTGGGCCTCTGTTTCAAAACGTTTTTTTAAGAAAAGCTGTGTAAGCCGGTCCTTTGCTTCCGGATCAATGCCATATTTAGCAAACTCTTCGTGCAAATATTCGTCGGTCTTGCCTCGCTCTTTCTTCGCTTCTTCCAGCGCCTTTGCTTCTGCCTGTGCAAACTTACTCGATTCCTGCCTGTTGGCAAGAATTCGGCCTGCAAAAGACATAAGTACCGCCCATACATTCGGATGCAGCATCTTCTGCGGCAATACCGGTATGTTCACCCAGTAGCCATCTTTGTCGTTGTGCATCCTCAAAAACTCCTTGAGCAGAATATCCGTTATAGTGTCCGGCGGATTCACGCTGTCTGCAAGCTCCAAAATCCGTTCTGCAAGCTGCTCAACGCTTCTTCGTCCTGACTTTTTTTTGTACCCATAACAATTCTTAACAAAAAAGTCCTCCAGCTTTTTCAAAACCTGCGCTCTCTCTGTGCGTCCGAATTCCTCTTTCCCCTGCAGTTCCCTTTCTCCGGTAGATGAAGTATCGGTTATATTCAAGGCGTGGTCGTTTTCTGTCTGACTTTCTTGTATCTCTGGTGTTTCTTGTGTATCTGCGGCACAAGCCGTCTCTTCTGCAACAGCCGGCGGAGGCCCTTCGGTTTGGCCGGAGCTGGCTGTTGCCTCTCTTTCTTCTCTCTCCTGTCTCTCGTCTGTCTTATCTTTCTGTGTGTGTGTTTCTAATCTACTCTCTATATCCTCCTCTTTCTTTCTCTCTCTCTGTGTCTCATTTTTTTGGACGACATTTTTTTGGATTTTGTCGTCCAAAAAGTTTTTGGCGACATTTTCTGTATTTTTGTCATTTTCGGGGCATGACAAAATAGAGCTGTCGCTGTCTGTATTTTTTGAAACATCAAAAGATTGCGGGGCCTCTGTTCGGTCCGGCTGCTGTGGGCCGGTTGCAAACATTTCTCCAGCACCTTTGTTTGTTTCCTTTTCCTGGATCTTTTCGCGCACAAGCTTGCGTCGTTCTGCAAGTGTTCTATGGCGCTCGTTCTTTGCATATTCCCACTGCACAAAACCACATATAGAAGTCTCTCCTTCGCGGTATATGATGCGGCGCTGCAGTAGTCCGTTGGCAACAAGCTTTACAATGGAAACATCATCAACACGCATAAGGCGTGCAAAAATAGCACCGTCCTCCAGGTCGAATATTCCGTCATTGTCTGCCTTTTTAAGCGCCGTAATAAAAAACATATAAGGCGCATATTTGTACTGTTCCGGCATTAAGCTTTCAATGTAAGCCATGTTTTCATCTGTGAGTAAATCGCACGGATATTTACGCCAGATTAATTCATTAAACAATTAGATCCTCCCATTTATTTGGTCCAAAACTTTATGATTAATTCCGTCTCCGTAGTCGTCATCACCATAAAGCTTGTAAATCCCTCTTTGTGCTTCGTACACCGGATATTTCAAGCTCAAGGTAGTAATTACCTGTGAGATAGAACTTCGATTCTCAACACCGGCAACCTGTCCTATCTGGGAAAATGTAAGCGGGCCCTGCAGCAAACTTCTGTATAAGAGCTCGTAATCAACCTTTTTGTTTTTCCTTTTAGGCTCTGCCGGTTTGGGCTCAACAGTCCATTCAAAATTGAATGACTGTTGTACCCATCCCTCCCAATTCTCCACCTTTTATTTTTTACCTATGCAGCATGGCGCATTTTATTTAATTTCTTCTTAAACCTATCCTTCGGCACTTGTGCCAGCCATTTCTCAAAAGCAGCCTCTACTTCTGGAGTAGGGTAACAATTACTTCTGTCAAGCTCATTACCGTAGAATTGTCCTACTTTTCCGGAAGGATAGATCTGGGCTGTAGCCTGTGGTACTCCGTCTTTTTGAATAAAAACAATAACATGTTTCCCATCTGCCATTGTTCTGTAATAACCGCATCCAACAATACACTGATGCAGCTCTTTAGCCTGCTTCTGCCATTCTTTGAAATCTGACGATATAAAAATACTGTAACCGTCAATGTTATTTGGAATATCATTAAACCTGTCTGCAATGATTTTGATTCTGTTCATAATCCTTTTCATCTCCTGGGCTTTTGAATTCTCAATCTGTTTCACAACTTTATCGTGCGCCTTTACAAGATCCGGCGGATATTTCCAGTATTCATCTTCTGGATCATGACCGGCTTCTGGTACCATTGTCCTGAAATCCTTGTAATAGCGCACAATATCATAAGGCGTGTCGCCCTGCTTAAGCTGCTTTTTAAGATATTTATAAACATTGTAAGTAATACCAAGAGACACCTCTGCCCACGCTTCTTCAAGGAAATTGCGATAAGCTTTGTATTCTTTAAAAGTGATATTGTTTGTCACCATTATTCTTAATTCACTGTATCTTATGTACTTTGGGAGTTTGTTATTCATCAGATATCTGATGTATTCCTTTTTGCGCTTTGCAGATAACTTGCAAAATCCTGCGCTGAAAGCTAAAGCTTCGTAACCTTTGGCAAGCAAAAACTCTACATCCGGGTGCTCTTTCCATACAGTCAATGTATCAAGTACACCTTTTACGCTTCGTGGATTATATTTATTTAATACATATTGAAAGTCCGGATATAAGAATACGGCAAGCTGTTTAATCCGCTGCATGTTTATTCTGCGGCGCTGTGTATTAGAATCAATAAAGCAGCATTCTTTTTTAAGTTCGTACCAGTCATCTTCTTTCACGTAATAACCCTGTCCGCCGTATCGCGGTTTTACATATTCGCCAGGTATTTCTATCAGCCAACCACTCATATAGTAACAATCACAATTTTTTATATAATGCTCGCCTTCGTCTGTTTCCTTGTAGATTAAAACCTTATGTTCTTTCCACCAGGCGTAAACAAGTCTTATAACGTGGCCGGCTTCAACTTCTATTTCTTCCTGATAGTATTCTGCTCTGTGCATATTCAAACTCCTTAAAATGCAAAAAGCATACCTTGTCCTTCGTCGTCATATAAAACTTCTTCGGACTGTTCTTTTGGCTGTTCTTCTTGTTCAACCGATTGTATATCAAGCTTTTCTTCTTCCGGCTCTGCGGCTGCATCTTCTTCAATCTGCCCCGCAACTTCTTTTACAGTTTTCTGTGCTTTCTTTACTTCTGCCGGCTTTATCGCTGGAGCATCTTCTGCAGCTCTCGGTAAAATATCAAGATAGAAGTCTCTTGCCATTTTAAATACAACAGCATCTTCAAGACATGCGCTTCCGCCGGATGCTTTTCTTTTTGCGCATTCCTTAATAAACTCGTAGCAATCATCTATCTTTTCCGGACGATATAAAGTCCTTAAGGCTTCATCTTTTTCTGCCTGTTCATCAAGATATTTCTTAATTATTTTTATCTGTTTAGTTTCAAAATCACCAAGGCTTGCCAGATAAGCATCGTAATCAATGTTTTTCATACGGCCTCCATTTCAAGCTTCTTGCAAGCAAGCTTTTCTTTGTCTGTGTAAAATGAAATAAGATTAGCCAGGTCGTTCAGATGTTCCGGTGTAGTCTGTTCGTCAGCCTGCTTCAAGGTCATGTTGTGCTGTCTGTTATAAAATCCATCAGCTGCAGCACTATAAAATTCGCTTAAACTTTTTTCTTCCAGCACGATTAAAACCTGCGATATCTTAAAGCAGATTTTATACATTTCTTCTGCGTAGCAATACATGCTCATTTGTAAATCTCCCAAGGTTGAGGTAACTAGTTATTTGGGATCTAAAGTTTGCGGGAGCAAGCTTCGGGTGATAACTAGTTACCTCCATAAGCAATAAAAAAGCCCGCTAGTTCGTGCTTCTAGCGGGCCTGATTGCTTACGCATCATCCACATTAAAGCGGATGTGAAAGCACGATCGACACATCCGTTCTAAAGATTAAATTGAATAAGGTTTATCGACGTTTTCCCTTACTCAAGTTAATTCGATGATACACCTTGTTATTTACACTGTCAAGCAAAAAGTAATAAGTCGATGCAAAAAAACTGCAATTTTTATGCAATTTTTGTGAAATTTTGCAATATTTCTGCAATTTTTCTATAAATTGTTTGAAAAAATGTATTAAAGTTTTTTCATAGTGTCTGCCGATAACATTATCGTTATGAATAATTCGTGCAAAAAACATAAGGCCATACTGCCTCTTTACGTCCGTGGACTTTACCAGCATAAGTACACGCTCAAGCAAGCTGCAGAATCTACTGGTTACTGCATAGATCACTTGTGCCGCCTGCGTAAAAAATATGCGCTTTACGGTGAGAAAATATTTGAGCATGGAAACATCGGTCATACTCCACCTAACAAAATTGATATAAAGCTTCGTGAAAAAATAGCTCTGCTTTATTCCGGTGTTTATTCGGATGTAAACTTTTCATACTTTCAAAAATGCCTGCACGATTATGAAGGTATAGATATTTCACTTTCAAGCCTGCGCAATATCATGCAAGAGTATAACCTTGTTTCTCCAGAAGGTCATAAGCGCAAAAAGAAAAAGCAAGTGCATCGTCCTCGTTTGCGCCGTGATTGTGAAGGTGATCTGCTGCAGATAGATGGCACTCCATACGCCTGGTTTTACAAGTTCGGTGATGAAAAGCGCTATTGCTTAAGCGGTGGTATAGATGATGCAACCGGCCAGATAACCGGCTTATACATTACAGAAAATGAATGCCTCTACGGATATCTGGAAGTGCTCCGTAGAGGCATT
>Ga0265300_10000488_pt1 | contig 41536 bp, 51 predicted proteins | sample AusTroGonzalo_MG_FD_193482 | JGI IMG/M metagenome (GOLD analysis project Ga0265300, IMG submission 193482) | Bovine rumen microbial communities from tropical cattle in Woodstock, Queensland, Australia - Gonzalo_03 | ecosystem: Host-associated > Mammals > Digestive system > Stomach > Rumen ... | reverse complement strand
GCTCTGTCACAGCAATTGCGAGCGGTACGCCGCGTACAGAAAAGACCTCGACGCATACAACGCCGAGGAGAAGCGGAAGGCGGCGGGAGCCGTCAGGAAGCATTGGCGAAAGGTCCACGGTAAGTGGGTCAAGGTGAGATGATTGCGTTTCGCAATCGACTCAAAACATTACAAAAAAGGAGTGAAAGAAATGTCAATCAAAGAAATCGCGTATAAAGACCACGAGGAGTGGCTCGCGATCAGGAAACAGTATATCGGCGGAAGCGACGCGGGCGCCGTGATCGGAATGAATCCGTGGAGGAGCGCGTACACGCTCTGGGCGGAGAAGACCGGCAAGCTGCCGGGTTTTGAGGGCAACGTCGCGACGAAGGTCGGCTCGTTCCTTGAGGAGTTCGTCGCGCAGATGTTTGAAGAGGAAACGGGAAAGAAGGTCCGCAGGAAGAACCGCGTGCTCGTCAACGACGAATACCCCTTCGCCTGCGCGAATCTCGACAGAGTGCTTGTCGGCGAGAAGGCGTTCCTCGAGATCAAGACGACGACGTCCTTTCCGATAATGCGTCAATGCAGAGGGGCGGAGTTCCCCGAAGCGTATTACGCGCAGGTAGTTCACTACCTCGCCGTCACCGGGTTGGAGAAGGCGTACCTCGCCGTGTTGATAAACTGCCGCGAGTTCAAGGTATTCGAGCTTGAACGCGACGAGGACGAGATCGCCGCGCTGATGGAAGCGGAGAAGGCGTTCTGGACGCACGTCACGGAGGACACGCCTCCGGCGACGGACGGATCGGACTCCACCGCCGACACGATAACGGCGCTCTATCCGAACAGTACGGACGCGGAAACGGACCTCACGGGCTACAAGACCGACCTCGTCAGTTATGTCGGTCTCAAGTCGCAGAAGAAGCAGATCGAGGGAATGATCGAGGAAGTCGAGAACCGCATCAAGGCGGCGATGGGCGAAAGCGGACGCGGCGTCTGCGACGGCTATAAGGTTTCCTTCGCCTCGCAGGAGAGGCGAACGCTCGACAGTAAGAAGCTCGCCGCGGAGCATCCCGAAATCGCGCTCGATGGCTATTACAAAATTACCACAAGCAGACCGTTCAAGGTAACGGAGATCGCGTAAGCGACAGAAAAAAGAAAGGAAGCAATAAAAATGGCAAACATTATTCAGGCGAAGACCGCTGAAAACGCGGTCGCGAAGAAAAACAAGACGATTCAGGACTACATCAAGATCATGGAACCCGAAATAAAGAAGGCGCTGCCGAGCGTTATCACGCCGGAGAGATTCACACGCATGGTGCTTTCCGCCATATCGGGCAATCCGCAGCTCGGAGCCTGCTCCCCGAAGTCGTTCCTCGGAGCGATGATGTGCGCGGCGCAGCTCGGAGTCGAACCGAACACTCCTCTCGGGCAGGCATATCTCATCCCCTACAAAAACAAGGGCGAGCTCGAATGTCAGTTTCAGCTCGGATACAAGGGACTCATTGACCTTGCATACCGCAGCGGAGAGGTCGAGATCGTGCAGGCGCAGATAGTCTACGCGAACGACGAGTTCAAGTGCGAGTTCGGGCTCGATCCGAAGCTCGTCCACGTTCCCGCCGACGGAGAGCGCGGCGAAGCGGTCAAGGTTTACGCGGTATTCAAGACGAAGAACGGCGGCTACGGTTTCGACGTGATGAGCATGGAGGACGTCCGCGCCCACGCGAAGAAATACAGCAAGGCATACGCTTCCGGGTTTTCGCCGTGGAGCAGTAACTTCGAGGAGATGGCGAAGAAGACGGTGCTGAAAAGAGTGCTGAAGTACGCGCCGCTGAAGAGCGACTTCGTGCGCGGCGCCGCCGTGGACGAAACCATCAAGACGGAGATCAGCGAGGATATGTACGCGACGCCTTCCGAAGAGATCGAATACACGGTCGCCGACGTTGAGATCGACGAGCAGACCGGCGAGGTCAAGGAGGAATCGTAATGGACGAGATAAGAGAGTTTGCGAAGGCAACGCAGACGGAGAGAGTCCTCGCCTACATGGAGGACAACGGCGCGATCACCCCGATCGAAGCGCTCGCGGAATTAGGCGTGATGCGGCTCGCAAGCCGCATCAGCGACCTGAAGCGGCTCGGCGTTCCGATTGCGAAGAAGATGGTCACGAAGGAGAACAGATGGGGTGAGCCGGTCAGCTTCGCCGAGTATTCGATAGCGAGATGAACGTAGCATACAACATGGATTGCCTGGAGGCAATGAGAAAGATGCCGGATAAGTGTTATGACTTGGCCGTTGTTGACCCTCCGTATGGTTTGGGCATCGACGGACAAAAGGAACGATACGACTCAAAACACCATCGACACTCCCGAAAATACCATCCGCGGCAAGATTGGGATAACGATATTCCGCCTGCTGAATACTTTATAGAGTTACAAAGGGTCTCGCGCAATCAGATTATCTGGGGAGGCAATTACATGGTAAAGCACCTCCAGAATGGTCACAAGGGATGGATTGTGTGGGATAAGGGGCAAAGAGGTTTAACGATGAGTGACTGCGAACTTGCGTATTCATCGTTTGACTGTCCGACAAGAATATTTGTCTTGAGCCGCTTCGCGCTGGCACGGCAAGGGACAATACACCCTACCGAAAAGCCGATAATGCTCTATAAGTGGTTATTCAAAAACTACGCAAAAGAGGGCGATAAAATCCTCGACACGCATCTCGGCAGCGGGAGCAGTCGGATAGCCGCCTATGATATGGGGTTTGACTTTGTGGGATACGAAATCAATAAGTATTACTTTGACAAGCAGGAAGAACGCTTTGCGAGGCATACGGCGCAATTACAATTCGATTTTAAGTAAGGAGGAAAAATAATGATAAACAACGTAGTCCTCATGGGGCGGCTCACCGCCGCCCCGGAGCTGAAAAAGGCACAGAGCGACGTTTCGGTCTGCTCATTCACGGTCGCGATCGACCGCGACTACAAGGACGCGAACGGCGAGCGGCAGGCAGACTTCATCCGCTGCGTCGCGTGGAGACAGACGGCGGAGTTTGTCGCGAAGCATTTCCGCAAAGGCAATATGATCGCCGCGGTCGGCTCGATACAGAGTCGCCAATATGAGAAAGACGGCGAGAAGCGGACGAGCATCGAGGTCAACGTGGAGAAGGCGTCATTCACCGGCGAAAAGGTCGAGAAGCCGCAGCCGAAGCAGGAAGAGTTCGAGAGCGTCGGCGCGGTGGATGCGGACGGGTTGCCGTTTTAGGAGGTAGGATATGCGCCATCTCGGTGACATAACGAAAATCAACGGCGCGGAGATCGAGCCCGTGTGGTGCATAACCGGGGGATCGCCCTGCCAAGACCTCTCCGTCGCGGGACTTCGCAAAGGGCTCGACGGAGAGCGAAGCGGACTATTTATGGAACAGATGCGAATTGTAAAGGAGATGAGGAGCAATGTACATCGAATTGACGGGACAGATGAGCTTTGCCGAATGCCCCGATATATGGTATGGGAGAACGTCGCAGGAGCTTTCAGCAGCGGAAAACCAAAGGGAGCGGACTTCCGAGTCGTGTTGGAAACTGTTGTCCGCGTGGCAGGGGACTCCGCTGACGTGCCTATGCCTCCAAAAGGAAAGTGGGAGAAAGCCGGAGTTATCATCGGCGACGGATACAGCATCGCGTGGCGGCTCCACGACGCGCAGTATTGGGGCGTTCCGCAAAGGCGAAGACGAATCGCTCTGGTCGTGGATTTTGACGGCTATACCGCTCCCGATATCGTATTTGAACGGGTATCACGTCGGGGAAGCTCCGATAGACCCGATACCGACGCATCTGCGCGAGGTGTTGGAGTACGACCCCGACCCGAAGTACGACCTCTCGGCTCTTGCGGCGCAGGGAATCATACGCAGAGCGACGGACAGAGGCAAGACGCTGCCGGAGATGCTCGAAACGGCGCTGAAGCAGACGGTCGCGAAGGGGTAGAGTATTTTTGAGCACCGCCCCAGCGACAGCAGAGTCACGGGACCGCACCGAGTTGCTGATACCATCAGCAGCCGATACGGCACCGGGGGGGGGGTAATACGCCGCTCGTTCTGCACCGTGTTCCGCAAGAAAGCGCACAGAACTCCGCAGGAGTGGGAGGAAGCGATGAAAGCCGACACGCTGAACGTATTCGACAACGGCGAAACGAGAACTCCGACGCTGATAGTGCAGAGGATAGTCGGCGCGGACTTTTACAACGCGGCGCTTACGGGGGGGGGTGGCGGCAACGATAGGAAGTAACTGCGGCATCACCACCGGGCGCAACGGAGTGATCGAAGTGACGGGCATTGATTGCTACAATCAAGCCGCTACGGGGGGTGGCGAAATCCTTGACGAATAAAGCAACGGATTGCGACCACATCCCCTGCGTCGCCTACACCTTGAAGATGCGCGAAGGATGCGCCGGGGGGGCAAAGGACCGTTGATACAGACAGATAAAAGCGGTACGCTCGCCTGCGGCAACGATCAAGTCCTCTTTCAGCCGATAATGCCGAGAGAGAGAGAGAGAGTTGTAGCCCTCGACAGAGCGAGTTACAACCAAGGCAAGAACGCCAAGTTCGGCTTCGGGATCGGAGAGGACGGCGTAGCGTGGACGCTTACGGCGAAAGGTCCGGGCGCGGTAGCGTATGCTTCTGCGCCGACACGGTCGGAACGCTCAACTCCGTAGATTACAAAGGAGCGGGGAATCAATATGTGCAAGACGGAAAGCTCATCGTGTACCGCGTTTGACTGGTATCAGTTCGGCGGTTTCCGCGAGAGCGAAGTATCGGCGCCGGTCACGACCGGCTTCGACAAATTGAGGGGGGGGACAATGCTGATAGTTTATTCATTGGAACCCGGTAAGTCGTCGCGGCTCGGGGGGGGGTATTGGGCGGACGTCGCCCCTACCCTGCGAAGTATGATGGGCGACAACCAGGCGGCGGTCGTCTACGGCGTATGCAGTTACGACTCGAACGCGATGAAATCGGATAATCCGAACAGCGGCTTCTATGAAGCCGAAACGAGCAGAACGCTCGATAATAACGGCGGCAACCCCGCCTGCAACCAAGGAGGAATGATGATAGTGCAAGACGACGTTCAGTATCGCGTAAGGCGATTGACTCCGCTCGAATGCGAGAGATTGCAGGGCTTCAAAGACGGATGGACGGACATAGGCGAATGGACGGACAGTAAGGGAAAGCTTCGCAAAACGACGGACGGGGCGCGATACAAAGCCCTCGGTAATTCGATCGCGTTGCCATACTGGAAATGGATGCTCCGAAACATGGCGGAGTATCTGCCGGAGAACGCGACGCTCGGAAGTCTATTCGACGGTATATCGGGGTTTTGTTTAATTTGGGCAGAACAATTCGGTTACGATACCCCAAGATGGTCGTCGGAGATCGAGGAGTTTTGTGTGGCTGTTGCTACAACACATTTCGGCGACGAGGATAAAGGTATTGAGGGCGATTTGAAGGGAGTGATTAAGTGAAAACCTTTTCACAAGAAACACGGGCAAAAATGTCGGTAAGCGCAAAAAGGAGATGTGCCGATCCCGAATGGCTCAAAACGCAACACGCCCGCGCAACACAACTTCCGTATGAGAGGGTTTGTGAATTGTATAATGCCGGACATACTCAACAAGAAATCGCAGAAGAACTCGGAACAACTCAAAAGGTTGTGTGGAGATTTATGAAGAACAACGGCATTAAAGCAAGGACGGCTGCTAAAAGGGAACAGCGCGGAGAACGCAACTCTTATTGGCGCGGTGGCAGAGTTGGTAAGGGAGATGGCTATATTCTTTGCGCTGCCCACGGACACCCAAGGGCTAGAAAGTGCGGTGGATATGTGCCGGAACACGTTTTGGTTACGGAGAAGTGGCTCGGCAGACATCTCACAGAAGGCGAGATAGTCCACCACATTAACGGCAATAAATCCGATAACTCTCCCGACAACCTTGCGGTTATGACGGCATCGGAGCATATGAGATACCATATGTTCTCAAGAAAGCATCCCGATACGCCGAAACCGACGCCGATAACACAGTTGCGTGCGAATGGAGGCGAAGCGGAATGATCTATCTCGACCTGCCCGTGCCGGTCAACTGCCGCGCCTGCGCGTGTTACGACGCGCTGCGGCGTGATTGCAAGGCGATGGGGCTTATCGACCGCGAGAAAGACAACGAGGTCAACGAGGATAAACCCGAGTGGTGCCCGATCAGGGTCATCGACTTCACCGTGATGCCGCTCGTCAAAGGCGACCCCGTCGCGCAAGTCGAATCGAATATATACGACAGAGTCGAGGAGCATCACAACTGTTTCGTCCAGATACTTACAAACTCCGTCACCGGCGAGACTTCGATCGGGTGGAAAAAGGAGGAGGAAGCATGATAAACCTTGAGACCGGCAAGACCGTGATAGAGCTTACCGAGGCGGAGATAGATATGGTGATGAAGGCTCTGGATTGCTCAATAACGATAATAGACGATGTGATCCGCGACGAGCGCTTTATGCGGTTATCCGATTCTGCGACGGAAACAAAAATGAGATACGAAAATCTGAGAGATACGATCGAAAAACAAAGGGAGGAAAGCAAATGAAACGCGAACCGGCAAAACTGCCGATGACGAACGAGGAGATACGGCGCGAATACCTCGAAGCGAAGGACCGAAAAAAGCAGATAAGGATACTCGCCGACGAGAACCTTTGCAGCGTCGGGAAGATAAAGGACATCCTGAAGATCGAGGGGGTATGGGAGCCGAGAAAATACGAGCGGAAAACGGCGCCTTGTTTCGAGGATGATCCGTTCGTCGATGTAATAGACGCCTGCGACGACAATACGTATTATCCCTACAAAGAGGGCGGCAGCGACACGGACGCTACGCTTCACGTTAAGGAAGAACCGCAGACGAGGGTGGATGAGACCATCGAGGAGGCGGTGACTCTTGACGCGGAAAAAACCGAGAAGCTCGAACGCGTCGGTGAAACGCTGCAAAGGTTCATGGAGAAGCGGCACACCGTAACCTTTACAGAGGATGAATACTACACCGTGAACGCGATAGCGCTGCATATGCTCGATCTTAACGCCAAAAAGATAGACAGACTCGAAGCTGATTTGAAGCGGATAAACGAGCATTTGAGCGAGCAGAGGGCGGTCGGGAATATCCTGCGCGGCATCATCGAGAAGGTCGGCGGCGTTCCGGTAGACTACACAAGAGTATTCAAGGAGGGAGAATAAATGGGAAAGAAGAATGAAACGGAGCCTGCGGTATTCAGGTTCAAGCTCACGCAATCGCAGTATCAACTGATCGTTTCAGCGATAGCGACCGGGGCGTACGGACACGACGGGCGCGAACATGACGATTACGTCGAGCTGACGAGGGAGCTTTTCTCCCAAGCATCAAAGCAGGTCGAAAAACAAAAGGAAAAGGAGGAGAAAAAAGCAAATGGCTGAAGGGAAAAGATATTTCTGGCTCCGTCTGCACGACGATTTCTTCGACTCCCTCCGCATCAAGAAACTGCGGAGGATGGCGGGCGGCGACACCTATACCATCATCTATCTCAAGATGCAGCTCAAGGCGATCAAAACGGAGGGCGTCCTCCGATTCACCGGGTTGGAGGAGGACTTCGCGTCCGAGCTCGCCCTCGATCTCGACGAGAGCGTGGACGATGTCCGCGTGACTCTCGCCTTTCTCCAGAACTGCGGACTCATCGAATGCTCCGACAGCGTGAACTTCTTCCTACCCTATGCGGTAGCGAACACCGGCTCGGAGACTTCTGCGGCTAAAAGGATGCGCGAAATGAGACAAAAAGATACTCAATGTATCGAAGAATCATCCTCAAGCGTAACATCCGCGAACAATGTGCGAACAATGTGCGAACAATGTTACGGAGAGATAGAGAAAAAGATAGATATAGAGAAAGAGAAGAGAAGAGATATAGATAGAGATATAGATAGAGATATAGATAGAGAAGAGATAGAGATAGAGAATAGGGGTTTGGGGGAAGGAGCTGACGCTCCATCCCCTCCGTCCGAAAAACCGGCAAAACCGAAACCCGTTCGTCATAAGCACGGACACTATGACAACGTACTACTCTCCGACGAGCAGTTCGAGAAACTCAAAACGGAGTTCCCAAACGATTGGAACGAACGAATTGAAAAGCTCTCCGCTTACATAGCGTCTACCGGGAAGAGTTACAAAGACCACCTCGCTACTATACGTAACTGGGATCGTATGGAAAAAGAGCGAGAGAAGAAAGAACGCGACCGCAAGGGTTACGACGGCACCAACGTGTTCCTCGCTATAGGGAAAGAAGAGGGATGGTTATGACAAGAGATGAAACCGGCAAGATACTTTCAATCCTCAAGGCGGCGTATCCCGCGCAATTCAAGGGTATGTCCTATACGGACGGAGAGGCGCTCCTTAACCTCTGGGAGATGGAGTTAAAGAGTTATCCGCCCGATCTCTGCACGAAAGCGGCGCGGACGTTGATGCGGACGAGCAAGTATATACCCTCTATAGCGGAGATGCTCGACCAAATCAAAGGCGAACGCATAGAGGCGCAGATGAGGATGCTCGGAGATATCGCGCTCGGCAAGAACGTACCTATCGAGGACAGACAGCGCGTTTTAGGGTTGCTCCCCGGCGAATCGTATTCTCCGGGCGTGATGAAGTTGATAGAAGCGCTCCCTGATCCCGAAGAGAAGAAACCGCGCAAAAAACGTCCGATGCCGGACGATCCGACGGAGATACTCAAGTGGATATCGGAGGGAGATCCCGAATTTGAGGCAAAACGCGCCCGTATGTGGGTAGGCAATTAAGGCGAACGCGCCGGGGCGAAGCGATAGGATAGGTGGTGGCGATGGGTTACAGACACATATATTGGCGGTGCCCGTTCTTTCAGGATGACCGAAAGACGGAGATATTATGCGAGGGCGGGTATCGCCTTGAGTTCCCCGACGGGAAAGACCTGAAGCGATTCGCCGACGAGTTCTGCGTTCCCTTCGGCGGCTCGGACAAATGCCCTTTCGCAAAACAAATCAACGAACGATATGATCAATTTTTCAAAAAGCAGGAGGCAAAGAAGCATGAGCGAAAAAAATAAGACGGCGGTGCATTACCGCCGCAAGTGCCACGATCTCGCGCTTGAGCTCGCGCAGTATAAGAAAGGTTTCGACCAGATATGCCGGGCGAACAACGCGATCCTCGCGCAGGTATGCAAGACCTACGGTGTGCCGGTATACGATGAGGATAACTTAAAGAAGCGCCGCCGTAAAAAGAAGCCGATCGGATGGCGCGTCGAGATAGGCATTCCGACGGATGAGGATCTCGGTATCCGCGTAAAGACGGAGCGGCACGGCGAAAAGTACGTCATCGGAGCCATAGTGCCGATGGAAGAGGAAAAGCCGAAAGAGGAAAAGGAGGGCGAATGAGAGATAACCTCCAGATGATAGTCCACCGCTTCCCCGATAAGGACGATATCGAGATATACGCTATCGGCGACCTCCACCTCGGCGCAGAGGAACACCGGGAGAAAGAGTGGAAGCAGTTCTGCGGCTCCTTCCTCGAAAAACCGAACGCTTATTTGTTTATCTGCGGCGACATGATGAATAACGCCGTAAAGATGAGCGTGAGCAACGTCTACGCCGAGAAGATACCGCCCTCAACGCAGAAGCGCGTTCTTGCGGAGCAGCTCGCTCCCCTCGCGGAAGCCGGACGCATCCTCGCCGCCACGGGAGGCAATCACGAGTGGAGAAGCAAAAAAGAAGTGGACGACGATATGATGCTCGACGTCTGCTCGAAGCTCAACATCGAGGACGTCTACCGCCGCGACGCCTGCTTCGTCAAGATAGTTCTCGGCAACCGAAAGCAGCACAACCACCACGCTTTTATTATCGCGATGACACACGGTGCGGGCGGAGGAATCTACACCGGCGCCTCGGTCAACCGCTCCGAGCGATGGGCGCAGGCGATAGACGGCATCGACGTCCTTATCGCCGGTCACACGCACAAAGCGCATACGACCAAGCCGATGAAACTGCGCGTCGACCCTTATCACGATCTCGTCGTTCCGAAGCCATACTATGTCGTCAACGTCGGATCGTGGATGGACTACGGCGGATACGCGATGAGAAAGATGCTCATTCCCTCATCCCCGGCGCTTCAGGTGATAAAACTCGGTCGTATCGGCGGCACGATCGAGGTGGTCACGCGGTGAGGACTTACACCTTCAGCGTTCCCGACCGCCTGCCCGGACTAAACGAGTATACAAAAGCTTGCAGAAGCAACGCTTTTGTCGGCGCGAAGATGAAAAAGGATTGCGAGGAGCTGATACGATGGTATATCAAGGCGCAACTCGGCGACGCGATCAAGGCGAAACAACTTCCTCCGAAGGTGCCGGTCAAAGTCTATTTCAAATGGACGGAAGCGGGCGGTAAACCGAGGGACAAAGACAACATCGCCGTCGCGAAGAAGTTCCTGCTCGACGCGATGGTTGCCGAAGGCGTGTTGCTCGACGACGCGTGGGATTACGTGGACGGCTTTGAGGACGCGTTTGAACGTGGAAAACATTACGGAGTAACTGTTGATATACTCATACTCGACAAATGAAAAAGACCGCGGCAGGGGCATTTCGTTGCGTCTGCCGCGGTGCTTTGCATTTAAGGCGAAATATAGCTCTCTTTGGGTTATGATGCGCGCGTGAGGTGATACTCAATGGCTGAATGGTCGAAGATCAAAGCCGAGTACATCCGCGGCGACACGAGCTGCCAGAAACTCGCGGATAAATACGGTTTACACAGAAGCACGATAGAGAAGCGCGTCAAGAAAGAGAATTGGGGCGAACTCCGTCGGCAAAAAGCGGCGAAAAGTAATGAAAAAATCGCTGACGTTTTATCCGATCGGGAAGCGAAAGCCGCTGAATTGATTTACTCGACTACAGAAACACTCCTCCGCAAAATAGCAGAGCAGATCGCGGAGGACAATAAGCTCACACCGACGGACGCGGCGAACTATACCAACGCGATAGAGCGATGCAAGCGGATATGCGGCATCAAGGACAAGCCCGACGCGGACGAGCAGCAGGCGCGGATAGACAAACTCCGCAAGGAAGCGCAGACCGGCAACGAGGAATCCGCCGAGGGCAGAGTCGTCGTCATCCCGGCGCGAGTGATCGTGGAGGAGCAGGATGGATAATATCTCTCCCTCCGTCACGCCTTACGGCGCGCCACCTCCCTCAACAGATGGAGGTCGGGGGATTGCCGTCTGGACTCCTCAACCGAAGCAAGCCGCCTTTATGAGCCGAGGCGAGTTTGAGGCGCTGTACGGCGGCGCCGCGGGGGGCGGCAAGAGCGACGCGCTCGTCATCGAGGCGCTCCGTCAGGTGCATATACCGCACTACAAGGCGCTCATACTGCGTAAGACTTATCCGCAGTTATCCGAACTGATTGACAAGAGCCTGAAATACTACAAGGCGATCTACCCTAACGCGAAGTACAACGGCTCGACGCATACGTGGACGTTCCCGTCCGGCGCGAAGATCGTCTTCGGCGCGATGCAGTATACCAAGGACAGAGTCAAATATCAAGGTCAGGCGTACGACTTCGTCGCGTTCGACGAGCTTACGCATTTCACCTTCGAGGAATACTCCTACCTATTCTCACGATGCCGTCCGAACGGTCCCGGCACGGAATGCTACATCAGGGCGACGGCGAACCCCGGCGGCGTAGGTCACGGTTGGGTCAAGGAGCGATTCATCACGCCCGCTCCGCCGATGACGACGGTGTGGGATACGATGACTTGGACAGATCCGAGCGGCGAGGAGCATTCGGCGCGGCAGAGCAGAGTCTTCGTGCCGAGTACGGTGTTCGATAACCCCGCGCTGCTGAAGAACGATCCTTATTACGTGCAGAAGCTCGCCTCGATGCCCGCGGCAGAGCGGCAGGCGCTTTTATACGGCGATTGGGATACCTTCAGCGGTCAGGTGTTCACGGAGTGGCGAAACGACCCCGATCAGTACGAAACGCGCCGCTATACCCACGTTATCGCGCCGTTTGAGATACCGAAGGAGTGGGTGATCTACTGCGGCTTTGACTTCGGTTACTCGCGTCCGTTCGCGGTGGGTTGGTACGCGGTAGACCATGAGCGCAGGCTTTACCACATCCGCGAGCTTTACGGCTGCAACGGGCAGCCGAACGTCGGCGTCAAGTGGGAGCCTACACAGATAGCGCGGAAGATTAAAGAGATCGAAGCGGACGATCCGAACCTCAAAGGGCGGATGATACACCGCGTAGGCGACCCCGCGATATGGCAGAGCGACGGCACCGAGAGCGTCGGCGCGCTGATGGAACGCGAGCGAGTCTATTTTGAAAAAGGCGACCACGCGCGTATCGCCGGGAAGATGCAGCTTCATCACCGCCTCGCCTTCGACGACGAGGGCGTTCCGATGCTTTACGTCTTCAACACCTGCAAGCACTTCATTCGCACGGTGCCTGCGCTTGTCTACGATGAGACTAACGTCGAGGACATCGACACGGACGGCGAAGACCATTGCCTGACCGGCGACACGCTCGTGCTGACCGACGAAGGATACAAACCTATAGAAGAGCTCGTCGGCACGGAAGGAAAGGTTCTGTCGCACGACGGGCAATACCACGCTTACCACGACGTCCGAAAGACGCGTGAAGGTGCCGAAATAATCGAGATCGAGTTCGAGGACGGCACGAAAATAAAATGCACCGATGACCATAGGTTTATGCTCCCCGACGGCGAGTGGATCGCCGCGGGCGACCTATCGGCAGGTAAGGAGGTTATGAGCATTGACAGTTCAAATTATCAGCGACACGGTACAGAAGTTTAACGGCGAATCGTACTACAAATGCGGACCGTACTATCAGCGCAAAGGCAGACGGTTACACAGAACGGTGTGGGAGTTCCACAACGGCGAGATCCCGAAGGGTTACCACGTTCACCACATCGACCACGACAGAAGCCACAACGACATCGGCAACCTCGCGTTGGTTTTCGGGCGCGACCACCTACTCGAACACGCGAGAGAACCCGCAAGGCGCGAGAACGGCAAGAGAGCCATCAAATTCGCGCAGGAAGCCGCCAAAGCGTGGCACCATAGCGAAGAGGGCAAGGAGTGGCATTCGCGTATTTCAAAGGCAACGTGGGCAGCGAGAGAGCCGGTGACAAAGGTTTGCGTGTGGTGCGGCAACGAATATCAATCGCGCGATATGGCGCACAAGGGCGACACATACTGCTGCGCGAACCACAAAGCCGCGGCGCTTCGATGGAGGAGGGCTCATGAAGGTAAAACAGATTACCCGATGCGGAAGGGCTGACGTCTACAACATGGAAGTGGACGACACGCACGACTTCGTCGTTCAGGGCGGCGTAGTGGCGCACAACTGTTATGACGAGCTTCGATATATTTGCATGAGGAATCCGATAGCCCCGCCGAAGCCCGTCGAGCAGCCGCCGAAGCAATGGAGTCCGCTTGAAAAGGACGACTACACGCAGCATAAATACGATTATCTCAAAATCTACTGATACGGAGGCAGATATGGCATTACCCTTTTTCGGGCGTAAGCCCAAGGACGACGAGATCGTCCGCAACGAGCGTCCCGTGATAGACGCTCCGAATATCCCGGAGATGACGGAGGAGGAGTCCGCCGCGATGCTGACCGGCGGGATGCAGAAGGTCATCACGGAGCAGGACATCGACCGCGCCGCGACGATACTAAAGAAGTACAAGGGCGGTAAAGCCGCTCTGGAGCAGCGCGTCATCAACGACGAACTGTGGTGGAAGCTACGCCATTGGGAGGCGATCGGCAAGCACAAGAGCAACCGCGAGGGTGAGGTCCGCATCGAGCCGACCTCCGCCTGGCTGTTTAATACAATCGCGAACAAACATGCCGACGCTATGGACAACTACCCGGAGCCCGTGGTGCTTCCGCGCGAGCAGAGCGACGAACAGAGCGCGAAGCAGCTCTCGCAGATACTGCCGGTCGTGATGGATTACAACGACTTCGAGCAGACCTACGATACCAACTGGTGGGAGAAGCTCAAGCACGGCACGGCGGTTTACGGCGTATTCTGGGATTCGCATAAAGAAAACGGACTCGGCGACGTCGCGATAAGACAGATCGACCTGCTCAACATCTTCTGGGAGCCGGGCGTGACGAATATTCAGGACTCGCGCAACCTCTTTATCACGCAGCTCATCGACAACGACGTGTTGTGTGAGATGTATCCGCAACTTAAAGGCAAGCCGCTTGGCGACGCCGTGAAGGTCAGTGAGTACGTACACGACGATAACGTCGATACGAGCGAAAAGAGCGTCGTCGTCGATTGGTACTACAAGGTCAAGCGACCCGACGGTCGCACGGTACTCCAGTACGTTAAGTTCGTCGCGGGCAATCTGCTCTACGCGAGCGAGAACGAGGACGAGTACCGCGAGAACGGCTTCTACGACCACGGTATGTACCCCGTGGTGTTCGATACGCTCTACCCGGAGAAGGGAACGCCCGTCGGCTTCGGGTACGTCGCGATCAGCAAAGACCCGCAGATTTATATCGACAAGCTCTCCGCGAACATAATGGAAGCGTCGATCATGTCAACCAAGCCGAGGTTCTTCAAGAAGGAAACGACCGCGATCAACGAGCAGCAGTTTCTTGATTGGAGCGTTCCGCTCGTTGACGTCAACGGCGAGCTCGACGACGCGGGCATCAGGCAGATAATCGTCAATCCGCCGTCGCCGGTCGTGCAGAACGTCCTCGCGCAGAAAATTGACGAGATGAAAGAAACCACGGCGAACCGCGACGTCAACTCCGGCGGCACGGGCAGCGGAGTCACCGCCGCAGCCGCCATCGCCGCGCTTCAGGAGGCGGGCAACAAGGTCAGCCGCGATATGATCAAGTCGAGCTACCGCGCCGCGACCGAGATATACGACCTCGTTATCGAGCTCATCCGTCAGTTCTACGACGCCAAGCGCGGCTTCCGCATAACCGCGCCGAACGGGATGACGGAATTCATCAACATCGACAACACCGCGCTCCGCGACCAGATCGTCGGCGAGGACGCGGAGGGCAATCTGCTCTACCGCCGCCCGATATTCGACCTCAAGATCAAGGCGCAGAAGACGAGCCCGTTCTCGCGTATGGAGATGAACGAGCGCGCGAAGGAGCTCTATCAGCTCGGATTCTTCGCTCCCGAACGAGCGCAGGAGGCGCAGGGCGCGCTTGAGATGATGGATTTCGAGGGTATCGACAAGATCAAGGAGTACGTCCGTCAGGGCGACACGCTCTTCAATATCGTTCAGCAGCAGAGCGCCCTGCTTCAGCAGATGGGCGCGGCTTTGGGGCTGAATACCGCTCAAAACGCTGCTTCAGGGGCGATGGGAGCCACTCCGACCGCTCAACCCTCCGCCGCGGGTAACGCGGACGGAATGGGAGGCAAGGTTATGGACGCTATGACGCCCATGACGAGCTACGGCGAGCGACTCGCCGCGAGATCCTCGCCGAATATGAACCTCCCTTCGAATCAGGCAGCGCCGCGAGGTAACTGATATGGTCAATGTGTACGCGGAAAAAGACGGCAGCATCTTCACGCTGACGAGCGAGGGTCACGCGACCGGCAGCGAGGACGTCTGCGCCGGAGTCAGCGCGATAGTCTACGCGCTCGCCGGGTGGGTCAACAACTACGCGAGCGACAACGTCGTCATCGAACTCGAAAGCGGCGACGCTCGGATCGTCTTCAGCGGCGGAAGTGAGGCGGAAGCCGCCTTCGACATGGCGGTCATCGGGCTGAAGCAGATAGAACTCGGTCACAAAAAGAGCATCAGCGTCCGCTTTGAGGAGCTTTGATAATTTAAGGCGAATTGCGTTTTACTGCTTTGTAAAATGTGATCATAAGCCGCACGGGGGCTTTGTACCCGCGGATAGGAGGATATTATGAATAACCTTTTGATTGCCAACCTCGCGCTCTTTGACGGCGCCGGAGAAGGGGCGGGAGCGGCAGCACCGGGCGAAGGCAACGCGCCTGCGGTCGCCGCGCAGGAAGAAAACAAGGACGTCAAGGTTCTCTACGGCAAGCAGCCGCAGCAGCAGCCTGAAGCGCCCGCCGAGCCGGAGAAGAAGGAGCTCTCTCCAGAGGAGAAGAAGAAAGCTTACTCCGACTTTATCAATTCCGCAGACTTCAAAGACCTCCACACGGAGGAAGTGCAGCGGATAATCAACAAGCGGTTCGCGCAAACCAAGTCGCTCGAAGAGGAAAACGCCAAGTTGCGCGCCGTTATCGACGCGGAAAGCAAGCGTTACAACCTCGCCTCCCCCGATCCCGACGCCGTACTCAAAGCTATCGAGAACGACGCCTCGCTCTACGAGGACGCCGCGATGCAGGCGGGGATGACGGTCGAGCAGTACATGGAGCGTGAGAAACTCGTCAAGGCGAATCAGCGCCTTGAAGCGGAGATGGAAGCGCAGAAGCAGCGTCGGCAGGTGGACGCGCAGGTCAAGCAATGGATGGCGGACGCGGAGAGCGTCAAGGCAGACTATCCCGACTTCGACCTCGACGCGACCCTCAAGAACGAAGACTTCGCGAAGATGCTCCGCGCGGGCGTGCCGATGAAGCAAGCCTACAGAGTTCTCAACATGGACCGCCTTATGGCGGAGCAGAACAAGCAGACCGCCGAGTTAACAGAAAAAGCCGTAGTCGATTCCGTCCGCGCCAAGGGCGCGCGACCGGCTGAAAACGGCGCGGTGCCGAGGAGCGCGTTCGTCGTCAAGGACGACGTCAACAAGCTCTCAAAGGAAGACCGTGCTGCAATCGCAATCAAAGCCATGCGCGGAGAAATCATTTCCTTCTAACCGCGCAGGCGGAAAGGAAAAACAATGAAACTTTTTACCACCATCCTCAATCTGTTCGATTATAACTACGCCCTCAACGTCAACACGTACGCTTCGAGCGCGCAGGCATCGAACATGAACACCAACAAGACCACCGACTCCGATCTCTCGGCGGAGATGAAGACCTTCTACGATAAGTACCTGATCGACCTCGCCGAGCCCGAGCTCGTCCACGATCAGTTCGGACAGAAGCGTCCCATCCCGCAGGGCAGCGGCAAGCAGGTCGAGTTCCGCAAGTACAGCAGACTCCCCAAGGCTCTCGTTCCCCTGACCGAAGGCGTCACCCCCGACGGACAGAAGCTCTCCGTCAGCACGATCACCGCTACCGTCAGCCAGTACGGCGGCTACATCGCGCTCTCCGACGTCCTTCTGCTCACCGCGATCGACAAGAACCTCGTCGAAGCTTCTACCCTGCTTGCGTCGCAGGCGGGCAGAACGCTCGACACCGTCACCCGTGAAGTCATCAACGCCGGTACGCAGTACATCTACGCTGCGGGCGGCACCGACAGAGCGGCGCTTGTCGGCGGCGAGAGCTCCGGCAACAACTACCTGACCGTCGTGGACGTCCGCAAAGCCGTCCGTATGCTGAAGGTCATGAACACCCCGAAGATCGACGGCTGGTACGTCGGTATCATCCATCCCGACGTGGCGTTCGACCTGATGAACGACCCGGACTGGAAGTATCCGCATCAGTATCGCGACACCCAGAACATCTACGCCAACGAGATCGGCGAGATCGGCGGAGTCCGCTTCGTCGAAACCACCGAGGCGAAGATCTGGTGCGGCGCGGACCTCGCTTCCGACAGCAGAACGCTCACCGTCAACAACGTCAGCGGCTACTCCGGCGCTATCACCTCGATCGCGTTCGACGGCGGCACCGTTGCGGGCTCCGCTCTCGTCGGTCGCAAGATCAACATCAACGGCGTCGAGGCTGAAATCACCGCGAACACCACGTCCGCGCTGACCTTCGCTTCCACCAACTTCGGCTCCATCGCCGACAACGCCTACATCTACCCCGGCGACGGCGGTAAGAAGGGCGTCGCCGTCTACTCCACCCTCATCATCGGCAAGGACGCTTACGGCGTAACCGAGCTTGAGGGCGGCGGACTCGAATACATCGTCAAGCAGCTCGGCAGCGCCGGATCGGGCGACCCGCTCAATCAGCGCGCCACCGCCGGTTGGAAGGCGATCAAGACCGCGGAGATACTCGTCAACGAGTATATGTGCAGAATCGAAAGTGCTTCCACTTTCTCTCACGCCGCGAACTGACACCGCTTACGCATAACGCGTGAAGCATAGCGCAGGGGCGCGTTAGTAGCACGAAGTACGAAAGCGCGCCCCGCGCAACACATTGAGGAGGAAACAAAAATGGCAACGAAGAAGCAGCCTGCGGCGAAAGTCGCCGCACCCGTAGAGGAAGAGGTCGTCGGGGAAGTCGAGAAGACCGAGCCCGAAATCAATCTCAACGCCTACTACGACGAGCTTGTCGAGTTCGAGCTCTTCAAGGACTCCGACAAGTACAAGGATGACGTTTTCGTCACCGACAACAAGGGTAAGGGCTACCTTATTCAGCGCGGCGTCCGTATGAAGATGCCGCGGAGCGTTATGCTCGCCCTCAAGCGCTCGCTCGAACAGAAGCAGGCGGCAGACAGCCTGATCACCTACTTCTCTTCAAGCGCGCAGGAAATAGGATGATTCCCATTACGGCGGAGCAGAGTCTTGCTTCCTTCCTCTGCTCCGCCGCCTCTCCCTTAAATAAGCACAAAGGAGTAAACCGATATGAGCGTGAAAATACCCGCCGTTGTAAACGGCAGTTATATACAATGCGATAACTACGTCGCCGGAGCGCAGGGCTCTTTTAACGACGTAGTTCTTCGCGTCAAGCTGACCGGCGATTGGATTATCGGCGACAGCGGCACGAAGAGCATCGTCGCCTCGTTTGTCGACGCGAGAGGCAGAACCGCCTCCGCCGTCATCGTGCTGCCGAGTATGGCGGTGCCGGGCGAGGAGAACACCTACGACATACCGATACCCGCCGCCGCGAAGCAGTATGAGGGCGACATCTCCGTCGTCTTGAGCGGATACGACCAGAGCATCAGCACGGGCGGCTATCAGGATTTCAGCGGCGACAGTTCGACGAAGGTGTTTACCATCGACAACGTGACGCCCGCGCCGGACGTCATCGTCAACGTGATGCTTGACGGCATCGCGATAAGTCCGAGCGAATATACCTACAACGCCGAAACGGGCGCGGTCACTTTCCGTATCGCCCCCGAAAGCGGAGATACGGTCAAGGTCATCTACAAGCAGCGCGTCATCACGCAGATTACGCGCACGGCAAACTGTTTCATGCGCGTTCTGTCGAGCGACTTTGTCATCGTTGACGGCTCGGAGCTCGACGCGGACCTCATCTCGCAGATAAACGCCGAGATCGCCGCGCTGAACGGCAGAGTCACGACCGTCGAGCAGGAGGTCAACGAGTTCGACGCGGACTTCGACGCCAAAGCCGACAAGGTCAGCGCTGCCGTCGCGGGGCATTTTGCCGGACTCGACGCGAACGGTAACCTTACCGACTCCGGCAAGGCGGTCACGGAGCTTGTGAATAACCTCACCGTTTCCCCCATCGTCTACTGGCGTAACGACACGCCGCCCCACACGGGTTTTGAGGGCGACTACTGGTACGCGCCTTCCGCCGGGAAGCTTTACGAAACGCAGAACGTGAACGGAACGCTCGAATGGGTAGACGTCACGGAAGAGCAGCTCGTCGCAAAGAACACCTTTATAAAGAACGACGGACAGATATTCTCTTGCGTCGACGGAGAGCTCTACGCGGCGAAAACCGTTCCGATGAGCCATACGCATACCGCGAGCGACATCACAAATCTCTCCTCCGCCATCGCAGGTAAAGCCGACAAGGTTCTCGGCGCCGTCAGCGGCGACTTCGCCGGACTCGATGAGAACGGCAATCTCGCCGACAGCGGCAAAAAGGCGACCGACTTCGCCGCCGCGACTCACACGCATACGCTCTCGCAGATAACGGGGTTGCCGACGCCCACCGTCGCCGACTCCGGCAAGTGTATCATGGTTAATGCGAGCGGCGAGTATATACTCGACTATCCGATACCCGTCGTGACCTACACGGTCAACTTGAGCGGATACGGCAGCGAATACGATTGCTGCTTCTGGCTCGCGTCCGATCCGACGACCAGATACTTCGACGAAACCGGCGGATATATGGGCGAGGTCGAAGTCGGCAGCAACGACCAGATCGTGTGCTACGTCGATAACCAAGTCGCGGGCGTCACTTTCGACGAGGCGCCGCAGACGCTCGTCGATCATAAGTTCACCTTTACGCCGACGAGCGACCTTGTAATCGAGTTCGTTTATACGGGACCGGGCGGCGACGCCGTGATACAGATCACCACCGTGACGCAGTAAGGAGGGCGCTATGACGTTACTTACCGCTATCGCAAGGGCGAACGAGCTTCGCCCGAACGCCATCCGCGACGAGATCAAGGCGGATTGGGTGCAGAACCTCGAAGGCGACGTCGCCGAGATGATGGAGATCACGCCGCCGACGTTCAGTTTCCCGGACGACGCGGAGCTGCTTATGCCCGCGCCGCACGAATACATCTACGTCTACTACCTCTGCGCCCTCATCGCGCAGGCGAACGAGGAATCGACGCTTTACGCCAACGATATGACCGTGGCGCAGAGCGCGATCAGCGAGGCGCGGGCGTGGTGGCGCAGGCATTACAGACCCGATGAATCCAACAATTATGTGAGAGGACTCTGGTAATGAAGTATTTGCCGAAGCTGCCCTATTCCACGCAGCAGAAACACAGCCAGATACTTGCCTTCCGCGGGATAAATCTTACGGACAACTTCACGCCGGGCAGCGCCGCCGATTCGGAGAATATCTCCACGCGGCGCTATCCGTATATCACCACGCGCAACAGCAGGGGCGTTCCCGCCGGCGAGCATAACAGCTTCGCGACTTCGCTTTTCGCGTGGGACGAACTCGTCAAGGTAGTCGGGACGCGTATATACATCGGCGACGAGCTTGTTGCCGACCCGGAATATCTCGTCGATTCCTCGCCGAAGCAGTTCGCGGTCGTCAACACAAAGCTCGTCATCTTCCCCGACAAGGTCTACGTCGATATGAGCGAATCTCCGAAGCGGATACGCCCGCTCGCGAACTCCGCGAAAGGCACCGGCAGCGTCGTCTTCAACGCGACGGACGGGACTATCGCGATCCCCGCGGTCGAAGAGGGCGACTTCTCGCTCTTTACCGCGAACAACGCCCTGCTCGTCAGCGGCAGCGCGAATGCCGAAAACAATACATATATGCGAATCACGGGCGTGGAAACCTATTCGCCGTCAACGGCGCATTATACCACTAAAACGACGGACGGGACAGAAACAAAATTCACTCTTTCCCCCGGTTTCAAATACGACAATTACGTCACGAACGTGTGGCTCGTAGACGCCGACGACAACAGAACAGAAGCGTCGGGTTGGACGTTCGATCCCGAAACGCATACCGTGACGTTCGATACCGCTCCCGCTTCGGGATACAAAGTCAGAATAAACAGTAATCCGGGCGCGGTACTCATCTTTGTCGATAAGGCGTATACGCCCGTCTACGCGAGCGAAGAAGACGCGGAAACCGTTATCACCTTCGAGCGCAACATACCCGACCTCGACTTCATCTGCGCGAGCGAAAACCGCGTTTGGGGGTGCTCTAACAAGACGCAGACGATATACGCTTCCTCCCTCGGCGATCCGACGACCTTCTACGCCTACTCCGGCGTGGATACCGACTCCTACGCCGTCGCGGTCGGTTCGGACGGCGACTTCACGGGATGCTGCGCATTCGGATCGAGCGTTCTGTTTTGGAAAGAAGACCTCTTGCACAAGGTCCTCGGCGGCTATCCGTCGCAGTATCAAATCTATACATACAACCTCAACGGCGTCAAAAAGGGATGCCACAAGAGCATCGTCAACGTCAACGACGCGCTCTTCTACGTTTCGCTTCACGGCGTTATGACCTATACAGGCAGCGGCGCCTCTTCCCTTTCGGCGGCACTCGGCGACATCGAACTGTCGCAGGCGGCGGCGGGGAGCGACGGAGAGAGTTATTACCTCTCCGCGATGACCGGCGGCAAGTGGAATCTGTGGTGCTTCTCGATGAAGACGGGGATGTGGGTGCGCGAGGACGACACCGAGGTCATCGCGTTCACCGCGATAGGCAGAACGCTTTACGGCATAAAGAACCGCAGCGTCCTCACGGTCCGCTACGGCGACGTGTTCATACTCGATGGCGGCGAGCCGATAAGCGCCGATACGCTGTGGAGCGTCACGTTTACGCCGTTCATCGAAACGATAACCGGCACATACAACAGCAGGAGCAGCATCTTCGCAAAGAAGCGCTACGGCAGACTCCGCTTCAGGGCAGACGTGCCGCATGGCAGTTATATGGTCGCTTCCGTCCGCATGGACGGCGGCAGATGGGAAGAAGCCGGTCGCATCGTCGGCGACAAGGCGGGGACGCAGACTATGGTCGTGCCGATAGGAGTCTGCGATAAGTTCGAGATAAAGGTCGAGGGCAAAGGTCCCTGCACGATACTCAACTTCGACCGCGAGTATACGATAGGGAGTGAACGCTGATGGCGTACAACGGCGGCTACGGCGTATTCCCCGAAGCGCTCAAACCGCTCGACGACAATCTGCGCCGGGCGGTCAGGCAGCTTGAGGAGTATACGCGATATATGTGCGAGAGAGCAGACTTCGCGATAGGCGCGATACGGCAGCTCCCGAAGGTTTCGGCGAGCGACGCGGGCAAGGTGCTTTCCGTCAACGATAAAGGCGAATGGGTTTTAATCAAACCCGACGAGATATAAGGAGTGATCACTATGGCAATGGGCGCTATGGATACCCACAAATACTACGGCGGCAGCGGCTCTTTCGCCGACCGCAGAAAAACATGGGAAGACCTCGGACTCGGTTCGGCGGCGGAGTATCAGGGCACCGCTGTACAGAACGCGCAGCTCGTTTCGGCGATGAACGCCAACAAGGGGCTCACGCTCGCGTCACAAAGCGCTTCTCCGGCGGAAACGCCGGCGGCGAATACGGCTGCGGCTGCGTCGTCTTCCTCCTCGGCGCAGCCGACGGTCGCATCTTACGCGTCGCAGAGTCAGCAGATCGCCGACCAACTGAAGCAGCTCTATCAGCAGCCGTTCAACTACGACCCGGCGACCGACCCGACGTATCAGCAGCTCATGCAGAGGCGCGAGGCGCTCGGCGGTTACAACGGCGATCCCGCGGCGATATACGAGCAGTACCTCGCGCAGAAAAACGCGATGGGATCGTTCAAATACGACTACGCGAGCGATCCGATGTATCAGCAGTACGCGCAGCAGTACGGCAACGCAGGCAAGCGTGCGATGGAGGATACGCTCGCGCAGGTTTCCGCGAGGACGGGCGGACTCGCCTCCTCTTACGCGGGCAGCGCCGCGCAGCAGGCGTATAACCGCTATATGACCGACCTCGACAATATCGTGCCGCAGCTTGAGCAGATCGCCTACAACAGATACCGCGATCAGCAGAGCGACCTCGCGAGCGATTACAACGCGAGGATGCAGCAGGAGGCGCTCGCTTGGGACAGATACAGAACAGACCGCAACGACATCGACAACGACATCTCCCTGCTCTATCAGCTCGGCAATAACGCCTACAACCGCTCCCGCGATTCCCTCGGCGACGTGCAGAACCTCTACTCCCTCGCGCAGAACGCCGAGCAGACCGAGTACAAGTATCTCGCCGACCTCATCGAGAACAGCGGCTACGAGCCGACCGACGCCGAGCTTCAGCGCGCCGGGATGGACAGAGCGAGGGCAAACGCGTATAAGAACATCTACAACCTCGCGCAGCAGGCGGCGGCAAGCAAGAGCGGCGGCGGGGGCGGTTCGAGCAAATCGAGCAAATCGGGGGGCACGTCGAAAGACTCTGTTTACGATACCGTATCGAAGATGAAGGGCGACGACAACGCGAAGATCAAACGCCTCGAAAGCTACGTCAACGACGGTTCGATCACCGCGGACGACGCCGTCGAGATCGCCGGATGGCTCGGACTTGACCTCGAAGCCGATGAGCGAAACAACGAAATCAACGAACTTCGCGAAAAGGTCAGGAGGGGCGAAATGAACGCTCGCGCCGCGGCGGAAATGATTTACAAAAAATACGGCGTCAACGCCCAGATGATCTAAAAGGCGCAAGGAGAATAATATGGGTTTTAATCTCAAAGAATACGCGCGTAACAAAGAAAGCACCAACAGTAAAACCGAAACACCGTCCGCATCCGCAGGCGGTTTTTCGCTTATTGATTATGCGAAACGCAAGCAGAATGAAGAACAGCAGAACACCACGCCCGCGGTAAGCGCTCCGATCGAGCCGAGGGTAAGTTACGAGCAGAATCAGTACACCTACACGCCCGCCTACACCGACACGGCTTCCTCGCGTTATTCGCGTGAGGACGTGCTTCGTATACTCGCGGATGCAAAGGTCGCGCAGGAACAGGAACAGCAGAGGCAGGTGCGATACGACGCTACCTCCGCAAAGCTCGAAAACGCTCTTACGCCGCCGAAAGCGCCGATGGGTATTCCTACCGTCGGGACGGAGAGCATCATCAAAAACGCCAAAGAGCTCGCCGCAGAGCGCAAGAACAACGCACGCGGCGTCGTCGGCGGAGCGGATGAAAACGGACGCTATATTATAGGAACGGGCAGCGACAGAGATTTGAATAAACTCTCTGCCGCTACGGGTGTTTCCGCCGACGAATTACGCGGTTACGCGGACGAAAACCGCAATCGCGCCTATCAGCAGGCGTATATACGTATGGCGGGCGGCGACATTACCGATACGCTTGATTTCATGCGAAATTACAAGAATTACGGTTACACCGACGACGAGGCGAACCAACTGCTTTATGCGACCGGTAATTCGCTCTACGGCACGCTCGGCGAAGCCGATACTATCAGCCGTATGGAGCAGGCGTGGGAAAACACGAAAGGTCAAAAGAAAAAGGATATTTACGAAGAGCTGAAATACAACTACGCTCTGCGCGGCGAAAAAGCAAGAGAAAACGCGGACTTCAACGACGTCGTAAACGGCGTAAGAAGCGGCGAAACCGTCCTCGGCGACAGGTCGCGCCTTGTCAGCCATTATGTCAACGCGCTTTTGCGCGAAGACGCAAAGTTTGGCAACACCCTGCTTAACCGTGACAGTAACCCGAACCTCTGGGATGATGCCGGATACAGAAATAACGATATGTATACCGCGGAAACGAACCTCGCGGGAATGTCGGATGAAGACAAAGCGACGCTGCTTTATCTCGCATATACCGATCCCGACTTCGCGGATAAGTGGATAAGAGCGAAGGAGGACGAGTGGGCGCAGAAGGTTGCGAACGACGCGAATATCAACGACGCGCCTATCCTCAAAAAATTCGCTGTCGCCGCGGGCTCCGGCATTGACAGCTTCTTTCAGGGCGTCGCGGACCTTTTCAGCGGTAAACCGCGAGGCGAAAACGCTCTGCAATATCAATTTGCCGCGCTGCGCGAGGGAACGGACAGCAGCATAACGCGCGGCATATACGATATTATTCAAAACACCGCGCATATGGCACCGTCGATCCTGCTCGGAAAAGGGCTCGGGCTTGCTGCGGCGAACCTCGGCGCGACCTCCGAAGCCGTCGGGCAGGTCAGTGGACTTGCGAACGCGCTCTCTGTTGGAACTTCCGCCGCCGGTAACGCAAAAGCACAGGCGCTCCGTGAGGGCTTTTCCGCAGGTGAAGCGACCGCTTACGGCTTGCTGAACGGTGCGAGCGAAGCTCTGCTTGAAAAGTTCCTCGCTTCAAAGTTCGTCGGCGGCGGCGTGTGGGGCAACCTCGAAGAAGCGGCGTTGAAAAAGATAGATAACACGCTCATCCGCGCAGCGGTCCGCATCGGCTCGGAGATGGGGAGCGAGTTCACTGAAGAGTATCTGCAGGAAGTTCTCGACCCCGTTTTCCGTAACATCGTATTCAACGAAAATAACGAGGTCAAGCTATTTACCGAAGAGGCGCTTTACGCCGGTATTCTCGGCGCGCTCTCCGGCGGTCTTATGTCTGCCGGCGCTTCGTGGGCGACTACGCTCAATGAAGAAAGCGTCGGAAAACTCGTTGATCTCGAAACGTTAAAGCGAGAAGCGCTCACCTACCCCGGAACGCAAGCGGAAGAGCTCGCTATGGCAATAGGTGATAATCCCTCCGATGCTCGAAAGGGCGCGCTCGCAAACGCGGTAACTGACGCGAGAATAGACGCTTATACAGCGCGCGCTGATGAAATAGCGGACGATCTTGGCGTCAGCAAGAGGACGCTCCGTAAAATCGCGAAAGGACAGACGCTTTCCGATGCGGAGGCGCAGGCGGTTATTTCCGATCCGAAAACGAGCTACGCGGTCGAGGAACTGACGGGACTCAATTTCAGCGGCAGCGATATTGTCAAAGGCGAATGGACGGCGAATTATGCAGCAGATGGTGTGAAGTTTGCGCTTGACGCTTGGTATGACACGACTGTTTCGCCGCTTTCTGTTTCTCATCCTGACGTCCAAGCAGAAAAACCGGTCGAAACGGCTGCGGTTATTCAACAGACCGAGCCGCAGGTCGCTCCCACGGCGACGGAGGCGGTGGTTGCGCCCATCGAAGCGGAGCAGACTACACGGATTACCCCCGAAACGGAAAACGCGAAAAACGAAGAAATAACGGCTCCTGAAGAGGCGGTCGCGGACGAGTCCAAAAAGGACAGTTGGGATAAGATCGGCAAGGACTTCGGCAAGAACGGGCAGAAGGCGTTCGCGGAGGTTTACGACGAATCATACACCCCCGGCGAACTCGCCGCGCTGCATACCGACTTTAATGACTGGTACAACGCGGGCGTAGAGAATACGCCCGTCGCCGACGTCATCGAGAGAAGCGCAGACTCCCGTATGCTCGCCACGACCATACTCGGCGCGGAAGGCGCGGGGGATCTTGAACTCGCGGCGTATAAAGCCGGACGGAGCGACGCGAAGTACGGCATCAATGAAGTCGTCACGACCGGCAAGCACGGCAACACGCTTTCCGTCGTCGGGACCGAGGTCGCCGACGGCATCGAACGCGACACGGTTGACCTTCTCAAGAGCTTGGTTGACAGCGGCGCGGCGCGCGAAAACATCGTGCTTTATAAGAGCGTAAACGGCAAAATCGACGGCGACGTCACGCATAACGGCGACGTTATTCTTGCCGACGGGCAGGAAGCGCCGAACGGCATGGTCACCCTTTCGGACGGAACGGTGCTTTTCGATCTCGCCGCCGGGAACAAGGGCGAAGGCACGGTGCTTTACACCGTCGCGCACGAATACGGTCACATCGTGGCGAAGAAGAACCCCGGCGCGTGGTCGCAGATAACCGACTTCGTCAAGAGCAGGCTCGGCGAAGAGCAGTTTGCCAAGCTCGTCGCAAACAAAGCCGAGGCGATGAAACGGAGCAGCCTCTGGAAGACCTCCGATTCGAGGATCGCGGAGGAGGACGTCGTATGCGACTCCCTCGCCGAGATCGGCACGAAGGGCGACTTCTTTGAGCAGCTCGAAGACTACGCGGACAAAACCTTCTCGACCGAGGAGGAGAAGCGTTCCTTCTTCCAAGCGATCAGGGACTTCTTCAACAAGATCCTCGACCGACTCAAGAAGGCGTATGCGAATCTGCGTCCCGACACCGAAGCCGCCAAAGCGATGAGCAACGATATCGAGGGCATACAGAAGCTCGCGGATATGATGGCAAAGGCGTATAACGAGATAAGCGACGCCGCGGCGACGACCGAAGAGGCGGTCGCCGAGCAGTATAAGGCGCAGCAGGGCGACGCGAGGTATTCGATCCGCGAAACCGAAAGCGGCGCCAACTATGTTATGCTCGATAAAGACATCTTTGTGGACGGCGATGGCAATCCTCTCACTCCGAGGCAGGCGTACAACGCACTTGTCGGACAGAGAATCACCCTTGACGACGGCGACACAATCACGTTCGTTAAGAAGTTGCCGGGTAACAGAGATATGTACAACGAGTTGTTCCGCAAGTATCCTGCGTTCGAAGGCGACGTGGATATAAAAGCTATAAGCGACTCCGTAAACAAAAATATCGTCGAAGCCATTACGGGCTCGACGATAGAAGAGCGAAAACAAAAGCAGAGGCACCAACACCTCGGCGTGACCGATTTTGATAAGCGCAACGTATATGTTTACGACGGGAACAAAGCGTATGACCTTAAATTGAGCATCGCCAACTTGACGGATGGATCGAAAGTGGCATACGCGAAATCCTTTATCAAAGAAGCGGATGCAAAAATTACGGCAGAAATAAAGAAAGCCGAGACGGCGTGGAAATCACAGCCTGAATCGACTTCTTCTGTCAACTATACTACCACACCTTCCGCGAAAAGTCAAGAGGAAATTTCAAAAAAAATCGTGGAGCAGAAAATCTCCTCCGACAACCCCGACGCTCGCTACTCCGCCCGCGACACCGACTCGACCGGGCGCGAGCTTTCCGCGGGACAGCAGGAATATTTCAAGGACTCCAAAATCCGCGACGACGAGGGGCGGCTGCAGGTGGTATACCACGGCACCGAAGCTGATTTCACGGTTTTTGATACGTCGATTCAGGGCGGCAAAAACGGAGAGGCGGAGGGCTTTGGTATATATATCACGCCGAGCAAAGCTGTTACCGAGCATTACGGCGGACGCCAAATGGAGATGTATGCCAACATCACGAAGCCCGCGAGAAGCGACGTCAAGACGATTGGCGTAACGAAACTCGCGAAGCTCATCGAAAGCACCACCAGAGCGGAGGCGAAGACCCTTGTTGAAGAAGAGGGTTACGACACTATATCCGACGCGCTGAAGGATACGTGGATTTCTAACTACGTCAATACCTATGATATGCCGATAAACGTGGCATACACAGAGGTTGCGCAATGGATTCTCGGCGCCGAAAGCGGCGATATGGGCGTCGTTCAAGAAGTAATGGCGGGTATGGGCATACGCGACTACGAGGATGCGATGGACTTCTACCGGGAGCATCTCGTTCCCGTTACCGGCTTCGATGGCTTTGCGACGGCGTGGGAGAACAGAGAAACCGGCAATAAGGTGCCGATATACCTTGCTTTCGAGTCGTCGCAGCTCAAAAACGTCGATAACCTCAACCCGACCAAGAACGAAGACATCCGCTTCAGCGAAGCCGACAGAGGGGAGCAGACGCCCGAATCGATCCGTGAGGCGGGTTACGAGGAGCTCCGTCAGCAGCTCGTTGAAGCCAACCGCAGGATGGCGGAGGAAGCAGACGCGCTGAATCTTACCAACCGCGAGCTGCTCGCCAACGCGCTCGAAACGGTTGCGAAGGGCGACGCGGAATACGACTTCCTGCAAAGATACCGCGAGAACGTCGAGGTCCTCAACGAAACCGAAGCGCAACTCGACCGCGTCCGCTCCGAACTCCGCAACGCAATATTCGCGAACGGCGGGCGCAACCTCGCCAAGATAGAGGCGCTTACCGCCGAAGCCAAGCATCTCCAGAACAAGCTGAACTGGTGGGATAAGAAGCTGATGACCGCGATCGAGGCGAGCAAACCGCTCCGCGGCGTCCTTGCCAGAGAGAAGCAGAAGGCGTACAAGAAAGCGAGAGAGGAAGCCCGCGCGAAGGTGGACGAGCTCCGCAATCAGCGCGAACTCCGCGATGCCCAAGACCGCCTGCTCAATATGCTCCGCCGCGTCGGGAACAAGAAACTCTCCACTCCCAACAGAGCGTGGTTCGAGCAGCATTTCGGCGACATCTACACGCTCTCGAAGGAGCTGACCGGCAAGAAGCTCGCGACGGTGGCGGATCTCCAGAAGACCTACGACGCCCTGAAAGATCCGAATTCACCCGACTACGACCCGAACTTCATCGGATCGCCGCGACTCGAAGCGCGTTTCGCTGAAGTCCTCAACAAGACGAAGGACATCAAGTCGATGGACCTTGACGAGATATACGGCTACACCTACCTGCTCGCCGAGTTCATGGACACCGTCGAGAACAGCAACAAGCTCGCGGGCAGGATGGAACGCAGAGATATACACGATCTCGCCTACCACATCATCACCGACGTATCCGCCACAAAGGGACCGAGCAACAAACTCACCGACTTCATCAACACCGAAACGCTCAACCCGATGCTCGCGATACAGAGGTACACGGGATTCAACGACAACGATCCGCTCTATAGAGCAGCGCAGGAACTCGTCAAAGCGCAGGGAGTGTTCGATAAGTACGTTACCGACGCGAACGAGATCTTCGAGCCGCTGCTGAACGACAAGGAGTTTGTTGATTTCTTCAACGGTAAGAAGGGTAAACCCATCACCGTCAAAGCGAGAGAGGTCACCGGCGAGGGCAACGTCGGCGAGGAAATCGAGATCGAGATAACCCCTGCGCTCCGCGCGTTCCTCTACCTCAACTCGTTCAACGACGACAACCTCAACCACATCGCCAAAGGCGGCGTGATTCTGCCGAGCATCAAATCGCTCGCAAAGGGCAAGTACGGCGAGATGTATTCCGCCGAGGGCTCCGGCAAAGTTCTCCTCACGCCCGAAGAGATCAGGAAGATCACGGCGGGTATGACGGAGAAGGAGAAGCGCTTCGCCGAGATGTGGAAGAAGTACAACACCGAGATGGCTACGCCGGAGATATCGCGCGTACACGAAGAGCAGTACGGCGTTCCTCCGAAGATGGTGGACGAGGGGTACTTCCCCATTCGCACGAAGGTGCCGAGCAATACCGCGCAGGACGCGCTTGAGGCGATGCAGCTCGACGGCGCGACCGACATAACGAGTCCGGGTTGGCTTAAGGAGCGCAAAGACTCCGCGCTCCCGATCTATGCCTACCCCGCCGATATGCTCATCAAGAGGGCGATAGAAGATCACGCGAGATTCGTTGCCTACTCCATACCACTCAACAACTTCAACAAGCTCTGGAACGCGAGTATGTGGGCGAGGGACAGTTACTACAACGCGATGTCGAAGACGGATGACACGCTTTTCCGAGTCGGCAAGAGCGTCAAGGATGTCGTCGGCGACAAATGGGGCAAGAGAGCCGTCAACACCGTTCAGCAGATGATGGACGATATCGCGGGCAAGCGCAGAGGCAACGATTCCGAAGCGGCGCGCGCCGCCAACAAATTGAGAAGCAACTACGCGCAGGCGAAGCTCGCGGCGGGATTCGGCACCGCGATCAAGCAGATTCCATCGGGCGTGGCAGCCGCAGCGACCGTAGGTTTCAAACCGCTCGCGCAGATGCTCGACCCGACGACGAAGATCGACACGTCTTTCATCGACGATTACACGGCGGCGTACAAAATCCGCAAGAGAGGCTACTCAAGCACCGAGCTCGGCGACCTCGCCAGACGCGGCAAGAAGATACCGAAGTGGCTCGTCTGGTACCAGACCGCCGACCTCGCCACGACGAAGACGCTGAAGAGAGCCGCCGCGTTCTACGTCCGCGACAACACTGACCTCAAGCCCGGCACGGAAGAATACAAGCAGGCGGTCGCGGATACCTACGACCAGTTGATATCCGAGAGTCAGCCGACCTACGACGTCATGTACCGAGCCAAAGCGCTCCGCAGTACCAACCCCGTATGGAAAGCGCTGAATATGTTCAAGACGCAGCCCTACAAGAACTACTCCATCCTCTACGGCTCGCTCGGAAACCTCCAAGCGAAGCGGAACGCCTTGAACGACGCGAAACGGTTCGCCGATCTCGACGAGCAGGGTAAAGCCGAGTATGAGCAGGCGAAGCAGAACTACAACGAGGCGAAGAAGCGAGTTGCCCGAGCGTTTGTTTCGCAGGCGATATCGGGCATTATGATCGCCGCGGCGATGGCGCTCTCCGATTTCCTCATCACCGGCAACACAAAGAAGTACAAGGATGACGAGGGCGACGTCACGCTCCTCTCCTTCCTGAAGGGGCTCGGCATCAACTTCGCGTCCACCGTAGGCGGTATGATTCCGCTCGGAGGAGTCGCCCTTGAGGTGCTTGAGAATGCCGTCGATAAGATTTCGGGCAGCAAGATATTCGACAGCTACTCCTACGGCGTCAAGGTACCCGAAGTTGAGATGATCAACGACGCCGCGAAAGTCATTGACGATTTCATCGGCATACTGCAAGGCGTGAGCGAAGCGGAAGAAGGCTCCGATTGGGAGAAGATCCTGCGGCAGGTTTGGGACAAGACCGCCTCCGCATCCGAGCTCTTCGGTATACCCGGCAGCAACCTGACGAAGTTCGCCAAGGCAATCGGTCGGAATCTCGCGAGGACGCAGGGCAAGTATATGGGCGAGTATTACGCGCTCCGCATTATGGGTACGCCCGAACAGAAAAAGCAGGCGCATTACGACAATCTCTATAAAGCTTATAAGAACGACAAGGCGCAGTATCAGGAAATATACAACGACCTCATCGACAACGGCGTAACCGAAAAGGCAATCAAAGATGCTATGGAGTCGCGCATGAAGGCGGAGCAGGGCGTCAGCAGCGTCAAGGAGCTTGGATCGCGTTATCTCTCCCCGACGCAGCAGAAGGAATACGACAAGACCGTCGCGGCTGTCAAGCAGTCGAACGTATATTACGAATTGGACAGCTCGGATCGCGCCAGATTGAACGAACTCGCTTACGAAGTCGTCGCGCAGGACGGGTGGAAGAATACCGCCGCGGTCAAGGACAATAACCTTAACGCGACCGAATACGTTCTGTATCAGCTCGCTCTCGACATCGTAGACCAACCGAACAACAAAGGCAACTACGGCACATACACCGACGCCGAAAAAGCTGCCGCGGTCAAGATGGCTAAAGGCAACTAACCCCCACCGAGCCGATTCATTCGTTTAGGGTGAATCGGCTCGGATGCCTTGATATGATTAAGGCGAAATGATCCGACGCCCTTGTTATGATAAGGGCGACAAAACGAAAAGGAGATATAACTATGGCTATTACTTCCGGCACTTATACCTATAAACCCGACGAGGTGCTTTTCGGCGAATCGACCGATACGAAGCCGACCGATGCGCCGACGAACACGCGGTTTATCGAACTCGATACGAATACGGAGTGGTATTTCAACGGCGATACTTGGAAGGAACGCGGATGGAATGCTTCTGCCGAATAAAAAGGAGGAAGCAATATGGCAACGATCAAACGAGGAACGACGCCGACGCTTCGCGTTAAAATCAACGTGAGCGACGTTGGCATCTTCGATAGGGTTGATTTCCTATTCAAGCAGGGATATCAAGACGGGGCGCCGCAGGTTCTTAAGACTTATCCGAGCGGCGACGTCGAGCTTGTTAACGGCGTGTATGTGATAAAGTTTAGCGAGGGCGAAACGAGAGTCTTTGTTCCCAACGCCAACGTCCTGCTTGACGTGCGACCGGTCATGGCAAACGGAGGCATACCGAGGACTCCTATTAAGACGCTGCAAATCGCCCCAACGCTCTACGGGAGGTGAGCGCGGTGCTTAACTACGAACTCATCGGCGAGAACGAGGTAGGTTACTCGCTTTTCACCGAGGGGGAGGTCGTGGTTCAAGTTCTCGACACGGTAATAAGTGATCGAAAACCTGACTATCAGGGACCTTATGAGGTAACTCCCTCGCAACAGACTCAAACGCTCGGGACCGCCGGTCACGAACTTTCGCAAAATATTACAATCAACCCCATACCGAGCAACTACGGCTTAATCACCTATAACGGTGCATATCTTACTGTTTCGTAAAGGAGAATAAACAATGGCACAGAATGTAATAATCAATGGCGTAACATATGAGAACGTACCTCGCGTTGACATACCGCTTGACGGAGGCGGTACTGCGGAGTTCTACGACGCTTCCGACGCTACGGCGGCGGCAGGGGATATACTGTCGGGCAAAACCGCCTATGGTGCGAGCGGCAAAGTTGTGGGTAGCATAGCGACCAAGACCTCCGCTGACCTCACGGCAAACGGAGCGACCGTAACCGCGCCCGCCGGATATTATGCTTCGGCGGCAAGCAAAGCCGTGGCGAGCGGCTCGGCGACCACTCCCGCAACGACCGTATCGGTCACGCCGTCTATCAGCGTCAATTCGTCTACGGGCGTTATCACCGCCTCGGTCAGCGGCACGAAGTCGGTCACGCCTACGGTTTCGGCGGGTTATGTGTCGAGCGGCACGGCGGGTACGATTACCGTCAGCGGTAGCGGCACGGAAGCTCTCACCACGCAGGCGGCACAGACCATCACACCCGGCACGACCGACCAAACCATCGCGGCGGGCACTTACCTCACGGGAGCGCAGACAATCTTGGGCGATGCTGACCTTATTAGCGGCAACATCAAGAGCGGCGCAAACATCTTCGGCGTAAGCGGCTCGTCTGTGGTTCTCGACACCACGATAGCGTCGAGCGCGGCTACGGCATCTACCATACTGTCGGGTTACAAAGCGTATGCCAACGGCTCGCTTCTCACGGGCAATATGACCGTCCCGACCGTATCGCAGGACAGTTCAACCAAAGTGCTGACGATTTCGTAACTCAACTCCGAATACCATAAGGAGATTACTATATGGCTACAAGTAATGTGGTTATCGCGGGCGCAACATATCCCGATGTTCCCGCGGTAACGCTCAATAAGTCGGGCGGCGGCACATCGACTTTCACCGATGTAAGCGACACGACGGCGGTGCAAGCAAGCGTTTTGTCGGGCGTGTATTTTTACAAAGCTGACGGCACAAAGGTACAAGGCAGTATCGCAACATATGACGGGAGCGTGACCTGATGGCGGGCGAACTAAAAACCATCTACAACAACCAACTCATAAGAACATCGACCGCCGACGATACATTCACGCTCAACTGCAACGGCAAGGTGATGGCAAGCGATGTCACAATCCAAGCGACCGACGTGGATAGTTTGACCGTGACCTATGGCGGCAATACGATAGCGACGGGCAGCGGCACGGTGACGAAAATATTGAACTGCGATGGGTATGTTGCGACAAGCGACATAGGCGTGGCGGTAACGATGAGTAGCGCACCGAGTTATCCTGTTAAGGGCGACAAAATCAGAATGGATTTAGATGGCACGGCGCGTGATTATCTTGTTTTAAAGATTAACGGAAGCGTCGCGGAAGTACACGGGTTATTTAATGTCGCGTCAATAGCGTTTTCAAGTGGTAGCAATGTTTATAGCGGAAGTGCGCTTGATACAACACTTAATACTACTTGGTACAACACCCTTTCCGCAACAGCCCAAAACGCGATAGTGGATAAAACATTTGAGCAAGATAAGTGGGTTATTGATAACGGGGGAAACCCTGTATATAAAGCTTTATGGGGCGGGGGTTCAGGCACCCCGTATACAATAGGACTTACCAACGCGAGTTATGGCGCACAGATAACTCGTCACATTTACGCTCTCTCCGTACAAGATATTATTGACTATCTTGAAGCAACGCCGGATATGGATTATACAAATACAACTATACGCGCAAGCAACTTAAATAATGTTTTTATAAGTTTTGTTGGACTATTACTACGTTCAGCAAATAGTCGTGGAGACACTTATGTAACCCATTTAGCGAGTGGAACACGCATAAACTATATGTCGGCGAGCACTAACACCGACCGCGCTCGTCCCGCTTTCCAAATCGACCTTGACCAAATTTCTTGGAGCAAAGTATAAGGAGTGATAGTATGAAGTTTATATTCACAGTAGACCTTGAGGGGAACGCTAAATCGCTTGGAGCGACCAATGAGAATTATCGCACCATCGAGCAAGAAAACTATCCCGCGAAAGAACTTCGTCCCGATACCCACGAAGTATTAAAGTACGACACCGAAAACGGCGTGCATTGGGAGTATATACCTTTTACTCCCGCTGAACTGCGTGAAAAAGCATACGAAACCGAACATAATATCGTATACGGCGACGAAGTGCTAACCGTGGACGAGGCAAATCATCTTTGGGAAGTCTATAAAGCCGAAGGAAGCGAGAGGGCTACCGAACTTACCGAACTTATCGCTGTTGCGAAAGCCGAGATACGCGAACGCTATCCCGACGAGCCGATAGAAAGCGAGGATGAGGAAGATGCGTAACAGACTAAAATCGTGGGTATTTTGGTCGTCTTTGGCGGCGCAGATACTCGCTGTGCTGACCGCGACCGAGGTCATCGACTTGGCGATGGGCGACACGATCCGCGCCGTCGTCACGGCTGTCCTCGAATGCTTCGTCACCTTCGGGATTTTGAATAACCCGACGGACTCGGAGCATTTCTAACGGAGGGAGCAACATGGCAAAGATGAAATCACCGTTCCGTTGTGCCGTGAGGTGCACAGGCGGCTTTCCTTATTACAACAGCCCTCCGGGACCGGCGAGCGCGTCGCATAACGCGCATCATGGCGAGGACTACGTTCCGGTCGACAAGAGCGTCGAATCGAATTGGACGCTATACTCGGTATGCGAGGGCACCGTCATCCGCTCCAACAACAACGACGACTACGGCAACTGCGTCGTCATTGCTCGCGACGATGGCTATTGGGTGCTTTATGCCCATCTCAAGGTTCGTGACGTCAAGCTCAATCAGCGCGTCATGGCAGGGCAGAAGATCGGAGTCGCAGGTTGGTCGGGCAACGTCAAGCCGTCCGGCACGGCAGGACGGCACCTGCACATCGAGGTCGTCGATATGCGAGGGTATCCGGCGAAGTGGTGCGGATATAAAGAGCATCTCAAGCACCTTTTACGACCGAGCGAATACATCGACTTCTCGGATTACGAACCGAGTGGAGGAGGATTTATCGTGTTACCGTGGAAAAATGGATCAACAAGAGAACTCGTCTACCAGACGACGGCAGCTTGCATCAAGCAGGGCACCGACAACATCGGTTCGCTCGCGCCGCGTGAGGTTTGCGATTGCTACGGCAAGGTCAACGGGTGCTACCTCGTCGTCTACACCGTCAACGGCACGACCGCGAAGAAGACGGGATTCGTCAAGTATAGCGGAGGTGTGAAAGTATGAGCGACGTCATCATCGTTGCTATCGTGACGGGTTTATTCGCTTTTGCAGGAACGGCGCTGACGGTATGGAGCAGCAACCGCAAGAACGCAACCTCCGCGGCAGAGCAACGCACGAAGATACTGATGCGGCTCGATCAACTCGAAGCGAAGCAGGACAAGCACAACCAACTCATCGAGCGCGTCTACAAGCTCGAAGAGGATAGCAAAGTGCAGGAAGAAAAAATCAAGGTCGCGAACCACCGGCTCGACGACCTCGAAAGGAAAAGCGCATGATAGTAAAACATAGTAGCACCGGCGCGGGCGAAGGCGTGAAGTTTAATCGCATCCGTCGGATCACCGGCTACCTTAACTCCGATCTGTCGCGTTTTAATAACGCGAAGTATGCGGAAGTGCAGGATCGAGTCAAACATTCCCTTGACAACCGATAACAAATATGTTATCATAATAGCGACAGGACTTCTCGCTCCTCTCAACGATGAGCCCCAGAGAAGACATTATAGAATGAGGACGCCGAAAGGCGTCCTTTTTCTGCCATCGCCATGACCACGCTATGACCAATCTATTCCCAAGCCATTGTGAAATCGTCCAAATTATTCTTGTTTTTTCCAATTCGACCGCCTCGTTCCGATGACCCGCCAGACCGCATTACTACGCGGTTTTCCGCATAACAAAAGCATCCGTCCGAGATGGGCGGATGCTTTGGCGTCTGGAGCGGGATATGGGAGTCGAACCAAAATACAATGCCCGCGAAACCGCATTGCTACGCGGTTTGTCGTTTTTCTATGACCACGCGACGACCAACTTTTGTAGGGCGCGTTTTATCCGTCCGTTGGGTGCGGATTAAAGCGCGCTTTATTTTTTACATCTTACCGAGCCGCTCCGATATCAGCTCGTCGTATTCGGCTTCCGCGTCCGGGAAGAGATGCTGATATACTTTTTGCAGCATATTCTCCGTGGCGTGACCCATTTGCTTCGCGGCGTATTTGTTCGGAACGCCGAGGCGGAGCAGCATACTCGCGTAGAAATGGCGCAGGTCGTGGATGCTGAACTTGCCGCCTGACAAACGCCGACACGCCTGCGAGATCGCTATCGGCGACAGAGTCGTGAGAGGTATGCCCTTCTCGGCGTTTATTTTTACGTTTTTCGGCACTTTTATTCTGCGATACCCGCTGTATGTTTTCGGCGCTTTCGTATGCAGAGCGTTATCCTCGCCAAGCACAACGGCTTTGTCGATGATGATGAATCCGTCGCGGACGTCGTCGCCGGTCAAAGCGCATATTTCGGATCGGCGCAGACCGCAATACGCGGCGAGCTTGAACGGCAGCTCGTAGGGTGTGCCGTTCGCTTTTTCTATTAGAGTCGTAACTTCCTCTTCGGAGGGGATGTACGGCTCTTTTTTTATTTTCTGCGGCAACCTGATGCGCCAATCCGAAACCGGCACGAACGGCGCGATTGCGGAGTGTAGCAGCCCCCACGCGTTGCGGACCGTCTTCGGCGAGCAGGTCGCCGCTTCCCTGTTGACGGCGCGGGCGACGTCCGCTTCGGTGAGGTCAGCAAGAGCGATCCCGCGCAGCATATCGAATCGGTACCGCGCCATCGAGCGATACGCCTTGACGGTGGACGGCGAGAAGACCGCGGCGTGCGAGTCGATGTATTCGTCCACCGCCTGCCCGACGGTCATCTCGCCGCGCCTGACGCGAAGGCGGCGTTCGATCTCGGCGACGCATTCTCTTTTCGTTTCGGCGGTGACGGTGATTCTCTTGCCGTCTACCATCGCTCTGCCTCTCCATCTGCCGGAGGGGAGCTTATCGTAACTTGCCATTTGCAGCTCCTTAAATGCAGTTTTTGCGTTAAAATCGCATTTTTTGCACCTTAAAGTTCATTTTTAGTGTTCTTAATCGCACTTTTAGTCGTATCTGTAGCAGGTGTACTCACCTTTGATATAGGCGTTGTAATACGATCCGAGCGAGTCGGCGTCGATGAAATAATCCCATTCAACCTCCGGGAAGTCGAGATAGACATAAGTCGCGCCGCTGTCGCGGAAGGTCACGACGAGGATCTCGAGGTCGTCACAATATCCAACCTCCGAAAAGCACGTGCTGTCCGGCGTATAACGCATAGACGCCATCGACAGATCGAAGGATGATTTGTTCGTATCGACAGACGGAACGCGCGAGCCGCTCCTCGGCTCCGGCACGACCGCCTCCCTCGCGGTTTCTCCGCAAGCGCAGAGCGCGAGCAGAGATACGACGATCAGGAGCGCGGCGATCAGTTTCTTTTTCATAGTTCTACCTCACCGTCGAAGTAAACGCGACCGCCTTGCCGATGATATGCACCTGCTCGACCTCGTCGCCCGTGTAGACCATCACGTCGTATGCCGGGTTACACGGCGCGAGGATGACGTGATTTCCTTTAATAAATACGCGCTTGAGGGTCGCTTCGTCGCCGATCAGGACAGCCGCGATCTCGCCGTTCTCGACTTCGGGCTGCTGACGGATGTAGACGACGTCGCCGTCCATTATCCTCGCGCCGGTCATACTGTCGCCTTTACAGACGAGCGCCATATCCGCATTGACGTTCAGCGGCACGTTGACGAAATCGACGACGTTCTCGACGGCGAGGATGGGCTCTCCGCAGGCGATGGTGCCGACGAGGGGTACGCGCTTGGTGTAGGGCAGCTCGACCACGTTCGACGGCATCGGGCGCGACCATTCATCTCCTTGAAGTAAATACGCGGGCGTGACGCCGAGAACGTCCGCGATCTCCGGCAGTTTTTTCATGTACGCGCGCGACTTGCCCTTTTTCCATTCGCTGACGACAGACTTTGATATGCCGAGTTTCGTGGCGAGGTCGGCTTGCGTCATACCGCGTTTGAAACACTCTTCTCGGATACGCTGAAGCACTCGTTCTTCGTTCATTTCAATACTCCTCCTTGCTAACTTTCTCGAACTTTTCCGTATTTTTGCGAAAAAAGTTTTGAAAAATTAGAAAAAACTCTTGACAACGGCAAAAAAGCGTGATATATTTGAATCACGGTTCTGAAAATGCTAACAAAAATCACGCCGCCGTGCGAACAAAGTTCGCGCGCCGTTGTAAAATGGGGATTGGCTTCACCATAATACAACACAGTTCGTGTTTTGTCAAGTATTTTTTGGAATAATTCGCAAAAAGGAGGAAAAATATGGCAAAAATCAACGAAGAGAGAGATGAGGCGTTGCGAATACTTCTGCGCGGAGCGATGGTCGTCAAGCACGTCAGTACAAAGAAACTGCGCGGGATGATCGCCTCGCCGATGTGCGCGGAAACTCTGCGCGGCAAACTCAAGACGCCGACGACGCTGAAGGTTTGCGAACTGCGCGAAGTGTGCGACGCTCTCGGAATCCCGGAAGGGGCATGGAAAGGCGTCATATGACGCGGAAAGAAAGAAGGAAGCATTATGAGAAATGAACAGAAGTCTTGGGGAACTATGGTTATCTGCGCGTTCGCAATCGTATCGCTGATAGTGATCGCCGTGGGGATATTCCGTAGTTGTGCCAAGCAAAACGACGAGAGCGCGAGCGAGCCGCTGCCCGCGGTCGAAGAAGTCGCGGAGGTAACGGCTCCCGCTCCCGTCGAGTATGAACCCGAACCCGAAGTGATCGCGGAGATCCCGCCGAGGACTTATGTCGGCAGATGTAGACTAACTGTCTACAACTCAAGTGAATCATCGTGGGGATACGCCACGGCGACCGGCGCGAAGAGTCAGCACCTGATGACCTGCGCGGTCGATCCGAGCGTCATACCCTATGGAAGCAACGTCATCATCATTGACAAGGACGGCGAAGAGCATCGTTTTAAGGCGGTCGATTGCGGCGGATTCTCCGGCAAGTGGATTGATATCTTCTTCGATGGCACAGAGCGTCACGGCATCGAGTGGCTTAACGAATGTTTCGACGGCGAGTTTGCCGAAGTTTGGTATGAGGAGGGATGGAGATGAGCGAAGGAAGATTCCACATCACAATCGTTGACACGGAGCATGACGAGGTATGCGTTGACGCCAACGCCGACGTCATCATCGGAGCGTATCAGGATGGTAGAGGCACGGGGCAGTTATGCTACGCGGCAGCCGATGCTGTGAGCATCGCCGCCTGCTACACCGGCGCGGTCAGCATCCTCAAGCTGCTCGAAAAGAACAATCCCACTATCGGGTTATTGAGCAAGCTCGGCGTCATGGATATGATCGCGGACGCTCAACTCGACGAGGCGAACAAGGATTGGAAGGAAACGAGGATTCGCTTTCCGCATATCGAGGAGGACGGCGATGATGAATCTTGACACGCGTCCGTGCTTCAAATGCAGGGAGCGGCATCTGCTCTGTCACAGTAATTGCGAGCGGTACGCCGCGTACAGAAAAGACCTCGACGCATACAACGCCGAGGAGAAGCGGAAGGCGGCGGGAGCCGTCAGGAAGCATTGGCGAAAGGTCCACGGTAAGTGGGTCGAGGTGAGATGATTGCG